>FZPS01000171.1_pt46 | contig 158526 bp, 140 predicted proteins | sample 1817821 | NCBI WGS metagenome assembly FZPS01 (sample SAMEA104158645, study PRJEB21678) | metagenome | place: Germany | collected 2015-04-21 | reverse complement strand
GCTTTGTAGAAAACTTATCTAAACCAGCTTCAAGAGGCGAAAAAATAGATAAGCAAAAATATATCAGGCTATTCAGTTTAAACTGGTTTATATTCGTAATCTCATAGGTTTTCTACAGAGCCTTATTTTATTTTATTTTATTTTATTTTATTTTATTTTATTTTATTTTATTTTATTTTTAATCTCCAGCGTTCGCTTCTCTGGCTAATAAAAATGTGGATTTTTACTTTTTCTTTTTATGTTCTGCTTAGTATTATTTTTATTTTTTTAGTTCAAATTAGTAAAATTTATTAACTATTTAGCCTTACATCTTGTTACTTTTTGCTCAATTTATAATAATACTTGCTTATTTATGGAGACTTATTATAATTATATACAATAACAAATAGAAAAGAGTGATACTCCCTATGAAACCCTGTACTCGAAGAGTTTTACTATTGCTGTTTGCTTCGCTAACAGCATGTTTGATGCTAACTCCCCTAGGTTCTGCAGCTCCGCCGGCTCCAGCTGTTTCTGGGTTTCCCCTCGACACTGGCGAAACCTCCTCTGATGGTTTTGTCTGGACTGCAGCCACCTTTGGCGGCTTTAACTATCCTGTAAACCAGCACAAAAGCTTCGTAGCTTCTGAAAACTGGTCTGGTGAACGCCTCCAGTATGTTGAGAAAGACGGTCAGAACGAACTTGGCAAAAATAACCCCGGAAACCATGTAATCGGTGAAGGAGAACTCGTATATTCCACCCGTCCGTTCTCCTCCAAATACACACTTGTTTCCGCCCTTGAACTGAATTCAAAAACCATCCCTGAGAAACTTGGCGGAATGTTCTACTATAAGCTTGCTTGGTTCGGAAAACCATACATTACCATTGGAAATGATTCTACCCAGCTTACAACCCTTGTGATCTCTCAGGCTTCCGGAGAGAAAAAACAGTTAAAGACCGGAGAGTCCTGGGATCTCGGGAAAAACTATTCTCTTACCGTTAACCAGGTTGACGTGGAAGGCGAGAAGGTCTGGTTCTCCCTCTGTAAAAACGGAGAAGAAATCGAGTCCGGAATTGTAAGTTCAAATGGAACAGTTAACGATAAAACCTTTGTTGCAACCGCAGATTTCGGGGATATGAAAGACCAGCTTTACTTTATCACTTATGTAGATAAGGTATTCACAAGTGCAACTGATTCATTTGCAGTCTTCAAATATACCTGGCTCATTGACAAAGATGACCTGATGCTTATCGAGAAAGGAGACGAGTATCAGGGTTTCGAGGTAACTGAGGCTTCCGAAAGTGAAATTGTTCTTAAGAATTCGAAATCCATTACCCTGGATATTGATAAGGATAAAAAGACCTATTTTACTGATTCCTGGTATTTCCAGACTTCGGATGAGGGAAAAGGCAGTATTTCTCCAGAAGGATATGTTATCTATCCAGCAGCCGACGTCATTGTAGAGGATAAAAGTATTTCAGGACCCAAAGAGAATACAACTTCTGCAAAAGAAGCAAATATAACGGAAACCATAAGTAGCAGCGATCCTGAAACCTCTAATAAATCTGCATCTTCCACTTCTCTTATTCAGAATGAGGATAATGACTCCAGAGACAGTGACATCCCTCATGATAAAATGGCGATAGAAACTTCCGCAAAAACCCCCAGTTTCGATGTGCTTGCAGGAATTCTTGGGGTAGTTCTTTGCCATGCTCTCCTAAAAAGAAGGTATTAAAAGGATTATCCTGAAGAATGAGATAAAAAAAGAACAATCTCTTTAAATTCCCCTCTTTTTTCTTCCTTTTTCCCCTTTACCCCATTTTTTAAGTTTTTTAACCTTATGACTGCTTTCTTATTTTTGTAACTGATTTCTAACTGATTTTCTTTTATATCAGAAGTAGGGCAATGAACCCGCTTAAAAAGATTCCATCAAAGGTTCCTGCCCCTCCAATGCTTGCAACTGGAGCGCCCAGATTCTTAATTTTTCCAAGATTAAGTAGATCAGCACCTATGAGTGTTCCAAGTACTCCTCCTGCATAGGCAGTGACAACGCGGCACTGGTCAATCGGGCAATCAGAAATTGAAACTGCAGACGTCAGTAAAATCGCAGCAAGGGCGGCTGCAAGGGGTGGTACCAGTGCAGGTGTTGCGATACCTATCCCGCGAATAGGCCTTGCTACTGAATAAGTTATGATTGAAACTATCAGGACACCGGCTCCTGTAAGCAGAAGAGAAGAGGGAAACCTCATAATGAGGTAAGCTGAAATCAAAATAGGAATAACTGCTCCCCCTACATTGACAGCAATTGTCGTCTCATTTCTTGTCACATGCCGGACTGGAACCCTGTAAGCTACGCCAAACACGCGAATATAAGCGTCTCTTACTACAGGAGTATCAGACCTGAGGGTTGCCAGAGGAATATTGATGCCGCTTCCGAGAAGGGACAGGAGCAGGATAAGAAATGCGTGTCCTATAGAGAAGCCTATTTTCACAAAAGCTGAAATAATTACTCCAAAAAAGAGAAAACTAAGCCCAAAGGTAACAAAGATGATTAAAAACAGGAGGAATGTAATGCTAAAAGGAATGTAAAAAAGTTGCCTTCTCATGGAGTTACCCCGTTCTTTTTATCTCCCCGCATATTCAGGAGTATATTTCTCTTTGTTTATGAGTGTATGTACTGCCCTTATTCCTTCATATTCCTTCGAAGTATCCGCTCTTGAAAATCTACAACTCTACACTTCCAATGTGCAATCAAGAGCTTCCAATCCTGAGGAAAAAAGTTTTTGATACTATGGATTAAATGTACCTCACCGCAGGCTTCAGGCACTCCATACAGATTATTTCTTTTGCATCTTTATACACTCTGAGAACTCCACCTGATTCGGATATTGTAACTGCAATCGCAACCGTATCCCTGCTGATTGCGGCTGCCGATACATGCCTGCCTCCCAGTCCTTTTTCAATATCCACATTTTTCCCATCAACGTCAAGATAACGGCCTGCTGCATGGATAATACCATTTTCATCCACCACAAAAACTCCATCCAGTTGGGCAAATTCCTTTATGGATTCCCAGTTTCTTTTGTCAAGGACGCTCCGGTAAGTTTCATCGTGGCCTGCATACGGATTCAGTATTAACTGGTGAGAGCGTTTCAGAACCTCTTCAGAATCACCTATAATGAAGGCAGCACCCATTTTCTTGCCTTCCCTGCCTGTCAGGATAATATCAAATGAGATTTTCATGATTGCACTCATCACTTCAGATTTTATCCTTTCCTGGCATTCCTTCATGGCTTTTATAAGGGGGTTTTCATCGAGGCTATGCACAATAATCGAACTGGAACCACGAGTTTCAACCACGCCTACAATAATCCCGCTTTCCTGATTCCCGAGCACGTACTCTATGGCGGCAGCCTGCTGAAGGTTTTCTGAGTTCCCCGAAGCTTCCCGATTTATCTGATCACCAAGCTCCTTTAAGGGGGCTTTTCCATCTTTTCCAGTTGAGACCAGGTGGTCTATTATGCTTTTCGGGCGCATGGAGATATAATAGACCGGAATTCCCCCCGTTTCAATCCCTTCAAAACTCAGCTCCCCGGAAACCATAATTGCGGCAGCATCAAGTTCTTTGGAAATCCGGGCTGCCGTTTCTGCAATTATACGTGCTCTATCCATATGATCCACCGCTTTTTCTTTTTGCAGCAACCGATTTGGTTCCTACATTTTATTTATAAAGTTAAAATTACTTTTTTTGAATTAATATTATTTTTCTTAAATTTAGGGTTATATTTTTTTAATTTACCGCTTTTCTCTGGGTTATAACTGTCTACCTAAGGTTAACATTGAAGCCAACTTTATAAATACTTAAGCTTATTTACAAATCTGTACTTATCTCTTATATATTATAATTGCCCTGTGATCCATTCGTTTTTTTCCTTTTTTCTTTCCGGCTTTCTTGCATTTTTCCTCTAACTTCTTTTTTTCTCAAAAATTTTCAGGAAGGTTTACAATCCCCTCAACAGGGATCTGAAGCCAATTTTTTCCAGAAGATAGTTAATAGGCAGATAGAAAAGAGTAACAGGAAGATTTTTCTGGTTCGCTTTTCAATTAAGATTGGTGAATGTTTTGATCAGGACATTTATAGCAGTAGAATTAGATCCCGGATTTATAGAGAAGATTCGAGAGCTTCAGGATAGATTTTCCGGTTTTGATCTAAAGTTTGTTGATCCTGAACTCGTTCATATAACTTTGAAATTCCTTGGAAATGTGGACGAATCAAAGATTCCATCGCTTTCCGCAGCCCTCGATTCCATTACGTGTGAACCTTTTGAGACAAAAATCGGGAGGCTTGGAGTTTTCCCCAAACCTTCGAATCCTAGAGTGCTATGGCTGGGTGCAACTGGAAATTTCTGGGCGTTACATGAGAATGTGGAGAATTTACTGGAACCTTTCAAGTTCGAAAAAGATGACAGGGAATTTACCGCACATGCTACTCTTGCCAGGATAAAATTCCTCAAGAAAGATAAGAAAAATGCCTTTATAAATACCGTGAAGGAGTTAAAGGATATTGAAATTGGTACCATGTGGGTAAATAAAGTGGCTCTAAAGAAAAGCACACTTACCCCTGAAGGACCAATTTATGAAACCCTGCACACAGTGTACATGGATTAAACTTTCGGTTTTATATTTTCTTCCTCTTCAACACCTTTTTTCTCTTCTTACTTCTGTTTTCTCTGTTAGATCTTCTTTCTATGCTGCCCTAGAGCAAATCGTATTTGTGACTTTTTGAATTAACTTCCTCTGCTCTGGATCAGTTACTCCTCTGGAACCGATTCGTAAAGCTTTCTCCTTTCTAAAGGCATGGCTTTGAGAAACTCCTTTGCCTCCTCCGGAGACACGGCCCTGCAGGTTCCATCGGGTTCCTGTATGACCACGCCGCTTTCCGAGAGCATCCTGTATCGTGCTTTCCGGACTTCTTTGTCAGGATGGCAGACAAAATGACAGTTTGAACAGGTATATTCCATTCTGTTTCCTGGGATCAGGCATATGAAAAATCCGCCTTTGATTTTCGGTCGTTTGAGGTATGCCTCTATTGCACCGGGCAACGCAGCGATGAAATCCTCGTCCTTTTTTGGAATCTCAAAGCGAGCCGGAGACCAGGTTGACCATTTTCCCGAGGCATTCAGACCTGTAAGCCCTCCGCAGACAAGGAAACATCGGCTGTTGCTTCTCCTCTTTCCGTAGGTAAACTCCTTCCCTCCAAGATTTACTGTTACCTTTTCAAGAGGGTCAACATATCCAGAGGAGCAGACTGCAAGGCAGATCTTGCATTCATCACAATAATTCTCTTCTTCTGGCAGTGGCTCTGTCGGGATAAGCTCCGCGTCCGTAATTATGTTCCCTGAGTACCCGAAGTGCCCTATCCCGGAGCGAACTGCTAGATACCTATGGGAAATAGGGGGGGGGCATATCCAGCAGCCAGTTTTCCGAATCCTGACGGTAAACGAAATTCGCAAGCTGAGGGGCAGCTTTGTAACCATACTGCTGCAAGAATCCTGCCATTTCAAGGGCTATCCCGTTAGCAAGGGTGGTTGTCCGCACCTTATTTGTGTCCAAGGATTTGTGATCCTTTTTTCTAAAGTAGGGTTCTATGAGGTTCTGGTCAAAAGCAAGGGCAAAAACGACTGCCGATTTTGCCCCTGGCAGCACATATGTCAGATCCGTGGAAGGAGGGCCGCCTGCAAGGGTTTCGGTTGTAGCGATGCCCACTTTAAAAGCTCCAAGGGTCAGAGCCATTTCTTTGAGTTCTTCAGTTAGTTTTTCCATTTTCGATTTTTCAGCTTGTTCTTCCATTCTCGACTTTTCCAAATTAAATAAAAGTATTTGCTCTCAATGTAATTTATGCAGACAACCGCTATACCTTTAATCGGCATTCAAATATACTAATTCCCTAGTATAGTCCAATAACCTTCTTAACTAGATTTTGTATCGGCTCTATAGAAATCCTATAAATTTTATTTTGCCCAAAAATTTATAAAAATAAAATTGTAGAAATGCTTCTTACTTTTTTGTCCCCACAAAAAACAAAAGAGCAATTGCTATTGCCATCGAATAAGTATATTAAATTTATTGATCTCAGTCTTAAAACGGTTCAGTCTTGAAGACTGAACCTTTACTCCTGTAAATATTTTAAACATGTTTATACTCAACATCAGCTTCTTGTTTTTGTTTTACTGAAAGAGTATATAAATACAGATTACCGTGATTTTGCAGAACTTATTGACCTTATGAGTAATATAAAAGAAAAACTTGACCTTGATAAGGTTCCTCATTACACTACTCTTCAAAAGTTTGTGTCCAGAATTCCTTCCTCATTGTTTAACCTGAGTTTGACAAGATCAAATAAATAGAAGAAATATATTAGAGACAATAATATCTGCCGTAATAAGGAAATTTGGAGAGATATTAAGGGCAAGAAAGTCTAGAAATCAAATAAAAAGAAGTAAAAGTTAAACTAATAGTCTATAACATAAACAAAAACGTAATAGAAATAATATGGATCGAATTAGGATTTCTACAGAGCCTATTTTCTATACATTTATATATTAGTTGTATCCTGGCTGTAACGCATAACTGTACTTTTAAGATGCAGTTTAAACATAACAACTGAGAACATTCAAAAGTTTAAATATTATCTTTTCTAAATATGGTGCAAGCATTGATGGAGGACTCTACGATTAAAGAAGAGATCTGGATCGAAAAATACAGGCCTATCAGGCTGGACCAGGTGGTAGGGCAGGAAGAAACAATTGAACGCCTGAAATCCTACGTTGCAACGAGAAATCTTCCCCATCTCCTGTTTTCAGGGCCGCCTGGGGTCGGAAAAACAGCCTCTGCAGTATCGATTGCAAGAGAAATCTTCGGGGAAGATCTCTGGCGTGAGAACTTTACCGAACTCAATGCATCAGATGAAAGAGGTATTGATGTTGTCCGGACGAAAATTAAAAATTTTGCAAAAACTGCCCCTATAGGAGGAGCCGAGTTCAAAATTATCTTTCTGGACGAAGCCGATGCACTGACCTCGGATGCCCAATCTGCACTCAGGCGGACAATGGAGCGCTTCAGCAATAACTGCAGGTTTATTCTGTCCTGCAATTATTCTTCCAGAATTATAGAACCTATCCAGTCCCGCTGTGCAGTTTTCAGGTTCAGGCGCCTTTCTGAAGAGGCTGTCAGGAGCCGCCTTGAGTACATAGCTAAAGATCAGGATTTATCCATTACTGAAGACGGATATGAGGCACTTATTTACGTATCCCAGGGAGATATGAGAAAAGCTGTGAATTCTCTCCAAGCTGCTGCTTTCATAGATCCAGAAAAGCCTATATCCAGGGAAACCATTTATAGAACTACAGCAACCGCAAATCCTGAGGATATCAGGAACCTGATCGAAACGGCCCTGAGCGGGAATTTCAGGGTTGCACGAAAGGAACTGAACAGGTTGCTCTACGAAGAGGGTCTTTCCGGGGAAGATATAATTGGACAGATTTACAGGGCAATCTCGGAAATGGATGACCGGATGATTCTGGATCTCGGGCTTTCTGAAAGGCGCATTGTCGAACTCGTAGATATAGTAGGTGAGATCGATTTCAGGCTCACTGAAGGTGCTACTGAAAAGATTCAGCTCGAAGCTTTACTCGCACATTTTGCACTCTCAGGTGCAGATTAAGGTTTAATGAACAGGAAGCAGCTTCTCTATACTCCAGATCTCTTAAAAGTTTGAAAAGGCTTGAATTTAGCCTTTTCTTAAAATAGGAAAATGCGGAATTAAACAAATCCTGATTACTATGTCTGTTGAACTAGCATTAGTAGATATGCTGGGGGCTGTCCCCCACTGGCTTGCGGTTTTGATTCTAGGAGCTGTACCCGTTTCCGAACTGAGGGGGGCAATCCCTGTCGCAATGGGCATTTATGGAATGGGACCCTTCGAAGCCTTCTTCTTCTCAGTGCTTGGGAACCTTCTTCCTGTAATTCCCCTTCTGCTCTTCCTTGAACCGGTCTCGAACTATCTCAGACGCTATTCAATCTTTGATACTTTCTTCACCTGGCTTTTCTCAAGAACCCGCAGGAACAATACTGAGAATTTTGAGAAATACGGACTCCTTGCGCTGACCGTTTTTGTAGCCATACCCCTGCCCGCTACAGGCGCCTGGTCAGGTTGTGCAGCAGCATTTGTATTCGGGGTCAAGTTCAGGCAGGCGCTGCCAGCAATTGCTCTCGGCGTCATGATAGCCGGAGTTATAGTAACTGCCCTTACTGTGACAGGCATAGGTCTCGCTGATATGGTCCTGGGTGTATAACCTTCCTTAAAAACGCTTGCTTCGAAATCTTCATATATTTTAAAAATATCAAATATACCACTGACAGTACAAATATAAATTTACGATTATATTATTACCAGCTCCTGCTTTTACAACTTCCTGCAGCTTATTTTCGTTGTCTGGCAGTTTTCTGGAATTTTGAGGTGACTATTAATGGCAAAAGCAGATAAGAAAAACAAAAAAGTAGTTCAGTCCAAAAAATGCGTTGGATGCGGAATCTGTGCTTCCGTTTGCCCTGTAAATGTAAAACTGATGAAAAGTGAAGACTTTGATCCCGAAACCTCTGAACTGGGAATCAGGATCCTGGACGGAGTAGCAATTATCAATGATGAAGTTTGTGTCCGCTGTGGAGCTTGCTCAAAGATTTGCCCTGTGGAATCTCTGACCGTAGTGGATATGGAGTCCGCAACCGCATAATTGAATTTTAAGTAAAAATAGGAAAATAATAGGAAAAATGCTGATCCTCAGCATTTTATTTTTTATTCTGTCCCTTAAAGCAAGATAGTACTGGTGAATAGCTTTTAAGGGATGGTCGATCTATACGGATGATCTATCTAACTTATAACATTTCTTTTGCTAATTTTATATCCTCAGCTTTTACGGTTTTTCTGCCTGCATGTTCTGCAAGTTTTATTGCTTCTCTTGAAATCTCAAGTCCATATTCTTCCAGAATTTCTGTAAGAGTTACTCCCGCACTCTCACTTACTCTATGAGCACCTGCAGTCCTTATTAAACGCTCAATTGGTGCAAACGGTATTACTTTTGCCATATTATCCTCCAATCTACTTTTTTTGCTAATATATATCCTTATAATCCCTGATTTTGTACTCAGATTCTATAAATAACTTTGCTTATATTTGGATTTTTTCACTATCTATTCAGCCTTTAATACACTTTTGCTCTCCAAATTGCTATATCCGGGTTTCACCAACCTACAAGCCTTATCACAAACTTTTTCAGAAAAAGTTTGATCAAAAACTGGCATGGAGGCGTGATCGACCGGTGCAACGGTTTCGGCATGCCTTTTGGATTTGAGAACCTTATCCCAAACCCTCCGGCGCGATCGACCGATGCGACAGTCGCGGCACAGCGGTTGAGCTCAAGAGAGTTTATATTAAATGGGGTTGGAAGGATATTTTCTATTCTGATATGTATCGTGGTTATGTCGATTGATTGATTTCTTTGTTGGTGATAATGACAGTCAGGTATGTTTCTCTGACAGATCAGAGTTTAACGGTTATTGAGGTTTGAATGCCTCAGGTGAAGCTTTCTTCTTCGAAATCTTGATATGAGATTATCCGAATCTAATCAGATATGCTTTTACAGGAACTCCTTGGTATTGATGAAGAGGTCTATTTTGTAGAGGAAAGTTATCTCGCCCAGAGGACTCTCGAGCGTACGCTTGATTATCTTAAGGGGGTACGGAGGTTTGCAGAGGGAGGGCAAATACGACTATTGAGGGTCCGGGAAGGAGAGCATACGCTCGGGATACTGCTTTTTAATCCGGCAGGTGAGGAAGTCCCTGTGGATTTTTGGTCGGTTTTTACCGGAGCTCTTGCGGGAACTCGCTCAAAGAAAGATTTTGAGGTTCTTACGGATTCTCTTCTTGCTTTTAATCTACCTGAGAAAGATATTGAGATCTCCTCGGAAAGTTGGCGAGATGCCGTCAATGAATATTACTCCCTTATGCTTGTAAACCGTAACCTCTGCGAGGGTTGTTCTGTTAAGCCTGAGTCTTATGGAAGTATTTTTTCCGAAAATCGTGTGCGAAGAGTAACAGAAGTTTTTGATATTCTTCAAAAAAAGGGTTTTTATCCTGAAGGCAAGGTTCTTGAGGTTTGTTGTGGAAACGGGATGTCCACAATTGCCCTTTACAGACTCGGACTTGACCCTTTGGCTGTAGAGATCAATAAATGTGCAGTCTGCCAGGGGCTTGAACAGGGAGTTTTAAACCCCAAAAAAACGATTGTAATGGACGCAACCTCCCTTTCACGATATTTTGAGCCTGGAAGCTTTGATGCAGTAATGGGATTTATGCTGGGGCTTGTCTATGAATTTAACAAAGAACTCTGGATAGGCATTATGAGAGAGGCAGTCTCGGTTGCAAAAGAGGGCGGTCTCATACTTTTTACAGTCAGCAGCAAACCTGAGATTGAGATTCTTGCCAGGGCTTTACTCAGGATGGGAGTTGAAGGGGAGATTGTAGATAACACAGACTCTGAGGGGACTTACGATCAGTGGTTCTTTGTAGGAAGAAAATAGAAAGCTTGATTACGGATGGAATTCCTGGAAAATTTATATTTCTCACTTCAAACTGATTTATTTTTAGCCTTTTAAACGTTTAATCTTTCCTGGTCTCCAATCTCCTAATTATTTTGCAGCCCGACGGTTATCTTCCAGCCTCATCGATTAAAGTTCACTGCGTATTTGCTGGATATTTGCTGCTTGTTTATCTCATTTCGATACTCATAGGTTACGTTTCAGAAAGGACTAGTTCTGAATAAGTTCCTCTGTACTTCAGAAATTAGAAAGCTTCTTTCCTGCAAATTCAATGTGTTTCATAAATCAAAAACATCTTCATAAAACCACTTTTTTAATGTCAACGGCCGAAAAGTATATACTTGTTAACAATGGTATATTAAAGAATTCTTATCAACGCAGATTAGTTGAGTACTGCGTTTAAGACTATAAAATTGATTTCCTCTGATTGTGGTTTCAGAAAGTCGGTTATACCGAATAATAGAAACCCTTTTCCCGGTAAAACCGCAAGAAATCATGCTAAAATTACAATCAGAAATTTAATACACTTTACTCAAACCGGATCAAAGTATTAACCGATATATTTCCGGGATATTAAACGAAACCCTCTGGAAAACCATTCAAAATATACTGTCAAGAATGGTAAACCCGGTTATCTTGATTCGCTTTTAAGAGGTTCATCCATGAGTGTAAAAATTACCGAAACCATCCTCCGGGATGCACATCAGTCTCTCCTGGCAACCAGAATGCGGACAAGAGATATGCTCGAAGTGGTTGGGCAACTGGACCAGATCGGGTATTTCTCTCTCGAAATGTGGGGAGGTGCTACCTTTGACAGCTGTATTCGCTACCTTAATGAAGATCCATGGCAGCGGCTAAGAGATATCAAGAAAGGAATGAGCAATACCTATGCACAGATGCTGCTCAGGGGTCAGAACCTTGTAGGGTACAGGCACTATTCGGATGATGTGGTCGAGAAATTCATTACTAAGTCCTACCAGAACGGAATTGACGTTTTCCGGATTTTTGATGCGGTTAACGATATCCGGAACATGGAATTCTCTATTAAGGTGGCAAAAGGGCTTGGTGCTCACGTTCAGGGTACAGTTTGCTATACAATAAGTCCAGTGCACACTGTTGAGAAATATGTTGAACTTGCAAAACAGCTTCAAGAACTTGAGTGCGATTCCATCTGTGTCAAAGATATGGCAGGTCTTCTTTCCCCTAACGATGCTACCCAAATAATAAATTCCATGAAAAAGGAAATCTCCATTCCAATTTCTCTGCACTGCCACTGTACCTCAGGAATGGCTCCTATGAGCTATATGGCAGCCTGTGGGGCAGGGGTGGATATTTTGGATACTGCACTTTCCCCCCTTGCCTGGGGAACTTCCCAGCCTCCGACTGAAACAGTTGTAGCTGCCCTTAAGGGCACTCCTTATGATACGGGACTTGATCTCGAAGCTTTTGAAGAGGTTGTTAAATACTTTAAAAGTTTGAAAGAGAAATACAGGGGTATACTTGACCCTATTTCCGAGCAGATCGATACTAATGTCCTTATCTATCAGATCCCGGGAGGGATGCTCTCAAACCTGGTTTCTCAATTAAAGGAGCAAAATGCTCTTGATAAGTATGGAACTGTTCTTGACGAGATGCCAAAGGTTAGAGAGGAACTTGGATATCCGCCTCTTGTCACTCCCACAAGCCAGATAGTGGGCACCCAGGCAGTGCTCAACGTGCTCATGGGCGAGCGTTATAAGGTTATTCCTAAAGAAGTAAAGGACTATGTGCGTGGACTTTACGGGCGACCTCCTGCTCCCATAAGCCCTGAGATAATAGGCAAGGTGATCGGAGATGAAGAACCTATTCACTGCCGTCCTGCCGATCTTCTTAAGCCTGAATACGAGAAAAGGAAAAAGGAAGCTGAGGAAATAGGCATTGCAAAATCCGAGGAAGATATCCTTACCTATATTCTCTATCCGGCTATAGCCCCCAAATTCCTGAAAGGAGAAGTGGAAGAAGAAGTTCTGGCAGTCGCTGCCCCTGCAGTTCAGCAGGAGTATACAATTCCAAACCATTTCAAGGTTGAAGTAGATGATGAAATCTACGAGGTCAAGGTTGAGCCACTGGGCGGTGGAATTTCCGTATCTGAGGCATCTCCCAAGAAACCAAGTGCCGATTCCGTTAAAGGAGCCGTGAGCAGTTCAATGCAAGGCATGATCCTCTCTCTTAAGGTCAAGGTCGAAGACACCGTTGCAGAAGGCGATACAGTCGCTGTTATCGAAGCTATGAAAATGGAGAATGCTGTCCACGCTCCCAATTCAGGCATTGTAAAAGAAATTTTCGTTTCTGAAGGCGACACTGTATCTCCCGGAGACATAATAATGTCAATCGAATAAATGTGGCGAGGTGGAAGGTATTATGTTCAAAAAAGTACTCGTTGCAAATCGCGGTGAAATTGCGATAAGGGTTATGCGTGCCTGCCGAGAACTCGGGATTTCTACAGTCGCGGTCTGTTCGGAGGCTGACAAAAATGCCCTTTTTGCCAAGTATGCAGATGAGGCCTACCTTATAGGCCCGGCTCCTTCCAGCCAGAGCTATCTGAATATGGAAGCTATCCTTGCAGTTGCAAAAAACACAGGAGCTGAAGCAATTCATCCGGGCTATGGCTTCCTTTCCGAAAATCCTGTCTTTGCAAAACGCTGTGAAGAAGAAGGAATTGTTTTCATAGGCCCTCCCAGTCATGTGATTGCCGAGATGGGAAGCAAGATAAGGGCAAGGAACCTTATGATGAAGGCTGGCGTGCCTGTAGTGCCTGGAACGAAGGATGCAGTTGAGGATACGGATGAGGCTCTGAAGATAGCGGAAGAAATTGGCTATCCCGTCCTGATCAAAGCCTCGGCAGGAGGTGGCGGAATTGGAATGAAAGTGGTACATTGCAAGGACGAACTTGCCACCGCACTCAACTCAACCAGACAAATGGCTGGCTCGGCTTTTGGGGATTCCTCGGTCTTCATCGAGAAATATGCAGAAGAACCAAGGCACATAGAAATTCAAATTCTGGCAGATAGGTATGGAAACACAATTTACCTCTCAGATAGGGAGTGCTCCATCCAGAGAAGGCATCAGAAGCTCATTGAGGAAGCTCCTTCTCCTATCATGACCCCTGAACTCAGGGCACAGATGGGAGAAGCTGCAGTCAGAGTAGCAAAGACAATTGGTTATGTAAACGCCGGCACAGTGGAGTTTCTTTATTCAAAGGGCAACTTCTATTTCCTTGAGGTCAATACCCGCCTGCAGGTCGAACACGGGATAACCGAAATGATAACTGGTGTTGACATCGTAAGGGAACAGCTAAGGATAGCCTGGGGAGAAAAACTTGAGTTTAACCAGGAAGATATCGTCATTAACGGGCATGCTATCGAGTGCAGGATCAATGCGGAAGATCCGTTAAATGATTTTGCGCCTTCTCCTGGAAAGATCCGGGGATATCGGTCTGCAGGCGGTCCTGGAGTTAGGGTGGATAGCGGAGTACATACAGGTTACACGATCTCTCCATACTATGACTCGATGATCTCGAAGCTCTGTGTCTGGGCAAAGACAAGAGATGTAGCGATTGCCAGGATGGAACGAGCGCTTTACGAATATGTGATTGTTGGAGTAAAAACCAATATCCCTTTCCACAAGGCAGTTATGCGCAACCCGGCCTTCCGCAGGGGTGACCTTACAACGTCTTTTATCGAAGATCAGAAGATTCTGGAGTCAGTTGAAGAGGTCGTCAAAGCAGATGCTGAAAAGGGAGCTACTCTGGCCTCGGCTCTTGATGCAAAAGACAAAAAAGTTGCGGCTATCACTGCTGCTGTACACGCCTATGTAAGCATGGCACAGAAAACGCAGCACTGAAAGATGTCCTCCTGAGAAACAGGAACAGGACTTTATACAGTTAGATATGGAATAGTTTGAACTAAATAATTATATACGGTGGAACGTATACATTTGTATGGGGTGCACGGATGGGAGACAAAAGATCTCGGATTATCAAGGCGCTTAAAGATGCACAGAAAAGCCCTGTTTCCGGAGAGGAATTGGGGCTTCAGTTAGGGATCTCGAGGACAATGGTCTGGAAGTATATCAAATCCCTTAAGGCGGATGGCTATGAGATAGAATCATCTCCGAAAAGGGGATATGTCTTGAAATCCGTACCTCAACTCCTGTATCCGGAAGAAATCCAGATGGGGCTCAAGACAACCCTTCTGGGGAAAAAAATTCATTATTTCGAAGAAGTAACTTCAACAAATAATACTGCAAAAGAGATTGCAGCATCGGAAGAAGAAGGAACGCTTGTAATTGCCGAAGTGCAAAAAGGAGGCCGGGGAAGGATGGGCAGGGAATGGGTCTCTCCTCACGGCGGGATCTGGATGTCAGTAATCCTGAAACCCGGAATTCCTCTCAGGCACGCCTCAAGGCTTACCTTGATTGCAGGGCTTGCGGTTGCAAATGTTATTCGTAATATGGGTCTTGATGCCAGCATCAAATGGCCAAATGATGTCCGGATAAATGGAAAAAAGGTTTGCGGGATTCTTACTGAGGCAAAGGCCGAAGTGGATAGGGTGGATTATGTTGTGCTGGGGATAGGGATCAATGTAAACATGGATTTAAAGGATATCCCGGAGTCTTTCCGTGCAGGCTCCACAACTTTGAAAGTTGAGCTTGGAAGACATATAAAGAGGGTTTCGTTCCTTCAGGATTTACTCTTCGAGCTCGAGCAGCAATATATAAATTTCAAGATCCGTCCGTTCTCACATATTCTCAACGAATGGCTTGCTCTTTCCGACACTATAGGAAGAGAGGTAAAGGTCACAACGCCTTCAAGAATAATTGAAGGAAAAGCCGTAGGAATAACCCCCGACGGAGCTCTAGTAATTAAAAAAGCTGACGATACAAAAGAAGAAATTATTGCAGGCAGATGCATTTATGCGCGTCCCAGATAAACCTGGAAGGAAGGAAAATAAGAAGATAAACTTCGCTTCTGTATTTTCTTTTTTACTCCTTATCTCCTTATGTTTTTCAGCTATCTTTTACTCCATGTCACCTAGTTTAGCCGCTGACAATAAAGAAAGACTTACCATCATCCTAATCGATGGAGATGAGATTTACATAAGGTCAGGTAGATCTCACACCTTTTTGCAGGATTATCAGCTTTATATAAAGGGTACTGATACCGAAGGCAAAAGAATCTGGGTTGAACTTAGCAGAAAAGGAGTTCCCCTTCAGGATGCAATTGTCACCGAAGGCTCCCAGTTCGTATATACGCAGAATTCCACTGAAATCCTTAATCTGACGGTGAATACAATATACGAAGGAGCGGATGGAGTACTGGTCAGGTTCTCGCCTGTATACCAGTATCTTGATACCAGGCTTCCCATGCCTCAAAGCTCAACTGAATCGTATGACAATGCTTCGGATAAAAACATCTCTTCAGACTACCCTGAAATGGAAACACAGGCAAAGGGTTTTGATATGCCTCTCTTCCTCTTGGGCCTAGGTACCGTGCTTTTAGCGACAGGTTTCTTTGCAGGAAAAAGGAAGGGAAAATAACTTTTTTAACGCTGGACGGGAAAAAAGAAATTTAGTTAAAATTTATAAGCCGGATACAGTTCCTCTGGAACTGATTTTTCTCTGGAACTGATTTTTCTCTGGAACTGATTTTTCTCTGGAACTGATTTTTCTCTGGAACTGATTTTTCACTGGAACTGATTTTTCTCGCCAGTTTCCTATGAATCTCCCGAGTACTTATTCGTTGGAAAATTTTACGTCCCCTTTCTCGATAAGAATTTTTAGATCTTCAAGGCTCATACGAGCGTTTTTCTGAAGTTTCTCGCGGGCATCGCTGTGTTTTTGGCTTACTTTGTGCTCGTCTTTTGTAAGCTGCAGGTCTTTTAACCTGTCAAGATATAAAGAGAGTTCCTTACGGTTGTTAGCAATGCTGTTTTTAAGCGGGTCAATTTTTTCTTTGATTGAGTTTATATTCATGATTTTATCAGTAAGCTGGGCATGGTATACGTTTGCTTCTTTTCGGATCTCATCAGCAGATTTGAAATTTTCAAGCATTTCCAGATGGCATGCCTGGGATTCATCTGAAAGGGCCTGGATTTTTTCATGGAATTCATCCCCTTTTTTGTGAATTCCTTTTGACTGTTTATACCTATCCTGAATTTGTGCATGCAGTTCATTTGCTTTCTTTGCAGCTTGCAGGCGTTTACTGAGGTCATTCAATTTCTGGAAAATTTTAATTTCCACTGCAAGAGGCAGTTCTTTATTAAGAAAAGCATCAAGTTCGGCTTCATAAGCCCTTGTGAGAGATTCCACACTTCCGTGGGAAAGTTTATTCCATTCGTCCCGCTGTTCCTTGAGTTCCGCAATCCCTGAAAACAGTTCTTGCGTCTTTGAGTTTACTTCACTTCTTTTCTCCTTATACTCACTGATTGCTTTGTTAATCTCATCCCGTCTATCTCTTAATTCCTGTGCTTTTGCAACCCTTTCCTTAACCTGCTGGTTCAGAGAGTCTCTCTTTTCTTTCAGTTCGTCGATATCGGCCCTGTTCATTTTCAGTTCCTTAAAAATCGAAGCCAACTGCCTTTCGCTTTTCTCTATCTTGCTCCTGAGCTCGTTTATCTTGCTCTTCAGCTCCCGTTCGTTAAGGTTTGAAAGGTCGGCCGTTGCAATTTCTGTCGTTGAAACGTCGTTGGTCATGTGTATCACCCGCGTGTTTTCGAAGAAGTGTCATGCTTTCAATTTTTCCCAGTAATTCAGGGCTTCTTCGTGGTTTTTTATTTTAGTGCTTAGCCGTTTATGCTGGGATCTGCTTTTTGAAATCTCTTCATTCTTGCTGTCGTCATCTTCTACAAGCTGCTTTTCAGACTGGATTATTTCTTTTAGTTCTTGATTTGAATTCCTGGCTTCTTCCATTCTGGCATCGATTTGCAGGAGAATATTCTCTCCACTTCCTGTTGCCCGAACAACCTCGTGCAGGTTTTCAATAAAAGAATCTTTACGTCTCTGTTCCTCTTCGGGCTCTATCTGCCCTTTGAGCTTTTTAAGTTCTTCCTGAAGTTTACTGGCAGTAATTGAGTCCAGCTTCGGGAAGACCTCTTTCTCAAGGAATGTTTCGGCTTGATGGTAGAACTGCTGGCGTTTCTCCTTGAGAACTTCTTTTCTTTCTTCCATTCGGATTCTGAAAATTTTTACGTTTTTTATATCTTCTTCGACCTGGGCTAGCCTGCTGTCCAGCTCTGCAAATTCCTTTATATTCTCTTCCAGAAACCGTCTGTGTTTTTCCACAGCTGCCGCGATCAGTTCCTCTTCTGTCAACACTCTGAATCCGGCTTCTTCAATGTTTTCAGTCACTGTATCACAATCTGCATTTATTATTTATACATAGGTTGTTTTATTTTCTATATAATTAGCCCTGAAAGCCAGTAATCTGGCTGTCACTGACTCAGTTTCTCCAGGAACCAATCACGCAATATCGAGTTAAACCCTGAAGATCTGGGCATGGGGCACGTTATCGATTACCATCACGGAATCCGGATCGATTAACCCGTATTTTATGGCGCATTTTATCGTTTCTTCTCCGAAGAGGTTTGCAGTCGTAGCTTCTTGTAGAGCTTTCTGGAGCTGTTCTCCGGAAACATATTTTCCTTCATAAAAGGCTCTGTTGATCTCAACTACGGTATTCCCGTATTTCAGGGTCTTTCCGAGCACTTCTCTGTCACAGGCTGCAACAAGGACATGCTCCCCATTTCTGTAGATTTTTAAATACATATTCTCCCTTTTAAATAGTAATGCCCTTTTAGTATTTACAGCTTAACCGTCCTTACATAATTATTCTGTAGATGCTCTTTTTTCACATCATAGGATCTTGAAAGTTATGGTAGAACTTCCAGCGCTTTACCTTGTCTCAAATTAAACAAGCCTGATATGGTTCTGGTCTGGGGAGAGCAGATCTCCTCTCTGCCTCATTTTTCTTATATACTCCTCAGCATGAGTTCGATCTATCCCGTGCTCGCTTTCAGCTACAGCATAAACCTCTTCCAGAGGGGCTTTAGCTCCCGGATGCTTTTCGCTCACTTTTTTAATTACATCTTTCAGGATTTTTATCTTGTTTCTCTGGCTCATGCTTGTGCCAGATGCAATTATATCCGCATCAAGGGCTCCAGTTTCCGGGTCGACACCTACATTTTTCAGGCAGTTCATAACTATTCTGATAGTTCTTTTTGTATCTTCAAGCGTAACTGTATTGCTCAGACGGACTCTTGCGCTTGCTTCCGAAAGACGGACAAGGGCTTCAAGCTGTCTGGCAGTTACAGGCACAGGTGTGTTTTTGCCCTCTCCTGTTTTTCGAAGATCTGTATAAAATTTTATCAGATGATCCCTGGCATCCTCCTCCATCACAGGAAATACATTCTTTCGGGCATATGCAACGTATTTTCGCATGATCTCGGCCTGTATCACAGGTTCGATCACTTCCATTTCGGCGTCGACAAAATCCTCCGGAATGTGAGAGCCGGGAAGCTTTTCCCGCTGCTCGAAGAGTTCTCCTGCATAATGAGACTGTAAAATGTGATTCGCAATCCTGCTGTCCAGAACATGGTTAGGAGTGTCGAGCAAAACGAAGATAAGGTCAAATCGGGAAAGCAGTGCTGGCGGCATACTTATCTGCTCTGCAAGCCCCTCATACCGATCAAAACGCCCGTATTTCGGGTTTGCAGCTCCTAGAAGGGCGCAACGGGATTTTAAAGTTGCAATAATTCCAGCCTTGGCAATACTTATAGTCTGTTGTTCCATTGCCTCGTGCAGGGCACTCTTATCCTCAGCTTTCATTTTATCCATTTCGTCAACCGCAGCAATCCCCATATCAGCCATGACAAGGGCACCACCTTCGATTGTCCATCTGCCGTCGTTGAGGTCATCTTTTACAGCAGCCGCAGTCAGACCACTTGCTGAGGCACTTCGTCCTGAAGTAAATACACCTCTTGGAGAAAGTTTGACCACATAGCGCAGGAGCTGGGATTTTGCGATTCCGGGGTCTCCTACAAGCATAATATGAATATCGCCCCTTATCCTGGAGCCATCAGGAAGGTTCTTTACAACACCAGAGAACAATTGAAGGGCAAGAGCTTCTTTTATGTCCTCGTACCCATAGATTGAGGGCGCAACCGAGCCGATAATCTTGTCATAAATTGCAGGATCGCGGGAAAGCTCAAGAATCTTTTCTTCATCCTCGGCGGTTATCTCAAGTTCATCAAAGTCCTTGTCTAATTGTTCTATGGAGTTTGCTTCGAGTACAAGGTCATAAAAAGTGGATTTTCCATCTTTTAGGGTGCGCTGCCTGGATCTCAGGATTCCGTTAATTATTACCCTGTCTCCAGGAGTTACATTTCCTGTCAGGTCGTCCTCGGAATCTACTTCAAGGCTCTGGGGCTGGGAACCTCCTCTAAGGTTTTCCGGCGATTCCTGAATCTGGAGTTTCTGAGCATCAACAAAAGTGGAGTCTTCTATTATCACCTTAAAAGGTCCTTTTTTTCCACAGGTATCGTTTTCACAGCCTGCAAAAGGCTCCTCGAATTTGAAGCTGTTTTGCTCCACAATAGTCAGATGCCCGCACCTGAGGCACTGGAAAGCAGCCTTAGTAATTCTCGGTCTCACTTCAGTTGCTTTCCTTATCATACCTTCAATAGCAACAAACCGGGATAGATGTTTGCTTCTGAGTTCTCTTATAGATACTCTGTTAGGGATTTTTACTATCCTTACATGAGCCTGTTCAAGGTTTTTCTCAACAGGAAGGTCGATTTCTTTCAGGGCAGCCTCAGCCGCCTGTATAAGTTCTCCTGGATGCTCAAGAAACTCTTTTGAAAGTTCTCTATCAAATTTCTCGATGTCCGTAAAATCCACGCTAAGGCTTCGCTGATCCGGATACTCGTTTGCAAGCTGGAGGATCTCATTCCAGTAGTAATCTTTAAAAAACCTTTTTAGCTTTTCATTCCACTTGCTTTCTGTTTCAGTCATATCATTCTCTATCTGGCTTTAAGTGAAATTTTCATTCTTCATTACGAGATTTTTTGTTTAAAGAACTTTAAAAAAAGTCAAAAACACGTATCATAAATTCTGATGTAAGAACAGGTTTATTCTCATATGAACCTTTCCATGCTTTCCGAAATTTCTGGTTCTTGACCCCCGGACTCTCTTAATGGATATCCCATTTTTCTCTCAATTCTTCTTATTACACCTCTTAAAGTCTGAACTTCCCTTGGAGTTAGTCCTGCTCTTCCGAAAATTCTTCGCAACATCAGGAAAGTTTTATCTTTTTTATGAGGGCGATAATCGATTTCCTCCAGCAATTCCTCCAGATGCTCATATAGAAGCTGGAGATCAAACCCATCGGCGAGCGGATTATTCCCTCCTTCCAGCTCAGAGAGTTCATAAAGCACCACTGCAACAGCATGTGAGAGATTCATAATTGGATAAATCTCGGAAGTCGGAATCGTTATGAGCATATCGAAGCTTTTGAGCTCATCATTGCTAAAGCCGCTGTCTTCGCGTCCGAAAAGAAGTGCAATTGTTCCGCTGTAACCTTTAAATTTCTCTTTGAGTTCTCTTGGAGTATAAAGCGGAAGACGTATGTGCTCTCCGGTTTTCAAGCTCGCCACTCCGGTCGTCCCTATCCTCAGGTCTGCACCCTTTACAGCTTCCTCAAGTGTTGAAGTAATTCTTGCCCTTTCAAGCACATCTCTTGCATGGGACGACATGGCTCTTGCTTCCCCTTCGAGTTTACAGGGATTTACAAGCACAAGGTCGGTGTGTCCGAAGTTTTTCATGGCTCTTGCAACAGATCCAACATTTCCCTGATACATGGGCTCTACAAGTATTATACGAATCTCAAGTGACAAATTTCTCAATCCTTTTTTAGAATCAGTTTTCAAGTGTGATTGCATCTTCCATACAGACAGTCACACACATTCTGCAGCCCAGGCAGTAAGATGGATCCTTTAAAACGCAGACCTTTTTCCCGTGCTTTTCTTCTATCGAGTAAACCCTTGGGCCTTTCGGACAGGCAGCTTTGCAATTACCACAACCTGTACACTTCTCCTCATTAGTATATATTTTCATGCAGATTAATTTCCATGTATTTCGGTCTTATTGTAGTGTGTTCAAACCTTATTGCAACGTTTTCAGGTCTTATGGTAATTTGAGATCTCACTGTGATGTGAAATTTATTATGACCTTTCCTTCCTGTTAGTACTTTCCTTTATTCTTTCCTTTCCTATTTAAGTTCTAATCCTTCTCAACCCTTTCTTTTTGTAATGCTCTTTCCGGTTGAACTAAGAAGTCGTATTTACTCCCCAAATATATTAGTCTTAAGTCCTTATTTATCTGAGCCAGGTCGCTATGGATGAAGCCTGGCATGCTACCGAGTAGCTGAAATCCTTGGGCTTGTTAAAAAAACAACCCTTGAAAACCTGGAAATGATGCTTGAAGGATAAAGAAAAGCCGAAATCTAGAAAGCTGAAGCCGCAGAAATAGCCAGACAAGAAGGAAATACAAGAGTTACTCTTTTCTTTGAAAGGGCAGTTCTGGACGAAGCCAGGCACAACGCAGGGTTTAACAGATTCGTGGAAATATTAAAAACAGTAATAAGAAAAAAGGATTGGAAGATCCTTCTTTTTAATATCTAAAACTTTTAAATTAATGTTTTAACTGTTAACTACTCTTCTTGTTGTAACCTTGTTATCTTTTGTTATAGCCCGGTCAATACTGGGCTTCCTAAAGTTACTGCATTGAATTCTTTGGTTTTGCCACAGGCTGGGTTATATAAGGGATGCAATTTTATATTGTTTCAAACAGATATACTCTCTGGATCTGAAATCTTTTTTCGGGCCTTAAATTTACTTAGTCAGGAAAAATGCCGGAATATCGGATTCTTTACCTTCTGATGGGGGTTTAATTTTCAGGGGGCTGAAGTAGAATTCGCTGTAATCTGCTAATTAACCCAAGAACCAATCGGCTCTATGGAGTTAGCTTTGCTTCCGATTTTCCGATATTGGTTTCAGATTAAATAATGCAGAAATATAAGGCACATAGCAATCGAATTGTGAAAAAACGCTAAACGAATAAATTTTAAAATAGGCGTGTAATTAATTGAGTTAGAGGGGTGTTTAATATGGTAAGTCGTGAATATGTGAAAGGTGACCTTCCAGAGAAAGCCGCAATCCTGCAAAGAGATGGTGAAACATATGCAATTGCTCCCCATATTCCAGGAGGAATTGTATACCCGGAAACGCTCAGGAAGATAGCTGACATTGCAGAGAAATACGGGGCTGCTGCTCTGAAACTCACCTCAGCTCAGAGAATAGCAATTGTAGGGTTGAAAGAAAAAGATCTGGATGCGGCATGGGGAGAGCTGAATCTAAAACCCGGGGCTGCAATAGGGCTCTGTGTTCGGAGTATTAAAATCTGTCCCGGAACTACCTTCTGCAAGAGGGGCAAGCAGGATGCTGTCGGGCTTGGGTTAAAACTAGATGAAAAGTACCACGGGATGCAGCTTCCGTCCAAGTTCAAGATGGCGGTTTCCGGCTGCCAGAACTCATGTTCCGAACCTATGATAAAGGATATAGGGCTCATGGGTACGGCAAAAGGCTTTACTCTATCTGTAGGAGGCAGTGCAGGCCCGCGTCCAAGACTGGGAAATGTGGTAGCGAAGGATCTTACGGAAGAGCAGGCTATGGATCTTGTCGAAAGAATAATTAACTTCTACAAGGAATATCCAAAGCCAAGAAGAATTGGAGAAGTAATTGACGAGATGGGACTTGAAAAATTCAAAGCCGAAGTAGGATTGTAAAGAGCTTCCCAAAATCGTTGACCCACAAGCGTGGAGTCGCTTGACCATGCCGCCGTGCCGGTTTTTGATCAAACATTTTCTCAAAAAGTTTGCGCTCAAGCTCTTTTTTGAGAGGCTTGTGAGGAGGCTTGCAATTGAATTTTTTTTTTCCTGCACCTTTACTTTTTATTTTTTTATATTTTGTTTTCTTACTTTCCAGACTGGAAGGGTTTTATATAATTAATTTATAATTTTTATTTTATAATTTAAACATTATATTTTCTAGTTCTACTTTTTTCTATCTCTCTTTGATTACTTCTATTCTTCTCATTTTACTACTCAGTGGGCTTTTCTATCTATTGCATTAATAAAGATAACGTTTAAATATAATAGATACAAAGACTAACAGAATATTCAAATCTTATACAAACAGTCGCTGCGGCTATCATTCTGTCTTTATTATTATTGACGCATCATTGACGCCTGTAACATGAAAATTGTAAAAGCAGCATTAGCTCCCAGTTTTTGATCTATACATAGGAGGAAGAAACTATTAGTGAGGAAATGGTTTATTTTTCTGGGCTCACGGACGCACTGAGAATCACGTTTGTCCAGATGATGATAATTAGCGCAATAGCCATTGTGATTTTCTTATATGGTATGATTATTACCATGCAGAAATGGGGGTCAGGAGCCACAGGTTACGCTCTTGAGCCTCAGGACGGAAAAAGAGGAAGTGCAATCACATTCTTAAAGACCTGGTGGAAACAGGTGACTGAAGAATCTTCCCACGGTCATGGAAAGCCTATCCTTGAGATTCTCATTCTTGATATCCTTTTCCAGAGGAGAATTCTCAAGAGAAGCCCTCTTCGCTGGTTCATGCACTTCACGATTTTCGCGGGCTGGATGACCCTCTTTGCTCTATCAGGACTCATGTTTTCAGTTGAAATGTCTCATATGATCGGAATTGAACTCCCGTTCACCCCCTACGTGTTTAGAGAATGGCTCTCCATTCCGAACTATATCTTCGGGTATATCCTGCTTATAGGGGTTCTTATAGCAATAGTAAGAAGACTGTTTGTCTCTGAAGTCAGGGAAGCTTCCATTATGTATGATTGGGTTTTGATCGGAGTAGTTTTCTTAGTTACTATTTCCGGTTTTCTTGCCGACGGAATCCGAACAGGATTTATCTGGAGCTTCGGGCTTGACCCATCACTGGCACCGCCGGCAGCACTCTTCCATTCCGTAATTTCCCTGCTCTTCTGTATTGCATTTATTCCATACAGTAAATATATTCACATAATCGCCATACCGCTTGCATTACTTGCAAATAAAGGAGGCGAATAATAAAATGGCAAAACGTAACCCTTCAATCGATACGAAGAATCTCACTGCAGTCCAGCTTATGGAACTTGATTCCTGTGTTCGCTGCGGTGAATGTGTAAAATGGTGTCCAACTTATGCCGCTTCCGGCGAGAAGCCAGGATTAGCCCCTAGAGACAAGATCCTGCGCTGGAGGCAGTACATGAACAAGTCTTACGGACTTAAGGCAAGGCTCTTTGGTCCGCAAGAAATCCCAAGCTCAGAGCTTGAAGAATTCAAAGATGATGTACACGGCTGTACCACCTGCGGTATCTGTTCAACTGTCTGTGAAGCAGGCATTAATACCGTGGAACTCTGGGAATCTATGAGGGCAAACCTCGTAAAGAAAGGTATAGGTCCTTATGGGAAGCAGAACATGTTCCCAAAACTTATTGGGCAGTACCGCAACCCTTACATGAAGGATCAGAAAGACAGGCTTGCCTGGGTTCCACCAGATGTGAAAATTGAAGACAAAGCCGATATTGTCTATTTTACCGGCTGTACTGCTGGATATAATCAGCTCGCTTTAGCCTATGCGACCTCACGTGTGCTCAACAAGCTGGGTATTAAGTTCGCCATGCTTGGTGAAGATGAATGGTGCTGTGGCTCAGCCCTTATCAGGACGGGTCAGGCACATATCAATAATGTGCCCCTTGAACTTGCGAAACACAATGTTGAAGCTATCCAGAAGAAGGGTGCCAAGAAGGTTCTTTTTGCATGTGCAGGCTGTTTCCGCGCTGCAAAGGTCGACTGGCCCCGGCTTCTCGGCAAAGAACTGCCTTTTGAGGTTGTCCACGTTTCAGAGTTCCTTGCAGGCCTGATAAAAGAAGATAAAATTAAGTGGGAGAAGTCTATTAACAAGACAGTTACTTACCACGACCCCTGCCACCTGGGACGTCACGTAGGCGTCTTTGATGCCCCCAGATATGTGCTATCCCACATTCCTGGTGTTAAGTTTGTCGAGATGGACAGAATAAAAGAATTCCAGCGCTGCTGTGGAGCTGGCGGTGGTGTAAAGGCAGGTCTCCCTGATCTTGCTATGGCAGTCGCAGAATCCAGGGTTAAGGATGCTGTTGCAACCGATGCAGATATCCTTTCCAGCTGCTGCCCATTCTGTAAGAGAAACCTGATGGATGGTCGGGACTCACTCAAAGTTGACATGGTTGTCGAGGACGTCATTGAACTGGTTGCAGAGGCTCTGGGCCTTGAGACTAAATAACCGAAAGAAGTAAAACTGGTTCTTCCAGTTTTCTTTATTTCCCTCATTTTTAAATTTTTTTGTTTCTCTCTTTTCCAGGCTTTCTTTACTTCTCTTTTTTATTTTACGCTATTTTATAGCAAAACTTAAATATCGACACTTCCTTCCCCTTAAACATGTATATGCCTTACGAATTTTTAGGGAAAATATTTATAATCCTGGTATTATTTGCACTTGTAGGAACCGGGATTGCCCTGATTATTGGGGCATATTCGTTCAAAAAGCACAGGATTATTTTTCCAGGATTTGTGTTGTTTACGCTTTATCTTTTCTATTCCCCTGCAAAATGGCTCTGTAAAGTTTTCAGGATAAGGGATACTCTTGTTGACGATATCCTCATTGATGTCCGAAACGCTGTTATGCATGATGATTTCCAGCATGTTAAAGGTAAGAAAATTCTGCTCCTTCCTCAATGTCTGCGCCATCCAAACTGTAAAGCAAGGTGTGATCCCGTACACGGGTATGAATGTAAACGGTGTGGACTATGTGACATCTCAAAAATCTCCGAAGCTGCTGACAGGTGCAGTTTCAAGGTTTTTGTAGTGCCTGGAGGAAGTTTTGTCAAAAAGATCTTTAAGGAGCACAGGCCTGAAGCCTGCCTGGGAGTTGCCTGTTATCATGAGCTTTCCGAAAATATGCAGGCTGTATCGTTTGTTCCTGTGCAAGGTGTTCTTCTTCTAAGGGATGGATGCTTTAATACTGAGGCCAATGTTGAGGAAATAATTCAAAAAATGGAGATGTGTAATGTATAATATCATCGGGAAGGTTCTCTTCTTTTTTATAGTTGCCTCCCTTCTTCTTTCTGGTATAGCTCTGTTTGCCAGCAGACGAAGTCTGACGGGAAACATTTACCTTGCAGGTTTTTTTGCAAATGTGCTTGATTTCTTTTATTTGCCTTTAAGACAACTTTTCCTTAAATTTTCCGATATACGAATTCTGGATAAGTGGATGGCATCTCTGAAAAACCTAGCCTATAAGTCTAATTTTGCAAAAACAAAAAAGAGGATTCTTCTGGCTCCACACTGCATGCGGAGTCTTGACTGCCCGGCTTATTCTACTCAGACAGGGATACAGTGTAAATCCTGCGGGAAATGCGTCTTTACTCAACTGAAAAAAGACGCTGAGAAATATGGGTATAAATTGTTCATTGTTACAGGTTCCTCCTTTGTAAAGAATATCCTTAAAATGGAAGCTGCCGACGGTGTCCTTATGATTGCCTGCGATTACGAAATCAACAAGGTAATGCGTGCCCTCAAAGGAAAAAACGTTGTAAGCTACGGTATTCCTATGGAAAGGGACGGCTGCTTCGATACGGAGGTGGATTACCAGAAGGTTTTGAATGTTTTTGAAACTTTTAAGGATTAAATAAATGAGTAAAAGAGTTTTATACTTCTCTTTCTTTTCATACACTTTGATGAGAATCTATCTTTTTATCCTGATAATTTTCCTTTCTTTCGGCTTTCCTTTCCTCATTATATCGCAATTTTAAATTGATATCAACATCTTAAATTAGTTAATCTAGCTTAATTATATAAAATAAAATCAAGATACTCAGGATATTTTTAGAGGTGCTATTCGCATGTATGACGTAATTATCATAGGTGGTGGTCCTTCCGGAGCCTCGGCCGGAAGAAGGGCAGGAAAACTTGGGCTGAAGACACTGCTGCTTGAGAAAACGAAATTCCCCAGATATAAGCCCTGCGGCGGAGGACTCTCAGAGCATGCGTTGTCTTATCTTGATTTCGAACTCCCTCAGGATATTGTTGAGTGGGAAATCACAGGGGCAAATGTGGTTTTCAGGGATCAGTCAATTGAAGTACATAGAGACCATTGTCTGTCTATACTTGTCTCCAGGGATAAGTTTGATAATTTCCTTCTTGAAAAGGCAAAAGAAACAGGAATTGAAGTCCATACCGGAGAAAAGGCTCTTTGCTGCAGGGAAATGCCTGACTGCGTTGAAGTGGATACCAAGGAGGGTACATACCGGGCAAAATTTGCGATAATCGCAGAAGGCGCCCATGGGGTTGTCAAAACCTGTGTGCGGCCCACAGATAATAGAGAAGAGTATGGAATCTGTGTTGTCACCGAAGTTCCTGCGGAAGAAAGAGAAATTGAAGAGCGTCTGGGAAAAACCGTAGAGCTACACTTTGGCGTCGCTGGAGGGGGATATGGCTGGATCTTTCCTCACAGAACCTATTATTCTGTCGGTATTGGAGGGGTTATCAAGGATTTCCCGCATCCCAAAGAATCCATGCTCGAGTTCCTGAAGAAAAATGGCTTTTCCGGAGAATATAAATTTCATGGGCATAAAATTCCCTGGGGAGGGATTAAGCGGAAAGTCGTGGGTTCAAGGGTCCTTCTAAGCGGAGATGCTGCTGGATATGTAGATTCTTTCTTAGGTGAGGGGCTTGCCTATGCAATCTGTTCAGGACAGTTTGCGGCTGATGTAATCGCAGGATTTTGCTTGCAAGGTAAAAGCCTTAAAGATCTGAGCAGATATGAGGCTCTCTGCCAGGCAGAGTTTGGGACTCATCTCAAGTATTCACTTATATTTTCCAGGATAATGCACCGTTTTCCTGACCGGGCATTTAAGATCTTCACGTCAGGTGATAAAATGATCAATAAGTATCTTGAGGTTGTGGATTTCACAATTGACTATAAGGATTACCTGCACTGGGTTCTCCTGAATTTCAAACTTAAGTGATCGAACTGATAAGAACTTCTTAAGAGTTTTAACTTTTTCAGGTATTCTTTTTCTTTCCTCTACCTTTTTATCGCTCCAGCTTTAATATATTTTGAGGGCAGGTTATTTCTATTTGTATATGAATGCCCCTATTCCATAACTAGGTGTCTTACCATGTACGATCTAATTATAGTAGGAGGAGGACCTTCAGGAGCATCGGCAGGAAGGACAGCCGGGAAAAGGGGACTTTTAACCCTTTTAATTGAAAAAGAAAATTTTCCAAGGTACAAGCCCTGTGGGGGGGCTCTATCCTCTTACGGTTTATCCTGCCTGGATTTTAAGCTCCCTGAACACGTAATCGAGAGAAATATCTCAAAGGTAAGGGTTCATTTCCGGGATCGCTTTGTAGAGGGAGTGAAAGAACCTGATCTTGCCCTGCTTATTTCCAGGAAAGTCTTTGATAACTTTCTGCTTGAGAAAGCCAGAGAAACCGGAATTGAGATTCGTACAGGGGAGAGAGTTCTGGATTGCATTGAAAAAGATGATCATGTTGAAGTCAGGACCACGGATAATACCTACCTGGGCAGGTTCGTGCTTATTGCAGAAGGTTCAGGTGGAACCCTTAAATATAAAGTAAGGCCGAGAGACAAAAGAACAGATTACGGGATAGGTCTTACATCGGAAATCCCTGCTGAGGATGAAGCAATAAGGACCCGGTTCCCGGGAACTATAGATATTCATTTCGGGATTGCGCAGGGAGGGTATGGCTGGATCTTTCCTCATTCAGGATATTATTCTGCAGGGATTGTTGGAACAGCTCAGTACCTGAAGCATCCGAAAAAAGTACTGCTGGACTTTCTGCAGGAAAACAACTTACCAGGGAATTTTCCTTTCCATTCCCATATTATCCCCAAAGGTGGAATTAAGAGAAAAATCATCAATTCAAGGCTGCTCCTGAGCGGAGATGCAGCCGGGTTTGTAGATGCTTTTACGGGAGAAGGCATTTCATACGCCATCCGATCAGGACAGCTTGCTGCGGAAGCAGTTGCCAATCTTGTTATGTATAGCCTGAAATTAAGCAGCCTTAAAGCCTACGAATCCAGCTGCAGGAAGGAGCTCGGTAATTATCTTGCCGGTTCTCTTAAAATGGAAAAAATAATGCATCGCTTTCCTGGGATCTCTTTTAAACTGACTGTCAACAACAGAGAGATCCTGGATAAATATCTGGACGAGGTGGTAATCGGCAGGAATTATAAGGATTACGTCCGCTGGTTACTATTGAATTTCTGCCTGGCTGAACCTGTCTCCAGAATAAAGTCTCTTACACTGGAAGGGTCCGACAAAAATGGAACAAGAAGGGAAAAATAAGCACAGAGAGAATTAAAAAACGCAAAAAGGATTTAAAAACACAAAAAGGATTTAAAAACACAAAGAGGATTTTAAAAAACATAAAGATGATTTAAGAACATTAGCAGAACAGAGAAAGTAAGTAAAATAACAGAATAAAGCAAGTTTATGCGAGTGAGGCACGTAAGCTCCCTTCTGTTGCTGCAAAGATTTCCTGTCACCCATCAGTGAGGGAAATGGTCCCTGAAGACTCTTGCAGTGACGGCATTCGGCTATGCGTTTACAAAAACAACCGGGAGATTCCGGAATGCTCTTTCTTCCCGATTTCCAACTTGCACCCACGAGGATTCGCCGTTTCATCCATTTTTCCCTGAGACCTCAGCGTTAGCATCATCGCATTTTCAGGGAGTGGTTCCGTTTCTGTGCCAGAGCCCGGGCTCTCGCCCGACATCCTTTACAGATGTTCGTGTATCCGGAGCGGTGGGGAGACTTTCCTCAGACCTGAAGGCCCGTCAGCCGTCCAGCCTCTCTCGCATTTTACCTGTTGATCGCATCGATATATTTCTCTAATTATATATATTTTTGGAAAACCACATAGGTTAAAGGCTGAAATGATTTCTCTACAGTATCGGTATAATACTTTTTCTAATATCTTAACAACTTTACTTTTTCTCATTTGCAATTACAGAAGGTAAGGTTAAAGATATATTGTTTCCTTATAGTTTATATAAATTTTATGTGTTTGAAATACGTCCAAATATTAATATATACGCATTATAATTCATAAGTTATAGATGGACTTTTTTTCCATCTCCAAGACCTGTCCGAAAGGAGCTTATCGACAATTTGATATCGGGCAGTAGTTATAATTTGTGTCAGCTTGCAGGCTCATTTTCAAGAGGTAAAACATGAGTGATTGTCTATTCGATTTGTATACTGGATATGTCCGTTTTAAAAACCCGATTGTATTGGCGCCTATGGCAGGAATTGTCGATAGTGCTTTTGCCAACCAGTATGCAAGCAATGCCGGGCTGGTAGTTCTTGGAGCCTTCAATCTGGATAAGGCTTCAATAGCCGTTGCTTCAAAACTCGCGGCCCGGGGTAGAAAAGAGTTCATTTCCGATGAACCTATGGAGCTTATAAAAAAGGAAATCCGGGCAGTTACGTCCGGAAGTGCAGTTGCGGTAAATGTGAGGAGTACCACGCTTGAACCCCTCATTGAAGCTGCAAAAATTGTTAAAGAAGAGGGAGCGATCCTTGAGTTAAATGCTCACTGCAGGCAGCCTGAAATGCTCGAAGCCGGAATAGGAGAATCCCTCCTCCACGATCTTCCACGCCTTTCAGCCTGGATCAGGGCCATAAAGGAAACCGGAGTCGTACTTTCCGTAAAAGTAAGGGCAAATGTTGTCAATGATACCGAACTTGCAAGGCTTATAGATAAGTCGGGTGCGGATATTATACATGTTGATGCCGTAATGGAAGGCTTCGGAGCTGATCTTGATGCAATCCTTAATTACAGGGACGCTACAAGGCTGTTCCTTATAGGGAATAATTCGGTCACGGATTTTGAGGCTGCAAAGGATATGTTTTCCCGGGGAGCCAATATGGTCTCGGTTGCCAGGGGAGTCCTTGAGAATCCTAAGCTTATAGATGAACTGGTAGAAAGCGTAACGTTTTACCAGAAGTCAATAGGCTGGTATAATGCTCCTAAGCACGTTTGCAGTGAAGGGGACTTCAGGGCGCTGGCTTTCTGCTGCCTGCCTGTAAAACCCTGCCCTGTGCATGAAAAATTCCAAAAACTCGGATACACAGCAGAAGAATTTGCCAGGGCAAAGTTTGAGTTTGCGAAAGGCACAATGCTGGAATATGGAGGGGACACATGTTTCGGAAGCCTTGTCTGGTGCTGTAAAATCACCAAACCCTGCTGGATCAGGGATGGGGTGTTACACACGATCGGTCTCTCTGACGCAGAATATATGAAGCTTAAAAAACAACTGGCAGATTACTTACTCGATCACGCCAGAATCCCAGCAAATGAATCCGACTAATACTGGCTTTACCTGCCCTGTATCTGGATGGGCAGAAAACCCACAAATCTCAAGCTTTATTGCACGCTGTGCCCAGCTTGCTATGCTGCTTGAAGTTTCAGCCTCGCCCAAGCCAGGGAATGTGGACAGGGAACATGACTATCCTGATACATGCTTTGAACATTTCGTAGCTTCTTCAGTAAGCATTTACCCTGTTATTGAGCAGGCTGCTAGAAGCAGGAGCGGCATAGGGACGCTTATTCGAAGTGCAGTTTGCGAGAGTTCGGCCTGGCAGAATGGAGGAAATACTCATTTCGGGGCTTTTCTATTACTCATTCCTCTCTCAATGGCTGCTGGAGAACTTTTCAACTCAAGCGGAAGAGTCCCTTACAAGCTTTTACCTGAGGAATTCGAAGTCCTTGCTGCAAATGCACATGCTTTTGCCCGGGCTACGAACTGTGAGGATGCTATCGAGTTTTACAGGGCTTTTGAGGTGGCAGGCGTCAGGGTTAACAGCGTGGACGAATTCAGCCTTGAAGACTCCGACTCAACAGCCAAACTCAGAGCACAGGAAGTTACCCTTTACGAGCTTATGGAAATCGCCAGGGGGTACGACCTGATTGCAAATGAATGGACCTCAGGTTTTGGCCGCTGCCTGGAGGGAGCAAAAATTATAACTGAGTTCATGAAGGCTCAAACTCCGGAAGTCGAAACTTCGGTTTCCAATTGTTCGGGCACAGGTATAAACGAAGCTATTGTTTACACTTTCCTAAAATTGCTTTCCAGGCATAAGGATACTTTCATCGAGACTAAGTTCGATAAAGCCACAGCAGAATATGTATCCTCAAGGGCAGGAGAGATTCTCTCAACCTGGGAGACTTCTTCAGGTCCGAAAGCCAGGGACTTTGCGGCTTTACTTCCATCTGTACATGAATTTGACTCCGAACTTCTCAATAAAAAGATCAATCCTGGTTCGACAGCAGACATTATTATAGCTGGACTTTTCATTGCTCTTCTGGGGGGACTGCGCTTTTGACAGGATTTCTCCCTGATTGTGGAAAAAATGAAAGCGAATCTTCCACTATCGAGCTTTCTTCTTTCGGGATTCGGGAAGGCATTTCCGAAGTGATCGTCAGCACAGGCGTAGAATCTCCTAATGCTGCCCCTATTGGAATAGTCGTGAAAGGCGGAAGGACTTTTGTCAGGCTTTTCAAAGGCACTCATACCTGGGAAAACGTACTTAAAGAGAAATATCTTGCTGCAAACGTAGTTTACAACTCCGTGCTTTTTGTACGTTCGACTTTTTCCGATCTTGAGCTGTCGGAATTTGATTATGTCCCTGTTCACGGGCTAAATTTTCCGGTTTTAAAGGAAGCCGCTGCCTGGATCGTTTTTGAGTGTGTCAATATCAAGGATACTGACCAGGCACTTGTAGCCGATCTCATTCCTATAAAAGCAGGCTTCAATGAAGCTAATTTGAAAAGCCTGCCTGTGCCCAACAGGGGATTCAATGCCGTGCTTGAGGCAGCTGTCCATGCAACCCGCTACCAGCTTACAGGAGAGGAGAAATATCTCGAACTGATTCGCCGCTATGAATCTCTGGCTTCAAAGTGCGGGGGAGAAAGCGAGAAAAAAGCTATGAAATTGCTTTATCAAATCCTGGATTTGTGAGTATTTTTTGGCTGGACTTGCCCTTTAATTGAAAGTTTTATTTTTTGTTTTCATTGTCCGGAGCCTTTTTTAGAAAATTATATTATCTCCCTCAGGCATGACTACTTTCCATGAGTTTTCAGAGAATCGCGTGGGGCATTACGGGTGCCGGGCATTTTCTGGACCGCAGTTACCAGGTCTTTAAGGAAATTAAGCTCAGAAACCCTGACGTTTCCGTAAACATATTTATTTCAAGGGCTGCCGAGGAGGTTTTGCGCATGTACGGGCTTGAACAAAAGCTTGTTAAAATCTCCGGCGGCGATTATCTTGAAGAAATCTTCCGTGAAAGCGAGCAGGGCTCAAGTTCCCCGAAAGTTGGGCGTTTCTTGCTTGGCAGGTATGACGCCTTGTTTATTACGCCAGCAACCTCAAACACAGTTTCGAAAATCGCCTATGGGATTGCTGACTCCCTTGTAACCAATGCTGTTGCCCAGGCTGTAAAAGGAAGAGTACCTGTTTATGTTGTGCCAGTAGATATCGAAGGTTCAATAGTCTCGGAAATGCCCTATAATATCGACCGAAAACAGTGCAGGCATTGCGAGGACTGTCCTCCGCGAGAAAACTGCCCTCATGGGGCAATAACTGAGAAAAATGGCTTAACAGACCAGATCGAACTTCTGAAGTGCAAAGGCTGCGGAATCTGTAAGGAGCTCTGCCCCTATGGAGCAATCAAAGGCGGGCCTGTGGAAGTTCTGGTCAGAGATGTGGATATGCGCAATGTCGAGATCTTAAAAGACCTGCAGGGAATTACTGTGCTTGAAAGTCCTGAAAAAATTCTGGAGTTCTTTTAATTCCTTTTTTCTTTTAATTCCTTTTTTCTTTTAATCCTTTCCTGATTTTCTCATTTTATTTTCATTTTTTGATTTCGATTTGTTTTTCAATCTCCTTTGCGAGATTTTTTTCTGCATGCAGATAGAATAAAGCCGGAAGCCCTGTGTTTGAAATCTTATAGAGCAGGTTCATAGTTTTCCGGTTGAGCCCGGGAAAGCAGTTTAACAATGTACTTCTTGAAATTCTGACCATTGCATCAAGAGATTTTATTCCTGTAAGATAATTTTTTATATCGCTGCTTTTCTGGCTTTTTTCAAAAATCAGATCTATCCAGGTATTCATCTCATCTATCAGGAGCTCCCTGGTAAGGTTTTTAGGGACAATGTAGTTCTTCCCCTTTTCTATATTCCTGAAAAACTCCCTGAAATTATCTCCTTGTGAGAGGGTATACACCTTCCCGAGTCTGCCGGAATGAGTGTCGGTTGTCGCAACAATGCCTTTTCCGAATTTTTCAGCCAGGGCAATAGTAAGTTCATTCTTCTGCTTGAGCTCATGCATATTGTACTCCAGTACAGGGAAAAATTTTGCCAGTCTCGGTACTGCCGAAGGATTTGGCTCACGGTGGAATTCGAACCAGAATGGGTGGTTGTATATAAATGGAAGCTTATGCCGCCTGAGATATTTTATAAAACTTTTCAGGTCATGTTCAATTTCTGCAATTTCTCTGAGTTCAAAGAACTCTTCTCTGTCAAATTCAAAAATGTTAATATGAAGGCTATGTCCTGCAAATTCAGGGTCATAAACACTCATCTCAACCCCGGGAATTAGCTTCTCACGATTCCATCCTAGAATTTCGTATGCTTCTATGGTATCGTGGTCCGTAAACGTGATATAATCCATACCGAGCTTGAGTGCTTTCTCATAAAGGCTTTCCGGATGCAGGTCTCTAACAGGAAGTACGTCAAAAGAACAGGTGGTATGAACGTGCAGATCTGCTCGCTTCCAGCCCTCTTCCATAATTTCGGCTGCCTTTTCCGGGGCTATAAGTTTCTCCTCGTAGTTCCTCGGCCTTCTTCCCATAGGCATAAAACCCGACAATTCAATTTAATCTTGATTATTTTTATTAAGTATTAAATTTCTCCCCAATATGGTATATTCTTTTTTTAGATTAAGGTTTTCCGGATGGATTTATCCGGATTCAGATTTGCCCGATTATATATATACTGAAATATTTCCATATTTTCACAAAGATATTAGTGATTAACTATAGATTTGTTTAGAACTTCCAGCCTTTTTGAGAAATTTGAGCGCAGTTCAAAAAAGAAATTTTTCTGGGAAAACGGAGTGCTTTAATAACTTTAGGAATTAACCTTTTAATCGGTCTTATATCTGTAGCTGTTTCAACCACTTTCTTTGTTTTGGCATGAAAATTTTCTTTATTTTGACATGAAAACTTTCTACGAGGCAGCAACCCTAGGAAGCAGCAACCAATTTCATTAGGAAAATTTTATCTCATCAAATAGAACGGCTAACATTCTCGAATCTGCCGATTCTCCAATAGAGAGGGGAGATATTGGAGATTCATGAATAAAATCTATAACTAAACAACCGTTCTCCATATCAATGTCTTTTAAATCAAATTCATGGGAGTAACCGCCTTTCGTAAAGTCCATGCTTCCTGCACATTTTCCATTTATATACACTAAACTGCTATTATTTTTATAAGAGCCACATTTTACGATCATTTTTTCAGGTTTTGTATTTACTTTCAACCCTATTCTTGTTTTATTTCCTACTGACCACCTGCCATGAGGTTCAGGGTTGGATAAGCCCAGATAAACAAACCTGTTCTTATCATCATGATGCTTACCATGAGAATTTTTAAAATCAAGGCGATTATTCTTTAAAGGAAGCACTTTGGAAAGATAAATCGTTTTATGCGAGAAATTAATGGAAAAGTGGCTGAGGATATTCTTCCAGTGCAAATCCGATCCTGGCCAGTTGCTCTCGTCATGGTATACTCTGGCAAGGTAGATATTATCGTCTATTTTATTTATCTCGGAAATTTTTTCGGAGCAAAGATAAACTACCAAAATGTCAAAATCCAGCTGTGGGAAACCAGAACTTATTGTTTCTTTTATCCTGTATACGTCTTGGAGATCCTCTTCAGATCCCACAAAAATAACAAACAGGGCATTTTCGGATCTTCTGCACCATTCATAAAACCTGTTGATTCGCCGATTATATTTCTCCATTACCTTGCTATACTCACTTCTGGAGATCTTACTTCCAAGCTCCTTAAAATCATGGACAGATAGAAGCCAGTTCAACCTGTCCCTTACTAAAAATTTCCCATCTCTCCTTCCCTCGATTTCCAGGTTCTCATACCGAAAAAAACTCTCAAAATTATTTTTTATTAAATAGTTTACTCTTTCGGGAGATCCTACTATCCAGTCAAAAGGTCCTGCAAAAAGCCTCAGGCTATTCTGTTCCATTTTACTGGCAACTATGCAGGCTGCTCCAAGACTTACCGCAAAATCATATGACTGGCCGCTCCTGAGATCCTGACCTAAAGAACCGACAACCTCATCGCTAGAATTCATGAGTAGTTATCTTTGAGACTATGGAATAAATCTTTTGTTTGAAGTGAAGGATATCCTGTCCTTGTGGGCTCTGAGCATAATTCTTCTCTTATTTTTAATCGGCAGCTTTCTTTCCTCCAAAAATCGGTTTTAATGTTGAACTCAAGATGTTTCTTCCTCTTCAGATTTTATTTCTCCTTAATTTATAATACTGGGAATTTCAATACTAATAATGACTCTTTTTCGGGGGGAGTATGAAAATTAAGTCAATTAACCCTTATACTGAAGAGGTAAACTGGACATATGACTCATTTTCACTCGGGGAATGTAGAGCCCGGATTGAAAATTCCAGGGCCGCTTTTTTAGTTTGGAGTTTAATGCCTGTGGAGGAAAGGGCAAAGCATTTCACACGAGTCTCCAGTGTCCTTCGGCAAAATACTGAGATCTATGCCGAAATTATTACTAAGGAAATGGGAAAACCTATCAGGCAGTCAAGGCATGAGATTGAAAAATGCGCCCAGCTCTGTGATTATTACGCAGAAAACGCAGCAAGACTTCTGAAAGATGAGATTGTGGATACAGGAGCTGAGAAGAGCTATGTAACTTTTGAGCCACTGGGGATAATTTTCGGGATCATGCCCTGGAATTTTCCGTTCTGGCAGGTCTTCAGGTTTGCAGTGCCCGCAATGTGCGCAGGGAATGTATGCGTTATAAAACATGCATCAAATGTGCCGAAGTCGGCACTGGAGATTGAGAAAGTTTTTATTGAAGCCGGGTTTCCAGAAAACGTTTTTAGTTCCCTGTTAATTGACTCTAAAACTGCCATGCAGATTATTAAGGAAGAACTGGTAGATGGAGTTTCGCTCACCGGCAGTATAGGCGCAGGCTCAGAGATAGGGGAACTTGCCGGAGGGTTGATCAAGCCTTTAGTGCTGGAATTGGGAGGCTCAGATCCTTTTATAGTGCTTGAGGATGCTGACATTGAGAAAGCTGCACAGGCGGCCGTAAGGTCACGCTTCCTGAATGCCGGGCAGAGCTGTATCGCAGCCAAGCGGCTCATTGTTGTAGAGGATATTGTCGTGGATTTCATCAAGGCATTTGAACGCCGCGTGCAGGAATTGAAAATCGGGGATCCTATGGATGAGGAAACCGATATAGGGCCGATTGCAAAGAAAGAATTTATCGATAGTCTTGATAGGGTTTTGAGAGATGCGAAAAAGAAAGGTGCAAAACCCCATATCTACGGAGAAAAACCTGAAAGAGGTTTTTTCTTCAATCCTGTTATTATCCCTGCAGCCAGTATAGATATGGAAGTATGCAATGTCGAGGTTTTCGGGCCAATCGCCCCAATAATTACTGTAGAAGACGAGAATGAGGCTGTAGAAATTGCAAATTCTACCATATACGGGCTCGCGGCCAAACTCTGGTCTCAAGACCTGGAAAGAGCTGAAAGGCTCGCAAAAAGAATAAAGTGTGGGTCTATATCTATCAATGGAATGATTAAATCCGATCCTAGGCTGCCTTTTGGTGGAGTGAAAAAATCCGGAGTGGGGCGAGAACTTTCCCAGTATGGGTTCAGGGAATTTGTAAATATAAAGACTGTCGTTGTCAATAAATAATGAAGAATTTTTAGATAAGTAGTGTCTTTGACATTCAATAGTTAGGGGGAAATGTGTTGTCTGAATCAACTGAACAGGATATAATGTCCAGATTAACCCGATTAGAACAGAAAATGAACGATTTGGATAGAAGTTCAGATGCTCTTATAGATGAATTAGAGAGTTTGCAAACTGTAGCCAGAGAATTAAAAATGACAGGCTTTGTCGATAAATTCGATGAATACCTCGAAGAGGTAGGACAGATTAAAGAAGATTTAAGCTGCAAATTATCTGACGAAATCGAAGATGAACAGATGAGGGAACTGGTAGAGGCAAGGATAAAAACCATTCCGGCGGACATTGATACTCTAAGGAACGAATATAATGATGCTCGCAGTAAACTCGCAGAGATCAGAGAAGAAATAAGAAGAAAAAGAATGAGTAAACCGGACTAAGTGCTACACGGTTTAATACTGATCCTTTTTACATAGAATATGGCAGCCATGATCTTTGTATAAAATACATAGAATATTAAAATCGGTAAGCCTGTGTTTAAGCCTATTAAATATCTCACTCCAAATTCTCACTCCAAATGGAGCTTCATCGTCATAAGCAGGAGACACCTTCCTCGACAGCCGCAGGCTGGCAGGTGGATGAGGAATACGTCAACTCTACCGGAATTAAAAAGAAATTTGGTAACAAAGAGCCCATCTGGAAAATCGAGGCTCTTTGTTAAATTTACTAAGGCTGGTAATAGATTTATAAAACCTTATTAATGTTAGTTTCCATCTTTTCTTCTACTAACTAATACTGCGCTACTCCTACCAACTGATGCTGTGTTTCAATATATTTTAAAGACAGTTATTAAGAAATTTATTTAACTTTTTTTAGCCGGATAACATTTCACCGGGTTCGAGCACATTCCTTAAAAAATTTAATATTATAGGAGGTCACGCATTTTTCGATAGGTTTTCAATTAACTTCATTAGGCTGAAAAATATAGAAATAAATATATGACGTAGTTCATTTCAATAATTGGAGCTTTTTTATTCTGAAGATTTCTACAGAGCTCAAAAATAATTTTTCAGTACAGTGTCCAACCTAAGTAAGTGACATGCTCTGCAAAAAGGAGCCGCTATTAACAAATCAGGTAGAATGAGGTAGATATGATGTGGAAAGACCATGGAGAGCTGTTCCAGAGGAACATTAAAAACCCTATACTTACCGTCGATGATTGGCCATATCGAGCTCACTCAGTATTTAACCCTGCAGCAGCTATAGTTAATGGAACAACTTTATTAATGGTGCGTGTCGAGGATCATCGAGGCTTTTCTCACTTTACAGTAGCCAGGAGTGAGAACGGGATTGATGGCTGGGAAATTGACCCAGAGCCAACCTTTATGCCAGACCCTGTAAATTACCCTGAAGAAATATACGGCATTGAAGATCCGCGTATAACTTATATAGACGAGATGGGAAAATGGGCTGTAGCATATACGGCTTTTTCTGATTCCGGTCCATTAACAGCTCTTGCATTTACCGAAGATTTCCGTAATTTTGACCGGGTAGGAGCTACCCTGCCGCCTGAAAATAAAGATGCTGCTGTTTTTCCTGTAAGATTTAAAGGCAAATGGGCAATGTTACACAGGCCTGTATCTGGTATGGCGGGTGCAAAGGCAAATATCTGGATATCCTTTTCTCCAGATATGAAATACTGGGGAGAACACGAAGTTCTTCTATATGCTCGAGAAGGTGGATGGTGGGACGCCCGAAAAATCGGATTATCCCCGCAGCCACTACGTACACCTGATGGATGGCTAATTATGTATCATGGAGTACGCCAGACAACGGCTAAAGCAAGTTATAGGCTTGGGCTAGCTCTTCTTGATCTTGAGGATCCCAGAAAAGTGCTCCACAGGTCGGAAGGCTGGGTTTTCGGACCGCGTGAAATGTATGAACGCAGTGGGGATGTTAATGATGTTGTTTTCCCCTGCGGATGGGTTGTTGTAGATGATGAACTCCGTATTTATTACGGAAGTGCGGACACTTCTGTGTCATTAGCTACTGCAAAAATGAGTGATGTCCTGGAGTACATACATCAATGCCCGGAAACTCAATGCCCAGAGGATTACTGTAGATGGTTTGAAGAAAACAGTGGGCTTTCAAGTGATGCCAAAAAAGGTGACATTAAAATAAAAGTCAAAAATGAAACTCCATCAGTACGTGGTTGATGTTTTCATTATTGAGTCCGCACCAGGGTAGGGTATGAAATCTGGTCCAAGGCTGTCGCCGCGGGCATGTTCGAGACGAAGCCCATCGAAGAAGTCAAATCTGGTCTTGAGCTTGTCACGAGGCTCGCGAAAGAGAAAATCGACAAAAACCGGAAGATGAGCGAAGGGCGTAAGAACTTCGGCGTAAACAGGGGCGTTAAGAGATTCTTACGCCCAGGCTCCTATTTTTTATCAAAATTGCTTGAGTTATCTGCGAATTCGCTCCAAAACCTATAATCAAAGTATGAATGATAGAAAACGGCATCATTCCCGATTTTTAGAAATTGCAGCAATTATAATTCTTTTCTTGAATTATAAAGGTAAGTATTTGAAGCTGGTTGTCTTTCACGGAAACATAAGGAACTTATGGCCCTGTCTATTTCTATTATTACTAAATATGAGCCCTGTAATTAAAAAAAGATCTGATAACTAAGAGGCTTCAGGAAAATCAAACAGGAAATGCGAAATAATTTTGGAACAAAATAATAACCATAAGTATATAACTATATATTTCACAAGTCTATATGGGGAATATAAATTCGACGGGTGAAAGACAATGGGGGATAAAGAAATAATATATGCAGCTGAGATCTGGTCTGTGAAACAGGGGAAAGAGGAAGAATTTCTGAAAATCTGGACGGATCTGGCTAACTGGACTAAGGCTAATGAGATGTGTAACACTGGAGCTGTCCTGTTGCAAGATTTAGAGCAAAAGAACCGGTTTATATCATTTGGTCCGTGGAAAACTCCAGCTTGCGTGCAGGCATGGCGGCAGCAGCCGGAATTTAAAGCAGCTTTTGTGAAACTGAAAGAATTGTGTGATGAGATAAAACTGAGCACAATGAAAAACGTATTTAGTATTCCATAAGGCACTATGTGATGTAAAATTAGCAATGTAATTTGTTAAAAGAAAAATAAGAGAGTTCTCTATAGTCTGCGGGGTTGGGATAAATTTTCAGTAAGCTCTGAGACCAGTCCGAAGGTCAGCACCAGTTGTGCAAAATCTTCGAGATATGAGATTTTTTTCAGCTAATGTAGAACCTGTAAACTATCCATCCTCGCAGACTTACAGTAAAACCTTTTTAATCATCATCTATCGGTCAGTGTCGGATAGTCCGTGTAGCCTTTCTCGCCGCCCACGTAGAATGTAGCCACGTCTGGCTCGTTTAGCGGCGCATTTTGCCTGAAACGCTCCGGCAGGTCAGGATTTGCGAGGAATGGTACCCCGAAAGATATCAGGTCGGCTTCGCCGCTGGCAATAGCTTCGTTTCCACTCTGGAGATCATAGCCGCCGTTCAGTATTAGCGTCCTTTCAAAAATTTTGCGCAGGGTAGGCCCAAGCCGTGTTTTGGGTGGCACAAACCCCATCCTGCCTCCGATAGGCTCGATTAGATGAAGGTACCCCATGCCGATTTTGTTAAGCTCTCTGGCGAGATAGGAAAATGTTTCCCTTGGATTAGCATCCGACATAGAATGACCGGTATTGTGAGGAGAGATGCGATAGCCAACACGGTTGCCACCCCATACCTCAATTACAGCTTTTGCGACTTCAAGAGGCAGACGGGCACGGTTCTCAAGGCTACCGCCGTACTCATCAGTTCGCGTGTTAGATCCGCTCCGCAGGAACTGGTCAAGGAGGTAGCCGTTAGCGCCATGAATTTCTACGCCATCGAAACCCGCCGTTTTGGCGTTTTCTGCTGCCTGCCGGAACTGTCTGACGATGTCCGGTATTTCGTTGGTTTCAAGAGCCCTGGGTACTGGTATTGGCTTTTTTCCACTTGGCGTGTGGACAGTACCTTCGACTGGTAGCGCGGATGGTGCAACGGGCAGAGCGCCCCCCAGGAGGTCGGGGTGAGAGATTCGCCCTACGTGCCAGAGCTGGATGAAAATCCTGCCGCCAGCCTGGTGGACGGCGTCCGTCACCTTTTTCCAGCCAGCGACCTGTGCTGCAGAGTAAATACCTGGTGTATGAATGTAGCCCACTCCTTGTGGGCTAACCTGCGAACCCTCGGTGATAATCATGCCGGCAGAGGCTCGCTGCACATAATAAGTAGCCATCAAAGGAACCGGAACATCGCCATCCCCTGCGCGGTTGCGAGTCATTGGCGCCATTACTATACGGTTTGGCAGTATGAGATCGCCCATCTTATACTGTGAAAAAAGGTTTATGTCTCTTTCCATGATAACCCCCTCTTTAAGCCTGACTGGTTGCCAGTTCGAGTTTCTCAGATTTTCTTATTTTCTCGCTCTCGGTGGAGAGATCATAATCCATAAACTTAAATGACATGCTTTTGGATCAGAAAAATTCCTTTATTTTTCCGGTATGAGGCAGACGCTTATGGTTACATTGATGTTTTTGCCATATGCCCCCCCCCCTGATTTTATTGTTAATTCTGTTTTCTTCAATTTCTTTCCGTTCAGTTCCGGCGTTAATACTTTATGAGCACATTAATATCCCCACTCCTCTTGGATACGTTAACCAGTGTCTCTTCTTCAACGCGCCTGAAATTCAGATCCGTCAAAGTGTTGCCAACCTTCACGTTGTTGAACTGCACGTTATCCAGCCATGAAGGCAGATGAGGTCTATTGATAATTAGCCGGTTATTCAGAGCATCAGGAGTTATGCCCAGGCAGGCGGTTAACATAAATGGTATGGCACCGGATGCCCACGCCTGCGGGCTACAGGCTACCGGGTATTTAACAGGGATACCATACTCTGAGCGCGTCAGCCCACCAAAGCATTCCGGCAGACGGAAGTCGTCGAACTCTCTTGCCGCCTCATACATGCCTGTAAATAATAAGGACATCTCTTTGATGAACCCGTACTTTCTCAAGCCCATAGTAATTATCGCATTGTCATGAGGCCAGACCGTGCCGTTGTGATAGCCTAGAGGGTTGTATCGCTTCTCCTTCGAGGACAGCGTGCGAATCCCCCATTCGGTGAACATATCGTCTCTGAAGATCCTGTTGACCAGACATTTTGCGTATCTTTGATCAATGATTTCTGTCCACAAACACTGCGCTGGATTAGATGATATCACGTCGCACACGCCGTCAGCATCCAGTGCCTGGGCGAAAAATTGCTTGTCTTCCATCCAGAACTCACGGTTAAACCTTTCTTTCAGTTCCTCTGCTTCCCTCTCCAGTCTGGCAGCGTCGCTTTTTCGACCTATCCGTCTGAAAAGCGGTGCGAGTCCTTTTTTTGCCATATACACATATCCCTGTGCTTCGGCAACGGCAATAGGTTGTTTTGCCAGAGTTCCATCTGAACGGCTGATAGAGTCGGGAGAGTCTTTCCAACCATGATTGTAAATACCTAATGGGGATTTCACCGCATAGTAGATAAAGCCATTTCCTTCCATGTTGGCGTGAACATCGATCCATTCAAGCGCCCGATCCACATTGTTTTCCAGCAGCTTGACCAGTTCGATATCCCCTGTCCAATTCACATATTCGGTCAGGAGGATAAGGAACAGGGGCGTGGCGTCCACAGTGCCATAGTACGGGGTCTGAGGAATCAGGTTCAGGTTCGCCAGTTCTCCACGCCTCAATTCGTGAGCTATTTTACCGGGCTCCTGATCCCTCCAATCATCTGAGCTGTTGCTCTGGAATTTTGCGTTCACCAGCAATGTGCCTTTTGCCAGCTCTGCATCAAAAGGTAATATCTGGAGTGCCGAGATAATGCTATCTCTCCCGAATAATGTGTCGTACCAGGGTATCCCAGCGGCATGAAATACATCTCCATTAAGGCTCATACGCATCATGTTCAGGTCAGCCAGCGAGCGAGCCATGATGCTGTTGAAAATGTTGTTGCTGGTCGGTATATTGTTGCAGTATTCAAGAGCAGCGGTGTGGGATCCTATAATCTGGTTTATTCGCTCATCAGGAGTTTTTACTGGTCGTTCAGGTTCCTGACCAGGTTTAATTTCCTCGACAGAGATTTCTAAATTAATGGTCTGTAACCCGTGTGAGGTTATATTCAGCTCGAAGGTGCATATTTTCCCTTCTACCTTCGTAGGCAATGGGTCAAATGCGATTATCGTGTTGCGGCGAAGCCTGTCCTCTCCCTCGTAGGATAAATAAAGTTTTTTACCATCGAATCTGGCTGGTAACACTTTTCCAGCTGTAGGAGGGACAATACCCCTGATGGTGAACATATCTGCAAAATCTGCATCGAACTCAAAATTCAGTTCCAATGTTACGGGGAAGGTGTTAAAGTTCCGGATAGTATGGCTTTGCTGGATGCAGCCAGGTATAGTCGTGGTCATAATGCCGAGGAGCGTTTCTTTAGCGATGACGGTGCCTGTGCAATCTTTCATTTCCGGGTTGGTGACTATAAGCGTCGATATAAAACCTCTCTCATCACTGGATAGAACCTGTGTCGGAGGCACATCCATGAGTCTTATGTGAAAACCGCTCAGGTATCTGCAGTCATGATAGTAGAGGCCATACCCATAGTTTTCTATGATAGGGATCTCGCCATCCTCTTGCGTTATGAATGCCAGCTCATTATCCCGTATGACCATCTTGTCGATAATGCTGCTGGACAAGGTATGCTTCTTGTGTATATCCCACGCTTCGCGAATTCCCTCTCGTTCAGAAGGTCTTAGCATGTAAATTCCTCATAATCCAGTATTTGTTTTATATAGTGGCTGCAACCCTTGGATGGCTCCTTTCACGCTTGATAGGAGAACATCCCATCTATACCCTCGACAAACTCTTACTGACCCTGTTGCAGAATGAAGGTAAAGCTGATTAAGTCTGGTCTACATTGAACTACGAAACCTTTTCTGTATACTTTCACTATTATCCTGCCACTACTTTGAGAATTATCTTAGCCATCTGGGGGTAAAAACTAATATAATTATAGTGGAAATTTATTTAAATATTCGCAGTTTGTCCGATAATTTCGGTAGTCAAATTACAATAACTTATTCTGAAAAATCAAAAAGAATGTGTTATAATAATTACAAAATTTAAAATACCGTATCTGGTCTGGCGCTTTATTCTCAGTTTTTAAAGAATCTCCCAGAATATCGAAAACCTTGATAGTCCTGGCATGCAGCTTGTAACTTCCCTTGTAGATCAGCTTAATGACTTGCGAAACTGGGTCAATGAATAGTTAGCTTGGCATGCAGCTTTTAACTTCCCTTGTAGATCATCTGGATGGGGAGTCTGAATTGAGAAGTAATGACGGCACAGAGTTCACTATGAGATTTACAGTAATAGAAAAAGATAATCTGGCTCAAAACGACTTAAATAGCAAGAAAACGAATTAGAATCTGGTAATAAACAGGTTATAAAAGCGAAATTGGTTATAATAATTTAGATTATAAGTAAGCGAAGTCGGTTATATAATTTGATTACGAATAAGCTAATTAGGTTATAAATAAGCTGGATATGTAATATTATTACATACCCTATATTTCGCATTCATTTTTCTGTAACTCATGATGCAAGCTTGCAGAATAAGATCATTCTTTTTTGAAGGTTTGTGCCCTGCCCGGACCTACGGAGATATAATTAATGGGCACTTTCATGAGTTCCTCAAGCCTTGTAACATAGTTTTTGGCGTTTTCCGGAAGTTCTTTGTAGGATTTTACCTTGGTGAGGTCAGTTTCCCAGCCTGGAAGATCCTCGTAAACAGGCGTGCACTCGGCAAGATCCTCGGTAAGTTCGGGAGGATAGTCGATATTTTCTCCTCTGAGTGTGTAGCCTGTGCAGATCCGGATTGGATCAAGTCCTGTAAGTACGTCCAGTTTGGTAAGTGAAATCTCGGTGTAGCCATTTAGGGCAATAGCTTTCTTCAGCAGAGGCAGATCGAACCATCCACATCTTCTGCTCCTGCCTGTAGTTGTCCCAAATTCTCCTCCAGCTTTCTGTATTCTTTCTCCAAGTTCGCCTGTAAGCTCTGTAGGAAGTGGGCCTTCGCCTACCCTTGTGATGTATGCTTTTACTATAGCAATCACATTATCCACTCTTGTAGGGCCGACTCCGAGGTTGGCACAGGCAGAACCTGCAATTGTAGAAGAAGATGTTACGAATTTCTGGGTTCCGTGTATGACGTCGAGATGAGTTCCCTGGGCAGCTTCAGCCATTACGTGTTTTCCTTCATCAAGAGCCTTGTTGATTTCTCTGGAGACATCTGTTATATAAGTGGCAAACTGCTTGCCAAGTTCAAGGTATCTCTCTATTAGCGCAGGATCTCGGACGATTTTAGGATTTCCTCCCATTATTGCTATTTCCTTTTCTTTCTGGGGAGCAAGTTCTTCAAGTCTTGCAAGAAAACGTTCGCGGTTTACAAGTTCAGCCATGCGGAATTCGTCTCTTGCTACTTTATCGATGTAAGCATACCCTATTCCGCGTTTTGTAGTTCCAATTTTCTTTTCCCTGGAAGCTTCCCTTAGCCCGTCAAGCTCTATATGATAGGGCATGATTATGCTGGTCTTCGCATCGACTCCTAGTTTTCTGGAATTTACTTTTATGCCGTGCTTTTCAAGCATTGTGATTTCTTCGGCAAGAACCTCAGGATTAAGGACAACCCCAGGCCCGATCAGAACTCTGGAATCAAGCAGAATACCTGAAGGGATCAGGTGCAGTTTGTAAACCTCATCTCCTACCCTGACCGTATGGCCCGCGTTGTTCCCTCCCTGGAAGCGGGCAACAATGTCGTAATCTTTTGCAAGAAGGTCAACAATTTTGCCTTTTCCCTCATCACCGAACTGCGCGCCTGTGATTATCGTAAACATAAAGCCCTGATTCGGGTTTAACCATTAATAACTTTTTGTTCCAAGCCTTTTTTTGAGAAGGCTTGAAAGAAAACGTCATGACCGCATGGTCGGCGTGATCGACCGGCAAAACGACCGCAGGGCAAAGGTTTCGGGTCAATGGGTTTTGAAAAAGTTTGCGTTGTCCGGTTTGATTACGCCATCACATCGTTTTCACTCAAACCTTTTCAAAAAGGCTTGTGAGACAGAATTTTCCTATATTTCTCACTACTCGCCGTGGCTATAAATTGAGACTTTTTTTCTGTGCCGGTTGTTATTAAGGTTCGAGTGACTAGAATCATTCAGGTTGTATAAAGTCTGGTAAATTAAACGTAAGCACTCAGGTAGAAAAATGCGGGAGAATAGCAGGGTTTAGAAAGAAGCTCTGAGGATTAGCAGGCTAAGGAGCATTAATATTATTGCCAGGATTGCGGCGGTTTTGGCACCTTCTTTATCGCTTCCGAAAATAATGGGAATCGGGCCGATCATAATTACTCCGCCAGTTTTGATTTCGGTTTTACTCTCTTTTGCAGGGGACCATTCATTAAATGGAGTTTCAGAATCCGGAGTGCTTTCAAAACGGGTTTTTCTCCCGAATGCGTCTGTCCTGTTTGAGTGTGACTGTGTTGATTTGGATTCCTGGTACAGGCTAAGAGCTATACCGATAAGAATCAGCAGAAACCCTATAAGTATTACGAGAATTCCAATTGAAAAAAGCATATTTCCTTCAATCAATGTTTCATTTTCCATAGGAATAGATAGAGAATTGAAACTATTAATCCAAGCCCCAGCATATTTGTTGTTATTTCAGGAGAGGAGCCAAAAGCAACTGGGATTGGGCCTATCATTATCAATCCGCCCATCTGGCTGCTTGCAGAACGTTGGAAGATAGTAAGGACTATACCTAATAGTAATATAATGAAGCCAATGAATGTGACTGCTGCGCCTGCTCTTAGAAAATCTTGCGATGTACGCATGTGGAATGATATAGTGCTCTCATTCTTAAATCTTTCTTCTGTACTTTTTACATATGTAGCTTACTTCATTCGCTTTTCAATTCAATCCGATAAATATTATATAATGTTCCGATATCTACCTCCGGAGGAAAGAAGACTGTCGAGTGTGTTTTGATGGTTTACAAAAGGATATATTCTTCCGGCAATACCTTCCTCTCCCATTCGGAAAAAGTTTATATCTTCTGTCCTTCCCGGAAATTTACTGATACTTGGGAAATGCGACAGTAGACCTAATATAGAAAAAATAGAATATGAAAACTGAGCGGAACACAAAAATCGACAGATCTCAGAAAGCGTCCAAAAGCAATTTAATGGAAAAATTGATAGATCCTCATCAAGAATATTAAACAGGCCACTGATGTCGCAGGAACTTATATATACCCTTTTTATATTTATGTATGTATATAAATTCCCGGCATTAATATATACTGTGAAAGTCAAGAGTACCTTTTAAATGCCATTTTAACCTTTGATATGTGTGTAAATCTTACTATAACGGGGGATTTTTATGAAAATGGATTCTTCCCTGTTTTCCCGTTTCTCAGGCTTACTTCTTGTAGAAGCCGAGAGAGAATGTAATAACCCTGAGATCTAACTGAGATCTAATATACAGGCGGACAGCCTTTACGAGAAATAACGCTTAAACTTTACTGGTTAACTGGCTATGGCTAATTAACTGATTGCGAAGTTGAATAACAAATCCGTAAGCAGCTTGCCATCAAATCAGTGTTCGCAAATCAATAATTCCGAGTAAACTAATCTTTAAACCATATCTAAACTCAATTTCATGCGATAAAAAAGGTGTTTTCAGATGTCAGAAGACAGTGTAATAAGATCTTCTCTGGAAGATATCAAAACAAGGGTAGAGTTCCAGCTTGAGTGCGGGAAGATCAATGCTGAAGATGTGAAGTCCCTCTTAACCGAAATAGAAATCATGAGGGTCCAGAATGAAAACATGAAGGCCCGGCTTCTTGAGGCAAGTGTGGCAACAGGGAGACACCTCCAGGAGATCAATAAATTGAAAGCTCATTTGGAGCAACTTACCGAGCCCCCTCTCTTTATTGCAACTATTCTTGAGGTAAACGGGGAAATTGCGCTTATAAGGCAGCATGGGAACAACCAGGAAGTTCTCACCCAGATTCCTGAAGAATATGTAGGAAAGATCGAGCCCGGTATGAGAGTTGCGGTAAACGGGGCATACTCAATTATCTCCATAGTCAGCAGGGCCGCCGATGTTCGGGCTCAGATTATGGAACTCATTAACTCGCCTGGTGTGGACTACAGCATGATTGGTGGGCTTGACGAGGTACTCCAGGAAGTCAGAGAAAGCGTTGAACTTCCGCTTACCGAGCCCGAGCTTTTCGAGGAACTTGGAATCGAGCCCCCTTCAGGTGTTCTGCTCCACGGCGCGCCGGGAACGGGCAAGACTCTTATCGCAAAAGCCATAGCCTCTCAGGCAAAAGCAACCTTCATCAGGATGTCGGGTTCTGATCTGGTCCAGAAATTCGTAGGTGAGGGCTCAAGGCTTGTCAAAGATATTTTTCAGCTTGCCCGAGACAAATCCCCGAGTATCCTCTTCATAGATGAGATCGATGCTGTCGGCAGCATGAGAACTTACGACGGAACAAGTGGCTCTGCCGAGGTAAACAGGACAATGCTTCAACTCCTTGCGGAGATGGACGGCTTTGATCCTAAAGGCAATGTAAAAGTGGTTGCTGCAACCAACAGAATTGACCTGCTTGATCCTGCTCTTCTCAGGCCCGGCAGGTTTGACAGATCTATCGAGGTTCCGCTCCCTGATGAGAAAGGAAGGGTCGAAATCCTTAAAATTCACACACGGAAAATGAATCTTGCAGACGACGTGGACTTCGAGAAACTCGCAAAAATCATGAAAGGCATGAGCGGGGCAGATATCAGCGTTATTGTCAAGGAAGCCGGAATTTTTGTGCTGCGCAGGCGCGGTAAACAGATTACAATGGCTGACTTCCTGAAAGCGTACGAAAAAGTTGTAAACACCGAGGAACCCACAATTCCTCAGGCTATGTTCGTATAATCGGCCCTGGGAACTTGATCTTAGAAAGTCAAATAGAAGCAAAACTACCCTTTAAGTTTAAGGAAAGCTTCTAGAGAAGTTCTTCTCAAGCACGCCGGAAGGCTGAAAATCCTGCCGGCAATTCCTTATTCTTTAAAAAGTCAAACGAAAGGTTTATATTTTATAAATTACTTGAAGATATGCTGCCTGTGAGGCAAAGCATAATAACAGATAACAGAATGCTCCAATAGTGTAGCTCGGCCAATCATTCAGGACTCTCACTCCTGCGACTGGGGTTCAAATCCCCATTGGAGCACTATTCTTTTTTATAACTTCTTTATACTGAACTTTTTTATAACCTCTTTGTACTGAATTTTCTTTATGCTAATTTCTTTTCATGCAAAATTTCTAATTCTTCAAATCAGTTTTTATTATATACTTTTAAATCTTTGATCTTATCTCTACTACATTTCCTTTTACAGTTCAACCTGTCAGATAAATCTCTAAACTTTACTCTATCTGTTTTTCCACTCTTTTTTCAATGATTGCCTGATCTACCTCAATACGATGTTTTTTCTTTGATACGCCTAATACTTATAAGCTGGAACTAGAGGAAGCGGATTAAAATCATGAGAACAGAAAAACTGCCAGATGTGTCAGATATTGAAAAAAAGCTGCGTGGCTACCTCTTCGGCACAGCCTGCGCTGATGCTCTCGGGCGCCCGGTAGAACACCTAACTCTTGAACAAATCAAAAGTACGTATGGAGAGAAAGGAATTCTTGAACTCTCGTCTGATTCCCCCTGGACCGATGATACTCAGTTGATGCTTGTACTTGCCAGAGGGCTACTTAGGGGGGCTGAGCTTGAAATTCCCGGGCTTATGGACAGGATAGCAGAGGAGCTTGTATTCTGGCTGGATGAGCCTGATCTGGGAGCAGGGGCGACTACCAGAGGGGCAGCCCTGAGCCTTAAGGATGGGATTCCCTGGAGCAAATCCGGTCTCAGATCCAAAACCTGTGGGAGCCTTATGCGGGCTGGGATTCTCGGTTTTGTTTTCCAGAATGATCCTCAAAAGCTGGTTAAAGTTGCCCTGATTTCGGGCAGAATAACCCACTCCCATCCGGTCGCAGAAGCTGCTTCCCTTGCAGGAGCATATGCAGTTAAACTTGCCCTTGATGGGGTGGAACCCGGGGATATGTTTGAACCTCTTTTTGAGGTAACTCAGGGAATCTCTGAGGAATTCACTCATGCCCTGGAAAGTTCTTATAAAACGGCTTATAGTGACATCAAAGACGAGGAAGGCTTGAGGAAACTTGGGCAGGGCTGGTATGCTGATGAGACTTTTGCCCTGGCGTACTTCTGCATACTGCGTTATCCTCATGACTACAAAAAAGCAGTACAGACTGCAGTGAATATTACAGGGGATTCGGATTCGGTTGGGGGCGTTGCGGGGGGCATTCTTGGGGCTAGGCTTGGAATTGATGCCATACCCGTTTCCTGGATTGAAGCGCTTAAGTGGAAAAAAGAACTGGAGAAAACAGTAGAGCCTCTGCTTGAGAAGTATTTTCAGGTCTCAGGAGATAAATTAAAGTCTTGAGATTTGATTCAGGTTTTGAGATAAAAATAGGAGTCTTGAGATGTTCTTTTCCGAAGAAAACGTTTATCCCGAGAAAATTGATTGTTCCGAGAGAACTGCTCACTTAGAGGAAAATAATCACTCTGAGAAGGATATTTTTTCCGGGAAAGGCGTCTACTGTTTGATATTTGAGAATCGGGCATGCAAGTTTGAGGTAGGTAAAAAGGGAGAATTCTTTTTCCATGCAGGATTTCATATCTATGTGGGTTCGGCTCTGGGTCCGGGAGGTCTTAAAAGGGTAAAGAGGCACATTAACCTCTCCAGGAACAAGGACCGAAACCCAAAATGGCATGTAGATTATCTTCACCTGAGTCCTGCTTTCAGGCTGGTTTCAGCGGTTTACGCCTTTACTTCTTCGCAGCTTGAGTGCGCGCTTGCCAGCAGGATCGGAGGAAATTTTGTTTCAGGTTTCGGATGCACGGACTGTATGTGCAGTTCTCATCTTTTTTATAGGAATAAAAGCCCTCTTTTAGAGGTCATTGAAACTTTTGAAGTTTTGGGACTTTCTGCCCTTGTGCTTGAGTTTTAAGTCCTAGTCTTAAATTGCAGATTTAAACTTCTTTAAATCTCACTTTTAATCCTTACTTTTAATCCTCAATTTCAACTCGATTTTAACCTTAATCTTCTCTGCTGCTAACAGGAAAGCTTAATGTAAAAAAGATTTTATCTAAGTTATGAGAAATTAGGATATTTAATCAGGGGATATCCAATGGAACAGTTCTCTTTTATTGCCCGCATGCCTGACAGACCGGGGGCGCTGCATAGGGCAGCCGAAATCATTACACGGTACGAAGGAAATATTAACAGGATTCAGTACGACCGCAGGATAGATATGTACACTGTTTTTTTTGAGGTGACTGCTGCTCCGCAGGCTTATGAAAAAATCCGTGAGGAGCTGGAAAAAATAGGCTATCTTCAGACTTCCCTTCAACCCGTAGCCTTCCTCAAATTCCATATCTATCTTCCTAACTGTCCTGGGGCTTTATTTGATCTTCTGAATTATATCACTTCAGCAGAAGCAAACATTACTTTTCTTGATTTTGACGATCGAGGACAGCATCCTGAAAGGCTTGTCGTGGGTCTTAACATTGAAAATCCAGATATGATCGATGCCCTCCTGAACCAGCTCAAATCCAGGTACAGGCTCGAAATTTTAGAGTACGATACAACCGGGGAGAAACTTGATGATACGGTATTTTATCTTCGGCTCGCCCAGAAGCTCAGGTCGTTTATAGGGAGTGCAGAAGATGATTTTTTGATGAGATTCTTGCACGATATTAATCACATTGCTCAGGAGCTTTCAAACCTTCAGAAAGATCCTATTGAGGTTTTTGAGAATATCCTGAAAGTAGGAGATTGCCTTAACCGGACTTCAGGAGATAACTTTTATGCAGATGTACAGAGGATCAAAATCAAAGACGATATTGAACTTTTCTGTTTTCAACCTCCTTGCGGGGGAAATATCTATCTTTTCGATACTCCCTCTGAAAGGGTCATGATTGACACTGGATATGGAATTTATTTCCAGGATGTTGTGAATATGCTCCAGTATTATGGGCTTGGGGATCTGAGCTTGCTCAAAAGAATTTACATAACGCATGCCGATGCCGATCATTGTGGGGCTGCCGGCCTTTTTCCTGCGCCATCCTATCTTAACCATAAGACTTTTCTGATCACTCGGGAGACCAGCAGAGCCTACGGCTCAAGCAGCCAGGATTGTATTCTGGAAGAGGTTTATACGAAGATAATAAACCTGTTTTCCAGGTTTACTCCCCCTGAAAACATAGTTCTCTTTCCTGAAATTTCCTCGTCAACTGAGTCAATTGAAAAGCGGGGTTCATTCCCTGTCGTTGCTCGATTCAGGATAGGCGATCTGGAGTTTGAAGCTCTTGAAGGTATAGGCGGGCACATGCATGGAGAGGTATTTTATCTTTGCCCGGATGAGGGGCTTCTTTTTCCCGAAGATGCATTGATCAATTTCAGAAGTCTGAGCCCTGATAGAACGGAATATAACATTCTGGCTGATTACCTTATGACGTCGGTGAATGTTGACAGCAAGCTTGCACGAGAGGAACGAAAAACTCTTTTTTCTCTTATTTCCGAAATTGATGAAAAACTTGCTGGAAAAGGCAGGAAATGTCTTATTTGCTGCGGACATGGCTCAATATCGGTAATGGAAGAGGGAAAACTTGTTGAATATACAGGTTCAGAGAGGTATATAGCAGGACAAAAACCTGTCTCTATTTCTCAAGAAAATTTTTGAAACCTCCCATAGAAAAACATTGTGAGGAAATTCCGATAGAATAATATTGAGGTAATTAAAGAATAAGAAGTTAATATTGAGGATCATTCATATTTGTGTAATTATTCTTGAGAGCCATTTATACTTGTTCAATCATTCTTGAGAATCATTTATATTTGTGCAATTATCATCGATCAGGGGTAAATCCGATCTATTTTACAATTCATATTTCATGTAAAGTACCTAAAATTCTAGAATTGACCAGTTGCAAAGTTAGACTTATGCTCCTCCTCTTCCTCCAAAACTCTGGCTGCTTCCTCCCTCTGACGGACCACCTCCGCCTGTCTCACCAGTGCCGGACCCACCGAATGACTGACTCTTCCCTCCTCCACCTCCGCCGACCTGCTGGCTGGCTGCTTCCATCGCTCTAATTAAGGAATCGGCTGATTCGTATTCCCTGTCAGGAATCATTTGCAAATCTTCCATTATGTCACTGGAGACGTTCTTACTTCTTGCCTGCTCTAGAATTTGATCTTTTGTCATTGGAAACTTCATATCTCTAAAAATTTCCTGCATACTGCTAGCACTTGCCCTCATGCCTTTTCACCTTCCCCATGTTTTATGGATTTACCCCAATTTAAACAATTATATTAATCATATAAATAAATACTTAATTATATATTTTAAAAGCAGGTCTCCTGTTACCGAGAAGCTCTCATGAGTGATATTCCTCTGTCCAATAAATGTTGCAAAAAATCCAGCATGAATGGTTGATAATAGCCTTCTGTGAAAAGAATGCGAGGGGTGCGATTCGAACGCACGAATTCCTACGAAAATGGGTCCTAAACCCATCGCCTTTGACCTGGCTGGGCAACCCTCGCACTAACGTCCGATTTATTTAGTGGGTTTAGTTCAATATGAAAATAAGAAAAAGAGTAATTTAGTTTTCTTTTCTTTGAGAAAGGTTAAATGCGTCGACCGGGATTCGAACCCGGGTTTTGGGCTTGGAAGGCCCAAGTCATAGCCGCTAGACCATCAACGCGAATTGCAACACATCTAGAGGTATTTCTCATATATATTTTTTTCGCTTCCTATGTTGCACTTCAGGATTACGAATCCGCTTTGGTTCCTTCATTTGCTTAACCACAAACTTTTTCAGAAAAAGTTTGATCAAAAACCGGCATTGCATAGTAACTGGATTAAGTAGGTGCAGGCTTTCGTTAGAGATTATTTGACAAAGCATTTGTGATAGACATTAATATTCAGTTTGCTGGTAACAGATACGTAAACGTCTTATTTTATGTACCTAATATTATATATTTTAATTTTATATACAGTGTTTTATCTTATTGTCAACCTGCTTTTCAAATATAACGGATTTTTTCAACACATATATTTCAGAGTATATTCTCTTAAATATACTCTGGACAATATTATTTTATTACTCTGTTAAACTCAAGGTTTCTGCCAATTTTCCCATTTTTTTATTAATTTTTAAATAAAAATACTCTTCTTTTGTATCTTTCTTACAAAAGGAATGTATATTGATACTCAAACTAATCTAACATTTGAAGTGTAACAACAATTTTATCCCGACTACAGGGATAAAGGTGAAGTTTCTTTACACGGTTTTAGGTATATGAAGTTTCTTTACATGGTTTTGGAAATATATTATATCATCTTTTTATAACTAATAAAATATTAGAATCTAACAAAAAGTTAATGTAATGATCATGTTATACGAGTTTTAAATAAATAAGAAATAAAACACTGCTTGCACTTTTTTATCGCCGGCGTGTTATTTATGGAAATGAGAGACTTTTGGCCTCTGGATAGTCATTTTGTAATAGCTAAAGTTCTACCTTGCCCCCAACTCTATATAGGGCAAAGGTAAAACTCAAGGAAACGAGAATAAATTGCAGATACTGCTGAATATGCGACCTCGGGATAGCTCCCAAACTGACAGCTTTCAAACCCAGGGACGAAAACAATGAGAACTTTAAAGTTTATCTAGAATATACACATAACTCTCCCCCAACCTTGCTGAAGGAAAACATGTAAGTATTAGCTGAACTATGTTTCTGAGCCTAAGTTTGAAGCAATGAAATCATTATTGAACGCCCGTCCAGGTATACGGAGTAATATTGATGAATATCGAAGAGTGGGAAGAATACAGATATGTTGAATCCGGAATAAGTGCCTTCATTAATCAAATGAAGGAATCTAGCTTAAAAAAAATGGTAGAACATGTCTGTAATACCGGAGGAAAGCGAATCCGTCCAATTATCCTCCTCCTATCCAGTGAGATCTGTTCAGGCACGTATTATCAAAGCCTTAATGCAGCTCTTGCTGTCGAAATGATGCATTCGGCTTCTCTCATCCATGATGACCTCCTGGATCAGGGGATTATTAGAAGAAATCTGCCTACTGCTCCTGAAAAATTTGGTCCTTCTAAAGCGCTCCTTTGTGGTGATTATTTAATTGCAAAATCCATCGAGTTAATTTCTCCTTATGGCAAGAAAGTCGTCAGAGATTTTGGAAGGGCTGGGATGGATATGGCTGAAGGAGAAGTTCTTGATTTGAGACTCGATAGGGATGATTTCGGGGAAAGCAGCTATTTCGAGTGCATCTACAAGAAAACGGCTTCTCTATTTGCAATCAGCGCATCCATAGGGGCATGTACTGGAGGGGCTGACGAGGCTCTAGCAGGGCGTTTTAATTTCTTTGGAAACTCTCTAGGGATGGCATATCAAATTGTTGATGATATTCTTGAGTTTTTGGAAGTAGTTGAAGGCAAGGAATCAAAATTCACATCTCAAACCCTGCCGCACGTGTATATTACGAGCATGCCAAAAGAAGAAGCAATACAAAAGTCCATAGATGCTGTAAAGCTGCACGTTAATGCGGCAAAAGAGACACTTCTGACATTTAAAGCATGCCCGGCAAGGGATAAGCTTTTCCAGATTACCGATTATATAACTGTAGATATGCTTGAGAACATTTAATCGCTCAGCTCTTCCTGAAAAATAAATTGTACTCTGCCGAATTTTCTGATGTAAAATGGGAAAATGATATCATTTAGTATTTATCAAATCTAATAAATCTTCCAATTTTTGCTACTAACTTTACCAGGTGTGTCCATGCGAGTATATGATAGTCCGGTGCTTAAGGTAAATGCCAGTACAGAAAACGAGAAAATGGTGCTTGATGCAGAAGGTCCTCTTTCCCAGCTTGCAAAACCCTTCCTCAAGCGCATAAACACCATCTTTGCAGAAGAAAAACCCATCTCAGTAAATGAGAACGAGATTATTTTTTCTACATGGATCCCACCTATTCCGGGGCCTGTTTTCAGTCGTGTGATAAGTGCTGAGATCGCAGCCATCAGAAAAAAAAGAGTTCCTGATCAACTCTCAATAGGAATTACTGCCCGCTGTCCCAATCGCTGTATTCACTGTGGAGCAGCCGATATTAAGCCCGAAAGGGAATTGACCCTGGATGAGATTTCCGGGGCTGTGAACCAGAGCCTGGATCTGGGGTCTTATCTTATCTCTTTCGATGGAGGGGAGACCATGCTCCGAAATGACCTTGTTGAGATGGTAACTAGAGTGGATAAATCAAGGGCAATTGCTACCTGTTTTACCTCAGGTTTCAGGTTTTCCGAAGAAAGGGCAAGGGAGCTCAAAGCAGCAGGTCTTTATGCTTTAAGAGTCAGCCTAGACAGCCCAATTGAGGCCGAACACGATCGCATTCGGGGACGAGAGGGGGCATATAGGGATGCGGTTGCCGGAATAAAGAATGCAAAAACTGCCGGAATCCTTACTGATATGTTTGTGGTCGTTTCCCCTCACAATATCGATGACCTTGAAGAATTTTATAACCTTGCAGTTGATCTTGAGATGCATGAGCTCTCCCTCTATGAGATAATTGCAGTCGGACGCTGGCTTGATCATGAGGATGAGGTCATAACTGAGAAAGATGTATCACGACTTGAGAGATTCCAGAAATCAATGAATTCCAGATCTGAGGGTCCTAGAGTTACCGCGTTCCCATATTTTATGGGTCCCAGCTTATTCGGTTGTTTTGCGGGTAAACGCTGGATGCACATTGCTTCGGACGGGGAAGTTATGCCGTGCGCCTACACTCCTCTCTCTTTTGGAAATATCTGTGAAGACTCCCTGGAAGCTATCTGGAAGCGTATGGGTAAGCATAATGCCTACAGAAAGGATGCTGCTTATTGCATGATGCGCAACCCCGATTTCCGAAAGGAATATATCCATACGATCCCTCAGGGTGCACGGATCCCTTACAGGCTTAAATAACATCTTTTATGTTATTTTTTAATTCTATTTTTTAATTGCCTGACTGATGAATAAACGCTTTCAGGGCTTTTCTCCTGAAATGCTCCTTTTTTAGCTGAAAATAGACTGGATTTTCAAATTGAAAACTTAATACTGAAGTGTGCATACTGAATTCGCATATCATTGGAGACCGTACAGGAGCTTATTTTAGTAAGTCGGCTTTTTAAAGGTTTAATTTCCCTGAGTTTAGGCACAACTAAATGAAAATTTTTACAATCTTTGCTAGACAAAACCACTTCTGTGTTTTAGTTTAAAAAGTCTTTAAATGCTTCAATTTGCCTGAAAAAAGAGCTAAAATGTCTTTTACGAAATAATCTATTTATAATTTTTTAATTAAAATTAATACAGTTCTGAGTATATTTTCTGAATTTTATCTCAGTAATTAGGGTTATGCTTTACATTCTATGTTCAGATAATTAACTTGATAAATTTTCATTACTTAATTATATTTCATTGTCGGGTTCCAATAATTTTTTACTGTTATATTTAATCTTTTTCATTTAATTCGTATATTTTGCTATTTATATTTCTTATTTTCTTAAAAATTTCTTATACATTGGATACATCACGATTTTTCATTATATTAACTCTCCTCTTCTTTGATAAAACCGAAGCTGTTATATAGTTCTTTCGCAAAGGATTTGTTAACTACATCCATTGGAGTAGGGATTTTTAATTATTAATTTATATATTAAATTTTGAGAGACGGAGATTCACATGGCTAAAAATGAAATCTTATCTGAAATAAAAAAAGCTGAGGAAAGCGCCAAGTTAATGGTTGAAGAGGCCATTGATGCTAAAAACAAGCGCATTTCCGATGCTCGGGCTGAAGCCAGGGAAATCCTGAAACAGGCCGAAATTGATGCACATAAAGCTTCACAAGACTCTTTTAAAGAGGGTGAAAAAAAGATCCTGGAGGAAAGAGATAAGATCATCAACGATGGTGAGAAAAACGCATTAGCCATGTCCCAAAAAGCTCAAGCTAACATCGACAAATCCGTCAATTACCTTGTACAGGAGTTTGAGAGGGCGGTCCTTAATGAGTAGACCTAAAGAGATGACAAGGGCCGTTATTGTCGGGCACAAAAGCATTCTAAAAGAAACCATCGATGCATTGCATGATATAAATCTTTTTCACATCGAAGACTTTGTTGAAGACGAGTCTGGTTTTAAGATCAGCAAGCCATTTAAAAACGCAGAGGAAGTCTCTAAAAAGCTTGTGAAGATCCGTTCTATCGCCAATTATTTGGGGATTGAAAGCAAAAAACCGGTAGTTCAGAAATCTGACGCTGTTCTGCGCGAACTTGACTCGAAGTTGAATGAGCTGGACAGGACAATTTCAGCTAAAACAGAATCAATTTCCCAGCTTGAAAATGAATTAAAGGATCTGGATTCTCAGAAAAAGGAAGTCCTCCCTTATCTGTCCATAGATCTCGACTTCGATTATTTCCGTGGCTACGAAAGCCTGAAGGTTTTCGCAGGCACTGTAAAAAGCAGCCTGGAAGCAAGTCAGATTTCGAGCATCACACAAGCTTACGAACTGTACTACGACCCTCAATCAAAAGCAGTTGTACTGTTTGTAGCTAAAAATGATGCTGACAAAGTCTACGAATTACTTCAGGGTCTTGGATTCAAAGAACTTAGAGTTCCAGACAGAGGTGGTGTCCCAAGCGAACTATTAAGATTCATTGAACAGAAAGAAGCCGAAGTCACTAGAAGGATCGAATCCTTAAAGGGTGAAATTGAGTCCTTGAAATCCAAGTACGCCGATTTTCTCCTTGCAAGCGACGAGGTCCTGAGTATCGAGAGTCAGAAGGCAGAACTGCCTCTTAGAATAGCTACATCTGCAAACGCGTTCATAATCGATGGCTGGACTCCAACTGAAGATTATGACAAAATTGTCAGTGTAGTTAATAGTGCCACTAATGGCAAGGCATATGTCACCAGCCTCGAAGTTAATGAAGAGGAAGAGGAGCATGCCCCTGTCGAATACAATAACTCAAAAGTTGTGGCACCGATGCAGGAGATTATGGATCTGTATTCCAGACCCAAATATACTGAAATTGATCCATCATCAGCGATTTTCATAACCTTCCCGCTGATTTATGGAATGATTCTCGGAGACATCGGATATGCACTGATACTGGGAACGCTTGCAATAGCTGTCAAAACACTGGTAAAATCAGACGCAGTCAAGCCTCTCATGAATATTCTACTCTATTGTCAGATATCGGCATTTATATTTGGAATTCTTTATGGTGAGCTCCTGGGATTCCCCTTGGCGAGTACACATGGAGAACATGGTACGGTGCCAGGTTTACTTCCATTCTGGGAAACAATAACCCTGTTCCCCTCAATTGGAGGCGAGGAATTTACGTTCCCGATTCACAGGTCTCACATGGTAATGACTATGATTGCAATAAGTGTCTTTGTGGGACTGATTCATTTAAACCTTGGTTTCCTGTTCGGATTTTCAAACATTGCTAGGAACCATGGAATGAAACATGCGGTCCTTGAAAAAGGCAGTTGGATCATTATCGAGCTTGGTGCGCTCGTTGCAGTTCTCGGCTATTTTGGCGGTACTTCGGTGCTTACTTATGCAGGTGCTCTTATTCTCGTTATCGGCGTTGTTATGCTCACTATGGGTGAAGGTATCAAAGGTCCGATCGAGTTGCCATCTCTTATGGGTAATGCACTTTCATACGCCCGTATTATAGCAGTAGGACTGTCTTCGATCTACATCGCAGGCACGGTAAATGATATTGCATTCGAGATGATTTGGGCTGATCATTCTCAGATCGGCTTCACAGCAATAGCTGCAATACTTGTGTTTATACTCGGACATAGCCTTAACAGTGTTCTGAGTATTATCGCTCCCGGGCTGCATGCACTCAGGTTGCAGTATGTAGAATTCTTTGGAAAATTCTATGAGGGCGGGGGCAGAAAATTCAACCCATTCGGATATATAAGAAAATACACGGAGGAATAAAAAAATGACAGACGGAGCAACAGCAGGTCTCTTTTTAGACGCAGAAGGAATGAAAGCACTTGGTGCATCAATCGCAATCGCAGTAACTGGTCTTGCATCTGCAATAGCTGAAAAAGATATCGGTACAGCAGCAATCGGCGCAATGGCAGAAAACGAGGGATTATTCGGTAAAGGTCTGATCCTTACTGTCATTCCAGAAACCATTGTTATCTTCGGTCTTGTCGTTGCACTGCTTATCAACCAGTAATTTTACTAAATTTAAGAGCTTTCGCTCTTAAATCTCTTAGAGCATTGTTCTAAGCTTACTCGGGCTTTTTTCCTTACCGAGTAAGCTTGGAACAGCTATGGTGCTCTAAGTTCCCCTTAGGTATCGTTGCACTCTAAGCAGCTTAGAGTTTTGCTCTAGGCTTTAGAGCACTTTTTTGCTCTAAATTTATTTGGAGGTGTAAGCATGGGACTAGAGATCGTTGTAAAAGACATCCAAGAGGGTGCAAGAGCTGAGGTTTCCCGTATAAAAACCGAAGGCGATGCAAAGGCCTCCGAGATCATAAATGAAGCTAAAGAAATACAGAAGAAAATGCTCGGAGACAGCCTTGCCAAAGCGGAAGAAGACCTCCAAAATCTGCACCAGCAGGTCATATCAAGTGCAAACCTGGAAGTAAAAAGAATTACGCTTAACAAGCGTAAGGAACTTCTAGATAAAGTTTATAACCAGACAGTTGAAAAAATCAAGTCAATGCCAGCATCCAAAAAAGAAGAGCTGTTGAAGCATATTCTCAACAAGTACGAAGCAAGTGGTGCTAGAGTTTACTCTTCTAAGGAGTCAGAAGAAGCTGTCAAAAAGTTAACTTCTCTATCTTACGCTGGCAATATTGATTGCATCGGCGGAGTTATTCTGGAAAACGAAGACGGAACAATCAGGTTAGATTTCACATATGATTCAATCCTGAAAGACGTATATGAACGTTCATTGAAGCAGATATCAGATATATTATACGGGTGATGTTTAATGCCGCTTTTGGAGAATCTCTGGGGGAGAAAACCCTCACGAAAATCCGATAAAAAGAAAAAAGGCAGTTCTAACTATGCTTATGCCGTAACCCGTGTCCGCGCGATGAAAAGTAAGCTGCTTCCTAAAGAAACGTACCCTCGACTTCTTAATATGGGGATTGACGAGATTACCCGCTTTATCCAAGAGTCTGAATATAAAAACGACGTTGACGAACTGGCAATGAGATATAGTGGTGGCGATCTGGCAGAACATGCATTGAACAGGAATCTTGCGTTAACCTATGATAAGTTGGTAAGAATAACTACAGGAGAACTGAACTATCTCATTGTTGCATATCTAAAAAGATATGACATCTGGAATATTAAGACACTTCTCCGTGGTAAATTCTACAACGCATCTGTTGAAGATATCCTGGAATCTCTGATTGCTGCCGGGGAGTTTACTTACACTTCTATGTCAGAACTTGCAGCAAAGGCTACATACCAAGAAATCATTGATGCCCTGAAATATACCGAGTACTATCCCTTGCTGCAGAAGTTTGACGGAACTAATCTAGCATATATAGAAAACGAACTTGACAAGATGTATTATGTAGGCTTGTTTGAAGCAATCGGAAAACCAAGAACCAAGGACCGCAAGCTCTTTACCAAGGTTGTCAGACTGGAAGTAGATGTTAAGAACCTTATAAATCTCTTCAGGCTGAAAAAAGCAGGAGTTACTCAGCTTGATGACATCATGCCCCTAATGATTGAAGGTGGTCTCGAGTTAGATACCCAGAAACTGGCGTCTCTACCATATGACGAGTTTGTTAATGAGCTTCAAAGAACTCAGTACTGGGATGCAATCTCAGGCGTCGCAGGTTCGGACGTGACTTCTCTGACTGCTCTTGAGAGCAAGCTCACAAGATACTATCTTGAATCTTCAACCATTCTTTCGCATGTAGCTCCGATCACAGTTGTACCTATTCTGGACTATATCATTCATAAAAATAATGAGGCTAACAATCTCCGGATCATTTTCAGAGGTAAAGAGACTGGCCTCAGTGATGAGTTAATCAAAGACCAGTTGGTGATTATTTAATGGAATTAGCAGTGATTGGAAAGAGCGAGTTTGTTACAGGATTCAGGCTGGCTGGTATCAGTAAGGTTTATGAAACCGCTGATATCCAGGCTACTGAGTCCGCTGTAAGATCTGTGCTTGAAGATAGAAGTGTTGGGATCCTTGTAATGCATAATGATGACATTAGTAATCTGCCGGAAATTCTAAGGAGAAACTTAAATGAGTCTGTCCAGCCCACAGTAGTGGCGCTAGGAGGTAGCGAAACAGGCTCAAATTTAAGAGATAAAATAAGACAAGCGGTAGGTGTTGATTTGTGGAAGTAAAAGGCGAAATTTATCGTGTGGCTGGGCCTGTAGTCACCGCCATCGGCTTGGACGCAAAGATGTACGACCTTTGCAAAGTCGGTCACGAAGGGCTGATGGGTGAAGTCATCCAGATAGTAGGAGACAAGACCATCATCCAGGTTTACGAAGAGACAGGAGGCATAAGGCCAGGAGAACCCTGTATAAGTACAGGTATGTCTCTGGCAGTAGAGCTCGGTCCAGGTCTTCTTTCCAGTATTTATGATGGGGTTCAGAGGCCACTGCATATCCTGCTTGAAAAGACTGGCGGTTTCATTGGCAGAGGGGTTACTGCAGATGGACTTGACCACAAAAAACTCTGGGAATTCAAGCCTGTTGTCAAAAAAGGCGACCATGTAAATGGTGGAGATGTAATTGGTGTTGTTCAGGAAACCGTGAACATTGAACACAAGGTTATGGTACCTCCTCACATCTCTGGTACAGTTGCTGATATAAAGAGCGGAAGCTTTACTGTTGTAGATACAGTATGCACCTTAACTGACGGGACAGAGCTGCAAATGATGCAGAGATGGCCAGTCAGGACACCAAGGCCAGTAAAGAGAAAACTTACTCCTGAAAAGCCTTTGGTAACAGGGCAGAGAATCCTTGATGGACTTTTCCCTGTCGCAAAGGGAGGCACTGCTGCAATTCCAGGACCTTTCGGATCGGGAAAAACCGTTACTCAGCAGCAGCTTTCAAAGTGGAGTGATACCGAGATTGTGGTTTACATCGGCTGCGGTGAACGTGGAAACGAGATGGCAGACGTTCTGTGGGAGTTCCCGGAACTTGAAGACCCGCAGACTGGAAGGCCACTTATGGAGCGTACCATCCTTGTGGCTAATACTTCAAACATGCCTGTAGCTGCAAGAGAAGCGTCTGTGTACACAGGAATGACACTTGCGGAATACTACCGTGATATGGGATATGACGTCTCTCTGATGGCAGATTCCACCTCAAGGTGGGCAGAAGCTATGAGAGAAATCTCCTCTCGTCTTGAAGAAATGCCTGGTGAAGAAGGTTACCCGGCATACCTGTCTGCAAGGCTGGCAGAATTCTACGAGCGTGCTGGGGTTGCTGAGACCCTCTGTGGTGAGAAAGGTTCAATTACTGCCATCGGCGCGGTATCCCCTCCAGGCGGTGACTTCTCCGAGCCTGTCACTCAGAACACCCTGCGTATCGTGAAAGTATTCTGGGCTCTGGATTCAAAGTTATCCCAGAGGCGGCACTTCCCAGCAATCAACTGGCTGAACAGCTATAGCCTGTATAAAGAAGATCTTAATGACTGGTTTACTGCCAACGTGGCTCCCGACTACGTTTCCATGAGGGAAAAGGCAATGGATATGCTGCAGACCGAATCCGAACTGCAGGAAATCGTGCAGCTTGTTGGTTCCGATGCGCTGCCGGAAGAACAGCAGCTTCTGCTTGAAATTACCCGTATGATAAGGGAAATTTTCCTGCAGCAGAATGCATTCCACCCAATAGACACCTACAGCCCGTTTGCAAAACAGTACAGGATCATGCAGGCCATCATGAAATGGGGAGACGCTGCAATGGATGCCCTGAAATCAGGTGTACCTTCTTCAGAAATCCTCAAGATGGAATCAAAGGACGATCTTCCCAAGGTCAAGTTCGAAGAGGATTTCGATGGTTCTTTGAATGCGGTCCTTGCAAAGATGGATAAGGAATTTGCAGCCCTGGGAGGTAAGTAAGCATGGCAAAAGAGTATAAGACAATCAGTCAGATTGCAGGGCCTCTTATCTTTGTCGAGAAAACAGAGCCTGTAGGTTATAATGAAATCGTTAACATTAGAATGACTGATGGAACTGTTCGCAGAGGTCAGGTGCTGGACTCTTCCGCCGATATTGTGGTTGTCCAGGTTTTCGAGGGTACTGGTGGGCTTGACAAAGATTGCGGTGTAATCTTCACCGGAGAAACCCTGAAGCTTCCTGCATCCATTGACCTTCTCGGCAGGATCCTATCCGGTTCAGGAGACCCTAGGGACGGTGGACCAAGGATTGTGCCCGACCAGTTGCTGGATATCAACGGAGCTGCAATGAATCCGTACGCCAGATTGCCTCCTAAAGACTTTATCCAGACAGGTATCTCTACAATTGACGGGACAAACACTCTGGTTCGTGGGCAGAAACTGCCTATTTTCTCAGCATCAGGTCTTCCGCACAATGAAATTGCTCTGCAGATCGCAAGGCAAGCTACTGTGCCCGGTTCCGAAACTGCTTTCGCAGTGGTATTTGCAGCAATGGGTATTACTAATGAGGAAGCCCAGTACTTCATGAGTGACTTTGAAAAGACAGGCGCTCTGGAGAGGGCAGTTGTGTTCCTTAACCTGGCAGACGACCCTGCTGTCGAACGTATAGTTACTCCGCGTATGGCTCTCACTGCAGCCGAGTACCTGGCATACGAGCACGGTATGCACGTTCTCGTCATCCTGACTGACATTACCAACTATGCAGAGGCTCTCCGTCAGATGGGTGCTGCCCGTAACGAGGTGCCTGGACGTCGTGGATATCCAGGTTATATGTACACTGACCTCGCGACTCTCTACGAGCGTGCAGGTATTGTCAAGGGTGCGAAGGGATCAGTTACTCAGATTCCAATTCTCTCAATGCCTGGTGACGATATTACCCACCCGATTCCTGACCTTTCAGGGTATATTACTGAAGGCCAGATCGTGGTTGCCAGAGAACTGCACAGGAAGGGTATTTACCCGCCAATTAATGTGCTGCCGTCTCTGTCAAGGCTGATGAACTCAGGTATCGGAGCCGACAAGACAAGGGAAGACCACAAGGCGGTTTCTGACCAGTTGTATGCAGCTTATGCCGAAGGGCGTGATCTGAGAGGTCTCGTGGCAATCGTCGGTAAGGAAGCTCTGTCCGAAAGAGACACCAAGTTCCTCGAGTTCGCAGATCTCTTTGAGGATAAGTTTGTCCGTCAGGGAAGAAACGAAAACAGGACAATCGAAGAGACTCTGGAGATTGGATGGCAGATTCTCACTCACCTTCCTGAGAATCAGTTGGGTAGGATTGACAACAAATATATCCAGAAATATCACCCAGCACACAGAAAGAGTAAGTGATTGACATGGCTCAGCAGGACGTAAAACCAACTCGGTCGGAGCTAATTAATCTCAAGAAAAAGATCAAACTGTCTGAAAGCGGGCACAAGCTCCTGAAGATGAAAAGAGATGGTCTTATCCTTGAGTTCTTCAAGATCCTTAACGAAGCAAGGAACGTCAGAACCGAGCTGGATGCTGCCTTTGCAAAAAGTACGGAAAAAATCAATCTAGCCTCTGCTGTGAATGGAATGGTTGCAGTCAGATCAACTGCCTTTACAGCAAAGGAGTCTCCTGAAATCCAGCTTTCAGGGCACAACATTATGGGTGTTGTGGTGCCAAGGATCAGCTCTACTGGAGTTCGCAAATCCCTCTACGAGAGAGGCTACGGTATTATCGGGACAAACTCGTATATCGACGAGACTGCTGATGCCTATGAGGACCTTGTAGAAAAGATCATTACCGCTGCAGAGCTGGAAACAACAATGAAAAGGCTCCTTGATGAAATCGAGAAGACCAAGAGACGTGTAAACGCTCTCGAGTTCAAGGTCATTCCCGAACTCATGGAAACCATGAAGTTCATCCGTTTCGCCCTTGAAGAAATGGAAAGGGAAAACACCTTCAGGCTGAAGAGAGTCAAGGCAAGAATGAGAGATTAATCTTGATTTGAACATGGCAGCGTGCAACGACCGACCGAATCTGGTTGAAAGAGCAATATATAAGTTAGGTGAACCCGAAAACCAGGCCCGCCTGTTACAGGTGGCCTGGAGGATTTCCTTTTTAATGATGGTTATGGGGTTCATCATTATAATAAAAACAATTTATCCCGAGTTTATGTGACCTGAATTTCAGGATAAGAATAGTCCTGAAACCGGTCACAAACTTTTGTTTTGTATGAGATTACCTAAATCTAGCATGTAATTTTTATACCTGTTTTCGGTAAATACTATTTCCTGCTATCGTTTGATTTAATTTTGCATATGTTTAATTTTAAAACATCAGTTCAAAATTTCAATCTACTAGTAATACTGCTGAAAGCTTTTAATTACTTAGAAAGCTATTTTAACGACAAACTCAATCTTTATTTTATATGAAAAACGAAGCAAGGCTTCTCCATATTACCGGTACTGTGCAGGGGGTAGGCTTTCGCCCTTTTATATATCAGATTGCAAAGGCTCACGGACTTTTCGGATATGTGAAAAATCTGGGAAACTATGTGGAGATCCTTTTGGAAGGGAACCTGGAAAGCCTTGATAATTTTCTTGGAGATCTCCTGGAAAAAAAGCCTCCACTCGCTAAAATTACGGAAATCAAAACAAAAGATGTCCCTGCTTCCGGGTATTCTAAATTTATTATCTTGCCCAGTGAATCTGGAGTTTTTGAAAATTCCATAATCCCCCCAGATACGGCTATTTGCGAACAGTGCAGGTCTGAAATTTTTGATCCTTCTTCGAGGTACTATCGTTATCCCTTTACAGTCTGTACAAACTGCGGTCCTCGATATACGACTGTTCGAACCCTCCCTTATGACCGGGAAAACACCACAATGGCAGATTTTCCTCTCTGCCCAGAGTGTGAGAAAGAGTATACTGACCCTCTTAATCGAAGGTATCATGCCCAGCCTGTCTGCTGCCCAAAATGCGGGCCGGAGATCTGGCTTTCGGATACAGAGGGGAATATACTGGCAAAAGGCTATAAAGCAATTGTATATGCCTCGGATTTCCTCCAGCAAGGTTCAATCCTTGCTATAAAAGGTTTTGGAGGTTTTCATATTGCCTGTAACGCGCGAAAGGAGGAACCTGTAAAGGAACTCAGAAGGCGGTTAAAGCGCCCGGAACAACCTTTTGCAGTTATGGCAAAAAACGCCGGGGTTGTGGAAACTTTTGCAGAGGTTGAAGGTACAGGAGGGGTGTGTCTGACATCTTACCGCCGCCCTATTACCATACTTCCCAGGTCAAAGAAATTCAATTTGGCTGAATCAGTTTCTCCAGGCCTGCACAACATCGGTGTAATGCTCCCCTATACAGGCACGCAGAGTCTGCTTTTTGACCGCATGCCTGATGCTGTATACGTTATGACCTCGGCAAACCTGCCGGGGAGGCCTATGGTCATCGAAAATAAAGAAGCGCTTGAAAAACTTAAGGGGATTGCCGATTTTTACCTGCTGCATAATAGAGTTGTTGCAAACCGGAATGACGATACTGTTATCCGGATTGTAAATGGGCAAGCAGCTTATATCCGGCGTTCAAGAGGCTTTGTACCCGAACCTGTAGAACTGCCTTTTGATGTCGAGGCTTCCATTGGCGTAGGAGCTGAGATGAACTCCACGGTTACTGTAGCAAAAGGAAAATTTGCCTATATCTCTCAGTATATCGGCAATACCAGTTATGTGGAAACCTTCAAATATCATTCCGAGGTTGTCAGGCACCTTATCCAGCTTACCGGAATCGAACCTCTTCACTGGGGTTGTGACCTGCATCCCGCTTTTAACACAACTCGTTTTGCGCTGAAGATGGGAGGGGAAAATACACTTAAAATTCAGCATCATATTGCCCACATGCTCGCACTTATGGCTGACAACTCCCTGCCTCTGGATTCAAGGATTCTTGGTATAGCCCTTGATGGTGTCGGATACGGCAGTGACGGCACTGTCTGGGGAGGAGAACTTTTTGAATCTTCTTATTTGGGACATGAACGCGTTGGGCATTTACTTCCCCAGCCAATGCCTGGGGGAGATCTTGCATCGAAAATACCATCAAGAATGGTTCTGGGCATCCTTTTCGGGAAGCTGGGGAGAGAAGAGCTTGAAAAACTTCCACTTACTTTTCCGCAAGGAACTATGGAATTCTCAACTGTAATGAAACAGCTTGAGACAGGGGTAAATGTCATCCAAAGCAGCAGTACAGGCAAAGTACTTGATGCAGCTGCTGCGATGCTCGGGATCTGCGGAATAAGGACCTATGACGGGGAACCGGCAATGAAACTAGAATCTGCCGCGAGAATGAGTACACATGCCGTTGACCTTCCAGTGATCATCAGAAAAGACAGGAGTACAGGTGTTCATGTACTTGACACAACCGAGCTTCTTCTGGGAGTATATGAACTTTCCGGAATGTATCCCTCTTCTGATCTTGCTTTTGCGGTTGAGGAAAGTCTTGCAAAAGGAGTATCAGAAATTGCCACCTCTCTTGCGGCAAAAAAGGGACTTGAGATGATAGGCCTCAGTGGAGGGGTTGCCTATAATGATCACATTACCTCGTGCATTGCAAGAAACGTTAGAGAAGCAGGTTTTGAATTTCTGGCTCATCGCCAGGTTCCCTGTGGAGACGGATGTATTTCCTTCGGGCAGGCTCTTGCGGCAGGGTTGAGCATAAAGCCCGAGGAAGAATTCTGAGAAAAGTCCTGATTAACCGATATCCGATCTTCTGAGTGAATAAGTTTGTATTTATTCCCAGAGGCTCATATCTGGTACTCTTCCAGCATTCTTACTCATAACTATTTCTTTTTTAGCAGACTTTGAATACCAGTTTTATCATTGTGCTGAAATTTGATCAGAAAGACTGAAATACAAAATTAAATAAATGATCCATGCTTAGATATGAGTGGGAGCATAAATGGGGCTAGGTAGTGTACGCATCAGAGTCGTGACAAAAAGAGATGAAATTTCCGGCCTTAGAGCAGATGAGAAGGCAGTACACCTTGCTTTTAGACCATCGGACCGAGATCTTTTCAGTCTGGTCAAGGCATGTCCAGGCATAGAATTACTTCAACTTCCCGCATCTTCCTATGAAGGACTCTCAAAGTTTATCAGAATGTACCTTGCTTCTTCAGGTATTCATCTTGTAAAAGGAGATGTCAGCGGGCACTGGCATGATCTTAATAATTATTTTGTAATACCCGCTTACGTGCTTGAAAAAATAAAAGAATTGAAAGTTCAGGGAAGAACCGAGGAAGAGATTATCGGGGAGGTTATGAATCTAAGGAAAATTAGTCCTGATATGATTCTCCACCTGCTTCACAGTTCATTCCCTGCACCGGGCTCAGAACGGTCACGAATGAATAAAGTTTAAATAGAAGTTCCTGTTTTCGCTTCCTGCGGCTTACAGGCGTTTCCACCATTTTCTTGAGGCTTTCTGTTCTTCTATCTGCTTTAGCCCTTCAGACGCAAGTTTCTGTTGCATTCGATATTTTCGGTTTTCTTCACTAACCTTTGAAAATGCTTCCTCTTTACTTGCAAGTGTCACTTTTAACTGCTTTATGAGTTCTTCTCTTTCTCTAAGCTGGACTACCAGTTTTTCTTCTCCTGCATAGTCTGAAAGCTGTTTCTCAAGCTTATTTACTTTTTCTTCAGCCGTGACAAGCATAGCCTCCAATGTATTTATTTTCCGTTCTTTCCCGGTAAGTTTTTCTTCAATTTTTCTCATTTCTCCGACCTTTGAGATGACCTCTTCCGCCAGCGTCTTAAGATCTTTATCTTTTATGGAGATATTTTCTCTAAGGTCTTCGATTTCTTTTTCTTTTGCCAGAAGTTTCTCTGCAAGGATGTTTATTTTTTCTCCTTTCTCCCTGAGTTCCTCAATAAGTCTTTCTATCTTTTCTTCTTTTTCTATGATCCTGGATTCAAGGTTCACAGTTTTTTCACTTTTATCCGCCAATTTCTCCTGAAGGGATCGCAGTTCCGAATCTTTATCCAGAAGAAGCTTTTCGCGCGCTTCAAGCTCTTTTTTTAATCTATCCAGATCTTCTTCTTTGCCCTTAACCTGTTCACAAAGTGCTTTTATTCTCTGGGATTTTTCCTCAAGCTCGACCTCCAGCTTTTTCCATTCAGGCTGCTTGGGATCAGGCTGGAAATGAAGGGAATTCGACCCTAAAATTTCTGTGTTTTCTTGCGCAGTAAATGCCGGGGAAATCTCTTTTTCATCATGAGAAGCCTGTGGCTCTTTTTCATTGGAGAGAAGACTTATTTGCCCTCTGGCGTTTTCACAGATTCCAGACCAGGCAAGAATGGAAGCTATCGGGGTTACTCTCTTAAGTACAGTATCGCCTATACTGCAACCATAAACTTTGCTCGCAATATGACCTTCAAGTGTGTCCAGGCCAAGGTTAGAGTCACCCAATCTCGAATTTGTCGCGTTTCCTTTCTTTACCTTTCCACCATTTTCCCTTATAAAGTTAACAGCTTCGGAAAAGATTTCCCAGGGAAGAAATGGCTGGGTTTTCAGGTTGTCAACATAGACTCCATCCACTTCGGACCGAGCTTCAAAAAAACGTTTCCCGCTCATCAGCGGAATCTTTGCCGGATTTCCTTTCTTATCAAACTGATTTTTTATTTTTGAGATAACAGGATCTTCCATGCGCGAGCCTCTTCAAAATAGTATATGGAGTATAATGAATACGACATTTTATAAAAATTGTGCGATTTTCCAGGTATCTTTAAAATTAATTGACTGCTTTTTAAGTTGTCAGCTCTTTCTTTTATTGTTGAATTCTCATATTTCAGATCGATTTTTTATAATTGGCTTTTAGATAGGCTCCTTAAATATTAGTTGACTCTTTTAGATACGCTCTTTAAATACTAGTTGATTCTTTATTATTAGCTAATTTTAAAATGTCAGTTAACTTCTAAAAATTTTATAATTTCATAATCTTAGTTAACTGTTGAATATTATGTAATTTTAAAATATCGATTAATTTTAAAATGCTGGTCAGTTTTAAAATATAATTTCATCTTGAAATTTTAGCTAATTTCTAAAAATTTAAAACTGCCCTGACCTAAAGGAAAATAGATAATGTTCAGTAAAAAAGTCTGATTTTTGTGGGTTTTGTTCTGCAGGTTTTCTGTGAAATATCCTCAAATATTTCGTTATGTCTTGCTAATAATACTGTTCTACATATTGATTTTTGTTATTTAGATCTTAGTTTTACTAAAATATACGAAAAATCGAAAATAAAAATTGTTTTTAAATGATTCAAGTAATATAGAAAAATATTTAATGAAGAATTTTTTACTATCATACAAAAAAAATAGGTAAATCTGGAGGATTAACTTTGAAAATAAGGGTTGTGAGTTCAAGAGATGAAATCTTTACACTGAATCCAAATGAAAGAATAGTGCATCTGGCTTTCAGGCCTTCAAATAAGGATATATTTTCGCTGGTTGAGAACTGTCCGAAGATTGAAGTTATACAGCTTCCTAAATCTTACAGGCGTACGGTTTCTAAATCTATAGAAATGTTCCTTGAAATGCAGCGTATCCAGCTCATCGAGGGTGACGTCTGGGGCCACAGGAAAGATATAAACGAGTACTACCGTATTCCTTCGTCAATCATTGAAGAAATAAGAGAACTCAAAACTGAGGGTAAGTCTACTGAGGCTATTGAGGAGAAGATCTCAAGGGAAAGCAAACTTAATCCTCAGATGGTTGCTTACATCCTTCGAAAGGATGTTACAGCCTGAGGAGCTGAAGCAGTAGCTTTAACTTCTCTTTAATTTATTTCTTTTAAGTTTTTCACATGTTATTTTATAATTCAGGCTTTTCTTCATCATTCCGATTCTTCATAATCCAATTCCTCTATATTGACTTTCTCAACTTATAAAATATAATTATCTAATACTACTCAATACTTTAAAATTTTTATTATTCTTTTATTTATTTCACTCTTTTATTTTCTCTGGTAACGCTTCCCAATCTTTTGTAGACCTTTCTAGTATAAACTAAACAGGAGTGAACAGACTTTTTGAGATAAAGGTTCCCTTGTTTTTACTTACAACTGAAAAATACTTAACAAAATCACATTTAAAGTCTGGAAAAACAGAAAAACCAAGTTTTAAAACCCAGTTTAAAACTCTGGCAGAAAAAATGATTTCTCTCATATGAATGAGAGAGGATAAGCAAGCAGTGTAATAATAAACAGGTAATTAAATAGTAATCCATTCAGGCATTTATTTTCCTGTTATTCACTTGCCTTGTGGATCTTCATCCAAACCACTTATTATTGGGATTAACTTCATCTAAGTCCCCTCATTAAATTTTTTAATCTAAATCCCTTATTATGATCAGTTTTTAGACAACGGCTGGATAGCCAGTTATTTATGGAAAGGTGATTAATATGAATACAGGGGGATGCTAGTGACTGCGACAAAATATTCTGCTGAACTGACATCGGTAGTAACGAACAAACTTCAAATTGCACCTGATGATTATATTGATGTTAGAATCTTCCTGGAGCCAGATTCAATCCTTGAAAATGTAAGTGCTGAGCTTGAAGCAAAAGGGATGAAAATCCGAACTATTATCGAGGGACCTGACGTTCAGGTCAGAGGTAGTATTGCAGTAAAGAATCTGAATGATATCAATGCAGTTGCCGAAGTGGATAGAATCGAGCACGATCATGCCCTTTGAAGGATGATCAAACATAAACTTGGATTGATCCTTTCGTTTAATTTTCTCTTATACTTTTTTTACTTTGTCAATGTATTACTCACATACATTTGGAATAATTATTTTTTAAAAAGAAAAAATAAAAAAATAAGAAGTCCAGGATCTGGGTTTTCACAGCGCTTGGAGCTTCTTTTGCCTGACCCCCAGAAGAACCCACGAATTATGGTAAAATATGATCTCTGCGACGCCGAGGTAATATTTCATGTGAAAAACAGGCATGGAAAATCCATATTCTTTTTCTGGAATCCTGCAGCATTTTTGTGCCCTCCGCCGCCATATTGCTGGGCAATCTCGGCACAGTCAGGCGAATTCGGGTTCCCTGAATCGGACCTCAGGCTGAATACTACCATATCTTCTACTGCCTGCCACATGACAGCAATATCATATTCAGGCTTCTTGTAGATGAATTCCCCTAACTCGGAAATATTCCCTGTAGTGTTTACAAGCCTGGCTCTCCAGTTATGAAAAGTGAAATCAACCCCACGATCGAAGGCTTTCTGGAGTTTGTACTTTTGAGCCTCCAAGAGCAATTCACCAATGGAGATCATTTTATTTACGGTTTCTTCGTATTCCAAACCAAGAAGCACGTCCCACACAGGATCGTCAGGGGTCTTGACCATCAGGCTGAAACCTGCACTGAATGCCCTTGTATCTGGGTATTCAAACGTCCACATATCCTTGTCCCCTATATAGGCAACAGCCGGAGGGGGTGAAATATTTTCAGGATGCGTGTACTCCCATGTAAGCACGCAGGCTGCTTTTTCAAGAGACCGGATTCCTGGAATATTGCTTGAACCCCACAGTTCTGGGAACTTTTCCATAGCAGTCCTGTGGTGATCTATCCATATCAGCTTAGACCCGCAAGTCTTTACGAAATCCTCCATTCTGTCACTTGAAAAATCAACAAGCCACACTTTTTCAGCTTCGTTTATTTCTTCCTCAGTCCACGACTCCTTTCCGTAGTTTATAGCAACAAACTTTATGGAAAATTCGTTTTTGTCATAATAATTCGCAGCGACAGCAGCTGCACAGCTCCCATCGTTATCATCATGGTAATAAATCAAAATTGTGCGTTTCTCATCAGTCATTTCCTGTTCCCCTACTTTAAGGATCTCCTATCAATTCTAGCTTGTCCTCACCGTGTATTTCGTTCCGGAAGTATCTGCTAGCCGTACTTTTTCAAACGCATTATACGCTGGAGTGCAATTTATAGAACTTCTATCAATCACTAAAGTAAAATATGTATTCATTTGTCTGTATCTATTCTCAATAAAGTCCGGTAATGGCTCTTAAAGCTCCCTATTTCTCTTAAAAAACAATGGAGTATCTCCGATTAGAAATTAACTTAACTCACAAGTATAAAATGGAGGGTATGGCTAAGAATCTTTTAAATATTTTATTTTTAAAACTGTGATAAATAAAAACAAAGTATTATAATCCGGACATTTAATTTTTATTCTTTGACTATTTCCCTAAAATAAAGTCAGATCTGGTAAATATAATCCTGCATTTTTAAATTGTTGATTTGGTTTGGGATCCACACAAGTGTTATGAGTACAGGAGATTCTGAGATTCAATCTTATAAGCATTGACTATGATAAAACCTCAATTATAAGTTTCACACTTTGATGTAACCCGCATCAGGTGGCAGGTTATATTTTACCTTGAGCATATTCTGAGCAAAGGTTCTAAACAGATTTTCTTTAGAAATTTTATATCATTATTCAGATATAATCAAGTATCCTATCATAGGCAAATATATAAAAAACATTCAGTAAGTTACAAGGAAAATAATGAGTTACCTGCTGAAGGTAGGATGCATGTTGAAACTGTATATCTGTGTACACTCTCTACCATTTGAATTCAGGTACGTCCATCTTAATTTTAAGATGGACTATCAAAATATTCCAGACCATAAATTTAGGGACATTACATAACAAAACAGAGTGGAAAAATAATCATGATTGCCGCTTCGGTATATAGGACGAACCCTGTGAGTTTGTTTTTCTTGAACAAGTAGTTATCAACAATTAATAAATTTAGGGGATCTATCGCACGTTTTTTCAAAGATGATATTTTTAATTGTAAAATACTGATTATTTTTAAAATTCATGGGAATGCTGTTTATTATGGATGCCTGGGTGCTAATAGGCTGCCTCTAGCGTTAAAGAACCCATCCATTTACTTATACTAATTTTTGGCAATTCAATATGTCAGGAACTCCCAACGTTCAAATTTTCCTAAAGAAGTTCCCTCTTAATTCCCTGAACGGTGAGCTGTACAGTGAACTGTAGAAGCCTTTGTGAGGGGATATTGAATCAAACAATAACAATTTAAATAATAATATTTTTAAACATCTAATTTAATATAACTATATTAGAGGCTGAGAAGGGGGAATAAAATTAACTGTAAAAACAGGGAAACACTAAAATCAACATTAAAACCCCTTACGGCTTGGTACAGGATTTTGTGAGAAATTTCTGGAGGATAAAGGAGACATAATGAAGGGATGCGACAAAATGAAAGAATTTTGCAATATCTGTGGTCGGGAACTGCTGGAAGATGTGCTGGTCGTCGATACCAGCCAGGATATGATACCAATAAAATTCGAGGACGTTCGCGGGGATAAGTCCGATCTGATATGCGTTGAGTGTGCAGTTGAATCGGTTGAGTATCCACCCTTCTTATGTTCCAGATGCGGACAGCCAGTCGAGTTCGGTGAACACTTCTATGTATTAAGGGAAGGAACCCTAAAACCCAGTGGTCCGAAGATAGACCTTAAAGAAGTATCCCCTGACGAAAAATGCATCTGTGTAGCGTGCTATGAAGAGCTCATGAATCTTGAAGAGGAAGAAGGGTAACGAACGGGCACTCTGTTCCCTGCTCTGCCGTTAGTTTTTAGTCCCCGGGCAGAATAAGGGTCAAGTTCTAGAGGTATTATAAGTGGAAAGAACAGAACTGAAAATCAGTTCTGTTCATAGTTTTTTCGGCTCTGTAGAAAACCTACTTAATCGTCATTAATAGACTTAAAGTTCTCAGCAAAATTGAATCAGACAATTCAGTTTTAATTTGTTAAGATTGGTTATTTCAGAGGATTTCTACAGAGCCGTTTTTTCTTCTTTTTTAGTTTTTATCTAGATTTCAATCCTGAATCTGGATTAAACTTTGAGGATCACATAATTCTAAAATTGCTACAGAATACTAAAATTCTATAGATTCAAAAATAAGATTTTCAGTCTGAAATGCATACTGTCATCCAGATACCCTCAGCAAAAGAGATCTTTGAGTCTGAAGAAGATGAGATTTAAAAAAGAAACAAAAAATAAAAGAGCCTCGGGCGGGATTTGAACCCGCGACTTCGTCCTTACCAAGGACGCGCTATACCCCTAAGCCACCAAGGCACTGTTGCTCTAAAAGCATCTCCAAAATATCACACTAGAGATATAAACCTTTCGACTGATATCATTAACATTAGAAAATCTCTTATGCCTGCTGGAAATTATGTGGGCAAATTAAAATAATTTAGGAAACTAGTTTCAAAAAAAGCCTGAATATTTCGATTTTATTGCTTAGTCTGGTCTTTTCTTTATATCTTTTATTTTCCTTTATAAGCACCAGCGCTTATCGATCGGGAAGCGCTCGTTGATCCACATGAGGGTGCGGTTGTTGTGAACTATTTTGTAGGAGCGGGAAAGTAAAGATATGCCGCCGAAGGTTGGTTCGCCTTCAAGGATTTCAAGTTCGCCCATGTCGCGCCGGGTTTCGAGATTGTGGCTGCGAAGGATCCGGCCGATAGGGATGTCCGCCCGCATGAGTTGTTCCCGCATGGTATCAGGCATTCGTTCTAGGGGAGAGAGGGATCTTGCATAGACAAAGACTGTGCCGCCTGCAGAGAGCCGTACTACCCGGTCGTTTACTTCACTGCCTTCTTCCACATCGAGAAGATCAGCAATCGATTTATCGGCTTTGATGATGTGCTGGGACTCTGTGGTCACGCTCACCGGCTGCCTGGTCATTATCTCCAGGAGGAATGTCACCGAACCGTCGGTTCCGCAGCAGACCCGCAGGCAGGTTGGAATCTCAAAATCCTTTAGTTTTTCAAGAAAATCGGTGCTCAAAAAGATACCTCAAGCTAAGGATTGCAAAATAGCGGAAATCTCAAAACTTCAAAACAGGATTGAGTCGTCAGGAGTTCTACTCTCCTCCGACCTCTTTCTTGGCATTTTTTACGCGCTCTTTTGCTGTGTATCCAGTCGCTTTATACAGAAAATCCCTGAAGGCCTTATTTGTCTGCAGGATAATCTCGTCATCAGTTACAGTTTTGTCGGAAACCGTATCCACAAATAGCATTTTATTATCAATCCAGACTTTTATCTTTGACATAGCTCCATAGGAAGTCTCAAGGATTTCTGCGTCTCTGGAGATCTTCCCGGGAAAGCACTCTTCCATTACCGAGTAAATCCTGTCAATATCAGGTTTAAAACCGCGTTTTAATTTATACTGTTGCATTTCTATCCTCTTATAAGAGATTTTCATCTCAGATAAAGTTTGCTTAGTACAGGTTAGCTTAGAACCTTTTTCCTCGCATTAACTTATATTTTATCACTTTATCTGTTGTTGTTTTTATCCTTCTTTTATCTGCAGTTCTTTTCTGTAGGTTTATTCCTGACTTATTTTCAACAATTTATATTCAATTATATCTGGAATTTTATTTAGCTTATCTTTAAGGTATATTTATAGTTCCAGAGCTATACTTCGAAAGCTAAATATTCGATCCATGACAGATAATGTCCTCGAGAATCAATCATAAATATGATTATGCTTATCATAAGTTGATATAAAAAGAAGTTTGCTTAACTTCTCTTACCCCGATGTACGTTTGTGACTTATATTGGCATTGCTTTGACAATACAAAAACAAAAAGCCCTGCTTGCTATAGTTTAATCGGTTTTCTTTTGACTGAAACTGATAAAAACTGGTAGAAGTTATAAGTAATAAAACAAGAAGGTGACCTAAATGCATAAAACACTGAATCTGGAAGAATTAATTGCTGCAAAGCAACTTGAAAAAGAAAAAGCCGAAGAAAGCGATAATTTACAAATTGAAGGATTATACGACCTTATAATCCCCCCAGGCACGGTTGTATCTATTATTTATGATATTGTTGAAGAGTTCGATCTCGAACCTTTAACCAGGAAAGTTTTTGTCGGCATAGCAAACAGTGAAGAGAGAGAACTCCTGGTTTTGCGCGGCCCACTGGAGAAGGTTCAGGCTGCCGAAAAGTTCCTCTACGAAGAAATGAAGGCCTGGGTAGAAAATCAGTAACCTTGCTAATCTTTCAGGCAATTCGGTTGAATTCTGTTTACTTCTTTAAATTTCTTCAGGCCCGTGGCCTGGGGAAAATAAATCTCGAATTGCAATACGGATAGGAGCGCCCTATTGCTTTTTGATAAAACTTTTTAAGAAAAAGTTTTATTCAGAACCAATGCCTGTAATACTTTCTTTTGAGAACTCAAATACCGTTACTTTACCGCTTTTATCATATATATCGAGTTTCGAGCCTGCTTCAATTTTTCCGATAACGGCAGCGGTAAGCCCGGCCTCTTCAAAAACCTTTATGCATTCCTCTGATTTTTCCGTTTTTGCAGTAAATACATAACCTGTTCCGGGATGCACTTTAAGCCATTGCTCAAAATCCACGTTATCGGGCTTTGGGATGGTTTCGAGGTCTACGGTTGCGCCAACTTTACTCGTTTCACAGAGCATCCCAAGCGTACCTATAATTCCGGGATTGCTTATGTCTTTGCCTGCAGTGGCAAGTTTTCTCGTTGCAATTTCCTGGGTTACGAGATAAGTTTCCCTTACTTCCATCGGGGCTTTAAAAGAGGTCGTGTCCCAGCTGTAAGGGGAATTCGGCCCAATTTTTCCGTCCATATCGTAAGCCGCTATAACAAGGTCTCCGGGCCGGGCGGTGTCGCTCCGAATCACACAGTCTCTTTTGACTATGCCGATAATAGCAACTGAAATGGAATTGTACTCCGTATCAGGATGGACATGCCCGCCTACTATCGGAACCCCGAACTTCCTTACTCCTTCAGCTAGCCCTTCCATAAGTTCTCTGCAAACAGTCTCGGAATTTGAGGAAGCTACGTCTACCATAGCAAGGGGCTTCCCACCCATTGCTGCAATATCGTTTACATTCACGACTACAGCTCCGTAGCCTGCCCACCAGGGACTGGCATCCAGTATCCTTCCCCATATCCCATCTGCCGCAAAGAGGATAACATCGTCTCCTCCTATATCGATAACTGCTGCATCGTCTCCAAAATCAACGATTGCGTTCTTATATTCCGGACGGACGGCTTCAAAAATTGAAACGATGTCCTCAATCTGTTTTTTTCGAGTAACCCCTTCAAAGGTTTTTATCCTTTCTGCGAGCTCTTCCAGGTTCAATGTCAGGCTTCCTTTTGTTTTTTAAATTGATACGGGTAAATAGTAATACAAATGCAGGTAATCAGCAGTACAGGTAAGAACAATCATCAGTACTGGTACGAATAACCATTAGTAAATATTTATGGCTAATTAGTACTACCGGTATAATCTATTAGTAGCACAAACACAGGTAAATAAGTGATTCAAGTGTGAATACTGGTACAAATAACAATGTTGCTAAGCTATCGAGAACCTCTATAGCTTACAAACCTTTCCCTGTGAAAGATACTCTGAGATGTTTCGGTGAGTACCTATTCAGCTTATCCTTTATCTCTTTTTTTCTTTGTTTCACAGAGATAAGCGACAGCTTTTTATTAAGTTCGTGTATCCTATTAAGGCAACCTGATATATTTTCAAATATATAAAAATCTCTTACTAAAAAGATCAGGAGTGAAAAACATGGTAGCAAAAGTTAATGTCGATTCCTGTACCGGCTGTGGAAGCTGTGTAGACGAATGCCCTGCGGCTGCAATTTCCCTCAACGATGACGATATTGCAACAGTAGATGAAAACGAATGCCTTGATTGCGGTGCATGCGAGGACGCCTGCCCCAACAATGCAATCACAATTGAGTAACATTTTTTAAGTACACTTAAGTGCGTCTTTAAAAAAGATCTGAGAAGCGGAGTGCTCTTGCTCCGCCTCGAAGGCTTCTCATCCAGAATTCTGGTTTGAGACTCTTTTTCAATTCCAGTGCTAGAATTCCTGACGGTAATCGCGGGATATTGCAGTTATCGGGCTCTTACCCTTTTCAAGCTTTCTGTTTTCCGTCTTCCTTAAGGATTTTTCTTGCCCTTTCGGCATCTTCTTTTGTCTGGATTTTTATAAGCTTTCTGCGTTTTTCGCTCATCTGTGACATGTCCTGAGCAAGAAGTCCGTAAGCGTCAGCTCTACACTGTCTGCAGTGGCGCATTTGCAGAACGTAAGGTTCACATGCCTGCTGAGCAACTTTCCGCTCTTCTGCAGTAGGAGGTTCAATGTTTGCAAAGGCTCCCTGGCTGATAAGGGGCATGATGTTCATTATATAAACCCCGAGTTCGTTGAGTTTTCTGGCAATCTCAACTACATGTTTGTCATTAATTCCCGGGATGAGCACAGTGTTAACCTTGACAACTATGCCTGCATCAATAGCCGCTTTGACGCCTTCAAGCTGATTTTTTACCTGAATTTTTGCGCCCTCAATTCCCCTATAAATCTTTCCATGATAGATTATATGATCCACGATTTTTGCCTGGATCTCGGGATCGATTGCGTTTATTGTTACCGTTAATGTAGAAACTCCCACGCGCAGAATATCTTCCAGCTTTTCGGGAAGAAGTAGTCCGTTTGTACTCATACAGAGCGTGAGATCAGGAAACTCTTTTTTTATCAGTTCAAAGGTTTCAAAGGTCTCTTTATTAGCAAGAGGGTCGCCAGGGCCTGCAATTCCGACAACCTTGATGAATGGATAATCTGCAATGACCTGCTTTGTCTTCTCAAGGGCTTCCTGTGGAGTAAGAACCTTGCTCGTAACTCCCGGGCGGCTCTCATTTACACAATCAAACTCCCTGACGCAGAAGTTACACTGTATATTGCATGATGGAGCCACAGCCAGATGAATTCTCCCGTACTTGTGCTGGGCTTTCCTGTCGTAGCAAGGATGTTCGGCAATCTTTCTCAGGAGCTCCTCTTCAAATTTAGGGCTGTCAATGTCACTTATTAGATTGTTTTCTTCTGGCAAATGCGTTTTCCTCCGTTCGGAATTTAAAAGTACAGCAGAACCTCAGTACAGGGGGGTCTCAGGATATCTAACCAAAATTATGATCCGACCCTTGATATACATTGTGGAATTTCTCAGGAATCCGGGAGAATCTGGAAGTACTCTCTGGAGCTCCTGGCCATTTGAGTTTATAGAATTTATATTATATGTTAAAATCACTCAAATTATATAATATTCACTTAATTTTGCAGATTTTCAGTGAATTTACTACATACAGTAAGTCTATAGCATTTTCATTAAACCCAACTCTAATTAAATCTCCGGGGTAGACGGGAGTAATTAATACTTCCAGGGCAACGTTATCAAAAGGCAACGTTATCAAAGTAAGTATTATCAGATCTGTTCATTATGAAAAATTGTCCATTTCACACCATTTTCCTTCCCCTTCCCAGATTCTGACCAGGAGGGGGAATCCAAACTTTTCCAAGAGGCGGGAATGAATATGCAGGCAAAGGTGTTCTGAGCTGGGAAATTCAAGGATTTCATTTAACAGCTTATGATCGTATTCTTGCAGGGTTTCCTTGATTCCCTTCTTCAGGTCATAAAAGTCTATTACCATCCCACTTTCCCTGACCTCTCCTTCTATTATGACCTCGATTTTATATGTATGGCCATGTATTCTTCCGCATTTTCCATGCCCTGGAAGGTAATGGGCACTATCGATATAATCAATAACTCCCAGTCTCATTTTTGCCATTCCTAATACGCCCCGTTTTAGTTAAGCATTTTACCATTCATTTTTCTAATTTTGATGCTCTTTTACCTTCTTATTTCAAGTTATAAGCAACCCCACATCCTGTGTGTCTGTGGAATAACTCGTGTGTCTATAATTTCAAGCAGGCTCTTCTGCAGTTCCATAATACTTTTTACGGATGCTTGTATAGCGCCAGGATTCATCAGGTCACGGCCAATCGGGGTTTCAGGCTGGAGGATTACACAGGACACATAAGGAGCTATGGTTTCTACAGCTCGATTTACGGCTCCCAGTTCCATATCTCTTTCCACTACAATCTTGCAGAAACAATCCCTTGAATGGTTTTTCCTTAAAAGCCTGAAGCATTCTACTGTATTCTCCATGTGTTCCTTCCGGGCTTCACGTCCAATACCCCTGAGCGTTTCAGGAAGTTTGAAATCTCCTGACACGTAAGCAACCTTTTCGGTCAGCTTCCTTGCCTGTTCAGGTAGAGTCATATTGGACTCAAGATAGAGCGGCGAAGCTATATTCAGCTTTCTTATAAAATCTGCATATAGTAGAGGCTCTCCTCCGGTCAGGGAGACTGAATGGAGCTTTTTAAAAGGCTGCAGCATAGCTTCCAGATGGGTAACATTTATAGGGTTCTTGATTTTTTCAAAGTAGCCGCTCCCTTCCACCTGCTCATAATCACAGGTTCCAGGAGTTGCAAAGTCTGTATCACAGTAATTGCAATTGAGGTTGCAGCCCGAAAAGCGCACAAAAGCTTGCCTTGTTCCAACATATGGACCTTCTCCTTGCACAGAACAGAAAACCTCCCTTATAGGAGCAGACGTAAACTTTGAAGCTGACATTATACTACCCCCAGGGGTCTGGACTTTCTCAGATCCTTTTCTATATCTTCAAATTCGCGGACATAAGCTTCTCCTACTCCCTTCATAAAATTTGCAACCTGTTTGTCTTCACCTATTCCGGCTTCTTTTAGATTTCCGTATACATCATGAGAAATGTTAATGCCGAAATGGATTTTCTGAGAAACTGCAGAGGTGCTTGCAATTGAGACTGTCAGTTTTTTTCCTTTAAGAAAAAGGTCATCTCCTTCCCGCGTTGTCTGCACCCCGAGATTTGCAAGGTATTCTCTTACTAGGGCTGTAAAAAGACGCTGCCGGGCATAGATAAGTTTCAGGTCCGTAGAATCAAAATGTTCAATAATGAAGCTTACCATATCTTCAGACCAGATTGATTCGTTTGCTCGTCGGTCTTCAAGGTCAATCATATGCTCGATTTGTACGTCGCAGAGCCCTCTGAAAACTACAATCGAGTCTTCCTGAATTCCAAAACTGTTGTAAGCCCACAGAGAGGAAATCTGGCTCCCGTCATAATCAAATTTCTCAGGTAAAACAATGCACTTCATGGAATTCCTTCTTTAAATTTCTCTACAATTTTTGTAATTTTTCTCTGTTTTCTTCCGATTCAAATCCCTAGTCTTTTCAGGAGAGGATCTTTTACACCTACATTTTTAAATGCTCGTGCTCTGCGCACGCAGCTCTCACATTCACCACAGGGAATTTCTCTTCCATGATAACAGCTCCAGCTGTACTCGAGAGGAGCTTTTGCTTCGAGAGCTCTTCTGACGATTTCGGTTTTCCCAAGTTCGATTACGGGAGCCATTATTTTTACCCCGTTCTGAGTAGAATAGGAAAAAGCCCTGTCCATTGCCTGCACGTAGGCCAGGGAATTATCAGGGAAAGTGCCTGCTTCTTCTCCATTAAAGCCCACTATAAGGTAATCACATTCCCTGCTTTCGGCAAAGCTTCCTGCAATGTTGAGCATTACTCCATTCCTGTTAGGTACCCAGACAGCCTTTGCTGAAGCATCTGTAATTCCTGCCTGGACTGTTTCATCAAGGTCTTCAAAAGATAAGGAAGGGATTTCAATATCCCTGTTAACAAGAGAAGTGGATGTTATTTCCGAAAGCCAATCCAGTTTTATTATCCTATGCTCAATCCCAAGATATTTGCATATTTCCTGTGAGTATTCAATTTCCCTCTCTCTGGCTCTCTGCCCATAATCAAAGGTAATAGCCATCTCAATGTTAAGATCTTTTGCTGCAATTGCTAACGCTGCAACCGAATCAAGCCCGCTGCTCAGGAGGGTTATGGCTTTCATTTTTACTCACTGTTATTTTCTGGTTTAACTTGCTATTTTAACTCAGATTAAACTGATTATTTAAACTCAACAGGGAATTACCACTGTCGTTTAAATTGTCATTCTTGTTATTTTAACTTGTAGAGAATTTCCCAAATTTATTCTCTGGGTATTCCTCTGATACTCTCTACAGAATATTTCAGTAATTTCCATAACTCGTATTTATAAGTAATTGTTTTCATGATTGATTTTTAAATCTCAGCTTCTGGCTTTATTTTGCCTCAGATTAACTCTCAATGCAGCAGCATTGGAGAACAGCTCGATTCAAGGTTTTAATGTGAAATCCCAATCTCAAGTTCGACCTAAAATACTACTGTAAATCTCAACTCTATATAAATTCTAAAAATCTATTTTAGCGAATTCTTTTTAGTAAACCCCACTATATACTAAATAGGGAAATCTAATCGAAAAGGTGGGATTACTTGATTGGGATAATTTCGGATTCACATGATAACATGAATGCCCTCTGGAAAGCTGTAGAATTCTTTAATGAGAGGGGGGTAAAAGCCGTGCTGCATGCAGGAGATCTTATCTCTCCTTTTACAGCGAGAGCCTTTAAGGAATTGAAGCCCAAACTTTATTTTGTTTTTGGAAACAATGATGGAGATAGAGTAACACTTATAAAGCGGCTTGAAGAAATCGGAGCTACTTCCTGTGGGGATTTTGGAGACCTAACTATTGACGGGCTGCATATTGCCCTTTTGCACGGGACAAACGAGGCACTGGTCAAAGCAATTGCTAAATCCGAGGAATTTGATGTGGTAATCCGGGGACATACTCATGAGCCAAATGTAAAAATTATTGAAGGAGTCCCTGTAATAAATCCGGGAGAATCCTCAGGGGTGCTTTCCGGAAAGTCAACGGTTGCTATTCTTGAGATTGCAAACCTTAATGTTGAGATAACACAGCTTGAGCTTGACTGATTGAATTTAACTGATTGAACTTGAGTAATTTTATTCCTCTATTATTTTTAGCGTGCTTGGGACTTTTAACGTTTTTTGAAAAAGGGCAGGTAAACTGAACTGGTATCTGGCGGCAATACCGGAAATTATATCAGTTCTCGCGTAGTTTCCATTTCAACCTTTTTTGAAATAATTTCTCGTTAAAGGTTGCATTTCTCGTAAAAAATTTCTACCTCTCATTAAAGATTATATCTATCATTAGGGTTGTAACAGCTATGAAGCCATCAGGAACGGAATCCTCAGACTCTCTATCCGGCAGGTCGGATGGAACGGAAAAGACATCCGGAAAAAGGAAAAATACGCTCATTTTTGCCTGTTCTGGTCTTTCTAACACAGGAAAACTTACGATGCAGGCAGCATCAGCTCTTGCCTTCCGGAGACCTGATCTGTACAGAGCCGCAGCTGCCCCAAAAGGGGTTGATGCGGTTGAGGATGCAATATCTGACGACTTCAGAATTTTAGCCCTTGATGGCTGTACGGACTGCTGTGCCACAAAAAAGCTCGAGGAAGCCGGCATGAAAGCAGATGCATATTTGATGGTAACGGAGCTCGGGATTGAAAAAACAAGACCCTCAGATTTGAAACTCGAATATGTAGATAAAATTATAAGAGCTATAGAAGAAGCCTGATTGTTGTGTAGGTAAAATTGATATTGTATCAAGACATAAGTGTTTATTCTCAGTTCCTTTTATTTCAACCTGGTTTCTGCTAAGGCCGCAATTATTATTTCTCAAGCTGCTTCTTAATTTTTAATAAAGTATTTCCTTCTCCAGTAGAGTGCAACATTGACAAGTCCAATCATTACGGGTACTTCAATTAGAGGACCAACTACTGCTGCGAATGCCTGCCCTGAGTTGATGCCGAAAACCGCCACTGCTACGGCAATTGCTAGTTCGAAGTTATTACTAGCCGCGGTAAAAGCAAGAGATGTTGTCTGTTCATAGTTAATGCCTACTTTTTTAGATATAAAAAAGGAAATACCGAACATAACTGCGAAGTAAATCAGAAGAGGAATTGCAATTCTTACAACGTCTAAAGGTAAGGCAACAATATATTCACCTTTCAAAGAAAACATTACAATAATTGTAAACAGTAGAGCATAAAGTGAAATTGGACCTGTTTTAGGAACGAATTTTTTATCGTACCATTCAGCTCCTTTTGAGGGCCGCAGGAAATAACGGGTTAAAAATCCAGCCGCAAAAGGAATTCCGAGATAGATTGCTACACTCTGGGCAACTTCTCCCATAGAGACATCTATTTCCATACCACTAAGCCCTAACCATTCAGGCAGCACAGTTATGAAGAAATAAGCGAAAACAGAGTAGAAGACTAACTGAAAGATCGAATTGAAGGCAACTAGAGCAGCAGCATACTCATTATCCCCTTCTGCCAGGGTGTTCCAGACAATCACCATGGCGATACATCTTGCAAGACCGATTAGAATGACACCTACCATGTATTCCGGATAATTCCTTAGGAAAATAATCGCCAGAATAAACATCAGAATTGGGCCAATGATCCAGTTCTGTAACAGGGATAAGCCTAATACTTTATGATTCCGGAATACCATGCCCAGCTCTTCATATTTAACCCGTGCCAGGGGAGGATACATCATAACTATTAAACCAATAGCGATAGGAATGGATGTGGTGCCAATAGATAGGCTCTTTAGAAACTCAGCAAAGCCCGGATAAACAAAACCCAGGGTTACGCCGATAAACATGGCCAGAAAGATCCACAAGGTTAAATAACGATTTAGAAATGACAGTTTCGATACAACTGATTTTTCCAAAACAAACACCCTCGATTTTTAGTAAGTTGATTTATCATGAAAATATTTCTTAATCAATTGCAAGAGCTACCGCTCGCTTTGAGCTTTTCCAGTAGTACTAAATCGTCTTTACAAACGCTTATTTTCTCAATCTCGTCGTTAATGACCATTGAGAGGAAGGGAAATCTAAGAAATAATGGATCATTGAGTCGATAATAGACCCATTGGGATTTTTTTTCAGAGACGATGATTCCTGCCATTTTCAGTCTGTTCAGGTGCCTGGAAGCGTTGGATTGCTTAATGCCTAATACCGCCTCAATATTACAGACACATAATTCTCCGTTTTTTAAAAGATTCAGTATCCTTATCCTGTTTTCATCAGCCAGGGCCTTAAATATATAAACAATGTCCGTAGGCACCACCGCCTATATGATTATATGCAAATATACTCATATTTTATTTAAATATACTCATTTGTTTTAGTTACTGACCGTTATCGTATGGATTGATCTAAGCGTAGTCAAAACACCGTATTCAAGGGGCAGAACTTGCAAAACTTATGAGTGCGAAGGTCCATACTTTTCATGTATTAAAAACCGTTAAAATGATTTTGATAGATCATATAGAGGCCTACTCCCAGAATTACAAAGCCTGTAATTTTTTAACGGAAAGCCGTATCTTGAAGCTTTCAGAAGCTTTGATGAGGGAAAGCTTGCAGAATATGCAACAAGAAGCATTGGAACAGAAAAACCAAGGGAATAGAGATGAAAAGCATTAGTGCTCCATAACCAGCCTTGCCTGAAACAGCAACCATTGTAAGGATTGAGCCAAGTACTGGGCTGACACATGGTAGCCAGATAATCCCCAGTGAGAGACCAGGTAGAAACCCTCCCAAAAGACCCTCTTGCTTAGGATTTGCGAGGGCTGAAAAATTTCCAAAAATATTGAATGTATTTAAATCAAAGAGTAGCGAAATGCCCATTGTGACAAGGAGCGCTTCTACAAAACGTTGAGGTAGCCTAGATAAGCTGTAAGAGTTGCCCCGAAAATTGAATTAATAACTCTCCATGGAAGTGAAGGAAAGGGACAAACCTGATACTATCGCAAGCTGTCTAAGCTTTTCTTTTCCAGTTGAGTATACAAAAACTACAGGAATTATTGCAGGATGCATGGAGAAAGCACGCTTACTATCCCTGCAAAAAAAGCTGCAATTGGGAAAAAATTGGAAATCATTTTTTAACCCTCTGCCTCCCTAAATTCAATAGCTTTTTTAAGAGTTTCTGAAAGGGTTTCTTTGTCGGTAACACCCAGGAACCTTGCGCCTATTCTTTCTTGGTTTTTGCTGCCGTCCTGCCGTATATATTATATATGTATTTCTTGCCTTCAATATCCGCAATAATACAGGTATCTGGAATGGATCTTACTCCAAACTTTTTTGCGAACTCTCTTGAAATAATATTATTTAAGACTTGAGAAGTCTAGAAGTAGTTAGACTATTTTAATAATATTATGTTAAATATCAAACAAAATTGATATGAAAAACCTTATTTAGAAGGCTTAACTTCTTTTATTTATGAGCTATTGTTGTCCTGTGGATCCAGAGAAAAAAAAGGAATGGGAAGAAAGGATGCTCCAGGAAATAGATTTTCCAGACAATGAAATAAAGAAAGCAAGTGAGGTATTCAGCGCTCTTGGGCATCCGTTAAGGCTAAAAATTGCTTACTTTCTCACTCAGAGAGATCACTGCGTTTGCGAACTGATATTTAAACTAAACGAGATGCAGAACTTGGTTTCCTACCACCTGGCAATTCTGAAAGACTGTGGGGTTGTCGAAGCCTACAGCAGATCAAAATGGCATTTTTACAGGTTGAACCCTGAATTTGTAGATATTTTTAACATTATTGCACATCTACAAGAAAAAAAATCTGAATGAACTTTACTTAGATTAGAGAGATAAAGATTTAGAAATTACAATAAATGGAATTTTTAGTCCTTGCAACAACAGCAGCAGTCCTTTTCTTCCTTATTCTTTTCAAAGATTTTATATATATTTTCTCCGTATATATTTGTCCATCCTATCTGTGAACCAGCAGCAACAAACATTGCAACTGAAATAGCTTCTGCGATTTCCTCCTTTGTGGCTCCTGCAGTAATCGCTCTTTGTGAATGCGTGTCAACGCAGAACTGACAGCGCATAAGTACTGAAGAGGCGATAGCAATCAATTCTTTAGTTTTGAGATTCAGAAAACCATCTTTGAAAATAGAATTTCTCACCTGTCTGAAAGCTTCTGCAGTTTCAGGCAATATTTCGTTCAAAAATGACATTTAAATCTCCTCCTGTTTGGTAAGTATAATATATAAATAAAAATTTAGATTAAGGTAAATTTCCTAATCAAGTTATTTTGTGCTGTAATTTTATAAGAATTTAAATTTACAAACATTTATATTTTAAGAAACTAATTATTTGTTTAACCCATTGTATTCTAAGGCGATATAATCAACATTAGAGATTCAAATTCTAAAAACCCGTGTGGTTGGTATCAAGAATAGTTGATGTGTATTAATAATTCGTATCAATCTTTTTTGATATCCAACATTTGAGTTTTTATGAAGTAAACTAACAATTAATTAGTGAAAACTAACTTCCTCAGAGAGAGATATCTGACATGAATAAATAATCAAGAAATAATGAAAATCAAATTTTCATAACTCTTGTAGGTGTTAAAATTGCCTGGAAATCCTAATGAGATAAAGCTGGTAAACAATGCTATGGCCAACGCTACCCGGCGGAAAATAATGAACTTCTTATCGTCAGGAGACAAAAGTATCGAGGAAGTTGGAGAGGAAGTAGGGAAGACAATGCTTGATTTTCATCTCAAGCTTTTGCAACAGGCAAGCCTGATTAAGTTAGGAGAGGAAACTGCTAGTTTAAGTGAATATGGCAGAAATTTCCTGAAAGGCAAGGAAGACAAGAATGCTGATAAGAATGCAGATCTCTCTCAGGCAAAGCCTGTGGAGATTGTAGAAGTTCGACAGCTTCTGCCCTGTATAGCAGACTCTTCGAAATTTAGGGTAATAGCAAATATTGCTCCTCCACTTGTCGGAACCCTCAAGGTTCTTGAGCCTCTCTTTCCTAGAGGAAGATACTCAGAAAAAATAAACGCACTAATAGTTCAAAAAGGAGAAATCATTACAACGATTTATGGTAGTGGAAAAGTTACCATGACAATGATAAAAAATGAGGATGAGGCCAAAGAAGCGCTTGAAAATCTCAGAAACATCATCAATGAGGCTATTGCAAAGGGCGTCGCCCCTGCTCCCAGGGAGAAGATCAGGGTTGAACCCATGGAGCTCTATAAATACCTGCCCCAAACCAACTGCGGCAAATGCGGTGATCAGAGCTGCTATACTTTTGCCATAAAAATCATGAGCGGAGAGGCCTCCCTTGATATGTGTACACCTCTTAATGAGCCAAAGTACGCAACCAACCAGGAACATTTGCAGGTTTTAACTGCTTATATCTGAGCTACCGCTAATTAAAAATTACAATCTACGTAACTAAAAGTTCTACTGAATAATTAGACAATTAAGTGGGGGGAATTTGCATAAGTCTTTCCTTTCTACTTCTTCTGACACTTCTCATACTTCACTTCCAACAGAATTTAATGTTTTAATATTCTTATATCAATCTTTTTTGATATTTGGCTTTTGAGTTTTTATAGACGTGACTTCATAACTAATCGTAGGAATAACTTAGGATAATTAGGTTTCACTCCAAAAGAAAGATTATAATGTGCTGAATTGAAAAGGGCAGAATTAGACTTTAATGTGCTGAATTGAAAAGGGCAGAATTAGACTTTAATGTGTTAGAAGGTGTAAAAATGTCAGGAGGTACGAGTGAGACAAAATTGGTGAATTTTGCTATGGCCAATAAGGCTCGAAGGAGAATAATTAACTTCCTTGCAAACGGTGCTAGAGATGTTGAGGAAATTGAAGGCTTAGTCGGGAAAAAGACGCTTGATTTCCATATGAAGATTTTGCAAGATGCAGGCCTAGTCGAATTGGAAGAAGGGACTGTAAAAATAAGTGAATACGGCAGAAATTTCTTGAAAAATAAGAAAGAAAGAGAAACTGAGGAGATTAAAGACCTCTCTCAGGCAAAACCTGTGGAGATTGTTGAGATCAGGCAGGTTTTGCCCTGTATAGCAGATTCCACAAAATTAAGAGTAGCTGCAAACATGGTTCCCCCGCTGGGTGGGACCTTAAAGATCCTTGAGCCTCTCTTTCCCAGAGGCAATTACTCGGATAGAAAAGATAGTTTGATAGTTCAAAAAGGAGAAATCATGACAACTATTTATGGTAGTGGAAAAATAGTCATGAGAATGGTTAAAAATGAGGAGGAAGCAAAAAAAGAGCTTGAAAGCCTCAGAAATACTATCAATGAAGCTATCAAAAAAGGAGTTGCTCCACCTCCCAGGGAAAAGATAAAGGTCGAGCTAATGGATATATATAATCACCTGCCTCAGACCAACTGTCAAGAGTGCGGCGAACAGGGCTGTTACAGCTTTACCATAAGGTTAATGGCAGGACAGGTCAGTCTAGATATGTGTACACAGCTTAAAAAGCCAGATTATGCAACCAATCTGGAGCGTCTACAATTTCTGGCTACATACATTTGAACTTCAGTTACTAACGTTTTATTTAATCGGAGGAAGCCTTGAAGACGCTAACAATAGTGCTTACAGATGGCCCTTATATTTCTGAATACACTGAGATTGCCTACAAACTCACTGAGGCTGCACTTAAAAAATATAAAGTAAATATATTCCTTTACCTGGATGCAGTGCATATTCCCAAAAAAGATCAAAATCCAGCCTTCTTTATCAATGCAGGACAGCTTTTTTCTGAACTTGCTGGAAAAGGAGCGATAGTCCGAGCTTGTGCACGATGTGCTGGTGCAAGGGGCTACCTTCCAGAAAAAGAGATTATACAAGGAAGTAACTGCAAAGACTATTTCCCTGGAATAAGAATCACCAGCCTTTATGAGTTGTCGGAAATGCTGAGTATGAGTGATAGAGTAATTTCACTTTCAAGATAAGATTTTAACAATGAGATCCGTTTTTTGGGAGGGTAGGATACAATGAAATCAGTCTTCTATCTGCTGGATACAGCCCCGTATGGCAGTGAAAATGCTTTTGGAGCATTGAATGCAGCTGCAGTGAGCCTTAATGAGATGGATGTGACTCTAGGCCTTTATGGAGATGGAGTCTATCTTACAATTGCGGGTCAAGACAGCAGAAAGCTTGGATTACCAAACCTTGAAGACATTTTTTACGCATATGGGGAGTTGAGAGTGCTTGTGCACGAACCCTCGCTTGTGGACAGAAACCTTTTAGGGCAAGCTTTGATAGAGACTATAGAACTGGCAGACGAAGAAGATTTTTTCGAAGTGATGGAAAGCTCAACCTATGTTATCGCGTTTTAATACTAGTTGCTGATTAGGGATTAATTGGATGATAATATGAAACAAGAAAAATTGGATGTGTTTCTGCTGACAAAGCCTCCCTTCAGTCCGAGATCGGAGTTATGCCTTAAACTGGCTGCACGCTCCGGAAAAGCCAGAATCTACCTTGCAGGCGATGGAGTCTATAATCTGCTTACCGGAATAGAAAAACTGCCAGAGTGCGACGTTTATGCATGTAAAGAAGACCTCGAGGCCAGAGCTATCATGGCAGGAGAAAAAGTGACTGTCCCGGATGACTTTTACTCCGATTTTATTGAGGATATAATGGAACACTGCAGGCATGAATATACGTTTTAAAATATCTGACATTACAATTTTGAGACTACGCTTTTTGATTTTGCAGTTAAAAGTGCCAGTTTTCACTTTATACTTTCAACCTTTTTCTTGAACTTATTGAGAATTCGTGATGATAAGGACCTATCCCTATGGTTGAGACAAACATCCCGAAAGAGATCATAAAAGACCTGCAATCGGTCTGCCAGTTGCATGAGCAGGCTGTCTGTAACCATGATAAATGTAGGGAGTTTAGTGAAAGCTTATCAGAACTTCTAGTCAGACTTGAGGATATAAAATTTTATCAGATTGCTGATAGACTTATGAGCGTTCTCCTGAACTGCAAGCCAAAAGAGGCTTCTCATTGTGAAAAAGCAAATCTTGTAGGGGAGATGATGAAAGAAATAATGAAAGAGGCAAGAGTGCAGCTAAAAGATGATAAGTAGAACTAAATAAGTAGAACTAAATCTTCTTGTCTGTCGAATATTCAGAAGGCCGAGTGCAGGAACAATCACAGTGCTGATCTATTATCAAGTGCAATAATATTGAAATGGTAACAAACATGGGACCACAGGAAAAAAAGAAGATCCTTTTTCTATGCACTCATAACTCAGCTAGGTCACAGATGGCAGAAGGTCTTTTAAGAGCTATTTATGGAGATCGGTACGAGGCTTACAGCGCCGGCATTGAAGCCACAACTGTTAATCCTTATGCTATTATAGTCATGAAGGAAATCGATATCGATATCTCCAGTCAACGCTCTAAAACTCCGCAAGAATTTCAGGACACTATATTTGACTTAGTAGTTACGGTTTGTGATCTGGCTAAAGTGACTTGCCCTATCTGCACTACGAATCTGAAGCTCTCGACCAAATCTCCCAAAGCAAGAGAAATAATTCACAAAAGTTTTGAGGATCCTGCCGTGGTTGTGGGATCAGAAGAGGAGCGGCTCAGAGTCTTCCGGCGAATCAGGGATGAGATAAAAGGCTGGATCTTGCAGACATTTGAGAAATGATACCAGGCTCAGTATCATATCTGCCTGATATCATTTCTAATTATTCTTGATGGTTCTCACAATACAATTAAATTTACCAAATACCCTACAAGCACAGCTATGGAAAAAACGGTTACTACAAAGGCAGCCAGTAGTTTCCTCTTGAATATGGCTGAGAGAAGCGTCAGTTCGGGTATACTGGCTCCAGCACCTCCGATAATCAATGCCAGAATGGCTCCCAAACTCATTCCCTTCTCAGTGAGCGCCAGCCCAATTGGAATCATAGTCTCTGCTCGGATATAGATTGGAATACCAACAACTGCAGCCACAGGGACTGCAAGAGGATTATTCGGCCCAGCTAGGCGGGAGATGATCTCTGTAGGTACGAACCCATGAATGAACGCCCCGATGCTAGCCCCAATAAGTAAATAAGGCATCAGCTGGCGAAATAAGTTCATTGCAAATCCCGTAGACCGTTGTATCCTAGACTTGGTGTCTGTAGCTTGTTGACTGTCACAGCAACTTCTCATAACGGCTGCCGGCTTAACATGACTGGAGAAGCCTAGCTTATCGAGCAAGAGACCAATGAGAATTGTAGCTACGAAGACGATGACAAAGTAAAGAGCAGCTACCCTCCATCCCAACAGGATGATGAATAAAGATATTATCACTGGATTTAGCAAGGGGGATGAGAACAGGAATGCCATTGCTGCGGCAAAAGGCACACCAGCATTGAGCATTCCCAGAAGAAGCGGTATGGTAGAGCAGGAGCAAAAGGGCGTAAGGGCACCAAAACCTGCTCCAAGAACACTGCCTATAACTTTGTGCCTCCCTCCCAAGGCCTTTTTTATGGTTTCGTCTGGAACATACTCTTGAATCAATCCCACTAGAAAAGTTATCCCTATAAATAAAACAGTAAGCTCTACGGCTATTTCAATGAAGTAATTGGTTGCCATAACTAAATTATTCCAGAACATTTTTACTCCCTTTTACTTAATGAGAGTTACAACTCTCAGAATTCTAAAATTACCACAATAGTGTCTTTATAAGCTCGATATTTTCAAAGAGTATTTTTTTAAGAGCTCAGTTATCCTCTGATTCAATTTCTTAAACAAAAATCTACTCACGGTTCATCTGTCTGTAAGCAATTGAGCCTGATTAAGCAGTTCAATTATTGCCCCATCCGAGAGGCGAAAATAAGACCACTTTCCTTCTTTCCTTTCTTTGATCATACCGGCATTTTTCAGTACTGAGAGGTGGTGAGAAACAGTCGATTGAGAATTAGAAAGGACAACCGTTAGTTCACAGGCACACAGTTCTCCTTCCTTTAATAATTTTATAATTTTGAGGCGATTGGTATCTGAGAGAGCCTTAAAAATTTTGACCTCCAAGGATAAAGCTTCTTCATCTAACCCATTCACCAGAGAACTGAGTTTTTGCGACCTTGATTCAAACTGATCTTTATCAAGGATAAAACGCTTCAATCTTTCGGTTTCTACTTCACACCTTCTTTTATTCACACTTGATCTCCTTTGTTTTATCGTATTTATCCGCAGCACCTGTTTCCCCCTTCTAAAGGAAGCAGATTGTTTTTACCCTGTTCCTTAGACCAGCACCCTAAGCAGAGCTTTATGGCTCCTAACTTTTTATGGTTAGTCCTGAGCAAGGAGTCCTCCTCTTTTCCGCAGATTGCGCACTTAAAGTTCACGTTTGAAACCTCTTGACTATATTCGCATCTGGAGCATTAGACAGGGCATATTTTATAGGGTGTTATATTCATAATTATCGATATGAATTATGCTTTTTTCTCCTGCCAATATATTTCGTATTCTTTGAGTATTGAAGCTTTGAATTTGTCTAAACTTTCTTCAGGGATTACATTTATTTTGGAAAGGTTCTGAATCAGTTCCTCGCTATTTATGTTCTCTGGAGTTTTGCCCTCAGCACTAATTTTTTCAAATTCCTCTTCCAATCCGGTAATTTGCAGTTATTTGCCATCGATGTTGATCTTTCTAACGCTTACGATAGAAGGGCCATTACAGCAGCAACTTTTGTTATTTCCGATCAATTTTCCAAGCAGTTTTTTTCCAAATTTACTCATTTAGAACACCTCTATTCTGATATATCATAATATGCTTATATTAAGATATGTCGATATGAGTATAAGAGTTACTGAATCGGAAGGATTCTCTCAAAATACAATAAGTCTGAAAAACAACAAAAGGTCAATGTATTACAAAATTAGAAAAACGCTTTATTCCAAACAGCCATTATTTTGTTACTTTTGCGGATAATATGCTAAATTTCAGCTTTAGGAAGGTATATATACTTTCTCAAATTCAATAATTGTTGATATGTTTAATGAAAAAAATGTACAACTCTTCAAGGCACTAAGCGGAGATACAAGATACAGGATTATCAAGGTTCTTCTTGAGGCCGAGCGCAGATTCGAAGAGAATAAATGCGGCACCTATAAAGGAGAGCTATGCGCATGTGAGATCCCGGAGCTAATTGGTAGAACTCAATCAAATACTTCAATGCACCTTGCAAAGTTACAGGATTGGGGGATAATTAAAGTAAGAAAAGAAGGAAAGATGCGACTCTATTCCATAAAAAACGATAAAATCAGGAAGGTTTTGGAAGCCGTCGAAGAATAAATTCTATGCTATCACTTCAATTAAAGCCCAAACCTATCCAGCACGAGAATCTATAAATGAGCAACTATTCAGCCTGGTGAAAAACATTAAGTTACAAATTAAATTACTTAAAATTTGAAATGATGTTTACTATGTTATTCTTTGTGCTCTAAGTGCTATAACTGTATGGTGGAAAAACTAAACGCTTTTCTTACTTCCAGGCTTTAAGCTTTAAACTCTCCGCAGGCAACCCACCATACTGCCTTTTGCTTATATCCAGATCTTCATTCAAAATTTCAGCTGAAAATCCAGCTTCATTTAAAAGCCTGAGATACTCTTCTTTAAGCAAGGCACCTGCAAGGCAGCTTGTCAGAAGATCTTTATCATTTTTCAAATCTTCAGGAAGCTCGGCCAGAAGAACAATATCAGAAATATACATTTCGCCTTCTGGTTTCAGAACCCTGAAGGCTTCCTTAAAAACTTTTTCTTTGTCTAGAGCCAAATTAATTACACAATTACTGATAATAACATCTATTGAGTTGCTTTCAACAGGAAGAGCTTCGATATCTCCAAGGCGAAACTCGACATTTGGATAACCATATTTCAAAGCGTTGGCCTGTGCCTTTTCAATCATAGCCTGAGTCATATCAACTCCTATAATCTTTCCTTAGCTCCCTACCTGTTTTGCTGCAAGGAAACAGTCAAAACCAGCCCCAGAACCAAGATCAAGAACAATATTGCCTGGCTTCAACCCAGCAAATGCTGTTGGGTTCCCACAACCAAGACCCAGGTTTGCATCTGGAACAGCATTGATGTCATTCTCAGAATAGCCAATAGATTTTGATAAATCTGCCGCATTTGAATTTCCACAGCATCCACTAGAACAACACGAGTCGCCTAATATTGCAATTTTTCCATATCTCTCTTTAATTACATCCTTTTTCTCATTTGCATCCGCAGGTATCGCCTTCACTTTCGCTAATTTGTTATTTTATTAGCCTTTAATATGAATCTGGGTTCGCAGATTTTCATACTAAGTTGTTTATATAAGTACATCTGTTTATCTTTGAAATATGTCTATCCTTAAACAATGAGCAATTCATCCTGGTTATATTTAGACCCCTTAGGTGAAGGATTTAGTTTAGAAGGGTAGTTCCCTCACTCCTACTCCCATTATCAGCAGATTTGTTTCCATGGGCGGATGGTTCCAGCCATCAGGTGAGATCGTTTTTTTCTCAACTGAAATTTCAACCTGGTTCCCGCTAAGGCCGCAGTCTCGCATGTAATCTGCAACAAGTTTTTTCCCAAGTTCGGTTGCAGTTTCGAGCGCTTCAGAATATGTATCGAATTTTAGCCTGCTGTCCGGGGCAAAGACCAGGAAATCCTTATCTGGTGACATGAGGCTTGCTGGCCTTATCAGGATTTCAACTCTTTTGATGCCTTTTCCTACAAGCGCTCCGACTGCATTTCCTACTTCGGCATGTTCGGGCACCAGGATTTCTGCGTCAATAATTCCCTCAAGTTCTTTCCTGTGAGCTCGGGCAGGTCCCCCAAGCAGCACAATCGGAATATCCAGTTTGAATTTAGCTGGATAGTTTCCGTCAAGGATCTTTTCAATGGCTGCGTATGGAACGCCTTCCAGGATGTACGAAAGCAGATGAAGTGCCATGTTCTTTGCAACTCTCTTTTTTACAGCAGTGCAGAACTCTCCCGGGGGCATGCGCATGACCCTTGCAAGCCTTTCTGCACCTATTCGGGAAGCTTCCTCATTCCACGCCGTATATTCTCCAAGCACATGCAGGGCATCAGTAGGGGTGAAACCAATTGCTTGCACAAGGCGTTTTCTGATAAGGGAATCTAAAGTTTGAGGATGAAGGTCTTTTCGGATAAGAGCTTTGATTTCGGGCACTGAAACGGGTTCTTCCCTGATAACCTCCAGCACTTCGGCTTCAGCCCTGCTCAATTCTCCTGCCAGGTAGTCAGATCTCACAAAGAATTTTGTTGGCTGAATGTTTTCGCCTAGATCTTCTCTGGGAGGCATGGGTGTCCTTTTGAGGTTATTCAGAAAAGTCGGATATTTTACAGTAGCCATTGCCAGGAGCATGACCCGCCTAGGTCCTAGAAAGAGTTCTCTGTCCACGATCCAGACATGACTGTCTCCGCCTGTAGCGGTTGTTTCCATCCGAATCGCCCGAACACGAGTCTTCCAGCCCCCTACAATGGCTCCCTCATTGTTCAGGTCAGGAACTCCCATACAGATCGAGGAAATATCCGTGCTTGTTCCGCCAACATCAATTACGGCACAGGTCTTAAGTCCTGAGAGGTAAGATGCCCCTACAAGGCTTGCTGCAGGTCCTGAAAAAATAGTCTCGATAGGTTTTTTCAGGGCATCTCTTATCCCCACAACCGAGCCGTCACATTTGAGCATAAGGAGCCGTGCATCAATTCCGCGCTTCACGATATCTGAAATAATTGACTGTACAAACTGTCTTGTTATAGGGATAAGCTGCGCATTCAGGAATGCTGTCACTGCCCTTTCGTAAGCTCCCAACTCCTGGGAAAGTTCATGCCCGCAGACCGCAGGCAATCCAGTGTGCTCAAGAACCAGGTCTCTTGCTCTTATTTCGTGCTCAGGGTTCCTTGTGCTGAAGTAAGAAGATATGGCAAAAGCTGAAACCCGGTCTTTGACCCGCAGTGCAAATTTCTCAATAGCTTCAAGGTCAAGTTTAGCAACCTCTTCTCCGTTATGGTTGTGTCCACCTGCAGCAAAAAGTATGTGTTTGGCAGGTAATTCCTTCTCAAGTGGATGGGCTCCTATGAGGATCAAGGCTACAGGAAAACCCGTGCCTTCAAGAATGGTATTGGTTGAGAGGGTCGTTGAAACCGAAACCAGTTTTACGTCTTTGAGATAGTCAGAATCGAGATCATCAATTACGTTTTTAATGCCAGCAAGAGGATCAGGATAGGTCGTAAGCGCTTTGTTCGACTCTATTATCTCTCCGTCTGAATCCCTTATAAGCACCGCATCGGTATAAGTGCCTCCAGCATCAATCCCAAGGCTATAATGCATGATGAAAACACCCTCTTTGCTTTTTTCAAGTACTTTTGACAGATTTTTGCTTTTCCTGCAAGTAACTGGGGAAAAAATAATCTCAAAACTAATAATTGCTGTAATAAAAATACAATCTTAAAACAATAATATCTGAAAATCTTAGATATATATCTATTTCGAGATGATTTGAAATTATCAGAAACGATAACTTTCTTTAGTCATATAAAAATAATTTAAGATTAGTTTAACCTAGTGTAAGATTAGTTTAACCTAGTGTAAGATTAGTTTAACCTAGTGTAAGATTAGTTTAAGATTAGTTTAATAATTTTATAAGAAAAGGACTCTGTTGTTATGACTCCTGCAAAACCTGCTCAAAATGCTATTCCTAATCTTCTTGAGGATTTTGATGCCCGGATCCTCAGCATTCTCCCTTACTACTCCAGTTTTCATCAGGAGACTATCAATTTAGTTAAATCTCTGCCATCCAGCCCCAGAATCTGGCTGGATACCGGATGTGGAACAGGTTCCCTGGTCAATAAGGCAACTGAGGAATTTTCCACAACAAAATTTCTTTTGCTTGATCCTTCGGAAGGCATGCTGGACCAGGCAAGGGAAAAACTGTCACTCTGCTCTGCAGACAGGCTGGAGTTTCTAAAAGCTTCCCCTACTCAGGATTTTTTGCAGGAATTGGAGGAACAACCTGACGTTGTAACTGCCATACAGTGTCACCATTATCTTAGCCGCGAAGACAGGGCTAAAGCCGTTGGCGTGTGTCACAGGCTTCTAAAAGATAGTGGAATTTACATAACCTTTGAGAACATCAGGCCATTAACCAAAGAGGGGATCATGATAGGAAAAAGGTACTTGCACGATTTCCAGTTAGCTCACGGAAGGACTGAGGAAGAAATAAAGGAGTATCTGGAGCGTTTTGACACTGAGTATTTTCCTATAACTGTCGAAGAGCATCTTAAACTTTTAAGAGATGCTGGATTCAAAGCCGTGGAGATATTCTGGTACTCTTATATGCAGGCTGGCTTTTACTGCATTAAATAGTGATTTCCTATAATGATTTCCTACAATGATCTCCTATAGTGATTTCCTTTGTACAGGTTTATATCCTTCCCTTACAAGCTTTAAAAATCAATTCATAGGTTACTAGCCTTATCCTCCTGATCGATAAGACAAACTTTTATTTTTATGAATGAAATGGTATTAACATCGGCTCTGCATTCTATTTTTGTGGTGAAAAGTTAATAAGAATATTCTTTGAAATATGTCTGGGAGGAGTTTATGGAAGGTTTAGTAATCTATGTACTAATCGGCGTTACTGCAGGCATTTTAAGTGGATTCTTTGGGATTGGTGGTGGGGTTATAATTATTCCTGCACTTGTCTTTTTAGAAGGATTTTCTCAGTTAAAAGCCCAGGGAACTTCTCTGGTTGCTTCTCTGGTTGTATTACTTCCGCTTGTTGGCATACTTGCATTTTTTGAATACTGTATAAGAGGATATACGGATTTATACGCAGACATAATGCATTGCTATGGTTATTAGCGCAAAATTTGGAGCTCAATTGGCAACTTCACTCCCACTTGACATAATGAGAAAAGCTTTTGGCATATTTGAACTAAATGGTGCTCTCAGATTTGTTGAGATTCCCTTTGTCAAAATTTATTGGTATTCCTGAACCTACTCGGTTTCAGGAATCCTGAAAAAAGATATAAGCTTAATAAGAAGCGTATCTCCTCTTCGTAGTTCTATCTCTCGTATAGCTTGTATTGCTTCGAGTGCTATTGTGAGTGTCACCAGCATTCCTGGAATTTCTTCTCTTCGACTTCTGAGCAATTTCCACAAAGGGTTTTCTGCCTCTCTTTTTATTTTTGAAGATTTCGAGCAGGGTTTCGGCTTGGGTGAAGGGTAATGTTACGAAGGAGAAATGCGGGAAAATTTCGACATCTCTTATTTTCAGATCATTTTCTCCAGTCTCTTCTTTTATAAACTCACACAGCCTGTTAGGGTTCGTCATGCCTTCGGCTTTACCCATGGCAATAAAAAGCCTTGTTTTACCTTTCCGGTCAACATAGGAGCTTCCAGAAATCTCCGCATACATACTTTCATCGAACTTTTCCTTGAAAGCACACTTCAGGAGGGCAGCCAGAATTTTTTCGGCGGGATATTCATCCAGGAGCTTTTCGCTCATCTCAAGGCAGTCGCCATATTCCTCTGCTTTTATAGTATCTTCGATCTCGGCTTTTACTCTTGCCCTTTTGGCTTTTATTACATCTTTTATCTCGGGGATTCGGCCCCTCCTCATTTCGGACTTTGAGGTCTTTTTTATGTAGGTTAGTCGCCTGTACTCCGTAGATGTAACGAAAGTAATTGCAGTTCCCTGCTTGCCTGCCCTGCCTGTCCTTCCTATTCTGTGCACATAGGATTCAGGGTCTTGGGGCAGAGAATAGTTGATAACATGGGTTAGATCCATAATATCGATTCCCCGAGCTGCAACGTCAGTTGCTACGAGAATATTTATTTTCTGTTTTCTGAACCGGTTAAGGATCTTTTCCCTTTCATTCTGGGAAATATCGCCGTTCAGGGCATCGGCTGCGTATCCTCTGTCTCCAAGTTTCTGGGCAAGTTGGGCGGTATCGGTTTTTGTCCTGCAGAACACAAGCCCATAGAATTCGTCCTCGATATCAATAATCCTGCACAGAGCTTCGAATTTGTCATTTTCATGAACCTCAAAGTAGATCTGCTCGGTCAGGTTTGCAACAAGTTCTTCTTTTTCAATGGCGACATGCTCATAATCCCGCATGTATTTTTTGACGATGCCAAGGATCGGTTTCGGCATTGTAGCTGAGAAGAAAAGCATGCGCTTCTCAGGCCCGGTTGCCTTTAAGATCTCTTTAATCTCGTCAATAAAGCCCATATTGAGCATCTCGTCGGCTTCGTCCAATACGAAATATTTAATGTGCTCAAGGTTCAGGCTCTTCCGCTCAAGGTGGTCTATAACCCTTCCAGGAGTTCCCACAACGATATCAACTCCACTTTTTAGCATCCTGAGTTGCTGGGTCATGGACTGTCCTCCATATATCGGGAAGATATGCAGCTTTTTGTCTCCTTTCAGGGAGTTTAGTTCTTCTGAAACCTGGATTGCCAGTTCTCGGGTTGGAGTCAGGACTATTGCCTGTACATAACCTGATTTTTCAGGGATTTTTTCTATAATGGGGGCTCCGAAAGCCGTTGTTTTGCCGGTTCCGGTCTGAGCCTGCCCTATAATATCACAATTTCCTTTCAAAAAAAGCGGGATAACTTTTTCCTGAATTGGGGTTGGTTCTTCAAATCCTTTCTTTTTAAGGGCTTTTAACATACTGTCAGAAAGTCCAAGTGCCTTAAATTTTGCTAATTTTTCCATGTACTCACTCTAATATTGACATTTATTTTTCACAGATCATGCAGCTTGCAGACCTGCTGCTTATATACTCTACCGCATACCCGGAAGTATCCTTTGCGGAAGAGGCCACTTATCAAACGGGTACATGATACCGCTAAAAACAGGTAAACACGCCGTGTAAATGGTTAATATCCCCGGGATGCGAGAAGGTGCCTAAGGACCAGGGAAATTCACAACCCATATACATAAAACTTATACAGCAAAAATTCGATTTCTTGGATAAGTTCCGGACGCTTTTTTGAGTTCTTCCCTGTGATACAGGCAGACTGAATTACTAGATTAAATAATATTAGTTAAATAGCCTTTAACTTGGATAGTTACCCTGTAACCCTTTTTCCTGTATATAACCCATTGCTACTCCTCTAATGAGGTCCTTAATTATAAAGCTTTCTATTGTCTGGAATTATCCTTGAGCCAGATGGTTCTGGTTTTTAGGTAAATCTTTCAGGTATCGGTTTGATTATGAGCAACATTGCAGATACAGGTAATACTCATGATTACAGATAATGTTTAAAAATTAAAGACTATGCTTACAGACAGGATCGTAGAAAGTTTTCAATATGCTTGCTCAGTAGTACCAGCCCTGGAACCCAAGTTCATCGGTCAGCATTTCTTTAAGTAGGTTAAGCCTATTCATGGAATACCGGATCTGTTCGGGTTTATCGAGCACTTCTTCGCACCCGGTCTCTTCCTGTATTGTCGTGACCCTCACAAGCTCGGCAAAATTAACGCACTCATCTAGAAAACTGTTGAACAGCTTGCGGGCCTTTACAAGACCTTCAGAAGTCTTGAAATCGGGCTGGATGGTTTTTTCATACTCTGCTCTCTGTCTCATTTCTGAGACCAGGAGGCGTGATTCTACATAATCCCTGACGCTCAGAAGATCCCCAAGCTTCCTGAGATCAGTCCCTACACGCTGGGTAAAGTAAGCAATTTCAAAAGCCCACTGCTTATCAAAATTAATTTCCGGGCCCGCATTGGAAAACGGAATTCTGCTTGTCAGTCCGTCCATCTCCTGTTGTTCATCTTTGCTTTCTTTCTATATTAATATACTAGAGGAAAGAATAAAAGCTTAACTAAATTCACAGGCTCTTTAATTTGTTTTTTTGGTATCTTTTTGGAATGTTATCTTGTTTTAATGGGTTGTTGCAGCTCGCTCTGGCGGGATCGCAATTTCAGGAAATTCCACATCAGGGCTAAAGGCAGGCTTGAAAAACGAATTTTTGGCATGACTGGTGGATTGGAAGCTGACATTTCTATGGCATGGATTTGGCAGGAATGAGAACTGCAATCTTGAAAAAAGTAAAAGGCTTATCAACAAACAGGAAATTGCAAAAGCTATCGCCGTTGCTATTTTCATGAAAGCCAGCTTCAAGATTGGCTGGACAAACATTTACACAAAAATATTTATGGCTTTCTTTTTAAATAAAAAGAGCTTGAAGAACCCGAAGAAAGGAAAGGAGGTTTGTGAGGTCTGATAAAGTAACCACTATATGGATAAAAATCTAATCTAAAGGAAAAATAATGATCCGTAAAAAAGCGTATTGAGTAGACGAGATATCATTATGTAAGTAACAATTGCAAATGAAAGTATTTTTGCTTGAATGGCTATTGAGGGAATCCTTGAAAAAGGATCCCTTAATTGCCATGTTTAGACCGGAGAACGTTCAGTATTGTTTTTCATGTTACTTACTTTCAAAGCTAAAAGCATTATCAAAAAGAATAAATTTAAATTAAATTCTTATTTTGATGATGCTTTTGATGCTTTTGGTTTGTCTACTATCGGAACTGACACTTTTACAGTTTCTTTTGCACCTGTTTTTGTCCTTTGATTAGATACTGATAGACAGTCTTTCGGGCAACCAGCAACGCATTCAGTGCACATTATGCATCTGAATAAGTTAATTTCCCACGTTTTATCGGCTTTGGTAACTGTAATCGCATCCGGAGGACATTTCTTTTGACACAGCCCACAGAGAATACAGTTCTCAGGATTAAAAGTAATACTTCCTTTAAACTCTTTGAAAGGTTCCCTTATCTCGAAGGGGTAAAGTCTGGTAGCAGGTTTACGAGAAATGTTTGTTAGAACAAGATTCAACATACCCATCATATCACCCTTCTTTTATCTTTCAGTGCAGCTAATGCAGGGATCTATAGTAAGTACAACTATAGGCACATCTGCGAGCTTTACGCCTGGGAGCGTCAGTAACAGCGAAGGTATATTTGCAAAGGTAGGGGTTCTTATTTTAAGCCTTTCCAGGTTTTTAGTACCATTACCTTTCACGTAATATACAACCTCACCTCTGCACTGCTCAGTTCTCATAATAGCTTCACCAGTAGGGAAGCCTTTTATGCGTGTTGCAATGTCCCCATTGGGCAGCTTGGAGAGCGCATTCCTTATCAGCTTAATTGACTCATATAATTCAGCGATTCTTACTTTAGTTCTGGCGTAACAATCACCATCTTGTTCGACAGCTGTCTTGAAACCTAGATCCTTATAGATATCCCAGTCTGGTGTGTTTCTTACATCAATTGCGTTCCCGCTTCCTCTAAGTGTAGGACCGGCAGTTCCAGCCTCATATGCGAGCTGTTTTGACATTGTAGCTAATCCTACACATCTTTTCTTAACGGTGTAATTGTTTACGAACACTTTCTCGATATCTTTTATTTGGGGTTCCAATCTATCGAGCATTTTCTGAATCAAATCAATATGCTCATTAGTTAGATCTCTGGAGACTCCTCCAACTTTTGATATCGAATGTATGACTCTGTTTCCAGTGATTCTCTCCAGTACATCCAGTACTCCTTCTCTGTACTTCCAGCATTCGTAAAAAAGGCTTTCAAATCCGAAACCGTCGGCAAACAGGCCAAGCCAGAGTAGGTGACTATGAAGTCTATTGAGTTCACCAACTATCACTCTTATATACTGCGCTCTCTCAGGGATTTCAGTATCGAATAGTTTCTCGACTGCTCGTGTATAGGTGACACCGTGGAGAGCACTGCATATTCCGCATATTCTTTCGCAAATATACGTGGTTTGGTTATAGTCTTTCGTATCTATGAATTTCTCAAGCCCTCTGTGAACATAGCCCAGTGAGGGAAGTGCTCCAACAACAACTTCGTTGTCAATCTCAAGTTTTAACGATATGGGTTCGGGTAAAACGGGATGCTGAGGACCAAACGGTATTACGGTTGTCATATGATTCTCCTCTCAAATTGCTTTAAGCCAAGGGAGCTTTTGGACTGTTTGGCGTTAAGTAAAGGTGGCCTTTGTAATCTATTGCTAAACCTTCAAAGGTCAGTCCGTAGAGATCCTGGTACTCATTCTCGATCAAAAGTGCACATAAATAAATTCCTGACACACTCTTGGGTTTCTCACCTGGTTTCACAAAGTACCTTAAATTTTTTAATTTGTTGTCTTTCTCAAAGATATATATCAGATCGTGACCTTCGTCAGCTTTCTGGCATATCATAGTAGAGTATCGATAGCCATCATTTTTTAAGCCCTCAACCGCTTTTAGCAGTTCGTCGCTGCTTTTTATCTCTGTGGCGTCTATGGTGTTTTCAAGCATTCGATGCCACCTCTTTTCCTTTCAATTTTACCTCTTGTCCTTTAATGTTCCCTTTCTTCTTGTTTTCAAGTATTGAAAGTGCTGCTACTACACCATCAAGTATGGCTTCAGGCCTTGGGGTGCATCCGGGAACATATGCGTCTACAGGTATGACCTGGTCCACTCCACCTATCACGTTGTAACAGTCGTGGAATATTCCGCCTGTGGATGCACAGGCGCCAACTGCTAGAACAACTTTGGGATCTGGAATCTGGTTATATATGTTTTTAAGCACGTTTACATTTTTGTAATTTACCGCGCCTGTAACCACCATTATATCTGCTTGTTTGGGAGTACCGATGTTTAAAACACCAAATCTTTCAGCATCATATAGAGGAGTAAGACAGGCTACTACTTCAATATCACAGCCATTACAACTGTTACAATTCACATGTACAATCCATGGGGATTTTGCCAAACTCATATGTCTCCCTCTTTCACACTATTGTGGCTTCACTAAAGTACAGGTATGCTATGTTTACTATGGAAAGTATCAGTAAAACCGACCAGCTCAGTTTAAGCATCCACTGCCAGTAAACTCTTGCAGTAATGTTGTCTATAAGAGTTACAGTAAAGAAGGCAGCCGCAGATAAAAGTATACCTATCAGTGGGTTTACTGCCCAGAATACGAAAATAAGTCCTGTCAAGAACACGTATTCATAGAAGTGCCCAATCTCAATACCGGCCAAGCCTGGTCCTGAATATTCGGTCGTCATACCTTTAACCAGCTCCTGGTGAGCATGGTGAGAGGTTGAATAATCAAATGGTGATTTTTTCAATTTTATATTCAGAACAACAAACATTGCTATGAATATAAGAGGTGTATAACGCAGTAGAGGGGTCGATGCGTTTACTACTGCAGATAGCTTAAAGGCGCCGGTAAGCAGGTATATTGCAAGAGCATACAATATTAATATTGGTTCATAAGCCAGTATAGCCATGATTTCTCTTGAACTTCCTAGCCTGGCGTATGGAGAACCAGTACTCATTCCTCCTACAATAAGAGCTATTGAAGATACTGTGTACACAAATATTATCATCAGAATATCTGCTTGAAACACTAACATCAAGAGGCTCAGAATTAAGAAGGCTACATATATTACCACATAGAAGTTCTGAGAGGTGTTTACAACCATATTGTCTTTGCTAAGAAGCTTCTTGACATCGTAGTATGGCTGCAAAAGAGGAGGACCTACCCTACCCTGCAATCTTGCAGTAACTATTCTGTCAACCCCTGCGTATAAGCAGCCGATGATAGGAGCTACAAATATAACAAGAGCAGCTATTAAAATATCGGTTGCATTCATATTAATACTCCTCCTGCTAAAAATGCAATCATAATCAGAATTATGGAAATTGCATATCCGAGTGTTGTAAGTTTACTTTCTCCAAAGGTATTATGGAGGTAAATATTAGAGACGTTGCTTTTGTCGTAGGTGCAAAGTCCGTTTCTGAACATTAATTTGTCCATCTCCAAGTTGTTTTCCCCACACATATAATAGTCAGCTTTACGGGGAGTAAACATATTCCTGGTAGCGAAGTAGATCAAGATAGCCAGAGCAAGCGCTACAAATATTGCTGCGTAAGCAAATGCCCCTATCTCGGAAGCAAATTGTCCAGCCTCTCCTGAAATAGCAGGAACAGCGTTGAGCAGAATCTCGACCTGGGGTCTAACGAAGTAATCATATACTGTAAACACAAGTATGCTTGTAACTACTATGGCTAATCCAAGGAATGACAGCGGGAAATATGTTTCCGGTTTTTTGTGGTGAACTGCTTTTTTATCCATGGTGGATGATAATATTGTTCCCATCCATTTAGCATAATAAACCGTAGTAAGTGCACTCCCAAGTATAAGGAACACTATCACGACAGGGTTGCTTGAAGCAGCTTCCATTGATACCCATTTTGTAAGCAGTACACCAAAAGGAGGTAACAGCATTGATACCATTCCCAAAGCTGCAAGCGTGGTGAGAAGGGGAGCCTTATTTATTAATCCTGACATATCCTCGATATCTCTGCTTCCTATAGTATGCTCAATTTCACCTGTGCACAGGAACAGGAGGGCTTTTGAGATTGCGTGGAACAGAATAAGCATAATCGCAGCAGCTACAGCCAGAGGTGTACCAATTCCGGCGCTTGCGATAATTAATCCCAGGTTTGCAATAGTTGAATAAGCGAGGACTCTCTTGGCATTTCTCTGGGATAAGGCTAAAGCAGAGCACATAACGAAGGAAAAGCTACCGTAAGCCGCTATAGCTGTCCCAAGACTCGTGCCTGCAAAAGCCGGCACCAGTTTAACAACTAAAAATACACCAGCATTTACCATTGTACTTGAGTGCAGTAAGGCAGAAACCGGGGTTGGGGCTACCATTGCGCCTAAGAGCCAGCTCTGGAAAGGCATCTGAGCAGATTTTGCAAAGGCTCCGATACAGAGTAAGATAACAGGAAGAGCTACAGCAGCCATTGCTGTTGCATCAGTTCCAGCATAAGTTCCAATTCCAGAAAGGGTCCCTATATTATAATTAGTAGCGAGAAGAATTATGCCTACTGATAAAGCAATTCCACCAACCAAGTTTAAAGCCAGAGCTCTGAAACCGTTGTTAATTCCTTCTTCATCCATGTTGTATGAGATCAACACGAAAGAACACAGAGTTGTTAGTTCCCAGAAAAGGAACAGCCATCCAAGTGTGTCAACCATTACCAGACCATTCATGGATGCAAGGAAAAAGCTCATTGTAAAGTAGAAAGTTTTTTGTCTGTTTAAATGCCTGTGTTCTTCATATTCGTCCATATAACCGGTTGCAAATAATATAATTGCAGTACCGACTATATTAACGATTAATATCATGACCTGAGAAAATTGATCAATATTAAAAGAAGCGCTTTCAGCATGAGGAACATTGGTAAAAGTGTAAGCAAATATAGCTGCTGAAACTATTCCTAGTGCAAGTGTAGGCCAGTTTTTATATTTTGCTGACACGGCAAGAATAAATAGTATCACTAGTACTTCGAGTATAAGGACTATGTTTTCAAACATTGCGAAATTTGGTTCGCTAATCTCAACTACTCCAGTACCATCCAATACTAAATTAACTGATAAAGCTACTCCTATTATGAAAAAAGCCCAGGCCAAATACTTGTATATCGACTTGGGAAGGGCTACGAATAAAAGCGAAAACAGTATGGGTACTGCAATTAATAGCATAACAGTGTTTTCTATCATACAGCGTATCCTCCGATCTATTAATCCTCCGATCTGTTTTATTCTCTGACTTATATGGTAGAATTTACACAATTGAAAAATAAATCAGATATACACAGCGTTTTTATAACCAATTTTTTATATTCCTGAAAGGTTTATTACCGATTTCCCAATTCAACTGCGCAATTCCTGAGCATATAAGAATATGGACTAATAATCCATAAATATTATAATATTCTTATATCAAAATTACAAGAAATAATAATCTGCGAATAATGTCGATATAAATTCGACACGTTGCCAATTCTTAATTATAGCAAAGGCATATTTAAAGATAGTGATTTCCTTTCTACTTTTATATTACTAACAAGAATAATGGACAAATTAGCCCCCAATTATTGTTTTCTTCTTGTTTTGTATTTTATAGTCGGAAATACTATGAAATGCTAATAGATACTACTAAATAGTTTTAGTATACTATTAAAGTATTATAAATTAGCATGCACAAAGCTCTATTTAAACGTAATGATTTTAGTTTATTTTTATATTGTTCCTGATATTTATCTGTTGGATAGCCTCCGGATCTCGTAATTTTTTAAATTTAAAGATCAAAATAAATATTAAATAATATCAATTTATTACAATAATTAATATAACAAAGGCATATTTAAAGAAAGTGATTTTATCTTTATTTTTATATAAATATTGTTGTATGCTGAACAGACAATGGCTTCTAACATAAAAATGCTATTGGAAGTCCGGCTAATGAATAACTGAGACAAAAACAGTATAATAAAGAACATCCCTGTTATGAAAAACATTGATTGAAATTTTGAACGTGATTAAGTTGTTGAACGCTGCTAAAATTGTATTTTTGAGAACACTGATTGAGGGTTAAAACATAGTTAAATGTTATATTTGTGGAAAGGACGAAAATTCTCTGCTTAGAGTAAAGCACAGGAGACTTGGGGCAATAAAGCTCTGCTTTGAGTGCAGGGAAGTGGAAAGCAGCAACAATAATCTCTTTCCTTCATGCGGAGGATGTGATTGTTGCAAGTGAGTATATCCTGAAATATCTTGTAATTAGCTTTTTTCACTCTATTTTCTTCCCTTCAGAAATTTGCAAGTTTCTTCATTTTATAAAAATAGTCTACCTTAAAACCGGTTAAAAAGGCATCAGTCAGGCTTAAAGAGGTTGAAAAAGGCCTGTTTTCTTCCCTTCAGAAATTTGCAAGTTTCTTCATTTTATAAAAATAGTCTACCTTAAAACCGGTTAAAAAGGCATCAGTCAGGCTTAAAGAGGTTGAAAAAGGCCTGTTTTTCAAGTTCGATTGCGACTCTATGATCAGGTTATTTTTTAATCCATTTTTTGATATTATCCAGGCTTGGGACTTTACCTGCGACCTTAACATCTCCGTCAATAACAAGAGCAGGCGTGATCATAACTCCATATTCCAGGATTTTATCAAAGTCATCTACCTTGACAATTTCAGCATCCACCCCTGTTTCTTTTATAGCTTTCTCAGCCAATTCTGCCGTCTTCTTACACTTTGCGCATCCCGTACCCAGTACTTCAATTCTCATATTTTCTACCTCAACTTTTAACGGTGTTTCTTTATTCTGTTTATCAGTTCTTTTTATTGATTACTATGTTTCTCATTTCTTTGCAAGCCATTTTAATTTATTTTAGTTATCTTTGTTCATGCAATCATAATCCCGAATGTATAGCCTGAAACGGTTGCAATCAATACCACCAGGAAAATATAAGTCATTCCTCTTTTTATTCCCATTATCTGGTTAATTACAATCATACTCGGAAGGCTGAGTGCAGGGCCTGCAAGAAGCATGGCAAGTGAAGGTCCTTCTCCCATTCCAAGAAGGGTGAGAGCTTTAATAATAGGTACCTCTGTAAGAGTGGAGAAGTACATCAGGGCTCCTATAATAGATGCAACAAAGCTAGAAGCAAGGGAATTTCCCCCTACGAAATATGCTACAACCTCTTTTGGGAGCACTTCAACAATAATGCCTGCGAAAAATACCCCAATTAGAAGCAGAGGGGTGATTTGTTTGATCAGGAACCAGGTTTCTCCCATCCAGCTTTCAAGTTCCTCTTTCGAGAACCACTTAATAGACAGATATGCAGTAAGCGTTATCAAGGGTATCCAGGCAATTATCTGAGTTATATATTTCCATCCCAAGCCGGACATAATTTCCGGAGCTACAAGCACTATAATAAGCAAAACGAAAAGCTGAGAACTATATCTATGCTTTTCTTCCCCAAAAGTCTTTATTGAGCTGCGCTTCGTTTCCTTTCTTTCGTAAATCGAAGACATTGTCATGCCTATAACTACTGAAAGAAGCACAGCCGAAAATGCCCTTGCAGCTCCAAGGTCATACCCCAGGATTTTTGCGGTATAGACAACTGCTAGAATATTGATTGCTGGGGCAGAGAAAAGAAAAGTGGTTGCAGGACCTATACCTGCCCCTCTTTTGTATATTCCTGCGAAAAGAGGAAGAGTCGTACAACTGCAGACTGCAAGAAGGCAGCCTGAAGCCGCAGCTACGGTATAAGAGATATATTTAGGTGTGTCTGCTCCAAAGAACTTCAATACGGATTCTTTGGAAAAGAGGGAGGCTATTGCTCCAGCCAGAAAAAAGGCAGGTAGAAGGCACATCAAGATGTGCAGGGCCAGATATTCCTGCAGTGACTGAACCCCTACTGATATAAGATATAGAAAATAGTCCAGACTCATTTTGCAGATCCTGAATTGTTATTTCAAATATATTTGAAGAAAACTATATAAAGTTTTCTATTTCAAAACAATTTGAAATAATTGTTTGATTATGCCTATTTCTAGACTAATTTGCCCTGTAAATTAGCTGGCTTCAGAATTCTCTGCTTTCTCTTGTATTTCTCTTGACTTTACCTGTATGCTGCTATCGTAGAATTCCAAGCGGTCTGGCACCTCAATAAATCGGGAATAACCTAAATAAGTGTATTTATATATATTTCTAGCAATATTGGAAGAACATGCTTAATATCGAATCCAGATGTGTCTCCAGAAAAATATGCTTTGTGTATACCATTCTCCTGTTTATTCTTGCCGGCATTTTTGAGATTGGGGGTGGATACCTTCTGTGGTTATGGCTACGTGAGGGCAGGGAGCTTATTTTTGCGTTTGTAGGGGCAATTATCCTTTTTTATACAGAGTCGTGCTGACTTTCCAACCGTCCTACTTCCACAGGATATATGCAACTTATGGAGGCATTTTCGTTGTTATGTCCCTCTTGTGGGGCTGGATCTTCGATAAAATTCCTCCTGATTTTTATGATATCATCGGTGCCCTGATTATTCTTATTGGAGTGTCAATTATTTACTACTGGCCAAGAGAAGGTGATAACAATTGATTGATCCTGCTATTTCTCTTGCTCTGTTTTTCCTGGCTGCACTCTTTGAAATTGGAGGAAGTTACCTTGTCTGGCTGTGGTTAAGAGAAAACAAAGGGATAACACTTGGGCTGCTCGGAGGATTAACATTAGCCATTTACGGGATAATTCCAACCTTCCAGCCAGCACACTTCGGCAGGGTCTATGCTGCCTACGGTGGAATTTATATTGTCTCTTCCCTGATCTGGGGAGTTCTTGCAGATAAGAAAAACCCGGATAAGTACGAGATAATAGGGGCATTGATCGCACTTGCAGGTGTGATGATAATGTTCTACGTGCCTCGTTAACATGTAAGTGTACAGGAAGAATTAGGTTTTATCCTGACCTTTTTAAAATAGAAAGTACCAAATAAATGCGGGATAGGCTAGTTGAAGATAGGAAACGCGAATTTATGGAATTCGTTTTTACTATCCATAAAAACTCAGCTTTCTGTAAAATCTACGTTTTTTCTGTAAAACCTACGTTTTTTGTTTTCGTTTTTAACCCTTAATCTCCTTTATTTCCAAGGAAAAAACAGGACTTTAATGTAGCTGCTTTTATATGTGATTATGAAGTCAAGATTTCCAATCCAGCCAACAACCTAAGTTAACTGAGTTCAACCCGAAAGTTTGTACGCTTGAATGTATTAATATAGAGAGCTTTCCCTCATTGTCCGTGTAAATATAAAAAAATTATAAAACTGAAAGTGAGGAGTTATCTGCAATTCATTCGTTATAAGCGGCTTCACCATGCTGCGTTTTTGTATGAGTTCGATTTCTTTTCCCGGTTATGCTGTGAGAGAGCTTTTATTCCTCGAAAACAAATTCAGAGCTATGTTCGGAGAAATTGGAAGTGTAAGAAATAAGGCTGACGAGGTTTCCCTGCAGATCCTCGCCCTTTTCAGAGAGAGCATCAGTGAGATCCACCTGAACGAGTCTGGGTCCGTATCAGATTATTTCAAGCCTGAATATTCCCATTATATCGTGGTACATACGCCCCTGGATATCCGGTTCCCTGAGAAAAGGGAAGAGTGGAATATGCGTTTTTGCAGGGATGTCGGAGTATCGGTTGTGGAATGTGTTGTAGCTGAAACCGACAGGATTTATGTAAAAGGGCTTATTGCGGTTAACGGCTCAAAAATCTATGCCATCCTTCCCTTTACGACAATAGATGCGGAAAAAACGAAACAGGCAACGTTTCCTGAAGACCGCATGGCTCGTATCCGGTCGCAGGTGCTTCCTGCTGTGCTTCCTGACATCATAGGGGAAACAATCCTCGATATTGGCAGCGGTTTCGGAAGCCTTACTCTGGAGCTTGCAAAAAACAATCTGAATTCGAAGGTTTACGGGATCGATATTCATGACTCTCTTACCGGACAGTCACAGATGAATGCTGATATCCTTGGTGTGACGAATGTGGAATTCAGGACAGGAAGTGCCTATGCCCTGCCTTTTGAATCTGAATTTGCGGAAGTGGCTACCTGTTTCTTCATGCTTCACCACCTCGAAGACATTAAATTTGCCCTGTTCGAGATTAAGAGAGTGCTTAAAAACGGCGGCTTGCTAATTGCGGTAGAACCGCTTGCGCATCAGCACCACCACGGTCCCCAGTTTTCGGAAGTTGAATGGAAAGCGCTTTTTGAGGATGTCGGCTTCGCAGTCGAGGTTGAGAATATGGAAGGAGCAGCGATCCTGAAAGCTGTAAAAAGGATGTGATATCTGAATATAACTATTGAGATTCTCAGGAAAGGATTAATAAACAGTTCCCTGCAAATTGCAAAACAAAAAATGAATAACAGGAAGATCTTTCTATGTTCCCAGATGCCTCTTATGATGTAATTGTGGTAGGCGCAGGTCCCGCAGGATCTACATCCGCCCTTTATGCTGCAAAAAACGGTGCTTCAGTACTTCTTCTTGATAAAAAAAGAGAGATTGGGAGTCCTATTCAATGTGCTGGTTTTCTGCCCGATGCTTCGGAAATTCAGGCCCTGTTACGTGACGCCAGGCTACCGGATACGCTGAAAAACTATCCTGATTCCTGCATGCTACAGAGAATTGATACACAACGTATTTTCCCTCCTAACTGTAATATAAAAGAGTTCGCTGTCAGGGGTGCAGTCCTTGATCGGCGCAGATATGATCAGTTCCTTGCCGAGAAGGCAGCAAGAGCCGGGGCTGAACTCATGGTCAAAACTCGCGTAACGAGAATTGAGGGCACGACGGTTGAAACCTCAGGAATCTTCGGAAAGCACAGAATCAAAGCAAAAGCTATCATAGGAGCTGACGGCCCCAATTCCCTTGTCGCAAAATCAAGAGGGCTTGCGCTTAAGCCTAAATCAAAAGAGATTTCTGTTGCTATTGAATACCAGGTCAGGAATGTGGATGTTGACCCATCTGCTCTGGAAATGTATTTCGGAAAAGACTTTGTGCCAGGCGGTTACGCATGGATTTTTCCCGAAGGTAAAGATCGTGCAAATGTGGGAATAGGGATTCGAAAAGGGTTGGCTGAAAAAGGTGTTTCTGCAAAAGAATACCTGCACCGTTTTATGAGGAGCCATCCTCTTGCAGAGAAGAAATTGAAAGATGGCATAATAATGAATGTGATTGCAGGCATTGTTCCTGTCAATGGCGCTCCGGAAAAAACCGCGACTGAGAACTCACTAATTGTAGGGGACGCAGCCGGGCAGATCTTTGCAACAAACGGAGGCGGAATCCCTCCTGCAATGATTGCCGGAAAAGTGGCAGGAGAAACTGCAGCCGAATTTGCAGCCGGGAAATGCAGGCTTGAAGAATATGACCGCCGATGGCGAGCTCAGTTCGGGTCTTCACTTGAAATATCGGTGCAGGCAAGGCAGCTTATGGATGAAATTATGAAATCCGATACTCTCATGAATGCAGCTTTCAAACTTATTTCCCCAGAACAGATGAAAGTCATGCAATGCGGAAAACTCCCGGCTACCGTTAAACTCGGGCTCCAAGCGTTAAACCGGGCAAAAAAAGCTTGAATGCAAACTTTTTAGAAAAAAGTTTGATCAAAAATCAACGTGACGGCGTGATAAACTGAGAATTCGGGTTTCCAACTTTACACTTCTGTCCTTTCCACAGTTGTTTCTTCTTTCTCTTCCGCTTTTGCTTTGGATGCTCTTATTTTTCTTAATTCGGTTTCGGCATCTTCTTTATTGTACCTTGCTTCCGGGTAGCTAGGTCGGATTTCAAGGGCTTTATTAAAGGAAGCAATAGCTTCTTCGTATCGCTTGAGGACTACGAACTCAAGTCCCTTGAGGTTCCAGACTCCTGCGAAATCAGGTTTTAGCTTCAGAACCTTATCAAAATATTCAATTTTTTTTTCGGGATCGGTTTCTCTGACCCCAAGCGCATACCATTCCTCTGCGGTTTTGCCTTCCACTTTCTTCTTGAATAAGCTGTCCAAAAATCCCAATGATATCACTTCCCATTTGTAAGATTGTCTGGCAGGTAGAAATAAATAATTATTCTCTTGGATAAAATAACAAAAACAAAGTACAACCCAAAACATTAAATCAAAAATAAAATCAGGTAATTTTCATAAACATTAAGAATTCGGTATGTTTAAAAAGAAATATCAAAAATGAAAAATTTGAAAGCTTACTGTGCAAGCATCTGTGCTTCGTTCAATAAGCTTCCGAAATCGGAGGTCATTACAATTTTGGTAATGTTTCCTGAGGTAGTTACGTTGTAGGTTACTCCGCGCTCGGTGGAGTTTGCCTGCAAAGTCTCGATTTTTTCAGCGAAATCGGGTTCTGGATTGAGATAAAGGGACGTCTGCGTATAACTTCCATCATCGAGTTTTTTGAAATCCATGTAGACCTGATCGGCCGGGATATCTGTGGAGTTTGTCTTTGTAATTACTTGCTGGTAGATACTCCCTTCAGGATTCGCTTGACTCAGGAGGGTATCATATTCTGTTGTAGCAGTTGCATTTCCTTCAAGTACATCTATTACATTTTTCGCACTCTGGCGGGAGCCAAGGATAACAGGGCTTCCGACTACGTTCCAGACATCATAGGTACTGTTTGTCCTTGCAAGGAGATAGTAGTTATTGTATGGGATTGCTCCTATGGGTGCAAAGATTCTCTGTTCCGGAATCTGGTGAAGTTCAAACTCGTTGCTACCATTAGCATAAGCTGCATCATAGAGTTTTGTTACATCTGCTCCGTACAGCCAGTCCAGCATGGTTGTATTTCCAACAATTTGTTCAAACGGGGTTCCTGCCGCTTTTTGAAGGTCTACATAGGTTGCACTTATCGCTCCCTGGGGGGTCATGTTCAACCCGTCGGCAATGGAGTTGAACTTATTGTGAACCTGCTTACCAGGAATTTGAGAAAAAGGAATTGTGAGACCTTCCTTTACATTTTCTGTAGAGGAAATATCATTATTGCTATTTTTATCTGAGCTGCCTGTAAAGAATATCATGCAGGCTGACAGAAGCATTGTTAATGCCAAAAAAACAGCCAGAAACTTCTGGTTTTTTGTTGCTGGGTCCTTTCGTTTCATCAATGAAACCTCATAACGCAAAGTTAATTTTTCTGACAGTAAAGATCATGCATTTGATATCTATATAAATTATCTGAGTATATTGTCTAAATATAATGGTTTGAGATCTGCAGAATGAAAAGGTTTTCTAATGTTTCCTTCTAAATTGGATCCTGAATCTCAGACCGGTAATGGGGGTTAAAGCTGAATTCTTCTGCCCTGAGCAAAACTGCCGTCCTTGTCCTTATCACTCAAGGGTGAGAATTTTGAGCATATTTGTGCCTCCGGGCTTTCCTAAAGAAGGACCCTGGGTGAAAATAACAATATCTCCGCTTTTTACAAACTCTAGTTTTTTAGCTTTTTCGGTAGCTTCTTTTTCCCAGCTCTCTATTGTTTCTTCTACGAGAACGGGATAAACTCCATAGGATAGAGAAAGGAAGCTGTAGGTTCTTGGGACGCGGCTGAGAGCGAGAATCCAGGTCTCGGGCTTGAAACGTGAAATCCTGCGCGGAGTTGCTCCGCTTCTTGTAGGGGTCAGTACGGCTGCTACTGGCAATTTCTGCAGGGCTTCATGCACCTGGAGAGTTATTACCTCGTCCACTGACATTTCCCTTTCCGCTATTCCCTTGATTATCGTGTCAAGACCCCATTTTGTCCGAGATCGCCAGTTTTCGGTAGTTTTTGCAATTTTTGCCATCATCTCAACGGCCTCTACGGGATAATTGCCAACTGCTGTTTCTTCCGAAAGCATTACCGCATCCGTGCCGTCAAGGATTGCGTTGGCAACATCTGTCGCCTCTGCACGGGTAGGCCTTATATTATCGGTCATTGAGGCCAGCATGTGAGTGGCTGTAATTACTGGAATTCCAAGAAGTTTCGCACTGTAGATAAGCTCTTTCTGGACTGAGGGAACTTCCTGGATAGGGATTTCGACTCCGAGGTCTCCTCTGGCGACCATAAGTGCATCAGTTTCTTTTAGAATCTCTTGAATATTCTCCACAGCCTGTCGGCGCTCGATTTTAGCAACAATATATACAGGCTTTCCTCTGGCTGCAGCAAAATCCCGGACCTTACGAATATCCTCGACACTTTCCATGAAAGAGATGCTGAAAGTGTCGATCCCTTCACTCAGAGCAAACTCAAGGATTTTGAGATCATTTCCAGTTACAGGATCAATGAAAATCTTCGCTCCGGGAAGGTTAAGTCCTTTTTGAGAATAAAGCTGCCCCCCGACAAGAACCTCGCAAATAACATCTTTTCCCGAGATTTCCAGGCAGCGAAGCTGGATAAATCCGTCACTTAAGTAAATAAGGCTTCCTGGGGTTACACTTTCCGGAAGCTGCTTGTAATTTACAGGAATGCGTTTCTCATTTCCCAGAATCTCGTCAACCGTAAGGGTCACAAAGTTTCCTTTATGAAGCATGATCGGCTCTTTTTCCAGTTTCCCTATGCGGATCTTCGGGCCTGGCAGGTCGGCAAGAATAGCAATCGGCCTGTCAAGGTCTGCTGCAATCCTGCGTACTCTCCGGATTACTTCACTATGGCTCTCAAAGTCCCCGTGAGAAAAATTTATCCTTGCCACATTCATGCCAGCGAGCACAAGTTCCCTGATAACTTCCTCGGAAGAGGAAGCCGGGCCTATGGTACAGACTATTTTCGTCTTATGGTCCGGAATTTGCATGTTTACACGGCCTTTAAGCTTAAACTCTGATCAATGCGCCTTCATACCCCTAATCAGGTCTTCTGGGACCTTCTCATTTGCCTTTGTATATTTTAAGGGCATCTTCAACGCTTGAGTCTTCAACAGTGATTGCATATACAGCATTACACATGCGGATAGCCTCATCCAGAGGTTTCTGGTGTATATTTCTCCCTGTTGCATTTCCCTGAGCGCCGGAAATATGGATCTGGTCATAGAGTTTCTTCAGGAAGGTTTCGACTTCATCGCTTGTACCGCCTGCGCAAACCACTTTGGTACGCCCTGCGGCTTTAATGGCTTCCTTGAAGATCTCGGCAGATTCAGCCCCTTCCTTCTTAGGATAATTGACCTTTACAAAGTCCGTGCCAAGGCAAGCTCCGACTCCGGTTGCTCCTGCTATAAGGTGTGGGTCTCTTTCGTCTTTTACTGCAGCTCCACGCGGGTAAATCCAGAGCACTGATAGCATGCCGTGCTGGTGGGCGTCGTAAATTATTTGAGCAGCCTGCACAAGCATTTCGGCTTCAAACTCGCTGCCAAGATAAATTGTATATCCTACGCCAAGAATTTTAAGCCCGCTGTTTTCCTTAAACTCAACGACTTGGTCAACATCGTACCAGAGATTGCTGAAGGGATCAGCCTGCGCGGTCTTAACAAGGTTTGTTTTGGAGTTTATTTTTACAAGGTATGGCACGTCCCTGTAGTCCATGCCGTAGCGGGCAATAAGCCCTAGCTGCGTTGCGAAAACTCCAATTTTTGCCCTGGATGCTATCCTGAAAAGGTGTTCGGGATCAGCGTCATCTTCAGGTATACCTTCACCGTAAAAATCATCATTGAGATGTTCTACCTTCTGGTCTCCTGCAAAAAGCATTAACCTGCCGGTTCCCCTTGTGATCTCCATATAGTTGTTGATGTATGTCTCACGCATTGCTCTCGGGACATCTAAAGGTACAATTACTTCCTCTTTATTAATTGAAACCATGTATTAAACCTCATTTTATTGATAGCAATTAGTTGGATGGTAGTATTACTGTGAAACTGTATTTATCTATAATCCTTCTTAGTACCTTATCCTCTTTTCTACATTTATAATTTCTCTATTAAGTATTGATACTTTTGCTCAGGAATTGCATATGTTAATTTTCTCCTGAAATTTCTGGCTCCCCTATATGAATATAAAAACTATTCAATTAAAAAATGGTATGTTCTGGAGATTTAAAAATTTAATCAATAAGCAGATTCAGGTAAAATAGAATCTAAAGTAGATTGAGGTAAAATAGAATCTAAAGTAGATTGAGGTAAAATAGAATCTAAAGTAGATTGAGGTAAAATAGAATCTAAAGTAGATTGAGGTAAAATAGAATCTAAAGTAGATTGAGGTAAAATAGAATCTAAAGTAGATTGAGGTAAAATAGAATCTAAAGTAGATTGAGGTAAAATAGAATCTAAAGTAGATTGAGGTAAAATAGAATCTAAAGTAATTTAACAGTTAGAACAAGCCTTGACAAGGATCGGGCAATTGGACAAGCACTAATGCGGTTTAGGAAAAACAAATGCTAAACCTTTTTTTCAATAAACAGAAAGCAAAAATAGCAAGAAAATGATATAATCTTGTATATCTTAAAAAAGTAAGGAATTTACGCCGCTTGCAGGGCTCGAACCTACGACATTCTGGTTAACAGCCAGACACTCTACCAGCTGAGTTAAAGCGGCTCTCTGATAGGAGATTTATTATGTTTTAACCCTTGAATCTCTCTATACAAAAGATTCATTTGATATAAAGTTTATGGGCCTAACCGGATTTGAACCGGTGACCGCTCGGTTATGAGCCGAGCGCTCTAACCTGACTGAGCTACAGGCCCCTACTGGTTATACTATTAGCAATATCTAGCACGGCTTTAATAATAAATTTTTTGCATATGTACTTTCTATTCTGGGATGAACAGTAAAAAATGCAAAAATTTTACGCCGCTTGTAGGACTCGAACCTACGACATTCTGGTTAACAGCCAGACACTCTACCAACTGAGTTAAAGCGGCTTACGTTGTCGGCGGATGTGCCCGTCTTGCCCACCCTATCGCGAACATTCCTAAAGCGATAATATTATTTATATATTTCGCTTGAAACAGTTTTCAAAACAGCATCCAGGCTGAAGGATCAGATAGCTTGAGGGTTTGTTAATCTGGAGTATGAACCCTGTAAGCATCTGTTTCTTCCAGTTTGCTTATTTTTACTCTTCAATCGTCTGCCGTTCGTTAAATACATACCTTATTTAATTGCCATTCAACTTGTTTTACTACTAATATTCTTTAACCCTTATTGAACTAATAAAGTTAAGTTAATATTATTTAATCGATATTAATTAAATTGATTATCGACATTGATCACCTTGACTCGATTTCGACTGATGTCTACTTCGACCTCTTCTTTTAAAATCCTTCGCTTAGAGGCGTCCTATCCTTCCAACAGGCAACCTTATGCCTATTAATCATATAAAAATCACTTCTTTTCGACCCAAAACTTATATCCTTTCAGGAATAATATATCTGATTAGCTTGTTGTAATAGTATGCAGCGAGAACGGGCAGGTCTGATTTTTAAGCAAGACGCTCATTAGCTTAAAATGCCTTTATCTGAGGTCCTGTCCGAGGGAATCAATGTGTTGTCAGTTAAAGGTTAAAAACGACTTTTTAATTTAACTCAAAATTTAGGGTCAGTTGCTTTCCCAAACTGATGATATCCTTTCAGATCTTTCATGTACTGTCAGGGTATCTTTTCGGCTTATTGGCTTTGACCATTAAATCTTGTAGTTTAAAAATGGAAATCCAAGGGGGTTTATTTACGAAACAACTAAAAATATGTCCAAAATGCCATGCTAAACTAAAAGTGAGCTCAGATGGAGAGACCCAGTACTGTAGTATTTGTAAGTACTGGACAAGAGTGGGTACTGCAAGACTGGACTCTATTATGATTTACGGATGAGGACTTTGCAATGGGGAATACAAGTATTTCTATGTTTTGTAGTGTATGCCAGACAAAGTTGAAACGCCAGGTCCTTGGTTCTAACATATTTTATTACTGCCGGAACTGCGGGTGTGTGAGTTCGGAAGCATATTTGACAGGGGGGGTAGAAGTCTTCCAACATCAGAATTCAACATCTGTAAACAGGGCAGCTTCGTCTTTAAGCTTTATGAAGACGCCCAAATCAATGTAATTAAGGTCTGACCTGGGAGAAAGGAGTTTAATGTTAGAGAAGTTGAGGAAAATTAGCTTTTAAAGAGTGCTAATGGCTCATAATCAGTTTTTAATCTCTAATAATTTTACTTCTTATTCTATTTTTGCTTATTATTCTTTCTCTATTTGTTATGTGAGAGCAACCGCTTATTTTCGTTGTTTTAAACTTTATAGCCGATATGACGCTTTCAAGCTGAAAAAGAGATAAAAGTATTCCTTAAAATTGCTTATTTGAATAAAAAGTAAAAATAAATTGGTTTTGTTAAACAAGCATATTCTTTTGTATAATCTTTTAAAACCAGTCAGAGAACGTATAAGGAAGCTGTTTCTCAGTGCCCTGCTTTGAGCAGTTTGCATACGCTTTCTACTTCTGCCCTAAAATCTTCCTGGGTGATTCCGTAAAGACCTGCAAGGTACATGGCGCCACCAGCACCTGCACCCTCCTTGATTGTACCTGTCTCATACTTGTGTAGCCCTTTGAGCTCAGATTTTCCAAACCCGGGATCCGCAACATATACCACGGGTACGCCAAGCGCTCTAGTAAGTTCGGTAAAGCTCGCGGATTTATCTTCCACAACATAGCGGGTAGTGGCAATTGCCAGCTTTTCCGTATTTAAACCAAGGTGCTTGATCAGGGCGTACACTGCTGCCATCTGGGTTCCTCCTGCAAGCACTACACTGACATCAGTGCCCTGGAAGCCTGCAACAAGACCTACAACAGCAGGCATCATCGGATCTCCCATGCAGGCAATAGCTTTCATGGGATCATCCTTCAGGCAGCCAAAGGTCAGGCCTGAGGCTTTCATGCCTTCTTCAACAACCCGTTTTTTCAGTTCGAGAGGATTCTCATCGGCACTGCTGCTGACACTTCCGTTATATCCAAGGGCCGTTAAAACTCCCATAGCCGTTGTTGTACCGCCAGGAATACTTTCCCCGATAACCACGTGGTCTACCTGGTTTCTGAGCCTTTTGGCGAGGAACTTTGCCCGCTCGTAGATTCCCTGTACATCCCTGACCGCAATTGGTTCCCTTATGTCTTCCCCAGGTTTGGCCTTCAGGTCAATACACGGTACTTCCGGAGTTACAATAAGGCCGGAGTTAATGAAATGATAGGGAACATCCGTGAGCTTCAGCGCTGAGCGAGTCATAATCGCAGGAGTAGGTGTATCGTAAGGGGGAGTCATGGGGAGAACGGGCACACTGATAATATTTCCTGTCTCCATAAGTTCCGCATCTCCTGCAGGTGTATAGTCCGTAAGTTCAGCCGTTTTTCCTGCAGCTGAGAGCTTCGGGATATGTGCGGTTTTGGTATTGGAAAGCACGCATAAGAACATCGGTCTTCTTGGTTTTTTGGTTACTTCCGGTTCGATCCAGGCCATATAGTATCTCCTTAATGAATAAAGTGCAAATTAGTCCCGAAACCGTTGAGCGGCAACCCTTTTACGAAAAGGCTTGACCGAAACCGTTGCGCTACAACCCTTTTCAAAAAAGGCTTGACCGAAAATGCTGTTTTTGATCAAACTTTTTCTTAAAAAGTTTGTGTTTATCACCAAGCGTTGCGCCGCTTGACCACGTCGACCACGTTGTTTTAGTTAAAGTATGGTTTTTGATCAAACTTTTTCTGAAAAAGTTTGCGATAAAACCTTTTCTCAAAAGGTTTTTGGTCAAACTTCTCGTAAAAAGTTTATGTTTATCACGCCGGGTAAGTTTTCGGGATAAGGTTCTCAGATTTAAAAGTTTGCTGTTTTCGCTCAAGCCTTTTTTCAAAAGGCGTGTGTTCAAACTTTTTTGAAAAAGTTTGCGGTAAAACCTTTTTTGAAAAAGCTTGCAGTCAAGCTCTTTTTTGAAAAAGTTTGTGAGATAAATAAAGCAATTCTTCCTGAATTCTAATGAGAATTCTTCAACCTACTATTTAATATTTATCCACCAACAAATATAATTTAATATTACTCAAGTTAAATTTACTTTATCTCTCTTTCTTTTCGAACTCAAGCACTTAGCCAAGGAAAATTTTGAATTAAAGATCGGTTGAGTAAACTCCTGAATTTAACTCGGTATTTACAGCCTTTCGGGTTAATTCAGGCTGTAAGATCTGTAAAGTAAAAAAGAAAAATGAAAGCTGGGGCAGATTAGTAGTCGGCTCTCTTGGTTATGCAGGACAGTTTTTAGCTTTAGTATGTCCTTGCTACGTACACGCGAGTTTCGGTTTCTCCGCCGCAGCCAGGGCACTTTTCTTTCCGTCTGTTTTTCTGTTCAAGAGGAATTCCCAGGATACCTGCACCTATCCTGTCTTCCATAACAAGCCCGCATTCTTTATTTCCACACCAGGGGATTGTTGCAACACCTTCCTGGATTTTCTCCTTTACTTCTTCCAGTTCCGTACATTCAAATATGCGGTTTTCAAGTTCGGTTTCTGCCTTTTGATAGAGGCTTTCGTGGATGGCTTCGAATCTTGAGCATACGGATGCCTCGATTTCATGGAGCGGTATCTGCTCTTTCTCTCCGGTGTCTCTCCTGACAGCCACAGCGATATTGTTTTGCAGGTCTCGGGGTCCGATTTCAAGCCTCAGGGGCACTCCCTTCATTTCCCATTTATAGTACTTTGCTCCGGGGCGGAGGTCACTTGCATCGATTTCAACTCTGATGCCAGCTTTCTTCAAGCGTTCCTGCACATCCCTGCAGGCTGCGAGCACTTCTTCCGCTCCCTTCTTGAAGATAATCGGGATAATTACAACCTGCACAGGTGCGATTTCCGGGGGCAAAACCAGCCCTTTATCGTCTCCATGAATGGATATTGTAGCTGCAATCGATCTCTCTGAAATCCCGTAACAGGTCTGGTGGGCATAAAGCTGCTCTCCGTCAGGTGCTTCATACTTAATGTCGAAAGTTTTTGCAAAATTGTCTCCCAGGTGGTGAGCCGTACCTATCTGAAGGGTTTTTCCGTCAGGCATTACGGCGTCAATAGCATCGGTGTAATCCGCACCCGGGAATTTATCCCAATCAGGTCTTCTTGACCGGAGCACAGGGATTCCAAGCCTGCGGTATATCTCGGTATAGAGCCTGATAGCTTCTTTAACCTGAGCTTCCGCATCTTCCCAGGTAGCGTGTACGGTATGGGCTTCTTTAAAAGAAGTAATCTCCCTGAGCCTTATAAGGGGGCGAGTATGCTTTGTTTCGTAACGGAAAGTGTTGACTATCTGGTAGAGTTTGAGAGGGAAATCTGCATGAGACCTGACCCACATTTTGTACATCGGGTAAATGGCAGTTTCACTTGTTGGGCGAAGGGCAAGAGGGATATCTAGCAGATCTCTTCCTCCGTGAGTTACCCAGTATACCTCATCCTCAAAGCCTTTGATATGTTCGGCTTCTTTCATGAACTCGTTTTCGGGGATAAGTAGTGGAAAAAGAGCTTCCTGGTGCCCGCTGTTGTCAAGGATTTCCCTTATAATATTGTAAGTATTCCTGCGAATCGCAAAGCCGAAGGGATACCAGACATAGAGCCCTTTTACAGGATAGCGGACATCCATTATTTCGGCCATCCACAGAAGTTCGTTATACCATTCGCTAAATTCCTCTTTTGGAGGGAGTGCTGCTTCTTTTTCGCTTTCTGCCATACCTTCACCGTGTTATCGAAATTTGAATAAACCTTAAATTCTTAGGCTTACCAAAATAAATTTTGAGTACATCAAATAGCTGTCAACTTCATTTGAAATTCTAAATTAGTGAGATAAATCCTTATGGGTTAAATATATCCTTAATTGGGCTAAATACATCTTTAATTGGGTTAAATACATCCTTAAATTGGGTTAAATACATCCTTAAATTGGGTTAAATACATCCTTAAATTGGGTTAAATACATCCTTAAATTGATTGAATAAACTCTTGAATGGTTAAATAATTTCTTAAGCCAACTAAATTACTTCTAAACTTTCAAACTTTAAGATATGCGAGTTCCTGCTTTACGTTCTAAATGCCAATTGTAATCTTTTTGATTAAACACACAGTTCATCGGGCTAATTTAAAGGTTTGCCTTCAGATAGGTACGATTTCTGCAGCCGTGCTTTCTCTTCGGAAATTCTGTATAAAGACTTTTCCAGACCGGCACATACTTGAGATATGCGGATTTTAATTATGCGGCATCCTCATTGAAATTGCCTGCATAGCCCTGGTATGCCTGCCTTTATTGGAATAAAAGTTAATAACTATATTGGAAATCCCCGGAATTTGTCAGGCTGTGAAAAATCAGAAAAAAGGAATTAGTCTCCTCCGAGGGGCTGAACATTATCTGAAACATCATGTGCGAGTTCGGATTTATCAACATCGAAAACGATCATGCCGGTGTTTAGCTTCTCGGCTTCTTCTTTGGAGAGCTTGACAGCTTTAACTTTCTTTGAGATAATTGCGCTGTTTCCAAGGGGATCTTCGATTATGACTGTGATTTTTCTTTTGCCCTGGATCACTTCTTCGAGCATACACAGGAGTTCCTTGCTGCGCGAGGTTTTCTCTTCGTCTCCCTGTACCCACCTGCTAGCGGTCATAAGGACATCCCTGACCCGGTGCAGTACACCTTCTATGTTCGTTACGTAAGACTCTGAAACCGATCCGGGTTCGATAGTAACCCCCATTTCCGGGATGCGGATTGTTCCTGAGGTTGAACGGATGACCCTTGCATCTAGGTCTTCCCAGTTTTCGACTGGCATCTCATAGCGCATGGGTTCCTTACTCGAGAGTATCATGGTATCTGCAAAACGGAAACTGCATTGGCACCTTGCACTGACATGCATGATCTCTCCGAAATAGGGAATATTATCTCTCTGCCAGTTCATCACAAGATCTCTCTGGCACAGAGGACAGCAGATACTTGTTTTAAACTCTTCCTGTTTTAAAAAATCCGGATTCAATATTTTCCACCAGTTATTTTGGATCTGTCGATTTTAATGCCTGTTGGGGTCACTATCACGGTATTTCCTTTGACACCGGCGATATCCCCGTGAACATCGACAACAACATCTTTCAATTCTTTTAATACTCTGTCTCTTAACAGGTCATCGCCCCTGATATTCGAAATGTCTACCATCAGGATATTTCCGTTATAAATTTCCTGCTTTAGCTGGGACACCTGGTTGAGATTTGAGACTTCTGCGATCTTTACATAGGTTTCTGCAGGCTCATCCTCGAGAACTTCTTCATACTTGCTGAGATCAATTTCAGTATAATCCTCAGGGTTTGTTGGACCTTTATTAACATTGCTGCCAAGGAGCTTGTCTATGAGTTTTGCCATTTTGTGCACACCTTTCGTATTTTTTAAAATTCGAATAGCACTGTCCTATATTGAGATCTATATTAATTAATTTTGCTATTATAAAGCTGGTCCTGATTTTCTTTTTGTCTCAGAAAGTTTTCGCTCCCTGCCCACGGGTTTCGTTTAATAAAAATATGTTTTGTTTTATGAGGCTATTAGAATTCCATGTTCCAGAGTTTATCTCCTACATGGGTTATTGATTTTATAGCTTTACCTGAAGTGGCTTCGGCCATTTCCTGCCCTCCCATAAGGGCTTTTCCGATTGCAAGAGCTTTTTTGTGAGTCTCTTCCACTATAATTACCAGGTCTCCTTCTTTTATCTCGGGGTCGGCAGCTACGATTCCCGGAGCCATTATATCCGCACCGTTTGAAACGAAACGGACAGCTCCTTTATCCACGGTTACAACACGTTTTTGAAGTCCCATTTCAAGAGCTCCGCGAACGGTAGGGAAAAGATGTCCTTCAATTTCGAAAAGCAAAGGCTTGCCATCCACAAGGATAATAGAGTGTTCTTCAAGTGTAATTCTCTCCAGGATTTTGTTTTCCATTCCTGATATTTCCTCGCCGAAAGTGGATACAAGGTCTTTCAACATTTTGTTTTTGACACTCTTCCTCAGCTGAACTCTTGACTTTACTTTCAATTAATCACCGGATTTCAAATGTTATGTGTTGTTTATAGCATAGGGTTTTTGTGCTTTTTAAAGCTTGTGTGGAACGTTATGGATTTCTTAGATAATTCCTCTTTCCTCTGTATTTTTCGCATTTTTAATCAGACATTTTCAGGGTATTTTACTCAAGTTCTACAAAGAGCATTGCAAGCAATACAAAGGCACTTCCGAGAAACACAGCCTCATAACCAAAAGGCTCCAGGAAAAAGCTTCCGAAAATAGGGCCCAGCCCGAGCCCGGCATAAATTCCGGTATTGAAAAGACCCATTGCAAAGCCGCTTGGACTGATTCTGGAAACTGCCATAATCAACCCTACGACTGCAGTCCCTCCTCCTGCACCCATCAGGAAGAAAGCAAGTAAGGGCAGCTTTACTGACAGGAAGATACCTGCTGATGCAAGGACTATTCCTGCCTTTACTATGTTTTTTGAATTAACAGCTATCCTGCCTGCAATCAGGGAACTCAACATTGCAGCCAGATAAGAAGCTGAGATTGCCAGCCCAAGTTCGGGTTTTGTCAGGAAGCCAGCACTGTAATCAGCATAGTTTGCAGTTAGCAGACCCATAGCTCCATAAAGAAGCACTGTAATTCCCCAGATTCTCCCGAAATCGGTTTTAAGCAGGCTTTCTCTAGTTTTTTCCAGGTAGCTTCTTATCTCGTGGAGTAATGAGAGATCCTGCTGATTTCTTGCAGGATTTCTATTTTCAGGCAGCGTAAATTTCTTCCCTATTCTATTCGGAACAAGCAGTTCTCCAGCTTCTGATATGAGGAGAATACAGGAAAGGACTGCCAGGAAAGTGAAGCTAATTATTGCAGTTTTAATTCCAAAACCGGCAAGTAATCCTGAGAATAAAACGCCTGCAGCCAGCCCGGCGTTTAGTAAGAAATTAAATTCTCCAAGGCTTTGCTGGCTGTCTTCCCATTCTGCAATTATAGAGAAAGCTGCAGGGAAAAAAGCCCCACATCCTACTCCCTCCAAGAATCTTGAGATCCCAAGAATCCACTGGTTGTCTGAGAATGCGATAAAGGATCCTGTAAAAACAGTCAGCAGCATTCCAAATCTTAACACCTTTAGGTTTCCTACACGGTCTGCCAGGATTCCAAGGGGTACAAGGGCAAGCAGAGCTCCCATAAAATATCCTGAAAATATAAAGGTTGAAATAGCAGAACTTCCACTATTTCCTCCGGCAAGCTCCGGTAGAACAGGGATTACTGCATTTGAAAGACCCTGAAGTGCAAAAACTGAAGAATAGAGTGCTGGCTTTTTAAGGTTCATAGACATTTTGATTTTGTGTGTTCAGCCCTGTACTGGTTTTGTACTTGATACTTACCTTTTTCCTGGTTTTTCAGTTTATCCTTGTTTCAAGAATAAAGCTATTGGGTGCTTATGGGTGTAAAACTGGGCAATGCCTGCTGAGAGTATCTCATTCCCTGAGCATAAGGGTGCCTGCCAGGATACATCCATTTACGATAAATAGTTTCTCAAAACTCATAACGTCTGTAAAAAGCCCTGCAATAATCGGAGCAAGAGAGAGCCCTGCATAAATAGTTGTGTTAAAAAGCCCCATTGCAAGACCCCTGTCAGCATTCATTCTGGCGACAGCCAGTGCAAAACCCACTGTTGCGACTCCAGATCCTCCTCCAAGGCTTGAGAATCCAAACAGAGGATATTTTATTGCAGAAAGGACTCCAAGCGTGGAAAATCCTATCCCGATTCGAATTAAGTTTTTTTCCTTTACCTTAAAATGCCCTCCAAGCAGGGAGGCAACCATTGCACAGACATAAAGGCTGGAAATTGAGATCCCAAGCTGGGCTTTTGTTATAGTGCCGAGGCTATAATCTGGATAGTAAGCTACAAGCACTCCAATGGCTCCGTTAAGCAGGAAAGAACTGAGCCAGAGACCTGAGTTCCCACGATTCAGGAGCTCCTTAATTTCCCTATAGGGCTTTCTGAAAAGGTCAGAATTTTCTGGGACCTTAAATATATTTTCTTTCCCTTCGCTCTCAGGGTCAACCAGCCCTCTGTACTTGGAAATCAGATAAATGGTCAAAAGGAAAGCAAAGACTGTAAAGATAACAATTGCTCCTTTAAGGTATGTATCTGCCAGCATCCCTGAGAGAAAGGCTCCTGCTGCCAGGCCGGCATTAAAAAGAAAAACAAACTCCCCTATATAGCGCCCCGGATTCCTGAGTTTCGATAACACTGTAAAGGCGGCAGGTAAAAAAGCTCCACAGGCAAAACCTTCTATCAATCTTGCAATCAAAAGGATCCATAGGTTTTCGGAGAGCAGAATAATCAATCCTGAGATGGCTGTTAGAATGATACCCAGTCCTATAAACTTTAAACTTCCTAACCTGTCCGCGAGAATCCCAAATGGAAGCATTGTACCCAGGGCTCCAAGGAAATAGGCTGAAAAGAGCATGCTTGAGGCAAATCCTCCAGAGTAGCGGTTACTCAGGTCCGCAAGCTCCGGAAGGATAGGGATTACAGCATTAGAGAGCCCCATTATCGTAAAAGCCGCTCCATAAATCAAAAGCCTGTGAAGGTTCATAGCACTAAAAACCCTTAATTAAGTATATAGTTTCTTGTCACAGCAGCTCCTAAAATCTGTCTCCCTGATGCTAAAATAGCTCTGACAAACCTTTAAAGGCTTTATTCAACTATTGACAAGATTTCTATCTTTTACATATTTTTATCTATACTAAGAAAATTAGGCCTGTTTCCAAACATTGCTTGCTACTGAAATATGACGCTTTTATTATAATAATCCGGATAGAATGCATAGCTATTTATATAATTAGTTTGAATAGGGAGAATTGTGAGTAATGTGAGCGGGAAACTTTTTTTCACATACCATACCCCCCACTCCCCATATGACCCCCCACTCCCCAACCCGCTCACACTACTTCTACTTATAATCTAATAATTAGAATTAGAAATCCTTTTCTTACTTTTTCAGGCTTTCAGCTCACTATTCTTTCTAATTTCAGTACTCTTTCTCAAACTTCAGTGCTAATTCTTTAGCCTTCGAGTTCTCTTTTCAGCCTCTGGTAATGAAGAAATAACATCTTAAAGACTTATTCTTACAGTATTAAGAGAAGCTCAATGCCTGCACGAGATTTCAAACTTCTTTCGCTTAGAAGAAACCCTTGCCTATCAGAAGATTCCCGTATGATATAATATTCTCAATCTGCATTTTTATGTGGAGAAAGCCTTACAACATCCGGTATTGTAAGGTTTGGTTCCTTATTATTCTTGATCGGCGGTCGGCTCCTTCAATACTTCTTTGCTGGGACTCTTATTATCCCGTAGAGGGATTCTCATTCCGTAGAATGAGCGCCAGACAAAGAATAGCGTAACCACAAGGAACACGCCGCCTACATAGAGAGCCATATTCCGGAATGACTCCGAGATAGCAGTCTCCATTGCCAGCAGGCCAAACAGGGTAGTAAACTTGATAATCGGGTTCTTCAAAATCAAAATCGTCTTTGTTGTCAAAGCGTGCCTGGCTGAGAACTCTATTGATGTAGAACGAGCATATGGAAGTAAGTATCATAAGTATGCGCATGGCAAAAATCCAGGTAAGCAGGATTATTCCAAAGACTATTTCATCAGATCAGAGCCGATATCTGCGATCTTGGTAATATTCTGCCGGCAATACGTAAGGCACTGGCTTCGAGGGATTCTCCGGCTGCAAAACCTATAAATTAATTTTTAATTATTGAAGCCTTATTTCAACAAAAAGCTTAGACAGTTGTTATTTATATAGCTCTTTGCCCGTTTTCCATCGATAATCTCTGGTTATTTTACAGCAATCCTTCTTTTTTATTAATAGTATATGTTTTCTGCCAGAAGAAACACAAACCAGATACGAAATTCGTAGTTTATTACTCAGGCAATATAATGAGCTGGTACTATATAATAAAAGATAAGAGCTTGTCAAGAACCAATTCTGGAGATCTTATCTTTTAATGAATTTATTCCACTTTTTTTCAGTTAAATTCCGATAAATTATAAAGATATCGGTAAAAATCCGATAGAAAAAGGAAATTTCAGTTGTAAAATGTGTTTTTTTAGTTATTTATATACTAAATCGGCAAGGTAATAAGTTTCCGGGTTCCTGGAAAGTGTTGTAGAAAAACGAAGTTTTTTATTCTGATTCTATAACAATAACTCTCCAACGAGCACATTGGTAGAAAAAAGACTAAAGAAACGTTATTTATAAAATTAGTTGCGTATTACTGTGAAAGTAGATTTATATATGATAACTGTAACTACGTGTGTGCTCATATCGAAAAATGAGAACCATTCAGAAGTTGAAATGGGCGGTTTCTGCAGATTTCGATTAAAATATTAGCATGAGTTTACAAAGACTAATCAACTATTATAAAAAAGTACTTCGAGTATCCGACATCAAAAATAATTTTTGTGATGTTTTCCGGAGGAAGGTTAAATTTATGGATGTGTTAATCTACCTTGCACCGATATGTGCCGTTATTGGTTTGATTTTTGCAGGAATATCCTATAAAAATGTCCAAAAAGAAGGCGAAGGTAACGATGTTATCAAAAAAATTACTGCGGCAATTCATCATGGCGCCATGGTTTATCTTAACAGACAATACCGTGCAATTGCTGTATTCGTCGCTTTGTTTTCAGTTCTAATTGCATTAGTTCTTCCAAATGGGATTCTCACTGCAATATGCTTTGTCTTCGGGGCAGTGTTTTCTGCAGTAGCCGGGTATGTAGGGATGCTTACAGCTACTATAGCTAATGGCAGAACAACAAATGCTGCTACAAGAGGCATTGGACCAGCATTCAAAGTTTCGTTTGCATCAGGCACGGTTATGGGAATGAGCGTTGTGGGTCTTGGCCTGCTCGGACTATCTGCTTCATTTATAGTTATTGCAACCTATTATACAGATCTCGATTATACTACCATTATGAATATCGTTGCAGGCTTTTCACTCGGAGCTTCTTCCATTGCTCTATTTGCGCGCGTAGGTGGCGGAATATTTACCAAGGCTGCGGATGTTGGGGCTGACCTTGTAGGTAAGGTGGAAGCCGGAATTCCTGAAGACGATCCGAGAAATCCTGCTGTAATTGCTGACAATGTGGGCGACAACGTAGGAGACATTGCGGGCATGGGAGCCGATCTCTATGAGTCCTATGTCGGTTCGATCGTAGCGACAATGCTCCTTGCAGCCTCAACCGCAGCAGCAACTTTTCCCGGCGTTCCAATTGAGAATGTAATCCTGGTTCCACTGTTGATTTCGGCTGTTGGAATTCTTGCATCCGTTGCAGGTACTTTTTTTGTACGCACTAACAAGACCGAGGCATCTGCAATTCATATGGCATTTAATATAGGACTGATTGCAGCAATCGTGCTTACAGTTATTGCCTCATATTTCGTGACATCTCAGCTTCTCGGAGATTACGGATTAAAGGTCTTCTTTGCAAGTGTTGCAGGGCTTGTTTCCGGGTTCCTTATCGGGCAGATTACCGAGTACTATACCTCGTATGAAAAAAAGCCTACCCGTACTGTTGCAGATTCCTGTCAAACCGGTGCAGCTACGAATATTATAACAGGTTTTGCAAAAGGGATGGAGTCGACCGTCTGGCCTGTTGTCATCATCAGCGCTACAATCTATATTGCATACACGCTTTCCGGCCTCTACGGCATAGCCATTGCAGCCGTTGGAATGCTTGCCACTCTCGGGATTTCGCTGTCGGTTGATGCATACGGTCCAGTGGCTGATAACGCTGGTGGGATTGCTGAGATGTCTCACCAGAAAAAAGAGGTACGTGAGATTACCGATACACTTGATGCGGTAGGAAATACGACTGCAGCTATCGGCAAAGGCTTTGCTATAGGTTCAGCAGCCCTTACGGCACTTGCCCTCTTCTCTTCATACGGCATTGCAGTAAATCTCGCTGCTATCGATGTTATGAGCCCTGATGTATTCATCGGGCTTACCATCGGTGCAATGCTACCTTTCCTCTTCTCATCAATGACCATTCTGGCTGTAGGAAATGCGGCAGGAGAAGTCGTGATGGAAGTTAGGAGACAGTTTAGGGAGATTAAAGGCCTTATGGAAGGCAAAGCTGACCCTGACTACAGTAAATGTATCACAATCTCAACGCACTCTGCCTTGAAAGAGATGATCGGACCCGGCGTACTCGCAGTTGTTTCACCTCTTGCTGTTGGACTCATAATCGGTCCTGGCGCACTTGGAGGATTGCTCGCAGGTTCTGTAGTCTCAGGTTTTGCGCTTGCGATTACAATGTCCAATGCAGGCGGTTCGTGGGATAACGCAAAGAAATTTATTGAAACCGGAAATTTCGGCGGAAAAGGTTCGGACGCTCATAAGGCAGGTGTAACAGGCGATACTGTCGGAGATCCTTTTAAGGATACAGCAGGTCCGTCAATCAACATTCTCATAAAACTCATGAGCATTGTGGCGGTTGTGTTTGCACCTCTGTTTATCGTCTGATATCCACTTTTCCTTTTTTTCTATTTTTTGATCTTTTTCTTTTTGATTTTCTCTTTTTTTACTAGTTAGGTTAGTTCTTCAAAGTTAGCAGTGTTTAATCTATCAGAGAAGTATTTAATCTACCTTATATCTAACAGGAATACGCTTTCCTATTTGAAGGAAATCCATTAAAAACCTTTCGTTTCAAAGACGTCTATATCGAATGTTCAGATCCGGTTAATTGGGAATTGGGAATAACAGGAATAGTGAAAATTAATAAGAAATAAAAAGGCTAAAGCTTGAACAGGTCAGGAGAGCTCAGTTAACTCCCCTTACCTGCAGTAGCTGGAACTCGATTTCATCCGGGACCGTGGCGAGGAAAATAAAAGTATTGTATCCGAGTCTCTGAACTTCTTTAATCGCACTTGCCTGAGCTTCGGTTAAATCCCTCGAGTCGCTTACAATACAGAAAGATTTCCTGTTTCCTGTGTTGACAAGGAAATTAAAGGCAGTTCCATGTGTATTCAGGAAGGCAACGAGATTTTTGAGTTCTTCCCAGGAATTGCACATGTGAATATTCTTGGAGCCCATGTTTTCCACATACCAGTCCCTGCTCACATAAGAGTAGGAAGCATACTGCTCGTTCAGCTCATCGTAAGCTTTGAGGATTTTATTAGCATCTTTCCTCAAGTTTACCCATTTCCAGCTTTGCATTGTGAAATAGCGGGCTGCCACTATCTCAAAGATTGCCTGCTTATCATCATTCTCGAGTCTCATTTTTTCACGTCCCTATTTTTTCTACATGTCTTATGCTCAGAACACATCGTCCTGTGCATAGCTTCTATTAAACTGCAGGGCAAGTTCGGCTTTTTCCAGTTCCCTTCCCAGATATGCGGCATGATCCAGGCGGGAGACCAGTTCAAGTTCAAGCAGGGTGTCCATAACTTCCCTGGCGTTTTTTCCCACGACTGAAGCTTTCTCGTGTTCGGCTACAATTAATCCGCCTCTTCCGCTTATGCTATCCGGTACTGTACGGATGCGTATAGGACCTGCAGGGTCTATACGCCAGCCTTTTGAAAGCCTAGCCTGGATCGCATTTTCGGGAAGTGGAAAATCAGGCCGTCGGCGTTTCTCTTTAATGCAGAGGAGGTCAAGCCCGAGGTCTTTTGGAGAACTTTCCCTTATGCTGGAAAGCATCATCATTTCCGATGCCCTTTTCAATTCCCTTATAGAGCCCTGTGCTTTATCGCTGAACTCCGGGGTGAAAAGAATGCTTGCTCCGGCTTCTGCTCCTATACCACAGAGCGTGGCATTGACTCCTATTGTATCCACATCCATAAGTTCAGTGACATTGCCGACTCCAAGAAACACGGGAATCTCAGGATACATTCTGTGAAATTTATAATAGCGTACAATGGATTCAGTTATGTTATGACCTACTGGATCAAGAACGGGATCGGCTATAATTTTCTCGATTCCAAGCCTGCGGGCAGCTTCCACATTCTTGATAAGGCTCTCAAGGCTCCTTTCTTCATCCGGGATTATAACAGCTGCAATCCCTGCCCTGGCAACGATGGGGCCGGCTGTCTCAAGATTCGTGCTGTTGAGGCTAAGGACAAGGTCTGTTCCTGCTTCTACTCCTTCTTTTATCAATTCAGGGTCAAGGGTATCTATGCTTATTGGGGCCTCTGTAAAGGATTTTGCAATGGATACGGCTTTTTTAGCCTGCATCGGAGAGGTATTGAGGGTAGCCCCAAGATCGATTATGTCTGCTCCCCGGGCGATAAAAGCTTCGATTTTTGCCTGGAGTTCCAGAGCATCCATCTCCATAGCTCCTACAATCTCTCCCATCACCTTCATGCGAGCCTTTCCCCCGATTTTCACACCTCTTAGTGTAAGGGGCGAGAGAGCTTCTTCTTCAGTTTTCTTTATTAATTCAAGAGCCATCTCCTTTCGGACATCAGCAAGGAGTTCACAGGCAGGGACTTTTTCGGAAAACTCGATTTCTCCGGCAAACTGGAGTACAAATCCAAGGTCATAGGCATGCTTTGGCCCAAGCCTGATTTTACACCCCAGTTCCTCAGAAACTTTTGAAAAATCTCCTGCTACAAGCCCCGGAAGTAAGATAAGATCATAATTTTTCGAAAGGCCAGCTTCCTGAAATGCTTTAATCAGTCTTTTAGGGGTGATAAAGGCGGCAATATCAATGTCGGCGACGAGGATGTCAGCTTTTTCACCGACTGCTTTACTGACGGTATTTTCCGCAAGCCGCCCAGTTGCAATCAAAATTTTCATGTTTTTAGATAGAAGCGCTAATAAAAAAGAGTATCTGTTTGAAACGCGTGGGTTAAAAATTATCAGGGAATGAAAAGCCCGAACTTTTCAGCTTTGAGAACCCGGGCTTTTATCTGAGCCTGACTTAATTTATAAAATCAATGATGGATTCGTCATGCTTTTTTCTAAGAACTCCTGTGCTATTCCTTAACCGGTCTCCAGGTGTCATTTTTCCGAACCTTCTTTCCTGCATGAAGTCGGCTTCGGTTCTAGGTTCAAGGATTCCGGCTCCTGCCTGAGGACCTAGGATCTGGGCTGACTGAACCCCCGTCATGATAGCCATTACCCTTACCTTACCTTCATAGTCCTCCCTGATCCTTGCGCCCCAGATGACATTGGCGCTTGGGGAGAGTTCGTAGGTAAGCATGGATGCGATTTCCTCAGCTTCCTTGAGGCTCAGATCAGGCCCGCCAGTTACATGGACAAGGCTTCCGGTTGCGCCCTTGTAGTCAACATCAAGCAGGGGGTGGTTTAAGGCAGTCCGCACTACCTCAGTGCTTTTGTCCTGGCTTTTTGACTCACCTACAAGCATAACTGCAACGCCGCCACAGCTCATTATAGTCCTGATATCGGCGTAGTCAAGGTTTATCAGGGAGGGTACTGTGATTGTCTCTGTAATTCCCTTTACGGTCTCGGCAATCAGCTGATCCATTACGGAAAAAGCCTGGTCTATAGGAAGGTTTGGTACGTAATTGAGTAGCCTGTTATTGTCCAGAACAATTACGGTGTCAGCTGCCCTGCGGAGGTCCTCAAGACCTTCTTCGGCTTTGAAAATCCGGGCTCTCTCAACCCTGAACGGACTGGATACCATTCCTACAACAATTGCTCCCTGTTCCTTTGCAACTTCGGCAACTACAGGGGCAACTCCTGTCCCGGTACCTCCGCCTAAACCTGCGGTGATGAATACAAGGTCAACGTCCTTTAAAACTTCTTCAAGGGTGCCCCTCGCAAGCTCCGCAGCTTTTTTTCCTGTCTCAGGGTAACCGCCTGCTCCCAGTCCTCGTGTAAGGGTTTTCCCAACGAGGATTTTCTTGTCAGCTCTTACATTATCAAGGTGCTGCTTATCGGTATTGATACAGACTGTTTCTGCGCCTTCTATTCCTATGTTATAGAGACGGTTTACTGTGTTATTCCCGGCACCTCCGCATCCTACAATCATGATTCTTGGTTGCCCGAATTCTTCGAAGTCATCATCAGAAGAGGAATTCTTCCGATATTCCTTCTCTTTTTCGCTGAATTTCATTGCTTCCTGTACTATAGATTGCAATTCTATCCCCTCGACTGGATTTGTATCCAATGGTTACATTTGACTTCCCACCCTTTACACCGGGGGTCACATACCTTTCAATGCTCTGAGTGGAGTTATGAGATAACCTTCAAAACCTACCAAAGATTTTTCATACGTTATCTTTAATAAGTTGACACTCTGGTGAATTTAAATATTTCGGACATATTTAAACGTCAATTTTAAATTGTTTATTAAGTTTAAATATATCACCCATAAATCTCATATATTCACTCTCTTACTTCTTTATCATTAAATTCTTAAAGATGAAGGGTTGGGAGCGGCCAAAATGTTTATATATATCAACTTAATTTTTTATCGAAAGTTTTATTTCCTGCAGCAAAGCTCTCCTGATTATCCAAGTCAGGGCAATTTTCTATCTCTTATCTTTATTCTTTTGATGCCACGTCTCACTTCAGGCACTAAGACTGCAATCCTGTGATTTGTTTTTGATAAAACTTTCGATCTGGGATTCTTACAATTTAATGAAACTGTTTATATTTATTACTTTTAAGTAGAATTCTCCTCTTAAAAACTGTTTCGGTATTATCCCGAGATTTCGGGGCTCTTGCTCGATTTTTGGATTAATGTATTTTTAAATTAATATGAATGTCTCTACATTATAATTTACAGGCAATAAATAGCAGTATGACTTTCTAAATTCATTTGTCTAAATTCATTCGAATTAATTTGTCCAGTGCACTTGCCTTGAAGCCAAATCTGTGACAAATATCACGCTAAAATTCTGAAAATGCATTATTTATAAAAACTATGTTAAATTAATGAGAGCTACAACGAATCTATAAAATCAGAACTAAGAAAACAGAATTAAGCTATAATTCTACCCGGATTTTCCGGGAAAGCTTTAAGGCTTCAAAGCTATTTTTACCTTAATTGCCGGGATTTGAGTTACATTAATTCCCGTGAATTCCAGTTAACTTAGTCTTCACGAATTTAGTTATCTTAAATTAGTGAACTTGAATTCAAAGTTATTCAGTTTTAATCTGGAGTCAGAACAATGTTAAAAGCATTGATTTTCGATATGGATGGCGTTCTTGTGGACTCGATGCCCTTCCATGCTGCAGCCTGGAAAAAGGCTTTCTCTGAAATGGGTATGGAAATTCAGGACAGCGATATTTTTGCAATCGAAGGTTCAAATCCCAGAAATGGTCTTCCTCTGCTTATCCGAAAAGCCAGGAAAGAACCCGAAGCATTTGATTTCGAAGCTATTACCTCAATTTACAGGCAGGAATTCAAACGAGTCTTTGAGCTAAAAGCTTTCGAAGGAATGAAAGAATGCCTTGAGGTGCTTAAAACGCGTTTCCTGCTTTCTGTAGTATCTGGCTCTGATCATGTTATTGTCCATAGTATAGTTAACCAGCTTTTCCCCGGGATATTTGATATTGTAGTTACGGGAGACGATATTATAAACTCAAAACCCTATCCCGATCCTTTTCTTAAAGCTGTCGAGCTTCTGAATGTACGGCGGGAGGAATGCGTAGTAATAGAAAACGCCATCCTGGGTGTAGAAGCTGCAAAAAATGCCGAAATTTACTGCATAGGAGTTCCCACATATGTGGAGCCTTCACACCTTGATAGGGCTGACCTGGTAGTAGAAGATCACAGACAGTTAATGCAACATCTTCTAAGTCTTGAGCCTGCTAATAGGTTCAGGCCGTAAAAAAATTTATTTTTTTCTTCAAAAAAGAGAGTTGTGGCCCCTGGAGGGGTCACAGCAACTTTACTGTAAGGAGTTACAACAACCTTACGGTTTCAAGGTTTGTAAGAGCTCGGGTCTCAATTTTCAGTTTCTTGTAAATTGAGCTTGCCAGATCAACACAGGCTTTTTCATCTCCATGCTCGGTAAAGACCCTTTCCGGACGGGGCTGCATCTTCTTGATGTAGTCCATAAGCTGTCTCCTATCGGAGTGACCTGAGAAACCGTCAACTACCTGAACTTCCATGTTCATCTTAATGATCTCGGTACTTCCGTTTTTTCCTGTCATAGGGATTTCTTTCCATCCTTTCTGGATCCTGCGTCCTATTGTCCCATCCGCCTGGTACCCTACAAACACCAGAGAGTTGCGTGGTTCTTCGGCAAAGGCTTTGAAATAGTCCATAACCGGCCCTCCGTTCATCATACCTGATGTCGCGAGAATAACACAGGGATGTGGATTCTGAATTATCTTCTGGCGCGCCTCGTGAGAGTCAACAGGCCTAAAGCACTCGGACAGGAATGGATTCTGACCTTTCTGGAAGATTAGTTTCCTCAGGTCATTGTTCAGGTACTCGGGATGTGTAGCATGAATTGCTGTTGCTTCCCATATCATTCCGTCCAGATAGACCGGAATTTCGGGAATCAGCCCTTTCCTTATAGACTCCTCAAGCACTATCATGACTTCCTGGCTTCGACCGACCGCAAAAGCCGGGATGAGACAAATTCCTCCTCTTTCCACGGTATTTTTAACTACCATCTGGAGGTGTCTTTCAGCGTCTTTAAGTGAGGGCTGGAAAGCATTTGAGTTCCCATAAGTAGCTTCACTGACGACAGTTTCAACTCTTGGAAACTTATTGACAGCAGGATCAAAAAGCCGCGTCTTTTCATATTTGTAGTCTCCAGTAAAGACCACGTTATGGAGCCCGTCTCCTATATGGAAATGAGAAATGGCCGATCCCAGAATGTGACCTGCATTATGGAAAGTCAGTTTGATATCAGGAGCGATATCCGTTACTTCCTCATAATCCAGGGGAATTATGTGTTTGAGGGTCTTCGCTACCATGCCTGATTCGTAGGGAATCTTCTTCCCTTCTTTTGCTGCCACATCGATGTAATCGAGCTGGAGCAGAACCATCAGATCCCTTGTAGGCGGCGTGCAGTACACAGGTCCATCGTATCCGTACTTAAAAAGCAAGGGAACAAGCCCCTGATGGTCTAGGTGAGCATGTGTAACTACCACCGCATCAATCTGATTTAAGGGAAAAACTTCAGGAACATACAGGTAAGGAGTCATGTTTTCGTCCGAACCTACATTGACACCACAATCGATCAGGACTCTGGACTCAGGGGTCGATAACAGGAAACAGCTCCGCCCTACTTCTTTGCATCCCCCAAGCGATGTAATCCTTATCCACTGATCTTTTGAGGTACATTCTTTATGGATTTTTCTCCCCACGGATTTTAGAATTTCTTTTCTTTCTTTTAGGTTGTTCCTCATAAACTCCCTTATATTTTTCACGGTACGGGATTTGATAGGGGGAGTCCGCGCAACCTTCGGAATCCAGCCGATTTGCTTTGTGATCTCACGGAGAGTGGCTCCGTGCTTTCCTATCACAAGACCCGGCTTCTCAGCCTCAATGATTACTTCTCCAGAGTCAGGATCAAAATAGTAGCTTGAGATTACGGATTCTTTTGGAACAACCTCTTCGATTATAGAAATAGAGTCTTCAGGAGTAGCAAGTACCCTGGGGTCAGGGCGCATGGCAATCCGTGTCCTGAGCTCTTTTGCCAGGTTACGAATTATGTTCCCATCGTCTGCGAATTTGCGGGGTTCTTCAGTGTATAGTACAAGTTGGGGTCCCTCAAATTCCACATCGGTAATTGTAACTCCTGCGGGTAGATTTTTCTCAATTTTATTTTTGAGGTCTAATAACACGTCTTCAATAGGCATCAAGAATCTTCCTTTTTGTCAAAAAATGAAAAAGTATGTAGGTGTTGAAAAAATAATAGTTTGAAAAAGGTGTTAGTTTAGTGTCAAAATAAAAAACCAACAATTTAAGTTATTTAGTTAATGCAGCTCTTATGGATTTTACTTCTTCGGGGTCCAGCCTCCTGAACGCTTCCTTAGTAATGACCACTACATCGATATTTTCTCCGGACGCTGAGTCCCTTTTAGTTGCATTGTGGATTGCCCGAATAGCAAGGTCAAGGCCCTCTTTTACAGTCATGTCCTCCCTGTACTGATCTTCAAGTACTCCGTATGCCATGGGAGAACCGGAACCTGTAGCCGAGATCCTTGTCTCTTCTATGCTTCCTCCAAGAGCGTCCAGAGAATAGATACCAGGCCCATTCTTGTCAACCCCTCCTATAAGGAGTTGAACCATCATGGGATAGTAGCGGTTGGCGTTTAAGAAGTTTGACATTAAGGTTGCAATACCCTTTATTGTCATTGATTCATTCCTGCGCATCTTGTAGAGCTGTGATTCTACATTTACGAGCCGGACAAGTTGCTGGGCATCCCCTACCGAACCTGCAATGGTCATTGCTACAAGATCATCTACCTGGTAAACCTTTTTTGCAGTTTTACTCGCGATGAAATTCCCCATTGTGGCTCTCTGTTCGCTTGCGAGCACGATACCATCGGTACAAACTACTCCTACGGTAGTTGTGCCCTTTAGATATTTGTCATTATCCATAAACATACCCTCATAATAAGTTAAAAATGAGAAAATGTCGCTAAAAAAAATGCTTTAGTGAGGTGAGTATTTTTTAACTTAAATCGCAGGATTTAGCACTTCATTATCTCATTATTAATATCGTTATATATAAGTTTTCCTCCTCTTTTTTATTGAATGCGTCCAAATTTAAATTCGGAGGAAGATTTGGCAAAATAATTTCTTTTCTTTTTCCGTTACGGGATGTTCAGATCTCCTGATCCCCTGAAAAATCCTAAACTTAGCTGAAAAGTCCTTCGATCTCTTCAGCAAGCTTATTCACCCTTTGAATTACAATTTCAGGTACTTCTTGCTTGCGCATGAGCGCAGTCCGCTCAGCTGTGGTTATTCTGTGCGTTCCCTTAACAAGGTTGTCGGCATGGGCAACGATTTTTTCTTCCAGGCTTCGCGGGAAATAGTCATCTTCAGGAAGCCCTAATTTTCTTGCCTCTTCTTTTGAGATTCCCGCTCCTATATGTCTTTTTATTATTTCGGAAATCTCAGGATCTATTCCCCTATCCTTGGCTAGCCTGTACCCTTCTGCCGCATGATCGATTTTATGAGTTCTACATCTTCCAAAATCATGCAATAGAGCTCCGATTTCTACCATCTCCAGGTTTACATTATGTCCTGCTGCTTTTGCCTTATTTGCTATCTCAACTGCAAGCGACGCAACTTCCTTACAGTGCTCGATAACGTTAGGAGCACATCCGTTTTCTTCAAGCAGTTGTATTGCTTCGGCTCGGGTAATCAATATAATCACATCATGCCGAACTAAGAGCATCTACGCGTTTCTTCAGGACTTCTATAAAGTATGAATTGTCGTAGAAAGCCAGGTCTTCTCCACACATAGGGCAGAGAAATTCAGTTTCCGTAGCTTCGTCAAAAAGGAGGCGAACACAGCCCTGAGGGCAAGAATAGAAAACATTATTTTCTTCGAATTCAAGGCGAGTTTTCAGGTTTCGGAGTAATTTTTTCTTTTCCTTCATAAGCTGGTGCTCTATATCAGAAAAGTCCAGGTGCCAGAGGTATGTCAACCATCCGCTGTTTGAATCTCTCTCCCTGCGGCAGATTGCAAATTTATTCTCATGTAGTATGAAGAGCGTTCTCCTCACGGTGTTCAGCAGAATTCCGGTTTCTGTCGCAATTTCTTCATCCGTAACCTCACCTTCGGGCATTTTTTCTATCATCTGTAGCCCTTCTTCCCCTACAAGGCTCATAAGATATCCTCTAATTACCTTGTCATTTAAGTCGACCAATATATTCACCTCGCGAATGCCAATATGAATTGGATATACCAGTATTAAAGTTTACATTACCCTTTTTATTCCGGAGACTTTCCTTAGCCTGAAAAGATTGAATTCTTTTAAGCCTGGATTTACAACAATGCTTAGTAAATCTCAGGTACTTTTTCTTTCCGTCTGGTTTTTGATAAAAACCTTTATTCTATCTGCCCCTCTTTTAAGCGACAGGACTGCCTCTTCCCTGGTAGAGGTGCACGCGAACAGGGAAGTAAGAGGCCCATCAGGCTCTGCAACAGTTCCTTGGCATGGAATGTCAGCGCCTTTTTCCCTCAGAATGAGGTCCATGAGCTTTCCGTCTATAAAAAGTTCTCGATCCGAGTAAATTATTCCTCTTGCAGCAAAACCTTTAGCTTCGGGTTTCTCAGGAAGATCTCCTCTGAAGCAGCCGACATGAGCCTCAAAAATGTTAATATTCATTGCCTTCTCGACAGTGTCAAGACTTCCCTGAAACCTCGGGTTTATCTCAAGTACTGCAGGCCCTTTTTTCGAAACCAGGAAGTCCACACCGTTTGAGCCCAGGAGCTTGAATTCAAGCACCAATTCTTCAGCAAGGGCTTCCATTTCCTCAGCCTGATCTGTCCTGAATGGTGTTATGTTTCCACAATAAGCAAAGGGCAGCCTCGAAAGCCAGGGTATGCCTATTAACTGTTCATTCACAGCTACTGAAAGAGCTTCGTTCTTTGTAGAAAGCAAGGAAACACTTGAAGGTATCCCCTCCAGAAATTCCTGGATAACAACTGTCTGTTCGGTAAGTTCGGGATTCAGTTTGTACAATTCTTCGAGGCTGGTTAGAAGCTCCTGTCTGTTCCGGGCAACCCGGTTGAAGATTCCTCCTCCGCCTGAGACGGGCTTGATCATGATCGGGTATTCTATTGCATCCAGTTCCTCTGAAGAATAGCAGCGTGGGTGAGGGATTCCGAGGGCTTCAAGCCTTTTTGAAAGATATAGTTTGTCTGAAGCCTTCTGCATGGCATCCGGACTGTTGGCAAGTACAGGGCATGGAATATCTTTATGGTCAAGCATCTCCAGTCCTGAACCCGGAACAACGGCATCAAATTCAAGCCCGAATTCAGACATCTGGGCTTTTATCCGGGAAGCGTCGAGTTGGTGCAGTTCCTCTACGGTTCTGCACTCCAGAAATGTAGATTTATATGCACATTCCTGCAGGTCAAGATCACGGAAAGCATCTATAGAGCAGACCGTATACCCAGCCCGGTTTGCAGAGCATACAACGTTCCTGGTGCTAAATCCGATCACAAGGATATTCTGCATGTTTCCTCTTTCCGAACCTTTTATTTTGCCTGCGGAATCTCGGAATGTGTCAGTGCAAAGATCCCGTATGAGGTTTTCAGGACAGGGATCTCGCTTCCTGCTTCGGCATTGAAAGACATCGGCTTCTTTATGGCAACAGTCTCATATGTTTCAGGATCAAGCACAAGAATGGCGTTGTCTTCGATTGAAACAAGCACTGTTAAAATCGCGTCCTTCATGTTGCCTATTTTCTCTGCTCCTCTCAATTCTTCAGGGGTTGAGATAAATCGGGAGCCATCCTCAAGGGAAATCCCGTTAACTTTTTTTCCTGAGCTCCTGATCTGGATAATTTTTCCTCTGAACCTGATTACATCCCCTGGTCTGAATTCGGGAAGCCGCATTGAGAAAGTAATTCTGTAAAGATTTTTTCCATCTTTCATTCCCACAAGGGTAGGAGATTCGGAGAAGCTGCCTCCAAGTTCGGAAGTAATTAGCCTGCAGACCTGCCTGCTGGCATTCATGGAACCCATGTAAAGGTCAAGTCCCTCTTTTTGCTCCAGAACCTCACTTATGAACGCCAGACGGTCACCCTTTCTTTTCATGCTCTCCATGGCTTCCCTGGCTATAGCCATGCAGCGGCTTTTCTCTCCTTCAGTAGGAAACCTGCCTGCAGCCCTGATCTGGATAATGGCTTCAAAGTATCCTCCGGACTCCCTGCTGCACATGTCACAGGCTGATCGCTGAATCCTTACCTCGGTCTCAGCCTCGGCATGCACAGGCTCTTCCCGGACTACAGCATCGACTTCGGCTCTCACCCGGTAAATATAGGGTGTAATTTCTCTGGGTTCCAGGTAGATCTCCACGTCTCCGGCTTCATTGTGGATGAAAAGGGCATTTTCTACAGCCTTCAGAACCACATCTTCAATACTACCGATATTCTCCCAACGGCTTCTATGAAGGTGCGCTCCGCAAACTGAACATATCCTTGCATGGAGTACATGAGGCAATTCAATCAGTTTGAAAGTCTCAAAAAAACAGTTCCTGCAAACTGAGTCAAACAGCCTGTAACATTCTCTGCCGCATCTGGGGCATGTGATGAAATTCATCTTAAATCCTTACTTATAACCTTCTTGAAATTATTTATAACCTTCTTGAAATTATTTATAATCTTCCTGAAATTTACTTATACTCTTCCTGAAATAGTGACCGTTTCTTAAGTATTAATGGGCTTTTTGATAAATAGTCTAAAATACTTCTTTTTCAAGATCCTCTGGAAGAAAATCTCTGCAATATAATCTGAGCAATTCACCTGTTAAGCCTGCTCATTCTATTTAAAAATAGCTGGATTTGCGAATTTACTTTTGAATATTCAGGCTTCCCTAATTCCCGGAAGCAAAACCAGCAAAATATATAGCAATATTAAAATGAATCAGTTATAGGCAAATTTAAAAAAATATATAGTTTGAATCTCTATTAAATAGGTATTTGTCTTATATAAATATTTCCTCAATTGCCTAAGTCACACAAATTCCACAAGTATTTTTAATTCTTTCTGCCAATCATGTCCTGTTTGTTTGTTACTTTGTTTTATTTCCTCAAGAGTGGATTAGGTGATGGAATATGAAGACTCGTTACAAAATAGGTGTCGGGTTTATATTATTAATAATTATTTCTGCCGGGTTGCTGTCTATCTGGTGGCAAGACCAGAAGCAGAAGATGTATGATAGGAGCCTCAGGAGTAGTTATGATTACGATGTAATGTTAACTACAGACTCAACCCTGAGCAACATGACTCTTTACCTTCCACTCCCGGTGATAAACAACACATCATCCGTGGGCATGGATATCGTAGAGCATCACTTCAATAACAATGATCCTTCATGGGAATATGCACTAGTAGATACGGAACATGGGCTCATGCTTTCTCTGAAAAATAAGAAGCCAAGAAGTATAGATCTTAGTACAATAGTATTCTCTAACCAGACCATAGACACAATGAACCCGCTGGGCAATGAAATGGTTCTTATGCCCAAATACAAGCTCACGCATAATGTCAACGCCAGCAGAACCTATTCACGGACGTCTGAGCAATTTGATTATGAAAGCCGGATGTATGCCTACTATGAAACCTCCTCGAATGCAAACGTCAGCATTTCTATCTACTTGAATGCACGTAATGAATGGTGGATCGGAGGATGGCAGTCGAACAGCTATTGGGAAGTCATGGAAGTTAAGTTATTTGGATCTCAGAATGGATGGACAACAGTAAATGGTGAACTTGTTACCGGAGAAGGAACGTATGAGATATAATATGAAATGCCACCTGTTAAAACCGGTGACTTCCTGATTCATTGCCTATTATTTTATTACATCGGGAGCGTGGAGGGTCACGAGTGCTTCAGGTCGGGGATGAAGTGAACCCTCGCTTTTTGTTTACGATTTTAATCTCTAAGCCATAGCTTCCTTGTATAGAGATCGTAAATCGGATCGGAATTGCTAAGATTTGAGCAATGGAGATCGAGAATCTTAAAGCTGGGTCTACCAAAAAGCTATAACTAACTCAAAAGAGAAGTACTTAACTTTTAATTAAAAAAGAAGAAAATTCCGTGTCTTTTGACACGGATCTGTATTTTCATATTCACATTCGAATTTACTGTTTTGGAGGCCAGTTCTTCTCAAACCAGCCTGGGAGCCTTCCTGAGTCCATTGGACCGACCATGACTCTTGCATCGAGTTTATCCTCAAGGTCACCCTGGAGACGGGCAGCAAGACCCGGAATAATTACAGTGTTGTGGGTAACATCTTTCTTGAGGTCAAAGCCTGACTTTTCAAAGGCATCCTTTACTTTGTCAGCAGTCAGCTGGCCGCCGGCAGCGGCTGCTTCTACACCAATACCATCGGTGTCAACTGCAAGCAGCCAGCAGGTGATGCCGTTTGAGGACAGGTCGCTCTCTACTGTGTAGTAAGTAAGAGCAAAGTTTGTTGTGAAGAGCACAGGGGAGTTCTCGTCCGGCTCTCCTACCTTGTACATCTTTGAGTCAACAGCTACAGGGGTCCTTGGATCAGTGTAGATTGTCTCGGCAAGGTGCACTTCAGGCAGGGTGGCATATGGCTCCATGCTGTGGAGAATCATAATGTCACCGTACCTGATAGTGAAGATGGCAGCCATTGCGGTTTCCCAGTATGCGGCACTAACAGGGTCAGAAATCCCAGCCATCCAGGCAGTAATTGGCAGAGCGAGGATCGGGTATGCGATCTCGGTGTCTCCCATAATGCCTGCTCTTCTTATCTTCAGGAAGTTGGTAAAGCTTTCCTTCAGACCCTGGCCGCTTGGAGAGGTTCCTGGGTCAAGGACAATATCTTTAATGCCTGCTTCTGCAAAGGTCTTTGCAAGAGTCTTGAGGGCATCAAGATCATTGATAGCTGAAACTACCACAGGCACATTGTACTCAAGGGCAAGTTCTCCTACTTCCTTCCAGTTGTCCTTGTTTGCAGCGTAAAGCAGTGGATTCTTATCCTTTGCTACCTCAAGTCCAGCCTTAAGGACTGCAGGGTTGAAGGAACAGAAGATCATGGGTATGCCTACTTCTGCAACCTTCTTGACAGCTGCTGCAAACTTTGCAGGATCATTGGATACTGACCTGATTGCTACACCGTCAAGCAGCAGGTTTCGCCCGACATAGAACTTCCTGAAGTCAGCAACCTTCTTTGTCCTCTCGACAAGGGCAGCCTCATCCATTGTATCCGTCACATCGAAGAACATCTTCGTCTTGTTGAAGAAGGTCAGTTTGTGACGGTAAAGCACATCGTCGCCACCAATCTTGACTGCTCTGTCGCCGACACCGATTGTAATTTCACGAATTTCAGGGGCAAGGAGCCTATCAAGCTCTGCAAGCTTCTTGGCAAACTTCTTCTCTTTAACGAGAGGTGGACAGTCTGTTGTCTTGCCGGATCTGTCGATCAGTTTGGAAGCAAAAGCCATACAGGTTGCTTCACCACATTCTCCACAGTTGGTCTGCGGGAGGTACTTGTAAGCTTCTAATGGGCTGTTTATTTTCATGTTTTACACCTCCGCTCCAATCCAGTTAGCAATGTCAACGGGCTCTGCCTCAATTGAACCAAAGAGTGTCTGAGTCATGTGCTTCAGGACAGCAACTGAGGTTGGGTGCATCATCATGAAGAGGTCGTTTCCTGCAATTGCAAGGGACAGACCTGTAATGATTTCCCAGATAGGACCTCTGTATTCTCTGGGTCCCCAGTCAGAATCTTCCTTCAATGGTGAGCTAACCATCCAGGACTCACGTGCACCCCATGCGTTTGTAGTACCTGATGACATCGGGAAGGTCAGTTCATCGTCACCCATGAGGGCTGCAAGGCGGATACGCTCCATGTTGGTGTAAGCATAGTCCAGACCATAACCGAGGGCTGCAGTGGTTGGGTCCATTATAATTCTGTCTCTTGGCACGTTGCACTGCTTCATAAGTTTCCTGTTCAATTCCTTCTGGGCGTTCATGTCCAGCTGGGTCCAGGAAAGGACATCGTGATCGTATTTTAATGCAGCCTCTGCGATTGCAGCGTAGTCCAGGTTCAGGCTTGCAGATGCAAGGAGGCAGCGCTCCCCTTCAGAGACTTCTGCTGCTTTTGCAAGAACCAGTGGGTCTTTCTGTGGGTTTCCTGATCCACCAATTGCGATTGGCACATCGACAGCCTGCAGAACCTCTTCAACTGTCTTAGCTGCATCTTTGGGGGATGTGTCCTTGATGAGCGGGTCGGTTGAAATCAGGTGAATAGTGATCATGTCAGCGTTGAACTTCTCAACGTTCTTCTTTGCCCATTCTCCAGGATTATCCATAACATCGTCGTAGTTTTCCTTCACAGCCTTTGCAAGCCCAAGCCTCATGTCGAACACGTCAATTGTGACCTGGTTCCTGTATGGCATTGGAGCATCAGGGAAGAATGGAAGGGCTTTCTCGCCACCGAGCATAATTCTCTTTCCACGGCTTCCGCCGTCTGCAGAGGTGTTGCCTATTGGGACTTCCTGGACCTGGGTTGTCCATTCCTCTATGTTTGCAAAGTCAAACTTGGATGGAATGAGATCCTTAAGTTTGGGGGCTGCCAGAGCAGGGGAAACTGCAGGAGCAGTTGCTGGGGCACCGACACTAACAGGATATCCAAACATTCCTGCAATTCTTGCGAAATGCTGTGCAAGTACTGCACTCTCCTGCCCGAGGGCAGCAGCAAGCATTGGGTCAAAGCCGCCTCCAAGTCCACCGAGATCAATCTCAATGTCCCCTTCTATAGTTACACCTTCGAGGGCTTCTACATCCATGCCCGCGAACATGTTTGTAATTTCGGATAACTTCATTTTCTTTGCCATGTAAACCTCACCGTTTCCGTAAGTTTTCCGTTTTTGCGAGTGACTGTATAATAAAGAATGTAATACAGGATGTATTTCCTTACCTTTCCCTTGCAGGGATCGTGACATAAATCCCTTATATAGCAGGGTTTGCGGCGGAAATGACACCTGCTCCGTTATTTATGGATTTTGATATTTATCAGGCCTTTAAACAGGCAAAGAATCCTACTTTTTTCCGGTATGGTTTTTGCAAGTCTAAAGATCCAAAAGAAAGGACTAAAGATCCAAAAGAAAACTGGGATCAGAATCCCAGTTTCTTTACTATACTTTCAATTTCGACTGCAGCAATTGAATCATCCGGTATTTCAAAGAGAGGTATGCCTTTTATATCCATTTCCTCGATTTTAGGGTCGAGCGGGATCATACCTATCATATTAAGTTTCAGATCCTCTGCCAGTTTGATTAGCTCTTCTTGGTTAGCATCTGTAACCTTGTTTGCAATAACGTGAATTCTTCCGATATTTGAGTCCAGTTCGTCTACAAGCTCACGAATTCTTTCCGCAGTCCTGAATCCTCTTCTTGAGGCGTCAGTTACGACGATGAGATCATCGATATCCCTGATAATTTTTCGGCTAAAGTGCTCAAGTCCTGCTTCCGCATCAATGATAACCACATCATAATTCATGATCAGTTTATCCATTATGCCTCTTAGCAGATTGTTTACATAGCAGTAACATCCCGAGCCTTCTGGCCTACCCATAACCAGGAGATCATAACCAGGCATTTCTTCAATGATCTCATAGACCTTGCTCTTAAGTACCGATTCTTTATTCATATCGGGATTGTCAGGCCTTGGTTTTGTAATTTCAGCCTGTAAATACTCTTTTGCATCTCCGACAGATTTTACATCCTCACATCCAAGGGTCTCAGGCAGGTTAGTATCTGCATCTGCATCTATTGCCAGCAGAAACTTCCCTTTTTTGGAAAGGTAGCGGATCAGAAGAGCCGCTACTGCTGTTTTACCAGTCCCACCTTTTCCCGTTATTGCAATTACTCTCGTCACAGAATACCCCTTTTATATTGTTTTTCCGTTTCAGGCTATTGCCTGTTGTCACTCAATTATTTCTTTTCCTTCTTTTCGCTGATGATCATCCTGTCGATCGTAATCTTTGCGTTCTTGAAGGTCAGTTTAATTCCACTGGCTCCTCCGGACATCATCGGCATTGCTGGCATTGCTGGCATCTGGAAGCCTGCTGCTGGCATCATCATTGGAGCTGCTTCAACAGCTACTTCCTCTTCTCCCTCTTCCTCTTCTTCTTCCTCTTCTTCTGCAGCTGCCCAGTTTGCTACAACCGGGTGGTTCTTCTCCTGTAGGAAAGCTTTCAGGGACTCAATGTCCGTTGCATCCTTTTCTGTTGCAATCTTATCCTTTATGTCTTCAGGAATGGCTTCATCGATATTTTCCTTGAGCATTGACGGCAGCCATACAACTCTGTTCCATCCTCCATCAGCCTGGATGAACTTGGGGGAGTAGAAGTAGTTGACACCAATACCCAGGAATCCCACGATCTGCTTTCCACCGCCTGTCTGACCAGCCATTGTTGAGAAACCAAGGCCGTTCGGAGCCATTCCCTGATATTCTCTGTTAACCCAGCCTATACCATCTACTTCAGGGATATAGAAGCCGACTACTTCGAAACATCCGCAGGATGTGTGAGGAGCATCGAAGAATGAGTGGAGTTTAACCTTTTCGTACTCGCCACTTGAAAGTTTCTTGGCAACTTCGTTTACTCCTGAGTATTCACCTGTGTTGGCATCGAGGAGTTCACCCTTGTCAATTGAGAACTGTGGGCCTTCTGGATCCACTTTTGCTGCTGCACGGCCGTCAAACCAGTTGATTGCACCACAGAGAGAAACTCTGTCAGGGGAAACTACACAGACGTTTGTTGGAGCAAAGGACTGGCAGAGTGTACATCCGTAGAATACATCCACATCTTCGTCGTGCAGGTCTTTCGTCCTGGCATCTCTTGCCTTGAAAATCTCCTTTGCTTCTGTCATCTGCTTTTCGACTTCAGCCTGGTCGGTATAGAAGGTCACCTGCATCTTCTCGATGAAAGGCAGTTCTGTCTTGAAAAGCATCATGACAGCCTTTCCGAAAGGCTCGAGTGAGTCCAGCTTTGCAGCTGTATCCTTGGAAATCCTCATCCAGACATCGTACCTCTGGTTCAGGTGCATAATGCCCTGGCAATAGTTAATGAAGTCGTGGACACGCCTTTCGATGACAGACTCAAGGTCAGGCTCTACAAGTTCTCCGCCGACGTTGAAGATCATTGCCCAGGGGTAGGTTTTTCCCTCTTCCATATCCTTGAGGTCGGGACCGACAATTGTAACCTTGTCATCTTCGATCTCATCCATAGGCTTTGCACGGACAAGCTCAAGACCAAGTGACTTCGGGCCACCGAGTTCTACGAACATTCCTTCCTTTCTTACTCTCTCTCCTTCAAACATTGGGGAAATCTCAAATGGGAATTCTGCCATTAATTTCGCCTCCTAAATTAAATTTATAAAAGGTCAATTACCTCGTCCAGTGCTGCAACATGATCTGCCTTGCTAAGGTTTCCGAAGGACATCGTTGCATTCTGGATGTAATTCCTGTCTATTGAAATTGCTTTTACGTCACTGAAGTTCTTAGTTGCTGATAGTACCTGGTTGATGTAATACTTCTTGTGGCCCAGGAGAATTATTGTATCATAGTTCCCGTTGCCATCAAGCCCTGGCCAGTTGGGGTCGGTCAGGTAGAAGCCAAGCTGGTGAAGGTTGATGTACTTGGCATTGACATCCTTGTCCACAAATCCTGGCATTGAGGTACCGGTTGCTGCAATTGCGATGTTCTTTGCCTTTGCAATCTTCACTGCGCGGTCAAGAAGTTCAGGGTCGAGAACTCCAGTGCCTACCACGAGAAGTGGTCTCTTTGCCTTTGAGATCAGCTTGGCGGCAACTTCCGTGGTTATAGCCTTTGAAGTCTTTACACCATAGCTGGTGAACAGTTTGGTGTTCTTAGTAGTGTCAACCATCTTCAGGCCTCCTTGCAAAGTCTCTTGAGGTTAGTCGGCTGTGCAGAGACATCGAATTTTATCTTCGGGCCGGAAATTATCTTCTTCTTCTTCCAGTCGATCTCCCATCCGTGCTCGGTTTCAAGTATCTTCAGGAGTTGTTCACGCCTAGAGAGGGGCAGGTCAGCCTCGTGCCTGACGAACTTCCACCAGTCTTCCGGCATAACACCAAGATACTTCTCGCTGAGTTCTATCCAGTGGGTGAGTTTGATGGATCTGCCCATGTTGTTGTCGGACGGGCGGATACAGTTCTTTGCCAATATTACACAGGCTTCCTGCCAGGTCTCTGCAGTTGTGATAAGGAACTCTGGAGATGGCGGAATAGCCAGCTCAGAACCGTTTCTGCTGTCGTAAACCTTCCACTTGTTCTCATCATAGGTCTTGGCTATCAGGGCTCTCCTGTACTTTCCACTGTGAGGTCCGAGCACTGCAGGAATACCAAACATATTGCATCCTGTACCGATAGCTGCTGCTTTCTGGGAGTAAGCGCCCCATGCAAGTCCTACTGCACCTACACGGTTGAGTGTGTAGTCAGCAATTTCGGCGAGATTGCCTGAAAGGTTTCTCTGGGCAAAGATTCCGGCGACTTTGTGAGCTGTACCTGAGATGTGGGCGTTAGAGACACAAGAACCGGTGTTGAGGATGTTACCTCTCTCGAATCTGCCTGGGAATCTCTCATAGAGAGTCTTGCCGTCTTCATCCTTGTACATACCGATGTCCATTGCGGAACATCCGGACACTGCAACGATATAGTTCCTGCTAAGGAATTCCTCTGCAATATTGTATACATCCTTGGAGCCTGCAGGGTAGTTGGAACAGCCAATAATTGCGATAATACCGGGGGTGGTACCCATAACCAGGTTCAGACCTTCTGCACGAATCTCGGCATCGCTTACCTGGCCTCTTCCTGCTCTTACCAGACCCTTCTCCTCGGCAATAGCCTTCTGAGCAGCCTTCTCAATGACGCTCAGGATAGGTATATCCTTGTTACAGACCTGTTCACATCTGCGGCAGCCTACACAGAGATCGTGGATGAAATCCAGGGCAGTAAAGTCTCCTTCTTTTGCAGCCTGGATAGCATCGGAGATGTCCAATTCTTCTGGACATGCGAGTTCACATTCTCCACATGCTACACACTTGGCGACAAGGCTTGCCATTTCTTCGTCAGAGGGGATTGCTGAGATTCCTTCGCGGAGTGGAGCCATTTCCATGGCAAGTCTGGGTATTAGCTCTCCGAGCTTTTCATAGTCCAGCATTACACAGCCCGGAATCTTTCCGGTCTTAATGTCTTCAATGATTGCGTCCACATCGTCATTTGTCCTGTCTGGCAGGCCATACATGACTTTCTCATTGGATGCGATAACTGGAATCTTAAGTTTCTGTCCTTCTTCTACAAGGTCAGCTCTTACACACTGTTCATCAATAACGATTACATCAGGTATTCCGGAGCGGACAACCTTGAGCTCCTTTGAAATGGTACCGACGATCTTTGCATAGGGGGCTTTCCTGTCTTCTCTCTTGTACCTGGTCATGTCGAACGCGGTACAGCAGAGACCTCCAATTTCCAGCTTGTCGGTCAGGTTGTTGTCTTCCATGTAGTCCATGATATATGTGACACCGGCAACGTTGTGCCCAATAGCAATGATAACTGGCTTTGAGGCATCAAGCGTACCTATACCTGTCTCAACAAGAGGAGCTTCAGGGTCGGACTTCGGGAAGCCAAGTGCAGTAACCTGTGCAATATCGGAAACTTCCATTCCTACGTGGTCTAGGATTCCAGCAAGCATTGCCTTGTTATCATAGTCGATTGCTGCTCCTTCCTGTCCTGCGTGTATAGTTGCAAGTAACTGGCCCAGCTCTTCCTCGACATACTCCATTATGGGTTTGAGGTCGCCAAGGGTCTTTGGCTGCCTGCCCGTGACAAGCTGAATGTTGGGGGCAATCACATTTGAGGCACCCATGTTAATTGGCATGTCCTCCCCAAAGAGATTAATAATGTGATCGAGCAGGTGACGTCCATGAGCACTGTGGCAGGCGCAGCCTGTAATGCAGCGCAGGAAGAACTCTCTTGCAGTCTGGCCTTTCATATCCAGACCACAGACACCTCTCCTGTTTCCTTCCAGGTTACACGGTCCAAATGTACAGTAGCAGCACTGGTCACACATGGGGGTATACACTGGCTCATAGCGGTCAAACAGTGTAAAACTCCAGTCCCTTACTGCAGCAGTTGTGGGGAAGGGGGTCGGTCCCATCGGGCCCAGCTCTTCTTCTGCTTTTTCGGCGACCTCCTTTGCTGCACCTACAATGTTATTAATAGTGATCTGAACGGATTCCAGATCTTCTATAGAAAAACTCCCGGTAGTTAGTTTGCTCATTTGAGCTTTACCTCCTAAATTTGTTTAAAGTCGACTTCACCAAGACGATTGCAATTTATATTATTCGGCTTATTCTTCAT
>FZPS01000168.1_pt71 | contig 158803 bp, 158 predicted proteins | sample 1817821 | NCBI WGS metagenome assembly FZPS01 (sample SAMEA104158645, study PRJEB21678) | metagenome | place: Germany | collected 2015-04-21 | reverse complement strand
TATATAGTTATATATTTATCATTGTTCCTTTCTTTATATATGTATTATAAATTTACTGGAGAACAACTTAATGACCGTCTAGCGGCCTACAAGCAAAATAAAAAATTAGAGGGGGGAGAGAAATGACCGTTATTGAAATCAATAATCTAACAAAATCTTATGGAAAAATACGGGGTATAACTAATGTTGACCTAAAGGTGAATAAGGGAGAAGTATTTGGTTTTATTGGACCAAACGGAGCAGGAAAGTCTACAACTATAAAAGTACTTTTGAATTTTGTTTTTCCAAGCTCCGGACAAGCCAAGGTTCTGGGTATGGATTGTGTTACTGAAACGGATAAAATCAAGGAAAGCATAGGCTATGTACCTAGCGAAGTAAGATATTACGACAATATGACAGTAGAGGAACTACTGAATTATGCTAAGTCCTTTAAGAAGAATGTGGATGATACTTATATGAAGGAGCTTTGCAAAACCTTTGAAGTGGAGCTTACAAAAAATGTGTCAGAGCTATCCTTAGGGAACAAAAAGAAGGTAGCAATTGTCCAGGCCCTTATTCATAAGCCTAAGTTATTAATTTTAGACGAGCCTACTAATGGTTTAGATCCTTTAATGCAACAAAAGCTCTTTAAAACCTTGTTAAAAATAAGGGAAGAGGGAACTACAATATTTTTATCTAGTCACAACTTAACAGAAGTAGAAGAGTTTTGTGATAGAGTAGCAATTATTAAGGAAGGAAAAATTATTGAAGTAAGAAGTATAGAAGACCTATTAATTGAAGAAAAGAAACTGTCTGAAGTATTCATGACTTACTATGAAGGGGAGGGGAAGTAAGTGAATATTTATAAAATGGAAGTTAAAAAAGGTTTTAAGTCTTTGCTAATATGGACTGTTACATGTGTGCTCCTAACTATATTATTTATGTCCATGTTCCCATCTATGAAAGACAGCGGAATGCAAGAGCTAGTGAAAACAAAGCTAGACATTATACCACCAGCCTTTTTGAAAGCTTTAGGTCTAGATGATGCACCAGACTTTTCAAAGCTTAATGAGTATTTTGCATACGTTTTTCAGTATATAATGATGGCAGGAGTAATATATGGAGGACTATTAGGTTCTAAGGCTTTAATAAAGGAAGAAAGTGAAGGAACTATAGAATTTTTATACGCCCAACCAGTAAAGAGAAGTAAAATTGTTACTATGAAAATTTTGTCCGCAGCAACCTTATTTACCCTCTTTGTCTTTATTATGGCCCTTTCATCCATACTTAAATCTTTAGCGGTAAAATCAGCAGAAGTGAAGGTTATAGATGTGCTTATGGACTATAAACTTTTGTTTTCTGGCTTTTTCATGGTAGGCTTGGTCTTTATGGCTGTAGGCTTTGCCATATCTGTGCTAGTACCCCATTTGAGATTAGCCATGCCTATATCTATAGGAAGCTTCTTTGTAACATTTCTTTTAGGAATGTTTTCAGATATGATAGAAAAACTTAGCTTCTTAAAATACTTTTCGCCTTTCCACTTTGCAAACCCTGCAGATGTAGTTAAAAATGGTATTAAAACTGATGATATGGTGTTGGCGTTGATCTTTATCACTGTAGCTACGGTAGTAACCTACACTATATATAGAAAGAAGAATTTTAGGATATAATATCTAATGAAATTTTTAATTAATTCAGAAAGGACAGTAGCTATGACTATATATGATTTTTCAGCAAAGGATCTTAGTGGTAAAGAAGTTTCATTAGCAGATTTCAAAGGAAAGGTTCTAATAATTGCAAACACTGCAAGTAAATGCGGATTTACTCCCCATACAAGGATCTGCAAAAGCTATATGAGAAGTATAAGGAAGAAGGGTTAGAAATTTTAGGCTTTCCCTGCAATCAATTTGATGAACAGGAACCAGGTAGCAACGCTGAAGTGAAAACTTTTTGTGAAGTAAATTATGGAGTTAGCTTTAAGATATTTGAGAAGATAGAGGTTAAGGGAGCAAATGCTCATCCCCTATTTAAGTATCTTGTTAGTCAGGCGCCTTTTGAAGGCTTTGATAAGAGCACTCCTATGGGCAAGATTCTTTATAGTGTAATTAGCGAAAAATATCCGGAGAATCTAGTGGGAGATGCAATAAAGTGGAACTTTACCAAGTTCCTAATTAGCAGGGATGGCCAGGATATAAAGAGATTTGAGCCTACGGCAGAGCCATTGGATATGGAAGAGGATATTAAAAGATTGCTAGCAGTTAGAAGTTAGAAGTTAGATGTTAGATCTCAGAGCCTGCTGGCTCTGAGATTTTATTTTATTATTTCAATGAACTTCATGGAGGTGGGGGAGAGGGATACATTTTTTAGAAAGCAGACTCCTATACTTCTGGCTGGAATTTCTTCTTTTAATTTTACCTCATATAGTAGGCTCTTTTCTAAGTAGTCCTTGGAAAATTCTTTAATAACACAGGCTACTCCTAAATTGATTTTGGCAAGTTCTAAGAGTAAGTCATGGGAGCCAAGCTCAATTTCAGCTATAAGCTTAATACCCTTTGATAAGAAGTAATTTTCTATGTACCGCCTAGAGTTTGATTTATGCTCTAACAATATTAGGGGTAATTCTGCTACTTGGGAAAGGCTTAAAGGCATGGAGTTATTAGTAAGAAAGCCTTTTCCGCAGACAAAGATATCATGAATAGTTAGACATTCTCTAATTTCTATACTGCCATCACTAATAGGTAAGTTACAAATAGAAAGATCTAGCTCCCCAGATTTTAGCATGGCACAAAGTTCTGGAGTGGTGCCATTCATTATTTTAAATTTGATACTAGGAAACTGATTATGAAACTTCTCCAGGTAAGGTAACAAGTAGTGCTTAGATATAGTATCTCCTACACCTATTCTTAATTCCCCAGCCAGAAGGTTTTTTGTTTCTAGAAGTTTTTGTTCTGCTGTATTAATTAAGTTAATAGCGGAATTACTATATTCAAATAGCATTTGTCCTTCCTTGGTCAGGGTTACTCCTCTTGGAGTTCTTGTAAAAAGTCGTATGTCTAACTCTGTTTCAAGCTGTGCAATAGCCTGGCTAACTGCCGGTTGAGTCATGTATAATTCCTTAGCAGCCTTGGAAAAACTATTACATTGGGCAACTGTGCAAAATATCCTGTATAGATCTAATTTTATAGACATATAAGCACTCCTTATATCTAATATCACTCTTACTTATTTTACTTATACCATAAAAGTGTAGTATATTACAAGAGTAGGAAACAAAAAATATTGTAACGAAAAGTATAAGGAGCGGTTTAGATGGAAAGAGTAGTAGGAACAGTGTCTAGAGGTCTTATAGCACCAATTATAAAAGAAGGAGCAGATATCGCAGAGATAGTAGCCAGCACTGTTTTAAAGGCTTCACAAGTAGAAGGTTTTTCAATAAGGGATAAGGATATTGTAGCTATAACAGAATCGGTAGTTGGCCGAGCGCAAGGAAACTTTGCCAGTATTGATAATATTGCTAAAGATATAAATTCAAAATTTGCTGAAGATACTATCGGAGTAATTTTTCCTATTTTAAGCCGTAACCGATTTGCAGTTTGCCTTCGAGGTATAGCCAAAGGAGCAAAGAAAATCGTTTTAATGCTCAGTTACCCTTCTGACGAAGTAGGTAATCATTTAGTGGATATAGATGAGCTAGATGAAAAGGGCGTGAATCCTTGGACGGATACTTTAACAGAAAAGCAGTTCCGTGAATATTTTGGATATAAGAAGCACACCTTCACTGGTGTAGATTATATAGATTATTACAAGTCTTTAGTAGAGGAATATGGCATTGAATGTGAAATTATTTTCTCAAACAATCCAAAGACTATATTAGACTATACAAAGAGTGTCCTTGTTTGTGACATTCATTCAAGATCTAGAACAAAGAAAATACTAAAGGCTAATGGTGTTGAAAAGCTCTATGGTTTAGATGATATATTAACAAGCCCTATTGATGGCAGCGGCTATAACCAAGAGTATGGTCTTTTAGGTTCCAACAAGGCAACAGAGGATACTGTTAAGTTGTTTCCAAGGGACTGTCAGCCTATAGTAGATAAAATTCAAGCCTTAATTAAAGAGAAAACAGGAAAAACCATAGAAGTTATGGTTTATGGCGATGGAGCCTTCAAAGATCCAGTAGGCAAGATATGGGAACTTGCAGATCCAGTTGTATCTCCTGCCTATACTTCAGGTCTTGAAGGAACACCTAACGAAGTAAAATTAAAGTATCTTGCAGATAACGATTTTGCCCATTTAAAAGGGGAAGAACTGAAAAAAGCCATTGCTGACTATATAAAAAATAAAGATGGAGACCTTAAAGGATCTATGGTTACTCAGGGAACTACTCCTAGAAGACTTACAGACCTTATTGGTTCACTTTGCGATTTAACCTCTGGAAGTGGAGATAAGGGAACACCAATAGTTTATATTCAAGGATATTTTGATAATTACGCTAATTAATATAAATAATATAATGGACAATCGAGGAAGAAATACTCCTAGATTGTCCATTGTTTTTTTAAAAGCTAGTCCTTTTTTATATAAAGGCTTTTATTTTCAAACCATAGCCATAGTGAAAATACAAGTTCAAATATAATCATAACTATTGAAAGTATAACTGGATTGAAGATAAGGCCTACTATAAAGGAGCTAAGAGCTACTACTATAGACATTACAAAGTAGGCTTTTGACTTATAGAGCCATCCAAAAGGTAATAAATGTGCGCCAAAAATAACTGCCATAACCATCAACATCTTATCAGGAACTGTAGGATATACCCACATAGGAATTAGGATATACAAGATTTGATTAATAGAAAATAATAATCCTAATTTATTGAGAGGGTTATCCTTAGGGGAAAATTCTGCCTTTTTCTTATATGATCTTTGAAATCATATAAGAAAAAGGCAGAAGTGGTGTTAAGGCGCAGAAGGTTAATAGGTTTTGGCCTTCAACAGTTTTTATAGGCAATAGCCAAATAATTAGTACAAGGGACCATATAAAAACAGAAGCAATAATAATATGGAGTCCCCTTTTACTTCTTTTGGCTAAGTCTAGTCGCATTTCATCTAAATTCATAGTTTCATCCTCCGTTTGTTCTTAGTCATCATCCAATTCATAGGATTGGTACATATTGTCACTGATATAAAGATAGATTGCTGTAGGTACAGATTCTTTCTTGGGGTCTATAGTATATAACTTCTTTCCTGTGTATTTATTGAAAGAATCTATTGGATAGATAACAGTATCTTCATCAATAAATGTTTTTGGTATATCGTTTCCTGATTTAATATAGTTACGGTCAAAACATTTAATTTTACTAGGTAAAGCAAAGGGGTTCCATACCCCGTAAAGATATCGGTTTGCAACTAGCAAGGACAATAAGATAAAAAGGACTATGAATACTATTATCTTTAATATTTTGATTTTTCTCATAGATCTCCCCCTAGTTATTTATCTTCCTATAAGAGCAGTAAGTCATCCTTTAGTAGAAAGTGAATAAAAGCCTCTCTTACAAGGATTATAACATGAAAAGGAAACATTTAACAAGGATGGATTTTCTAAAATTTAAATATATATTCATTAAAAATTTAAAATATTACAATATTTATACTCCAGCCTTAAAATTATAAACAGGTCGGATTATTTTAAGAATATCCACTGTATCCTTAACGTTTCTAATAATTTCTTCAATAGGCTTATAGGCCATTGGAGCTTCGTCTAGGGTAGATTCACTAACGGAAGTAGTATAGATTCCTTCCATGGATTTTTTATATTCTTCCATAGACAGTTTTTCCTTAGCCTTGCTTCGGCTCATAAGCCTGCCAGCACCATGGGGAGCGGAATAGTTCCAATCCGGATTGCCTTTGCCAACAGCTAATATACTGCCGTCTCTCATGTTTATAGGAATAAGGACTTTTTCTCCTTCATAGGCAGAAATACTTCCCTTTCGGATTATATTGTCCTTAAAGTTTATATAGTTATGGATGGTGGTAAAGTGATTAAAATCAGCTAATCTTTTGCCAAGAATCTTTTCTAGTATAATGCTAGCCATAGTTTCCCTATTTAGACTGGCATATTCTTGGCATATGTTCATATCGTGTAAATACTGCTCCCTATAAACTCCAGTTAAAAAGCATAGGTCTTTTGGATAGCTTGGTTTCAAGGCATCATACTTTGCCTTCAGTTCCTTTAAGGCCCTTTGAATATCCTTTCTTTTTCCCATTTCCTTATATTCTTTGATTATTCTTTCCCTTTTAACATAGTAGTCTTCTTTACCGGAGCAAAGATCTATTGCTAATTTCTGATAGTGCTCAGCCACTTGTTTTCCAAGGTTTCTGCTACCTGAGTGAATTACAAGATACAAGTTGTCTTGGTCATCCTTACCCAACTCGATAAAGTGATTTCCGCCACCAAGGCTACCTATGCTTCTTTCAATTCTTTTTGTATGCTTTAGACTTCTGTAGCAATGAAGTTCCTGAAGCTTTGGAAATCTTACCATTGGTCCTTCATGAACCGCCATGCCTGAAGGAATAAATTTATGAATTATACTATCAAGTTCACTTAAATCTATATCCATTTCGCCTAATTCCACTGTAAGCATTCCGCAGCCTATATCTACTCCAACAATGTTAGGTATAACCTTCTCTCCTAAATTTGCAGTAAAACCAATTACACAGCCTTTTCCTGCATGAGTATCTGGCATTATAGCTATCTTGCAGCCTTGGCAAAAATCCTGATTACACAGTTCCATAATCTGAGATATAACCTCAGGCTCTAATAGATCGGTGTATACTTTAGCGCTATTATACTTTCCTTTAATTTCAATCACCTTAAAAACTCCTTTAAATTAAAATATTCTTTATTTTTTGTACTATAAAATCTTTAGCTGCAATAAGGTATTACCATATATTATAACATATGTAGTTATTTCTTTATAAGAATTTTATAATAGAAGAATGTATAAAATTATTTATTTTGAGAAGTTTTGATAAATTATTTAGGAAATCTTGATTAATATGACTAATTTTACTATAATTTTATAAGAAGGAGGGGATTAAATGAAGTTTTGTACCAATTGTGGAAGTCAATTAAGTGATGGAGCAAATTTTTGTACTAATTGCGGTACAACACAAGTTGCTCAAAGTCAGCAGGTAAAAGAATCGACAGTAAAAAAGGTTATTGCTAGTTGCAAATCAAAGCTTATGGCTAATAATAGAGCCAAGCTGTTACCTTTTGCTATTGGAGCATTAGTTTTGATAATAATAGGAGTTTTCTTTTTTAAAGGGGATGAGAATAATTTAGGTATCCTCAAGCCTGAGTGCTTTAGAATTTATGAAAAAGGCAAGTGGGGATTAATTAACAACAAAGGTAAAGTAGTTATTAAACCTAAATATGATGACATTGAAAATATGTATAATGGTTTAGCAGCAGTTGAAGTAGATGGAAAATGGGGATATATTAATTCTAAAGGTGAGTTGGTTATAAAACCTGTTTTTTATAAGGCAGGCCCCTTTAACCATGGTGCTGCTCCTGCAGTGACAAAAGATTTTAAGTGGGGATTGGTAAACAAAAAAGGTGAGTTTATAGAGCTGTCAGAATATGAGTATATAGAACCTGTTATGGAGGGTCTAGCTCTAGTGAAAAAGGACGGTAAGTATGGCTATATCAACACTAAGGGAAAGTTAGTAATAGATACAAAGTATGATTCAGCAACTTCATTTTTAAATGGATATGCAGTAGTTGAAGAGGAAGGTGATACCTTCTATATAAATAAAAAAGGTAAAAACAAATTTAAAAAGACCTTTAGAACAGCGAAACCTTTTAGTGAAGGATTAGCATTTGTACGAACAGAAGGCAGTTATTTTTATAGTGGAGGTGCATATATAAACACTAAAGGTAAAATAGTTTTCCAAACCATAGATAGTGGCCAATTTTCAAATGGATTAGCTCCTGTTTATGATAGTAAGCAAGGAAAGTATGGTTATATAAATAAAAAGGGCAAGGTTAAAATAAAAGCTCAGTTCGAAGAAGCTAGCGTATTTAGTGATGGACTTGCAATTATTGAAGAAGACGGAGAGTATGGTTATATAAACAAAAAGGGCAAGGTTGTTATAAAACCAGGCTTTGAAAGAGCTGAACCATTTTTAAATGGATTGGCATATGTAAGAACTGAAGATGGATGGGGCTATATAAATAAAAAGGGAAAGATGATTTGGCAGTATAAGGAATAGCCTAATTCACTACTATAGAAAAAATTTAAAAAGCTTGTTCCTAGTAAAAAAACTAAGAACAAGCTCTTTTTATATATTTCCCAAACTAACACGATTCAAGTACCTAGCAGCCCTTTCCTGAGCCTTATACATAAAGCCTAGATCTGTAGCAGGATTATCCATTTTATATCTAGGAAAATACCGTGAAAGATGAAGAGGAATATCCTGATTGATATTGGAAAGAAATTTTGCTATTTCTTCAATGTCTTCAATATTATCATTTTCACCAGTAACCAGCAGTGTAGTAATCTCTACATGGCAATGCTTTGCAGCTAGTTCGATAGTCTTTAGCACTGGCTTCAGGCTGCCACCGCAGATATTTTTATAGTACTTGTCATTATAGCTCTTTAGATCTATATTCATTGCGTCTACATAAGGGAGCAACTGTTTAAGTGGTTCTTCACTTATGTAACCATTGCTTATTATTGCTACAGAGCTATCTTTTTTAGTTTCCTTTAGCAGTTTGGAACAATCATAAACATATTCATACCAAATGGATGGTTCGTTATAGGTAAAGGCCAGCCCTATATTATTTTCAGTGGTTAAGGCTATCTCTATTAGCTTTTCTTTAGGTAGATAACGGCTTGGGGCTTTATATTGAGATATACTGTAGTTTTGGCAAAAGTCACAGGTGAAATTACAGCCGAAGCTACCTACAGACAGTATATTTGTTCCAGGCTTAAAATGGAGCAAGGGTTTTTTCTCTATAGGGTCTAAAGAAATGCTTGTAACCTCTCCGTAATTTAAGCTATAAAGTTCTCCAGCCTCATGTTTTCTTACACCGCATTTCCCAGTGCCATCTTTTCCTATAAGACAATTATGGGGACACAAATAGCAGTGAATCTTATCCTTTAACTTTTCATAAAACATAACCTTTCTTTTCATAATATCAACATCCTTCAATTATATAGCTATTCTTCTTTATGTCTAATAACCTCAAACTTTTCAATGGAGTAATCTTCCCTAGGACCTATGCCGGCTTTTTGGCAGGCAATAGATAATTGTTCCTCAACAGTATCTACACCTTCTAAATCTGGCAACAAGAGCCCTCTTTTGTATCCTGCTGAAACAATGACACCATACCTTTTAGGATCTAATTCGGATTTTTTTGCAGGACTTGGTTCTTCTAATACATCTACAGAAAAGTCTATGTCTAGAAGTTCCTCTTCCTCCACTTGTGAAAATCTAGGATCATTTATTCCTGCCTCAATAGCATTGTTTATAATCTCCTCTGCTATAGAATTTTTTGTAGCTAGAAAGGTTCCTATACAACCTCTAAGATCACCATGTTTTTTTAGGGATACAAAAACTCCTCTTCTCTTTGTTAACATTTCTTCCGTTACATATGGGGGAAGGTCCTGAAGTTTTTTGCCCTTAGTTAGGTAATAAGTAAGGCTTTCTCTAGTCAATCGTACATAAGGGTCCTTTTGATTCAGTTTTTCATTGCGGACTTTCTTTCTCATGTCTTCTAATTCAACTAGTCTGGAATTAGCTTCAGATTTGATATTAAATCTCATTATTCCATATCCTACCCCGAAGGTTCCTTGGTAGCTTAAAAGGTCACCGGTAAAGCTATAGCCATCTAAGGCTCCAAGGAGCATTAAGACAGATCTCCTGCCACATTCACCTGCATTGCTAATGGTTCCTTTATCCATGTTAAAAATTGCTCTTACATCACCTTTTTCAAGGCCTTGAAGAAACTCTTTATCAAACTTTTCGCCGTAAGGACTATAAGGATAGGGGCCATCTTTCTTAAGCTTATGTGACAGGTCACCACTAGCAATGAAAACAGTTTTTCTATTAAGTTGCTCAGCTATATCCCTTATTAGGCTGCCAAACTTGTAAAGGTCTATATCAGCAAAAGGAGCGTAAGTAATATGAACTAAATTGTAATTTTTATAATATTTATTTATAAAGTATAAGGGAACCATGGTGCCATGGTCTAGTTTAGGGGATAGATCGTATCTCCTTAATAAATCCTTGTTGACCCTAATACTAGTTATATGATTTCTAGCGGAAAGTTCAAATAGCTTATTAGTAAAAGCCTTATCGATTTTTAGTTTCATATTAACCTGCCCAGCTCCGAAATTAGATAGGCTTCCAGCAAGTTCATCCTGATAAGTTAATGCAATGGCGTCACCGAACATAGGGCCATGAGGACTTACTATAATAATAGTGTCGGGACATTTGCCTGCAATTTCCTTAGCAATGGTATCCATACTATTACTAGTATCTCGTATTTTTTCTTCTTCCCCCTTGCCTACCTCAGGAATTACGATTGGAGGATGGGGTAATAAGTAGTATCCTTCAATTGCCATAAAATCACCTCTTATAAAATTCTTACCTACTTTAATTATATAAAAATATTAGCAAAGAAAAAGTTAATAAAAAAATAAATATTTCTGGAAAATACTTGTAAAAGTTATATAGTAATGGTAGAATATTCAATAATTGTTAAATTAATGTCAATTTTGTTACTAGCCAGACAATATCAATGTTAAGAAAAGGGAGCGAGAAAAAATGAGACATTCAAAGAAAAAAGTTTTATCAATGTTTTTAGCATTATTAATTGCAATATTTGTTGTTATTATTATGCCAAAGCAGGATACTAAGGCAGATACAAAAACAACTAGCAAGAAGTCAGAACTAGTTACTGCTGATAAAGTCAAGGAGTTAATGGTCAAAGAATTTTCCAAGGCATCAGCCTTTAAGTTTTCTCAGGACAAGTATAAAAAGCAACTTGAGAAAAGATATTCTAACTTTAAAGCAGGATTGGAAAAAGCTAAAGGAAAAAACAATCCAATAGAAAAGATAGAATTTAGTTTCGATAAAGAAAAATGGTTCACATATACTGAGCCTGTTAAGGTTGATGGCAATCGTAAGTTTTATGGAAAAATCACAGACTATGCAGGTAATGTGACCTATGGAGAAGTTAACATTACTAATATAAATAAGGACGGAAAGAAGACAGAAAGTGAAGAGGATAAGGATAAAAAAGATGATGGAAAGGCTGTGGATGAAAAGGGCAATCCACTACCTAAGACAGGATCTCCAATAAACTTTACTGTTTTAGGCATAGCAGGGGCAGTGTTAATAGTAGCTGGAGGAGTATTTGTCTTCCATGGAAAGAAACGCAAAAAATCTGCTGATAAGAAGGAATAGTAGAAGTTAAATGACTTATAGGTTCCCTGATCTAATCAGGGGGCCTATTTCCCCTGTTTTAAATATCTGTCTTGTCAAATCTTCTTTAGTCTTATTTTTTCTCTATATATTTAAAAATTATATTTTAAAATAGATATAATAGTGTTATAATAAACTCATAAGGAAATGAAAACCGTAGGAGATTATACGATGGCAACGTTAAGTGGTTTTTAAAACTATATATTGAATATGGAGATGAGTTTATGGCAGTAAAAATTTTAACTGATAGCACTAGCTATATAAAGGATGATATTCTTAAGGAATTAGATATAATAAAAATATCCTTAAGTGTGAAGTTTGAAGATGAAGAATTTAAAGAAGTAGAGATAGATAATGATAGTTTTTATAGAAAGATGGAGGAGAAAGGAATACCAACATCTTCTCAACCATCTGTAGCAGAGATGAGGGACATAATGGAGTCTGTAGTAAAGGAAGGAGATAGCCTTCTTTGTATATTTATATCCTCAGAAATGAGCGGTACCTATTCTTCAGCTCATATGGTAAGGGATATGGTCTTAGAAAAATACCCTCAGGGACGTATTGAGATCTTAGATTCACGGTCAAATTGTATGCAGCTAGGATATGCAGCCATTGCAGCAGCAAAAGCGGCCAAGGAAGGTAAGGATCTTCAGCAGGTTAAGAAAGCAGCAGAAGAAAATATAAAAAGGAGCAGATTTCTTTTTGCTCCCCATAACTTAACCTACCTAAAAAAGGGTGGTAGAATAGGGACAGCTAGTGCCTTAATAGGGAATATACTAAAAATTATACCTATATTAACGGTGGAAAATGGTGTTACTACTGTATTAACAAAGGTAAGAACAAAGAAAAGCGTAATAGATGCTATGATAGATAAGCTTTCTGCTGATATTAAAGCTTACGGAATTGGTGAAATAACTGTTCACCATATCAATCATCTTGAAGGGGCTTTGGAAACTGTAGGAAAGATTAAGGAAGCAGTAAAAGTGGATTTAGACATTAAAGTTTGTGACATAGGCCCAGTTATAGGTCTTCATGTTGGACCTGGTACAGTAGGTGTAGTTTATTATACAGAGAAAGCTATGAGATAATTTATTTAAATTTTCAATAGATCTGCAATAGATTTTTACTGTAATCAATTGCAGATTTATCTTCTTCTTGAAAAGTTATTTTTCCCTTGACAGTATACTTTATATCTATTAGAATTTTTATAAGAGTACACTTTAAATTGGTCCAGTGAGGCCAGAAAGGGAGTATAAATATGGTTGCATTTTTTTGTCATAAGGACTATTCTGTCTGTGAGATAAAATTTTATATGGATAAGGTCAAAGGATAGTGAAGAGAAAAGTAGTATACTTATTCTCTTTATTATCCTTTTATTTTGTCTATTAATTTACGCTCTGCATAACTGTGTACTTTATATAGTTGTTAGGAGGTTCGGTATGAAAGCAAAACTTATCTTAGAAAATGGAATAGTTTTTCAAGGGGAGGCCTTTGGATACTTAGAAGAAACTGTGGGAGAGGTAGTTTTTAATACAGCAATGACAGGCTATCAGGAAGTGTTAACAGACCCTTCCTACTATGGTCAAATTCTTGTAATGACCTATCCCTTAATAGGAAACTATGGATTAAATTTAGAAGATGTAGAATCATCTAGCCCTAAGGTTAAGGGTCTTATAGTACAAGAAGCCTGTAATTACCCTAATAACTTTAGGTGTGAAATAAAGTTGGATGATTATTTAAAAAACAATAAAATTATTGGACTGCAAAAAATAGATACTAGGGCTCTTACTAGGGTTTTAAGAGATAAGGGCACTATGAAGGGAATAATAAGCTTAGAACAAATAAGCCAAGACTATATTGAAAATAAGCTTGAAACTTTTTCGAATTCTCATGGGGTAAAAAAGGTTACAACAGATAAGCCTTATACCATTGATGGGAAAGGCAAGCATGTTGCAATACTAGACTATGGCGTAAAATCTAGCATATTAAAAGCTTTTATAGATAGAGATTGTAAATTAACTGTATTCCCTTCACATACAAGCTATGAAGAGATCTTAAGGGTTAATCCTGACTTAATATTTTTATCCAACGGTCCTGGAAATCCTAGAGATTTGCTGGAGCCTATAGAAACTATCAAGGAACTAATAGGAAAGAAAGGAATAGCAGCTATAGGCTTAGGGCATCAGCTCTTGGCCTTAGCTCTAGGTGGTAGCACTAATAGGCTGAAGTTTGGCCATAGAGGAGCCAATCATCCTGTGAAGGACTTGGAAGATAAGCGGGTGTATATAACATCCCAAAATCATGGATACTATGTGGATAAGTTACCGGACAATGTAACTGCCACTTATATAAATGTAAATGATGGAACTATAGAAGGTATGAAACATAAGACACTTCCTATATACAGTGTGCAGTTTCATCCTGAAACTACTACTAGGTCTAAGGATGGAAATAATATATTCAACAAGTTTCTTTCCCTTTAGTCCTAAGAGGATTTTATGAATTTACAGATTTATAGTTAAGATATCTTTAAATTAAATTTTGGAGGTACATTGTATGCCATTGGATAAGAGTATAAAAAAGGTTTTAGTTATAGGCTCCGGTCCTATAGTAATAGGGCAGGCTGCTGAATTTGATTATTCCGGAACTCAGGCTTGTGAAGCTTTAAAGGAAGAAGGGGTGGAGGTAGTACTAATAAACAGTAACCCTGCCACTATAATGACAGATAAGGAAGTAGCGGACAAAATTTATATAGAACCAATAAGCTTAGAATTTGTAGAAAAGGTAATTGCTAAGGAAAGACCGGACAGCCTTCTTGCAGGGATGGGAGGGCAGACAGGTCTTAATATGGCAGTGGAGCTGTACGATAAGGGGATTCTTGATAAATACGGAGTTAGGGTTATAGGAACGTCTATTGAGTCTATAAAAAAGGGCGAAGATAGGGAGCTCTTTAGGAGTGTAATGAAAGAAATTAATCAGCCTTGTATTGAAAGTGAAATAGTAATGGACATTGAGGCAGGTAAGGCCTTTTCCAGGAGGGTAGGCTATCCTGTAATTGTTAGGCCAGCCTATACCTTAGGTGGTACTGGTGGAGGTATAGCCAATAATGAAGAGGAATTGGAAGGGGTTCTTGGCCAAGGCCTTGCCCTTAGTCCCATAGGCCAGGTCCTTTTAGAAAAGAGTGTTAAGGGCTGGAAGGAAATTGAGTATGAGGTTATGAGGGACAGTTACGGTAATTCCATAGCCATTTGCAATATGGAAAATATAGACCCAGTAGGAATCCATACAGGTGACAGCATAGTAGTAGCTCCAAGTCAGACCCTTTCCTATAAGGAATGTGAAATGTTAAGAAGGGCCTCTATGGAGATAATAGATGCTATTGGTATTGAAGGTGGTTGTAATGTACAGTTTGCCTTAAATCCAAATAGCTTCGAATATGGAGTTATAGAAATTAATCCTAGAGTTAGCCGTTCTTCCGCTCTAGCTTCTAAAGCAACAGGCTATCCTATAGCAAAGGTTGCAACAAAGGTAGCTTTAGGCTATGGACTGGATGAAATACAAAATGCAGTTACCAAGAAGACCTATGCATGCTTTGAACCAGCATTAGATTATGTAGTTGTAAAAATACCTAAGTGGCCCTTTGACAAGTTTTTTGGAGCAGATAGATTGCTAGGTACAAAGATGATGGCAACAGGAGAGGTAATGGCTATTGCTAGTAATTTTGAAGCAGCCTTCCTTAAAGGAATTCGATCCTTGGAGCTGGGAAGATATACCCTAGAACATGAAGGAATGAAAAAGCTATCTTTGGCCCAGTTAAAGGAAAAGGTTATGTCTCCTGACGATGAAAGAATCTTTGCCCTAGCAGAGATGATTAGAGCAAACTATAGAATAGAAATGATATCTCAAATAACTGGTATAGACATATTCTTTGTAAATAAGATTAAGAACATTGTAGACAAGGAAGAAGAGCTCAAAAAGATGTCTATAGATAAGATTGAGAGAGAATATCTTTACGATTTAAAAAGAATGGGTTTCTCAGATAAGGGTATAGGAGACTTGCTTAAGGTTAGTCCTAACGATGTATATAAGTTAAGAAAGAAGTGGGATATAAGCCCTGTATATAAAATGGTAGATACCTGTGCTGGAGAGTTTGAGGCCTTGTCCCCTTACTACTATTCAACCTACAGCCAGTATGATGAAGTGCAGGTTTCAGATAGGAAGAAGGTAATAGTAATAGGGTCTGGACCTATTAGAATAGGCCAAGGTATAGAATTTGATTATGCATCAGTTCATGCTATAAAGGCTTTAAGAAAGATGGGCATAGAAACAATAATAATCAATAACAATCCGGAAACTGTAAGTACAGATTTTGATATATCTGATAAATTGTACTTTGAACCATTAACAGAGGAAGATGTATTAAGTATTATAGATAAGGAAAAGCCCTATGGAGTAATACTGCAATTTGGTGGCCAGACTGCTATAAAGCTGGCTAAGTTCTTAAAGGAAAAGAATATATATATACTAGGTACCACTTCAGAACAAATAGATCTGGCAGAGGATAGGGAGAAATTTGAGGCCTTGTTAGAGGAACTTAAAATATCAAGACCAAAGGGCAAGGCAGTTTGGACTGTGGATCAGGGCTTAAAGGAAGGAGCAGCTCTTGAATATCCTGTACTAGTTAGGCCTTCCTACGTTCTAGGTGGTCAGGGTATGGAAATTACCCATAACGAAAAAGAATTGAAGTTTTACTTGGAAAATGCCTTTGAAAAGGATAAGAAGAATCCAGTGCTTATTGACAAGTATCTTATGGGAAGGGAAATAGAAGTAGACGCTATATGCGATGGAGAGAATGTTTTAATTCCAGGAATAATGGAGCATTTAGAGAGAGCAGGGGTCCACTCTGGCGATAGTATTACCATATATCCTACACAAAATCTTTGTCAATCCATGAAGGAAAAGGTGCTAGAATATACTAAAATGCTAGCTGTGGCTATAGGAATTAAGGGTATGATTAACATACAGTTTATAGAATATAGGGATCAATTGTATGTTATAGAGGTAAATCCAAGAGCCAGCCGAACAGTACCTTATATTAGTAAGGTTAGTGGAGTACCAATTGTAGAGCTAGCAACTAAGGTTATGTTAGGAGAAAAACTTGTTGATCTTGGTTATGGTGTAGATATATATAGGGAGCCAGATATAGTGGCAGTAAAGGTGCCTGTATTCTCAACACAAAAGTTACCAAGGGTAGAAATTTCTCTAGGACCAGAGATGAAATCTACTGGGGAAGTTTTAGGTGTAGGCAAGGATGTATATGAAGCCTTATATAAAGGTTTCTTAGCTTCTGATATGCAGCTGGAGAAGAATACAGGAGTAGTCTTGGCTACAGTAAATGACCATGACAAGGAAGAGTTCTTACAAATAGCTAAAGGCCTAGCAGGCTTAGGCTATAGCTTTACAGCTACCAGTGGCACAGCCAAACTTTTAAAAGATGCTGGCCTTCAAGTAAGGGAAGTTAAGAAGATTAAAGAGGGAGAACCTAACCTTCTTAGTGTTATAAAGAATAGGGAAGTGGATCTGGTTATCAATACTCCAACTAAAGGAAATGACTCCCACAGGGATGGCTTTATTATAAGAAGAACTGCTATTGAGAGAAATATTGAGGTTATAACGGCCCTAGATACTATGAGAGCTTTACTGGAGGTTACTACTAAATTAGGTAGAGAGATGTTTGTTGAGGATATGGAAGTCTTTAATATGGGAAAGAAGGATTGATTTTAATTATTGCTATCACTGTTTATTGTGATAGCAATATTATTTTGAAAAAAGTATATAGTTTCAAAATGGCTCTTAATAATCTATACTAATAGGTGTAAAAGTTCATTACTAATGGAAGAGCTACAGGAGGATTATAGATGAAAATTAAAAGATTGAATAAAATAATTGAAAATATGACTAGGCATAATTTAGAGCAGATGATAATCTCTAATCCAGCCTCAATTTTTTATCTAACAGGTAAGTGGATAGAGTCGGGAGAGAGGATGTTGGTCTTATACATAAACGCTAAGGGACAATGGAAGCTTATAATCAATGAATTGTTTCCATTGGAGGAGCCAGGCCTAGAAAAGCTAGTTTATAATGACAAGGAAGACCCAGTAAAAATACTAGCAGCTATCTTAGAAGATAAGAAGTTAGGTATAGATAAAACTTGGCCTTCTCATTTTTTAATAAGGCTTATGGAATTAAAGAAAAGTATTTCTTTTGTAAATGGATCAACTATAGTAGATGAAGTTAGAATGATAAAGGATGAAGAAGAAATTAAGCTGATGAAAGAGGCCTCAGCTATAAACGATAAGGTAATGGCTGAAGCCATAGAACTTGTTAAGGAGGGTTATGAGGAAAGGAAGCTTTGTAAATTACTTTCTGATATATACGAAAAGTATGATACTTACAGCTGTTCTTTTTACCCTTTGATCGCCTATGGACCTAACGCTGCAGAACCTCATCATAGTTCAGATTCTACCATGATTAAGAATGGAGATAGTGTTATCTTAGACATTGGTGGTTTTACCAATGGATATTGTTCAGATATGACAAGGACAGTTTTTTATAAGGAAGTGTCCCATGAGGCAGAGAAGGTATATAATTTAGTTTTGCAGGCTAATAGAAGGGCCATAGAGGCAGTAAAAGCAGGTGTAAAACTGAGCCAAATAGATATGGCTGCCAGACAAGTTATAGAAAATGCAGGCTATGGTAAATATTTTACCCATAGAACAGGGCATAATATAGGAGTTGAGGTTCATGAGTTTCCAGATGTAAGCTCTGTGAGCCATTTAGAAGCAAAGCCAGGCATGATTTTCTCCATAGAGCCTGGAATATATCTTCCAGGAAAGCTAGGGGTAAGAATAGAAGACCTAGTTTTAGTAACAGAAAGTGGCTGTGAAGTCTTAAATTCTTATTCTAAGGAATTGCAAATAATATAGCTAGCAAATAGTGGTCATATTTCCTCCCTTTTCATAGAGTATTAGCTGAAAAATTGCACAAACTTATAATACAAACCAATAAAAAACCAATATTAAAGGAGGTAACACAGATGGCAAAAAATAATAATCGAGTTTTGGTTCCAGAAGCAAGACAGGGATTAAACAGATTTAAAGCAGAGGTAGCTAGCGAAATAGGATTAGCTAATTATGAAACAACAGATAAGGGCAATCTTACTTCCAGACAAAATGGATATGTTGGTGGAACAATGGTTAAGAAAATGGTAGAGGCATACGAAAAAGGACTATAGTATATAAAAAGTTATTAATAGAAGTCAAGAGACACTCCTTTGGGAGTGTCTTATTTAATGGTGTAGGAAATGTAAAAGTCATATAAAGCCAAGCCCTAAAATACATATCAACACTTTTTTAAAACAAAGCAATATAGCAAGGAACAAGCACATCCCAACCTTTGAAGTATGTGGTATAATTTATATAAAGTGGAGGCTACTGAAGGGGGATTTAAGATGGAAGTAAAAATGTTGATTGAAAATGAAAAGTTAGAATCACGGCCGGAACTGGCTAAGAAACATGGCCTTTCATTATTTATAAGATATAAGGGAGAAAATATTCTCTTTGATACCGGTGATAGTGGAGCTTTTATAGATAATGCAGATAAGATGGGTGTTAGTATAGAAGATATAGACACTGTTATAATATCTCATGGACATTATGATCATGGTGGTGGCTTGGAAAGATTTTTAAGAATGAATAGTAAGGCTAGAGTGTTTATCCATTCAAAGGCTAGAAAAAACTATTATGTTAAGCTGCCATTTAAAAACAAGGATATCAGCATACCCAGAGAGGTTTTTTATCATTATGACAAGAGAATAACATTTATGGAGGAGACAGAAGAACTATCTAAAGGACTGTTTCTTATCACCGATATTAGTAAAAAAGAACCTTGGACCAAGTTCGCCCAAAGAATGCTTACAAAAGAAGAGGGAAGATTTGTACAGGGATGGAGATTGAATTATAAAAGGAGGGAGCTAGATTATATGAATTAATCCAGCTTTTAGAGAAAATAAGTTAATCCTAGTAGGGTAGCTACCCCACTCGGATTAACTTTGCCTTTTATCTTAGAAAATTAACTCAATTAAAATTCCAGCAATAGAGCTTATAGCTACTAAAAGAGCTGTTACCTTCAAGGAGTCTTTTACACTCTTGTTTTCCTTAAAGAGGATTAGTAAACCTAGACCAGCATTAGAACCTAAACCTGCTACAACAGAACCAAAGCTTAAGCCACCCTTTAAGAAGACTTCAGTTATAACTACAGATGAAGCACAGTTAGGTATAAGGCCAAAGATTGATGTAAATATTGGTTGGAACAAGGAATCAGACATTAGAACCTGGCCTAAATTATCTTCACCTACGTAATGAATAATAGAATTAAGTACTATAGTTGCTATAAACAGATATATAAATACCATTACAGTATGTTTGATAGGATGAGATAAAAGCTCCTTCCAACTAACTTTACTGCTAGTGCAGCTGTGACCACAGCAGCCCTTTTCATCTATTTCATCAAGGTGAATATCCTCAACAGTTTCAGAAGAAGCACAAATTTCTGCTCCTACCTGACTTTTAGCCCTGGCAGACATTATAAAGTCTATTAGATAGCCGGCCACTATGGCAATAATAAACTTTGATAAAAACAAGGGAGCCACTACTCCAAGTTTATCTGGTTGTGACAAAATTATTGGCAATGCCTCGTCTGAGGTTGAAAGATAAACTGCTAGCAAGGTACCTAAAGTAACAACCTTTTTGTTATATAGTACTGTTGCCATTACGGAAAAGCCGCATTGTGGAACAAGACCAAAAAGGGCACCAGCTGCTGGAGCTATTTTTCCTGCTTTCTTAACCTTAGTTATGAGATTATCACCTAGTTTAATTTCAATATACTCTATTGCTACGTAAATGATAAAAAGAAATGGTAGCATTTTTGCCGTATCAATAAGAGCATGGTGTAAAATTTCAGACATACTTACCTCCTAAATGCGAATGATTTGCAACTATACTTTATCATTATATACAAAAATAATCAAGTTAAAATTAAAAGTTTCAAAATATTATCTTTAACAATTTTCCTGATAAGTATGCAAAGAGTAAAAGTAAAAAAGTTAATTAAGAATAAGACTGTTTATTATGGCTAAGTATTCCCTGACATAATAGGTAGGAATAAGGTAGCTGTGTATAGGCGCTGACCAACTTTGAACATCGTCAAAGCCTACCTCCTTAGCTAATGCATTAGAGCGAAACATATGAAAGTTACTTGTAACGATAGTTATTTTTAGATTTTCTTTACTATCTATTTCCCTAATAAGTTTTCTGCTAAAGACTAGATTTTCTTCAGTGCTGGTAGATTTATCTTCTTTTATTATCCTGTCCTCAGAAATACCATGTCTTACTAGGTAGCTTTTCATGGCTTCTGCTTCTGTAATAGTTTCCCCAGGCCCCTGGCCGCCAGAAACTACTATCCTTGTTTCTTCAGGTAAGACCTCCAGTAGCTCTAAGCTGGCTTTAAGTCTTTGAGATAAAGTAAGGGAGGGTACATCTCCATTTAGACCTGCACCGAGTATGACAACATAATCTGGCGTCTCTGTGTCCCTTGTACTTCCAGCTCTTATTATAAGGCCTTCTATTATAATAAAGGATATGATAAAAAGTATGGAAAGAGTATGGGCTATAATAATTCCATACTTTATAAACTTATTATCTCTTTTTACTCTTACTTTTAAATGAATGTAACCTAAAGCGGCTAAAACTATGCTTAGAAACAGAAAAAAGGGCCAGAAGCTTATGTTGAAGGCCATAGTACCTATAGAGTTTAGAAGGCAAAGAATTGCTAAAACATACATACTTATTCCTGTGAATCTTTTTACTTGTTTTTTCAAAAGTATTTCCTCCAATCTAATGTATTACTAATCATTATACACTAATTGGAAGGTAGGGAGAATATAATATGTAGCCATATCTACCAGAGATTAAGTGAAAAAGTAAAGGGCGGAATAAGCTTGGAAGTTGGTAAAGATATTGACAAGACTAAGGGATAAAAATATAATGAAAGTGAAGTATAAGAAAGGTAGGTATAAGAAGGAGACATGAGGAAGTAATTCGATTTTAGCTTAAAGTAATTAAATGAAGATTTATTAAGCTGGAGTGGACAATATCCTCTATTTGTTGTGCCTTTTTTATGCCTTTTATTAATCTCTTGGCTAGGCTCTTATTCAAGAGGGAGGATTTAATTAAGAAGGTAGAGTTACTTAGCGGCGGTGAGAGAGTAAAGGGAGCTTTAGCTAAAATTATGGTTAGTGATTTTAATATGTTAATTTTAGATGAGCCTACCAACTATTTAGATATTTATTCTTTAGAAGCAGTGGAAGAAGCCCTTAAGGAATACAGCAACACCATTTTATTTGTTTCTCATGATAGAAAGTTTGTTAAGAACATTGCAGATCATATATTAGAAATTGAAAATAAGAAGATAAATTTTTTTCAGGGCACATTAGAAGAGTATTTAGAAAAAAAGAAACAGGCAGAAAAGCCCCAAAAGAAAGAGCTAGATGCTGCTGAAATTATGATCTTAGAAAACAGGATGGCAGAAATCTTAGGCCGATTAAGCATGCCTTCTAAGAAAGATGATCTAGAGGCCCTGGACTTGGAGTATAAAGAAATACTAGCTAGGTTAAAAGGGCTTAAGTGACCATAGCGGAAGTTATATAATTTAAAATAATAAGGGCTTCTTACCAGCATAGCTGATAAAAAGCCCTTATTATTTTTATTTGACAACTTTCATTTGTCTTTAAGTCCTAATCTAGCTTCAAGCCTTTAAGCTTATCGCCAAGTATGTCTCCTAAAGTTGCTCCTGTATCATTAGAATTATACTTGGATAGGTCTACTTGAGGTTTGGCAATAGCTTCTTTTATGCTAAGGGATATTTTAGATTTTTCATTGTCGATGTCTAGTATTTTAACCTTTACAGTATCTCCAACTTTTAATACATCTGAAGGCTTTGCAATTCTTTCTTCGGAAATTTCAGATATATGAACAAGTCCCTCTATGCCAGTTTCTAGTTCAACGAAGGCTCCAAAGTCTACTACACGAACAACTTTACCTTCTACCACACTTCCTACTGCAAACTTGCTTGCTACAGTATTCCAAGGGTTTTCATTTATATCTTTTAGAGCAAGAGAAATTCTATTGTTGGCCTTATCAAAGTCTAGTACATATACATCAACAGAGTCGCCAACGGATACAACATCTGCAGGGTTAATAACTCTTTTCCAAGATAGGTCATTGTTGTGGATAAGGCCGTCTACTCCGCCAAGGTCTACAAAGGCTCCAAAACGTGCAAGTCTTGTAACTGTACCGGTTCTTTTTTCACCTTTCTTAAGAGAAGCCCAAAGCTTAGCTTTTTTCTCTTCAGCTTCCTTTAGTTCAACTGCTTTTCTGGATAGGATTATTTTCTTTTTCTCCTTATCCAACTCTATGATAGCTACCTCCATAGTTTTTCCAACAAGGCTGTTTAGATCATCTATACGCTGAAGTGATGACAAGGATGCTGGAATAAAGGCTCTAACCCCTTTTACATCAGCAGTTACACCACCTTTAACTGCAGCTTTTATAGTTACGCTTATTGTTTTATCTTCCTTTTTAAGCTCCTCTAGTTCATCCCAAAGGTGAACTGCATCTGCTTGTTTCTTAGATAAAGCTACATTTCCTTCTCCATCGTTAACTTTTAAAACATAAACTAGTATTTCGTCATCAACTTTAACTAGATCCATTGGCTTAACATTAGGATCTGAAGAAAGTTCTTCCTTTGAAATAACCCCATCTGCCATATAGCCTATATTAACTAGGACTTCATCTTCTTTAACAGATAGAACCTTACCTTTCAATATATCTCCAGGATGAATAGCTTTTATTGAATTATCTAATTCATTCATTAAGTCTTGCATGCTGTTTTCCATGTTTCAATCTCTCCTTCTTAGTAAAAAATACATCATGAGTATATTATATCAAATAGCTTACAATAAAATAACCCTTTTTGTGGGGAATATATGTTTAATGAAAATTGTGTGCCAAATTTTTACTTTATACTTGATATTTTTACCAACATTTGGTATATTTAGTAATATATATATCATCTTCTTTAGTGTTTGTATAGAATTATAATGCTCAGAAACATCTTTGTAAACCGATAAATAGGGCATTAAATCGACATAGATAAAGATAGTGAAAGAAGCGTAAATTTAAAACTAGATATAGGGAAAAACAGGTAGGAGGATTAAAAATGAGGGTACTAGTAACTGGAGGCTGTGGTTTTATTGGGTCAAGTATTGTAGATGAACTACTAAAAAAGGGTCATGATGTGACAGTAATTGATAATTTAAGTAGCGGACGGAGAGAAAATCTAGATCCGAGAGCTCATTTATTTGTGGCAGATATAAGATCTTCGGAGATAGATGAGATTTTTAAAAGAACAAGACCACAAATACTTTATCATCAGGCGGCTCAAGTAGACGTACAAAGATCAATAAGCCAGCCAGAATTTGATGCTGATGTCAACATAATTGGAACCTTAAGGGTTTTAAACTGCTGTAAGAATTATGCTGTTAGAAAAATAATATTTGCTTCTTCTGCTGCTGTGTATGGACAACCTCAACATCTGGGCATAAATGAACTCCATACTATAGAGCCTATTTCCTTCTATGGAATTTCAAAGTATACAGTAGAGAGATATATTGAAAACTTTTGTCCTATGCACCAAATAGAATATACAATTTTAAGATATGCCAATGTGTATGGAGAAAGGCAGGGTTCCAAAGGAGAAGGTGGAGTTGTATCTGTATTTTTAAAGAATATGCTTACTTGCAAAGATATAAATGTTTACGGTGATGGGGAGCAAACACGGGACTTTATATATGTAAGAGATGTAGCAAAGGCAAATATTGCAGTTCTTCATGGTGGTAATGGACAAGTATTTAATATAGGCACTAATAGCTCAGCTTCTATAAACAAGCTATACAAGTTTATGAAGAGCTACACTAATTATCAAAAGGAGCCTATATATTGTCCTAAAAGACAGGGTGATATAGAACATTCCTATTTGGATAATTCAAAGGCTCTAAACTTATTAGATTGGCAGCCGGAGTTTACCCTTGAAGAAGGATTGAAGGAAACAATAATAAATTATGTTGGAGGAAGCCAGTACTATGCATGTTGTACAGGAGATGAGGAAGAGTAAGAGCTCCTCTGCAAGTTTTCCAGTAAAAATTTTATTTGGAGTAACCTTGTCAGAATTAGGAGGTGCCCAAAGAGTAGTATTTGATATTATATCTTCCTTGCCTCAGGACCAGTATGATATTACTCTTGTAACTTCTCCCGTTGGAGAATTGATTAACTGGATAAATAATCTAAATAGGAAGAGAAAAAGTCAAATTCGAATTATTGAGCTTTCTTCTATAAAGAGAGAGCTGTCTCCCTTTTATGATCTAAAGGCTGTAAAGGAACTTTATAAAATAATTAAAAAGGAAAAGTATGATATAGTCCACTTTCACAGCTCAAAAATGGGCATATTAGGGAGAGTTGCCGCATGGCTTGCAGGAATAAAGAAAATCTATTTTACCGTTCATGGTTGGGGTATAAATGACAATATGAGCAAGGCTAAAAAAATTATACTTGGTGCAGCAGAGAGCTTTGCCAGCAGGTTAAGCACCAAGGTAATATGTGTTTCCCAGCAGGATAGGGAAAAGGGCATAAGAAATGGTTGGCTAAAGGAAAGTAACAGCTGTGTTATACATAATGGTATCCAAGAGATTGCCCACAGTAAAGGAAAGTTAAAAAATCAGTTGGGACTTAGGGAGGATATACCTATCATTGGTATGGTAGCTAGGCTCAAAGAACCTAAGGATCCAATGTTAACTATAGAAGTAATAAATGAATTAAGAAAAAGAGGGAAGAAATGTAGGCTGGTTATAGTAGGAGATGGTCCTTTAAGGCCACAGTGCCAGTCTTTGATAGAAAAGCATCACTTGCAAGAGCAGGTGACCTTGTTAGGTAGTAGAGAGGATGTTAGAAGCTTGTTGCCGGATATGTCAGTTTTTACCCTTTTCTCTAAGTGGGAAGGTCTCCCTATATGTATACTGGAAGCCATGGCAGAGGGATTGCCAGTGGTAGCAACAGACGTTGGTGGGATTTCAGAACTAGTAGAGCCGGGGGTAAATGGATACCTAGTAAGTAAAAGGGATATTACAGAAGCAGCAGATTACATAGAAAAGTTATTATCTAACAAGAGCCTTAGAGAAAGCATGGGGTCTAGGGGAAAAGAAATATTTGAAGGAAAGTTTACTAAGGACAGGATGGTAGGAGATTATGAGGCTTTATATATGGATAACTACAAGATAAATGATGGCTCTCCTAAAGAAGTTCTTTCAGAAACTGCAGTAGCTCTACAAGGGGAAAGGGATAAGGGGTCTGACTCTAAAAAGAACTTCTCTTGGTTGCTGATAGGCAATGTGTTTAACGCTGGAGCCAGAGGTGCCCTGCTTGTGATATTAGCTAAGTTAGGACAGCCTGCAGATGTAGGTATCTTTACTACAGCCTTATCCATTAACACTCCAATTTTTATGTTGGCAGATTTGGACCTTAGGACTATCCTTGCTACAGATTCTAAAGATCAGTATAGTTTTTCAGACTATGTAGCTTTAAGAGTCAATACATGTTTCTTTTCTGTTTGTATATCCTTTATTGTAGCTTTAGTGCTAGCTGTGTTTTTCAATTTGCCTATTGTAAGTGCTCTAGTAATAGTAGTAATGGCAGTGGCTAAATCTGTGGAGGCACTAAGCGACATAATACTAGGCTTGCTACAGAAGAATAGATGTATGGACAAGATAGGTAAGTCGCTGATTATAAAGGCTTTTTTATCTTGTTTAATGATGGCTCTATTATTTTATTTTACAAAAAGTGTGGTTTTTTCAACTATTGGACTAGCAGTAGCCTGGGCGACTATACTGCTGCTTTATGATATGTGCAATGGAAGGAAGATTTTTCAGGACAAGTTAGTTTTTAATTCTAAGGCGGTAAAGAGATTACTTAAAACCAGTTTTCCAATGGGTATTGTTCTAATGATTTGGTCCTTGAACTTAAATATACCAAATTACTTTATTGGAGGCTATCTTGGTAGCGATGAACTAGGATACTTTTCTTCTATGTTTCACCTTGTGATTGCCAGTGACATTATTGTAAATTCCTTAATGCAGTCAGAGCTTCCAACCTTGGCTACTTACTATTGGGAAGGGCGAAAAAAGAGCTTTTTTAAGAAACTAAATAAGTTAATTTTTATAGCCTGCCTATTAGGAACTGTTGGTGTGATAATAAGCTCATGCTGTGGAAAGCTTATTTTAACCATACTATTTAAAGAGGATTATGCTGCTAGGTCAAATATATTCACTTTACTAATGATGGCCTATGCAGTGCAATACTTAAATATTTGCTTGAATAATAGCATTACAGCAGCAAGATTACTTAAAGTCCAGCCATACATATATATTGTAGCATTAATAGGAAACATAAGTGCTAACTGGCTTTTAGTGCCAAGGTATGGACTTAGAGGTGCAGCCTACGCTGTGGTTTTGTCTGCAGCTGTTCAGCTTATAGGTAATGGGGCTATAAATTACAGTTTATACAAGAACTTTACAAGAAGACCGAAGGAGCTTGGTAAATTAATCTAGATTTGTACTTTAAATATGAGGTTAAAACACAACATTTAATTAGTATGTTACAGGGTGGTATGATATGAAAAAATTATTAGGATACATGATTTATTGTTATATATTACTTTTGCCTATAGCCTTTGTGGAACCATCTCCCTCAGATTTTCTTTTTATTATCATAATAATCTTGGCATTTGAACAGAGAATATTTTTTAATGTAAGGAAGTTTCTTAATAATAAGATTGTCTTTAGGGGTATATTGGGTTTTCTGGCCTTGAATCTAATATCTATTTTAAGGGCTGAAAATATATTTGCTTCTATTAAGTATTCCGTAATAACAATTTATTTGATGATGGTTGCAGTAGTTATATTCTTGTATGAACCTAAAAAGGTTTTTAATAGACCCTTAGGACTAAGAGGTGAAGGCCATGAAACTAATGATAGTAAATACATGTTAATTTTTAATGCTTATGTAGTAGGCAGCACTGTATCTGCAGTATTGGGTATTATGGGTTACATAGGTATTATGCCTCGTTGGTTAACCTATGACCCCTACAGAACCCAAGGATTATTTAAGGACCCAAATGTCTTTGGACCCTTCCTTGTTCCTACAATAGTAATCTTGATTGACGACCTTAAAAAGAAAAAGGTAATAAGATCAAAAACTTACGTCCACATACTTTTACTATGTATAAATGCTTTAGGTATACTCTTGTCTTTTTCTAGATCTGCCTGGGCTTGTGCTTTACTAGCAGTAGCTGCATATTTCTTCTTTAATATAAAGAAGGAAAATTTACTTAAGGTCCTTTATGGAGGTATTGGACTAGCTGTTCTTATGGGCTTAGTGTGGATAATCTTGCCTGATGGGGATTTTAAAAGTTTCATAGCTGAAAGAGCTAATTTACAGTTATACGACTCGGAAAGGTTTTCAGTGCAGAGGGTAGGATTAGAGCAAGGTTTTGATAAGCTAATTGGTTATGGACCAGGTCAATATGAAAAGGTGGTAGAGAAAGTTATAGGCTTTGAACATTCTGCTCATAGTTTGTATGTACGAACAATGCTGGAAAGTGGAAGTCTATCATTAATACTTTTTTTAATAGCCATAGGGAATATAATAATTAGATTATACAAGGCTGAAAAGTATAGTAAAAGACGGTTAGTTGTTAATTATTCGGTGGTTTTTTCAATAATGATTTCTTTCATGGTAAATAGCATAGTAATTGATACAATTCACTGGAGACATTTTTGGATTTTCATAGGAATTTCCTTATCAATGCTATGGGATGCTAGGGAAAAAGTTAAGAAAGTAAAGAAAACTAGTGAAGTAAAAGTCATTGCTGGAGAAAGCTTATCAAGAGGATTAGAGGATATGAGGACAAGGAGAGTTATAAGGGGAAAAGACAATTTAGTAGCAATAAAAAGTAAGGAAGAGAGATCAATCAATGAACGAGAGATAGAGGAATCACTAAGGGTATTAGAAAGTGTATTGAAGGAAGAACTAGGTGAATTAGACGAACTTGATGATAGCTACAGTTTACGAGGAGGATTAAGATGAAAGAAGTAAAAATAATAGATACTTTAGACGAGCTACTTCAATATAGAGGAGAATGGGAAAAACTTATAGATATTAATGGTTTAGACATACCTTTTATGGAATTTGAATGGATTGTTCCATGGTGGGAAATATTAAGGGAAAATCAGGAGCTTTATATTATAACTTTCTTTAAGCAGGATAAGGTTATAGGTTTTTGCCCTCTGATGAAGACAAAAAAGGGCAGATATACTGAGGTAGAGTTTTTAGGATCTCCTCAGGCCTCTTATATGGACTTCTTATTTGATCCCTCTTTTAGAGAAGAACTTAATATGAGTTTTTTAGATAAAGTAGATAAAATAAAAGATTCCTATTTATTTAATTTACATGCTTTTGCAACAAGATCAGAAAATTTTCATATTCTTCAAAAGTATTTATCTGACAAAGGAAAGACCTTTTATAGCAGGGTAATTGATTGTCCATATATAGATACTAGAGGGAAGAGCTTTGAAGAATATTATAAGGCCAAAAGAAAACATAGTTCTATAAAAAGAATAAAGTCTGTTGAAAAAAAGATTGCTGATGCAGGAGGAGAGCTTAAGTATCTTAATTCCAGCAATTTGAAAGAAAATAAAGATTTTATGGATAAGGTTTTTCAAATCCATGATAAAAGGTGGTCAAAGAAGCTAGATACTAGTGATTTTTCTAGTGAAAAAAATAAAAAATTTTTTACTGCTTTAGCTACAAATAATAATAAAAGATTAAAAGTAGCGGTGGATTTTTTAACCTTAAACGATGAAGTTATAGCCTTTGAATATGGCATAATTACAGGTAAAACCTATTTGGGCTATAGGGCCTGTCATGATGATGATTATTCCCCTCTTTCTCCTGGCAAGATATCTTTAAAGGAAAACATAAAGGTTATTTTTGATAGTGACCTAGAGGAGTTTAATTTTGGTACAGGCTATGAAAGGTATAAGTTAGAGTGGACAGATAATAGAGGTGGCCTAAATAAGCTTTTATTTTCTACTGACGATTCTTACAGCTTAAAAATTCTTTCAACTAGTATGAAGAAGGAAGAGCTAATAAAAAAGCTAAAGTCAAAGCCAAAGATTGTTAGTTTTAAAAGAAACACTTTGGGAAAGATTAAATATATTTTATCTTTTGCCTATATAAGAACAAGAATAAAGGATGCAAGGGGAAGACTTACCTTATATAGCTTGAAACAATTAATTAAAAAAACTTGCTACAGGATTATAGAAGCTAGATATTTTCAAGTAGATATTTTTAAAATGAAAAAACCTAAAGGACTAAATTATAAATATGATGAATCTTATTCTGCCACAATAGCTAGTTTCAATGATGTTTATACTATAGCAGAATTTCTTAAGTGTTCTGTTAAAAAGGTAGTTAGCTATATGTATAAAGGAAACAGCTGTGCTATTGTTTGGCATAAGGAAAAGATAGTAGGCTGTATATGGTTTTCTTACAGTTGTGAAAATAAAAGATTAAAGCGCCAGATTGATATTATAGGTAGAAAAATTCTTTTTATAAAGAAAATATTTGCAGACAGGAAATACCATGTTAAGGATATACAATATGTAGGACTTACTCACATTCATCAACAGATATCAAAGAAGGAGATATTTATTGGAGTTAGACATAGATGCATTCATAATCCAAACGTTACTTTGAAGGAAATGTTAATCCCCCAATATTGTATAAGAATTAAGAAGGTGCTTAAAGAAGAAAAAGTTACTCTAGGGGAGGTATGATAACTAAATGAAAACTGTTTTTTGGATTAAGAAGATTATTAAGCTTATATGTATCCCTAGTGGAATTATACTTAATGCTATTTCTAAAAGAAATAAGGGAATAAAGATTTTAATGTACCATAGAGTAAAAGATGATGTGCAAATGGAGTTGGCAGTAAATACAAAAGATTTTCAATGGCAGATGGAGTATTTAAAAAGAAAGGGTTATAAAGTAATATCCATGGATGAAGCCTGTGAAAGAATAAAAAAGCAGGATTTAGAGGACAAGTTTCTTGTTCTGACCTTTGATGATGGATATGAAGATTATTATCATACCACTTATCCTATCCTTGACAAGTATGGTTATCCTTCCATAGTATATTTAGTCCCATCATATATTGAAAGTAAAAAGGTCTTTTGGTGGGATGAAGGGTTAGGTGAGTCTGCTCTTTTGAATTGGCAACAAATAAAGGAGCTACAAGCTAAGGGTTTAACTAGCTTTGGTTCCCACACATGGAGCCATGCTGATCTTGAGGATAGGGATATAAAAACAATTAGGCATGAGTTGGCAGAATCAAAAAGTTTTATAGAAGATAAGCTAAGAACTCCTGTAAAGCATTTTGCTTACCCAGGAGGTTACAATAATGGACTTTCTCAAAAGTTGGTCAAGTCTATATATAGTTCAGGTTTATCTATATGTGATGGTATCAGCACTTATAAGGCCAGTTTATCTGGAGATTTTTCTAAAATTACAAGAATACCTGTGCAAAAAAGTGATGGTAAAATCTTGTTTGCTGCTAGATTGAAAGGCTGGATATGGTTTGAGGCCGCAGTTTGCAGACTAAGAAAGAGCAAACGTGCTAGAAAAAGAAAAAAGTTGGCTTGTTTAAAATCCGGGGAAAGCAGGTGCGTGGTACATGAGTGATCAAAGTTACTTACTAAAAGCTAAGAGTAATAAGTATGAAAGAAATTTGATATATTTAAATTGCAAGGTCTATTATGACTTTGTTAAGAGACTAGTGGATCTATTTATTTGCTTTACTGCTTTAGTTATTTCTGCACCTATAATTATAATTGCATGTATAGCAGTAGCCTTAACGTCTAAGGGCTCACCTATATTCACACAAGAAAGATTGGGACTTTGGGGGAAAAAGTTTAAAATATATAAAATTAGATCCATGTACATAGACGCTGAAGCAAACGGAAGACCTCAATTGGCTCAAGTAGATGATCATAGAATTACTCCTGTAGGAAAGTTCATAAGAAAGACTAGAATAGATGAATTGCCTCAGCTTATTAATGTAATTAAAGGGGATATGAGCATCATAGGCCCTAGGCCGGAAAGAGAGTTTTTCTATCAGGAATACAGTAAAAGCTTGCCTGAATTTTACGATAGGCTCCAAGTAAAGCCTGGTATAACCGGTTTAGCCCAAGTGTCTGGCGGTTACCATATGCCTCCTGAGGAAAAGCTTAAATATGATATGGAATATATCCAGTATAGAAATTTTATTTTTGATGTAAAAATTGCCTTTAAAACCATACTTGTGATGATTACGGGAAAAGGAGCAATCTGAGAGCAGGTATCGGATAAGAGAGAACAGGTATCGGAGAACGGATAAGAGATGTAAGGTAAAGAAACAGTTGCTGGTTGGAAATAGCGACTGTCTCTTTATTTTTTATTAGGATAAGATCTTAAAGTCCAATACTCTCTAGGTATTCGTCGTAAGTCATTCTCTTATCAACAATACCATCATCAGTAATGGCAATAATTCTATTTGCAATTGTTTGTATAAACTGGTGGTCATGGGAGCTAAAGAGTATATTGCTCTTAAAGTCTCTAAGACCATTGTTTAATGCAGTGATAGATTCAAGGTCAAGGTGGTTTGTAGGCTGATCAAGAATTAGTACATTGGCGCTGCTTAGCATCATTCTTGATAGCATACATCTTACTCTTTCGCCACCGGATAGAACCTTAGCTTCTTTTAAAGCTTCATCGCCGGAGAATAACATTCTGCCTAGGAAGCCTCTTAGGTAGCTTTCTGATTTTTCCTCAGAGAATTGTCTTAACCAGTCTACCAGGTTTAATTCACAGTCATTGAAGAACTGGGAGTTATCCTTGGGGAAATAAGAGCTTGTTATTGTTATGCCCCATTTGTATTCCCCACTGTCTGGCTCCATTTCTCCCATAAGTATTTTAAACAAGGTGGTAACTGCTAGCTCGTTATCCGCTAGGAAGGCTATTTTATCATCCTTTGATACGGTAAAGCTTACATTGTTAAGAACCTTAACTCCATCTATAGTCTTTGTTAAGCCTTCAACTCTTAGAATATCGTTACCTACTTCTCTTTCAGGCTTGAAACCAACAAAAGGATATCTTCTGCTGGAAGGTTCAATGTCTTCTATATTAATTTTATCTAATAGCTTCTTTCTTGAAGTAGCCTGCTTGGACTTAGAAGCATTGGCACTAAATCTGGCAATAAAGTCCTGAAGGGCTTTTATTTTTTCTTCCTTCTTCTTGTTCTGATCCTTCATTAATTGTAGGGCTAGCTGGCTGGACTCATACCAGAAGTCATAGTTTCCTACATAGAGCTTAATCTTTCCATAGTCAACGTCGGCTATATGGGTACATACCTTATTTAAAAAGTGTCTATCGTGGGATACAACTATAACAGTACCTTCAAAGTTTATAAGGAACTCTTCTAACCAGTTAATAGACTTTATATCCAAATGGTTGGTAGGCTCGTCAAGAATTAGAACTCCTGGCTTACCGAATAGGGCTTGAGCCAAGAGGATCTTAACCTTTTCTCCACCTTCTAGCTCTGCAACCTTCTTTTCATGGAGTTCTGTGCCTATACCTAGGCCCTGTAGCAGTGAAGAAGCCTCAGCTTCAGCTTCCCAGCCGTCTAATTCTGCGAATTCTGCTTCTAGTTCAGAAGCCTTGATACCATCTTCATCTGTAAAGTCAGCCTTGGAATAGAGCTCATCTTTTTCCTTCATAATTTCATATAATCTTGGATTTCCCATTATTACAGTTTCAATAACAGGAAAGTCATCAAATTGATAGTGGTCCTGTTTTAGTACAGAAATTCTAACACCTGGAGCAACACTAACCTCACCAGTATTTGCTTCGATTTCTCCAGAAAGAATTTTTAAAAAGGTACTTTTTCCTGCACCATTAGCACCAATTACTCCATAACAATTGCCTGGTGTAAACTTTAAATTAACATCTTCAAAAAGCTTACGGCCTCCATATCTTAAACTTACATTTGTAACAGTTATCACTAACAAATCATCCTTTTCTTATAATATTAACAAGCTGTGTTACTTCTAATTTTTAATTACACTTTGCCATTATATCATAAAAGTAAGATTAACTCATTAGTTATAATTAAATATAAAACTCTGTTTTAAGAAGGTGCTGGTGAAATGTGAGTACCAAAGCTATTAGCCAGTTGCAAGGCCTTTTGTGAAGCATTTCTTACAGCTAGGTCTAAGGCTTGGCGGTAATAGGCAGAGGGGTTTTCAACAGAAAAGTTTATGTCCTCCACCCGATTAGCTCCATTAGCAGTGGCAGTGTCTATTATTTCTCCAATTATACTAAAGTCTTTTATTGTAAGGGATAAAATGTTAGTAACTCTGTAGCCTCTAAAAACCTGTCGGCCCTCAATATAATCATACTGGGGTTGAATATCAAAGAAGGCTGTGCTTATATCCTGTCTGGGAATATCCATCTTATATAGGCTATTAATTACTGCATTTATTTTTGCGGTATTTTCACTTTGGGCCTTTTCTAAACTCATGTCTTCCGTTACAACACCTATTCTTATAGTAGCTTTAGTTGGGTCGGCACTTACACTGCCTATACCTGTAACTTTTATAATACCCTCCTGAGAAGTACATAGGGACATTGGATTTTGGTAGCCATAATTAATCATAGATATTAACCTTCATTGAAATTATTATACTATATATAATATTGCGGTTTATTTAGGAACTGTTACTAAAAAAAAATTAGATAATAAATTTATTGCAAATCAAAAATCACTGTGATATACTAATCTAGTACTTGTAGTTGGTTGCAAGGAAAAAAGATTTAAATGATCAACAGCATTCCCCTTAACTAGGAAGAAGTGTTAATCAAATTTTAAATCTTCGTATCAATGTAAAAGGAGGAATGTTGAAATGGCAGATAAGAACTTAGTATGCAAAGATTGCGAAAAAGAATTTGTTTTCACTGAAGGCGAGCAAGCTTTCTACAAAGAAAAAGGATTCGAAAACGATCCAGTAAGATGTCCTGATTGCAGAAGAGCAAGAAAGCAACAGAACAACAGAGGATTCAGAAGATAATTAAATCCGAAATGACACCCTATAAGAGAAATCTTATAGGGTTTTGTTTTATAGTAATTTATAGAAAGGATTGAGTATATGAGTAAAGTTTTAGTTTTAGCAGAAAAGCCCTCTGTGGGTAGAGATATTGCCAGAGTTCTTAAATGCTCTAAAAAGGGCAATGGTTATTTGGAGGGAGATAAATATATAGTTACCTGGGCCTTAGGACATTTGGTTACCTTAGCCAATCCAGAGCAATATGATGATAGGTACAAGACTTGGAAGCTTGAGGATTTACCTATACTGCCATTCCCCTTAAAACTTGTAGTTATTAAGCAAAGTGGCAAGCAGTTTAATGTAGTAAAGGAACAGATGAAGAGAAAAGATGTAGATAGGATAGTAATTGCCACCGACGCAGGGAGAGAAGGGGAGCTAGTGGCCAGATGGATTATAGAAAAGGCCCATGTAAGAAAGCCCTTAAAGCGTTTATGGATTTCCTCTGTTACAGACAAGGCTATAAGGGAAGGCTTTAATAAGCTGAAGGATGGCAGGGAATACGAAAACTTATACCATTCAGCGGTGGCTAGGGCAGAAGCAGATTGGATAGTTGGAATAAATGCAACTAGGGCCTTAACTAGTAAGTATAATGCCCAGTTATCCTGTGGAAGAGTGCAGACTCCTACTTTAGCAATGATCGCTGCCAGAGAAGAAGAAATAAGAAATTTTAAGCCTAAAACTTATTATGGCATTACTGCTGTAGCTCAAGGAATAAAGTTCACCTGGCAGGATAGCAAGTCTAAGGATATAAAAAGCTTTGATAGAGGTAAGATAGAGAAGATTATAAAGAATATTAGAAATAAGGATGGTCAAATTATAAATATAGAAAAGGCTACAAAGAAGAAATTTGCCAGTCAACTTTACGATCTAACAGAACTACAAAGGGATGCAAATAAGTTCTTTGGCTATTCTGCTAAGGAAACCTTATCCATTATGCAGAGATTATATGAAAATCATAAGATCCTAACTTATCCAAGAACAGATTCAAGGTATTTAACTTCTGACATAGTAGATACCTTAAAGGACAGAATTAAGGCCTGCGGTGTAGGCCCTTATTCAAAGGTTGCCATGAAGCTGATGAGAAGTCCCATCAAGGCTAGTAAACACTTTGTAGATGACAGTAAGGTTTCGGATCATCATGCCATTATTCCAACGGAAGAGTCTGTAGTTTTAAGCAATTTAAGCGATAAGGAGAGAAAGATCTATGATTTAGTGGTTAAGCGTTTCTTATCAGTCTTATATCCACCCTTTGAATACGAACAAACTACCCTTAGGGTGAAGATAGGTGAGGAAAGCTTTATTGCTAAAGGCAAAAGAGTTCTATCCTTAGGCTGGAAGGAAGTTTATGAAAACAAGTTTCAGGATGAGGATAGCGAGGATGGAGCTGATCAAAATCTACCCCAGCTTAATAAGGGGGAACTGTTGAAGGTGACAGCCTTAACTGAAACTAAGGGAGAAACAAAGCCACCAGCACCTTTTAATGAAGCCAGCCTTCTTTCTGCCATGGAAAATCCCGTTAAGTATATGGAGGGAGAAAGGAAGGAGCTTATAAAAACTATAGGAGAAGCTGGAGGAATAGGTACTGTTGCTACTAGAGCAGATATTATAGATAAGTTATTTAATAGCTTTCTAATAGAAAAGAGAGGGAAGGATATATTTATAACTTCCAAGGGTAAGCAGCTCTTAGACCTTGTGCCAGAAGATTTGAAGTCACCAGCTTTAACTGCAGAATGGGAGCAAAAGCTTGGAGATATTTCTAAAGGTAAGCTGAATAAAAAGGCTTTCATTGCAGAAATGAGAAAGTATGCAGAAGAGATAGTAAAGACAATCAAGAGCAGCGAAGAAAAGTTTAGGCATGATAATATGACAAGGGAAAAGTGCCCGGAATGTGGAAAATACTTGTTAGAGGTAAAGGGTAAGAAAGGGAAGATGCTGGTTTGCCAAGATAGAGAATGTGGTTACAGAAAAGGTCTTGCCCAAATAACTAATGCTAGATGCCCTAATTGCCGTAAGAAGCTGGAGCTTAGGGGCCAAGGTGACAATAGGATTTTTGTATGTACTTGTGGCTTTAGAGAAAAACTTTCAACCTTTAATGAAAGAAAGAAAAAGGAAGGCAACTCTGTATCTAAGAAGGAGGTGAACAGATATTTAAAAGAGCAAGCTAAAGAGGATTTTAGCAATAATGCTTTAGCAGAGGCTTTGGCTAAGTTGAAATTGAAATAAGTAATTTTTGAGGTTAAGATATAAATAGGATAATAATTATTAAGGTAAGTTTAAGGGAGGGAAAAAGGTGGCTAAAATTTTAGTAATAGATGATGAGCAGGCCATTTTAGATTTAGTAGAAATGATACTAACAAGGGAGCAATTTCAAGTGGCAGTTGCTAGTAATGGGAAGACCGCTTTGACTTTGTTTGACTCCTTTAATCCTGATTTAGTAATTTTAGATCTTATGCTTCCAGATACAAATGGTCATGAGCTCTGTAAAGAGATTAGCAGAAGAAAGAAGACTCCCATTGTTATGCTTACTGCAAAGGATGATATCGTTGATAAGGTTCTAGGACTTGAGCTAGGAGCTGATGATTATATAACTAAGCCCTTTGATACAAGGGAATTGATTGCTAGGATAAAAGCAGTTTTACGTAGGATGGAGAGTAATAATGACCTTGTTAGAAAGCTTGTTGAACATGGGGATCTAGTAATAGATCTGGATAATAGAACAGTGAAGAGGAATGGTGTAAACATTGAGCTTACATTAAAGGAATACGAACTTTTAGAAGTTTTTGCTATGAATCCTCAGAAGGTTTTCAGTAGGGAAGAACTGCTACAAAAAGCTTGGGGCTATGACTTTATGGGAGATACAAGGGCAGTGGATATCTGCATAACAAGACTGAGAAAGAAAATTGAAGAGGACAGCAGTAAGCCAAAACATATAATAACAGTATATGGCTTTGGTTATCGCTTTGGAGGTGCCTAGGGTTGAAGCTAAAGAAGAAACTAGTATTAAACTATTTAGCTGCAACTGTCTTAGCCTTAGTTTTTGTGGGATTTGCAGTTATTAGAGGATTAGAAAAATTAAGTATAACTACTATGGAGCAGCAATTGATAGACCAAAGTAAATTAGCAGAAATATATATTTCCCAGATTCATTCCTTAGAAGGCCAAGAGGATCCAGAAAACTTAAACTTAGAAACAGCTAATATGGTTATAAGTAAGCTTGGTCTTATTATTGGTAATGTAAATATATATGATAAAAGTTTAAAACTCCAGGCTGCCTCCAAAGGAAAAGAGCAGCTAACCATAGAAGAGGGTCTTAATGAAAAAGTATTAAAAGCAGCTCTTGAAACAGAAAATTACGCCTATATCATTAGGGAGAACAAGGTGTATTTTGCCTCTCCAATTACATATGAAGGCAGTACAATAGGCATACTAGAAATAATATCCCCCATGAGTTTGATAGAAAAGCTTATTACTGGTGTGTCGAAGATTGTGCTTATTGGAGCAGGGGCCTTTACAATTATAATGACCCTTTTAATAGTCTATATTGCTGGAAAAATGACTAAGCCAATAAATAAATTAGCCAGAGCAGCTACAAAATTTGCTGGCAGGGACTTTACACCTGTTGAGATAAAAGGTTCCGATGAGATTTCCCAGTTAAGTGAAAGTTTCAACAACATGGGGGTACAATTGCAGGATTATATACAAAGGCAGAAACAATTTGTTTCAAATGTGTCCCATGAGCTTAAAACACCTCTTACAGCTATAAAAGGTTATTCTGAGTATCTTAAGGACGAAGTAGGAGATAGGCAAGACCTTCAGAAGGCCATTTACCACTTAAACAATGAAGCCACCCGCCTTGGTAAGCTTGTAGATGAGGTTTTAACTTTATCTAGAATGGATAATAGTAGTGAAAGCTTCAATTTTCAAGAAATTGATTTATCTGAACTAGTGAAAGATTCTGTAGAAAAAATGCAGTTAAGGGCAGAAAAGTATCATATTAAAACAAGGTCAGAAATTCAAGAGAATATTTATATAAAGGGAGATAAGGAAAAACTATTGCAGGTTTTTATAAACCTTCTAGACAATGCTATTAAATTTTCGCCGCCACAATCTATTGTGGAAGTTACTTTAAAGAAGGAAGACAATAAGGCTTTACTTAGAATAAGGGACTATGGTATAGGTATTCCTAAAGAAGCAGCTTCAAAAATATTTGAACGGTTTTATCGTGCAGAAAACGCTGAAGGAATTGTTGGCACAGGTTTAGGCCTTTCTATTGCAAAGCATATTATAGATGGCCATAAGGGTGACATAGAGCTAAATCCTCTAATAGAAGGGGGAACAGAGGCTATAATTAAACTACCTTAAAATATTTCCTTCACCGCATACTACTTAGATAAGAATCACAAATATACAAAGCAATACAATTGTTACAAGCTTGAAACAAGTTTGATTTAGGTTTGAAACAGGGGCTTGTTATCATATGAGTATAGAGAATCAATAAACTTTATGGGAGGTTATATTAATGAAAGGAAAATTTATTGCTTTAACAGTGATTATGTCTTCAATTCTAAGCTTAGGAGGCTGCGTGGTAAAACCAAAGGATACAAATGATGTTAAGATTATCGAAAAGTCACAAACAGAAGAAACACAAAAGGAAGTAGATTCAGCAGGGAAAAATACGAAAAAAGATGAAAGTGACTTAAATGAGAAGAAGGAAGTTTTAGAGAAGGATACTAAGGAACTAACAAAAAGTATGGTGGAGGACTATGCTAAGGAAGCCATGGCTGCATTGAAGGAAAAGGATATGGATAAACTTTCACAATTAATTCATCCGGAAAAAGGTGTTAGATTTAGTCCTTACACATATGTAGAAAAGGATAAAGACTTAGTATTCAGTGCAGATAAGGTAAAAAATCTCATGGAGGATACTAAGAAGTATACCTGGGGTGTTTACGACGGTATAGGTGAACCAATAGAGCTTACTTTCTCCGATTATTATAAGAAGTTTGTTTATGATGCTGACTTTATAAATGCTCCTCAAGTAGGATATAACAAGGCTATAGGAACTGGAAACACCATAAACAACAGCTTTGAATTCTACAAAAATTCTATAATTATTGAGTATCATTTCCCAGGCATTGAACCTAAGTATGAAGGCATGGACTGGAGAAGCTTAAAGCTAGTATTTGAAAAATACCAGGACAAATGGTATATAGTAGGCATAATTCATGATCAATGGACAATTTAAGTTTCAATAAAAGAAGAGCAATTTTGTTCCGGATTTACTGGAAACAAAATTGCTCTTTTTCTCTATTATATAGTACATCAAGTTAGCCGGAGGAACAGATGAATGTACTATCAATTTTATTCTTTTGTGCTGCAGCTAGTAGCGATAGCTTTATTATAGGCCTTAGTTATGGAGGCAAGGGTATAAGAATAAGATTCTGCAGTAATTTTCTTGTAGCGATCATTTCTTCATTAGGAACCTTTCTGGCTATGTTACTTGGGCTGGGAATTCATGAAGGTATATCACATAAGTATACTAGCATTTTAGGCAGTCTATTATTAATTTTATTTGGCTTATATATGTTAATCAGTGCTCTCTGGAAGAAGAAAGAGGCTAATCAGGCTTCCGGATATCAGGATTTTATTAATCGGCCGGAACAGTTTGATAAGGACAGTTCAAAGGAGATTGAACTTAAAGAAGCGGTAATCCTTGGGTTTATTCTCTCAATTAATAATATAGGAATTGGCATAGGGGCCAGTGCTGCGGGATTAAATATTTTTGTAACTTCCCTTTTATCCTTAATATTTAGTATGGGCTTCGTTAAGCTTGGATTTTATATAGGTAAGCAGATAACTAGCAGCAGACTTTCAAAGTATATTGAATATCTTTCAGCCTTAATTATAATAGTTTTAGGTTTATATGAGTTGCTAATAGGATAGTTAGAGAAAACTGAGGAAAGATACTTTTGGTAATAATTAAAATATTTATTCTAGTTGCATAATTGTACAATGTGTTGTACAATTATATATATATGGAGGTGGTTTCATGATTGCTACAAACTATTCTACTGTGAGACAGAATTTTAAAGATTATTGTGATAAGGCAACAAAGGATTTTGAAACAATTATTATTACTCGTGAGCGGGGCGAGAACGTAGTTATGATGTCAGAGGCCGAATATAACAATCTCTTAGAAAATCTTTATGTAAGGAGTAATCCGGTATATTATAATGAACTGTTAAAGTCAATTGAGCAGCTTAAGGCAGGCAAGGGTAAAAAGAGGGAGCTAATAGATGAATAAGATTTTCTCAGATATTGCTTGGTCACATTATTTGTACTGGCAATCAGAGGATAGAAAGATATTAAAGAGAATTAATGAACTAATAAAGGATATTAAAAGAAACGGAAATCAAGGGATTGGAAAGCCAGAGCCATTGAAGCATGAGTTATCTGGATATTGGAGCAGAAGAATTACAGATATTCATAGACTTATTTATAGTATTGATGATGAAAATATTTATATAGCAAGTTGTAGAGGTCATTATAATTAAAAACAAAAGCCGCAGGTTAACTGTGGCTTTTGCTTTTTCATGAAAGTATTACCGACTACTGAAGTTTAAACTTATTAACCTTCTCTGTCATCTTATAGGTAATAGCATTTAAGTTTTGGGCAGTGGCAGTAACTTCTTCAGTGGAAGCGCTCATCTCTTCAGAAGAAGCGGATATTTCTTCAGAGGAAGCAGATACTTCTTCTGATACAGAAGACAGTGAAGCAACCTTTTCTAATATAGAGTCTTTTTCCTGGCTGATATTGGCCACAAGATTATTGATAGAGTAGATTAAAGGTGCTATTTCTTGTAGTGATTCAATAATCTCTCTGAAAGAAGATATTGTAGTATTTGCAACAGTATCCTGTCTTTCTATTTCCCTCTGGACATCTCTAGAGGAATTCATTAATGCTGAGTTTTCTTTGCCTATATCTATAATTAAGTTATTGATTTCCTCGGAAGAACTTTTTGTTTGTTCTGCCAGTTTTCTTATTTCATCGGCAACTACTGAGAAACCACGGCCTGCTTCACCAGCTCTAGAAGCTTCTATGGCAGCATTTAAGGAAAGAAGGTTTGTCTGCTCGGCTACACTATTAATTAGATTAGTGATTTCTGTAATTTTGCCTATGTCATTATCAAGGACTAGGAGTTTGTCCATAAAACTATCAAAGGTAGTCCGTATATTGTTTATAGAATCTATAAGGTACTCCAGTTCCTTGTTGCTACTATCAGACTTAGAGCTGATAGCTTTAGTATTAGCATCTATATTTTTTACTGAGGCTACCACATCTTCGATTTCATGTCCAAAGTTGTTGAGAGTCTCCGTTATTTCAACCAAGCTACCAGCTTGGGAGCTAGCACCTACAGCAACTTCTTGGATAGCTTTAGATACTTCCGTTGAGGAGCTTGATATCTCCTGAGATATAGCAGCTAAGTTTTCAGAGTTTTTCTCTAAGATTAAGGAGTCTTCTTTGATTTCATTTATTAGTTCTCCAATATTTTCTCTCATTTTGCTAAGATGGTCAGAAATTCTTCCTGTCTCATCGGAGGCGTTAACCTTACAAGGCTGGCTCAAGTCCCCAGCAGAGATTCTTTCTAGTGAATCTAATATTGTTCTTACATTTTTTGTGATAGGCTTGGTAAGTATAACAGCTATAAATACTGCCAAGATTAGTGCTATAAAAGTTATAGCTATTATTATAAGCATAAAGTTATTAACTTGGGAACTTATCCTTTCTTTTTCCACTCCTAGAAAGAACATTCCAACAACTTGGCCCTTGCCATCTTTTATAGGGATATATTTTGATTGATGTAGGGTGCCTGCTACGTCAACTTCCCCTAAAAATTCTTCCCCTTGTTTTAAAACCACTTCTACAACCTCTGGAGAAGCCTTTGTACCTAAAGCTCTATCACCATCCCTTAATACGTTAGTTGAAATTCTAGTATCGCCAAGAAAAATTGTAGTAGGAGAATTGGTGGCGGCTTTGATCTCATCTACAAATACTGAATCCCCATTGATTAGCTTAGAGCCTTTATATAGTTTATCCCCTTCAACAGACCAGTCTCCGGGATATCTTTCTTCTAGTAAATCATGGCTTAATTTTATATAGGAGTTAAGGCTTGAGTTTAAATTGTTAATTATAATATTATCAACATTTACGTAGACTATTACAAATGTTGATATTCCTAGAAGTAGTAATAAGGATGTAACCATTAGAAGAATTTTTTTCCTTAGTTTCAAAGTGAATACCTCCCTAATTTGTTTTTTTTAAGAAATTTATTATTTTCTAATTCCTGTAACACATCTTGTTAACAGGAAACAGTAATTAATATTAAATAAAAGTTAATAGCAGTAATTATATACTAATTATATCAAGGAAGACCTAAAATTAATAGGGTGTAAGATAAAGGTTAGGGGGAATCGAAGTAAGTTTTAATCAAGTAATACTATTTTGAACCTTTCTTATTGACAAAATTAAGCAAGATACATATGATATTAATATAGGTAATTCCTATTGGTATAGTAGGAATAGCAGAAGTGCTTCATAAAAGATGGTAGCAGAGAGAAATCACTGTTGCCTGAAAGGGACTTTAAGTAAAATTTTATAAGAAAAACACTATAAAGTGAGATTTAAATATAAACTACTATCAGTGGACAATATGAAGGAATTGGAGGAGTTTAAATGAAGGTAGAATCATTATTAATACATGGTGGAATTGATGGAGATGAAAATACAGGAGCAGTAAATGTGCCAATTTATCAGACTTCAACTTATAAGCAGTCTGCTATGGGGGTTAACAAGGGCTACGAATATTCAAGGACTGGAAATCCTACTAGAGAGGCTTTGGAAAAACTCATTGCCCAGTTGGAAGGGGGGTATGGTGGTTTTGCCTTTGCTTCTGGTATGGCGGCTATTACTGCAGTGATTTCCTTATTCAAAGCTGGTGATAAGATTCTTATATCAAACAACATATATGGTGGCAGTTTTAGAGTTATGGATAAGGTATTTAATAATTTTAATATAAATTATGCTATTGTTAATACTTCTGATTTAGATGAAATAAAGGAAGCTATAGATGATAGTGTTAAGGCTATATATATTGAAACACCAACTAATCCTTTATTAGATATAACCGACATAGAGTCTGTGGCTAGGCTGGCTAAGGAGCACAATTTGCTTACTATAGTAGACAACACTTTTATGACTCCTTACTTACAAAAGCCTATTGAGCTGGGAGCAGATATTGTAGTTCACAGTGGTACTAAGTATCTGGGAGGACATAGCGACACTGTTTCTGGTTTAGCAGTGGTAAATTCAGAGGAATTGGCAGAAAGGCTTCATTTTATACAAAATGCTACTGGTGGGGTTTTAGCTCCCTTTGATTCTTTCTTAATGATTAGAGGTATAAAGACCTTGGCAGTAAGAATGGATAGGCACAACTTAAATGCTAAAACTGTGGCAGAATACCTGAGAAAGAGAGAAGAAGTTGAAAAAGTATATTATCCCGGTTTTGAGGACCATCCAGGGTATGGGTTGCAGAGCAAGCAAGCTAAGGGTTTTGGAGCTATGATTTCCTTTGTGTTAAAAGAAGGATACAGCTATAAGAACTTTATTGAGAGCCTTGAACTTATAACCTTTGGAGAAAGCTTAGGTGGTGTTGAGTCCTTAGTTAGCCATCCAGCTACTATGACCCATGCATCGATACCTGCTGAAATAAGAAAAAAGGTAGGTATAGTAGATAACTTAATTAGGTTGTCTGTTGGAATAGAAAATGTTGAAGATTTAATTAAGGATATAGATAGGGCTATTGAAAAGGCTAGGGAATAAAATAAATGAATCTTGTGTTAACCCCAGAATATTTAATGAAAACAAGTGAATAAAAAATAAATTATTGAATAATAATATAACTGGAAATCACTGTGAAAAGGAAGTGTTATTTATGGGAGTTAACAATGCAATGACAGCAGACTTTCTGCGCTCGGCTTACGGCGGAGAAAGTATGGCACATATGAGATATCTTATATGGGGAGATGCTGCTGATAAGGACGGATACCCCAATATAGGAAGATTGTTTAGAGCTGTTGCCTACGCAGAATGGGCTCATGCTAAAAATCATTTTAATGTGCTGAAAGATCAAGTGGGAGATACTTCTGTTGTAGCAGGAGCTGTATTTGGAAATACTAATATAGTAGAAAATTTACAAGGGGCAATAGACGGCGAGCTTCATGAAATTGACCAAATGTATCCTGTATACTTAGAGGCGGCAAGATACCAATCAGAAAAAGATGCTGAAAGAGCCTTTCATTATGCTTTAGAAGCAGAAAAAATTCACGCTAAGATGTTCCAAGATGCACAGAATGCTGCAAAGGATGGAAAGGACATTGGCAGTGAAAAAATCTATGTATGTCCAATTTGTGGCTATACAGAGATTGGTGCCAATGCTGATAAGTGTCCAGTTTGTGGTGTAAAAAGAGAAATGTTTAAAGAGTTTTAAGCTTATAGTTAGAGCTTATATTAAAAGTGGCGTTTTATTTGTCTTTATTGGGCGAATAAAACGCCCTTTGCACACAATGGTATTCCATTGCATATGTTGATTATGTGAGTGAAGGAATTTTAATATTCCATAAGGAGTGTAATAAGATGCCCGGAAAAGTTTTAAACTATTATGCAGAAGGTAATACTTCTAGAGGATTTTATTGTCTGTATGAATCAAATCTGCAGGGCTTAGATAAAATATTTATACTAAAAGGCGGGCCAGGAACAGGTAAGTCCACCCTTATTAGGAGCTTAGCCGATGAATGGCTTAATAAGGATTATGATGTAGAAATATTGAATAGTGCTAGGGAAAATGGTTCAGTAGATGGAGTGATTATTCCTAAGTTAAAAGTAGCTGTAGTGAATGGAAAAGAAGATGCTGCTATAAAAGCTAAGCTTCCAGGAGTTATTGAGCAATATATTGATATGGGTGAAGGGTTAAATTCTGGCAAGTTAGAGAAACATAAGGAAGAACTTATTAAACTCACAGAAGATATTGAAGCTAGCTATCAACTAGCCTATGATAAGTTTGCTGAGGCCCTGAAAATTCATGATGAGTGGGAAGAAGTTTATATTAAAAATATGGATTTTGCTAAGGCTAATGCTATAGCTGAAGAGCTTATTGAAAAGTTCTTTGCAGGTAAAAGCCTAAAGAAAGAAGCTGTGGTGAAACATCGATTCCTTGGTGCTGCAACCCCTAAAGGTTCAGTGGATTTTGTGCCAGCTATTACAGAAGAAATAGGGAAAAGATACTTTTTAAAAGGCCGCCCTGGTACCGGAAAATCATCTATGCTTAGAAAGATAGTTGCCCAGGGGGAAAAAAGAGGTTTTGACGTAGAAGTATACCATTGTGGCTTTGATCCTGTAAGTTTAGATATGGTACTTTTCAGAGAATTAGATCTTGTTATCTTTGACAGCACTTCACCTCACGAATATTTTCCTGGTAGGGAAAGTGACGAAGTAGTAGATATGTATGAAATAACTGTGGCTCCAGGAACCGATGAAAAGTATGCTTCTCAAATTGATGATATTAGAAAAAGGTATAAGAAAAGAATTAAAGAAGGAATCGGAGCTTTGGCAGCTGCTAAGGAATTAAATGACGGCCTAGAGCAATACTATACTAACGCTATGGATTTCAGTGAAGTTGATAAAATTAAGGCTAGGATAAATGGCTATATAGAAGCTAGGCTTTCTTCAAAAGGTAATTGATAATGACAATTAAGAAGGGTTTTTCTCCTTGAGTTGAGAAAAACCCTAATTACTTTTTCCTTTCTTATATTACTCTTTTAGCTGTAACAAACCTGTTTTGCCAGTAGGAAGTAGAAATATCTGTGATTTTAACTGTGTCACCAGGTTTTGGGCTGTGGACCATCTTGTTATTTCCTATATAGATACCTACATGATTGATGCTAGATGTACCCTGGAAGGAGTAAAAAACCAGGTCTCCTGGCTGTAAATTTGACTTTGAAACAGTGGTACCTTGCTTTGCCTGATCGGAGGATACACGGTTGAGTTTTACGCCTATTTTCTGGAATACATAAAATGTTAGGCCAGAGCAGTCAAAGCCACCCTCCTCAAAGGATTCTCCGCCCCATACATAAGGTGTTCCAACTAAGGATTTAGCAGTTGAAATAACAGTGTTAATTTTTTCTTGGCGACTATCCACCGTTGGGGCACTGGGTTTAGTTGGCTCACTTGCCTTAGGTGTAGTAACAGAAGAGCCAAGCTTCAGATAGGTACTACTTACCCAGCCAGTTTTACCATTAGACAGTTGAATCTTGTACCAGCCATTAGATTCTCCAATAACCTTAACAGTATTTCCTTGCCATAAGGTATGGATTGCAGAATAACTGGTAGCTGGCCCGGAACGCATATTTAGCTTGCTGGCGGTGACAGTTCCAGTGGTAGAAAGATTTTTTACAGGAGTCTGTGTACCAGACACTTGAAGATAGGTGCTACTGACCCAGCCGGTTTTTCCATTGGAGAGCTTAATTTTATACCAGCCATTAGACTCTCCAATAACAGTTATAACATTACCTTGCCATAGAGTGTGAAAACTATCGTAGTTTGTACCGGGACCTGTTCTAACATTTAATTTGCTTGCAGTTACAGTTCCTTTAGTAACAGCACTTTGCTGGGTACTAGTTGGATTAAGTTCTGCAGCCTTAGCAGTAACAGCATTAGAAGCAAAAGGCACAGAGGCCACTACCATGGAACCTAAAAGGAGCTTTACAGTGGTTACCTTTATGTCAGAAAACTTATCCTTCACAAAGTTTCTGATTTGGTCATCTAAATTAAGAACTTTTTCTTTAAAGTCTGAACCTAATTCCCCTGAAAACTCTGTAAATTCAGGATTTAGATTAATTATAACGGTGTATTCACCCTTATTTTCCACCAACCTAAAGTCTTTATACCAATCCATAAGCTTCACTCCTCTTCTTGTGGTTTAATAACCTTATTTATTTTCCCCTTCCTTATATATAATTTCCAACTTACAATAAACTATTTCTTCTGAAATTGACAAAGGACAATTATAGGATTAAACTAAATTTATAACAATAAAGTGAGCAGGTGATTAGGTGTGGGTTTTTACAAGGATAAGAAAGGTGATGAAGGATTAGAATTTTCACCAGAGGAAGAGAGCAAACAAAAGGATAAATCTATAGAAAAGACTATTAAGGAGTACGCAGTATCTATCATAGTTTGTGTTATAATAGCTCTTATTATTAAAACTTTTGTTATAGCTAGAGCAGATGTTGATGGTTGGTCTATGTACCCTACCTTAAAAAATGAAGATGTTTTATTTATAAACAGAGTTAGCAGCATTAAAAAGAATTACAAGAGGGGCGAAATTGTAATTTTTGATTCTCATAATAAAGAAGATGATATATACATCAAAAGAATAATAGCTGTAGCTGGGGATGAGATAGAGATAAGGGATGGTAAGGTTTATCTTAATGGTGAGGAGCTTGAAGAGGAGTATCTTGACCATGACAGCAAAACAGAGCCAGGCTTTTTTATGAAAAATAAGAAAAAGTACAAGGTTCCAGAAGGACATATTTTTGTAATGGGTGATAATCGAGAGGGTAGTGAAGACAGTAGAAACTTTGGTCCTGTCAGCCTTGAACAGGTTCAAGGAAAAGCATTTATCAGATTGTTCCCCGTGAAGGAATTTAAAATTTTTTAATTAGATAGGTATTTTCAGTAGGAAAGCTAACAATAGGTTAGCTTTTTTATCTATAGAAATTCAGCGAGCAGTTAAAAGAGAAAGTATGATATTTTATTAGGAGGCTGAAATTTATGGAAGAGAAGCTTCAAGGTCAATTAGATGAAATTAACAGAGTATTTAAGCTACAACAAGAGTACAAGGACAAGCTGAGACAAACAAGTGTTAAGGAAAGAAAGGCAAAGCTAAAGAGGAGGAATTCATAAAATTAGCTAAGAAATATATAGAAAAGTTTTATGGCGATATGAGGGAAAAGGAAAACTTGAAATATTGCAGTATCATTAATAGAAGACATTTTGAAAGAATTAAAGGCCTGGTAGAAGATGCTGTAAGTAAGGGAGCGGTTATATCTAGCGGCGGTGGCTTTGATGAAAGTTTCAATCTTATTACACCAACCTTATTAACAAGGGTAGCTGCAGACTCAGAGATTATGGAGGAGGAGATCTTTGGACCGGTGCTGCCTATTATACCCTATGAGGATATTAAGGAGGTTTATCATTACATAAAATCTAAACCCAAGCCTTTAGCCTTATATATCTTTGGAAAGGACAAGGGAGCCATAAAAGACATATTAAAGAATACTCAATCTGGAGATGTATGTATTAATAATGTAATCCTCCATGTAAGTAATGTTAACTTACCCTTTGGTGGCTTTAACAACAGTGGTATTGGGAAAACTCATGGTTATCATGGCTTTATGGCTTTCACCCATGAGCGATCGGTATTAAAGCAGGGAGCTATTAATACTGCATCTTTGCTCTATCCACCTTTTAAGCCTAATAGCAGTAAGTTGGTTAAAATGATAATGAAGCTGCTTTAAATATATTAAGACTATTTTTGAAAATTATAAAGGAGACTCAAAGAGTCTCCTGTTAATTTTCTATAGATATATAGGATTTCTATTAAAGTCTAGCAACTCCACTGTTTACAGCGGCTGCGCTAACAGCTTTAGCCACTGCTTTTTGAACCTTCATATCGAAGGCTTTGGGGATAATATAATCCTCTGTTAATTCTTCTTGGCTTATGGAGTCTGCAATAGCGTAGGCTGCAGCGATTTTCATTTCTTCGTTTATGTCTTTAGCTCTTACATCTAAGGCCCCTCTAAATATTCCAGGGAAGGCTAATACATTGTTTATTTGGTTAGGAAAATCGGAACGACCAGTACCAATAACTCTGGCACCAGCCTTTTTAGCATCTTCAGGGAAGATTTCCGGTGTTGGGTTGGCCATGGCAAATATGATGGCATCTTTGTTCATACTTCTAACCATGTCTTCGGTAACAGTGTTGGGAGCGGAAACACCGATAAATACATCTGTATCCTTTATGACATCTGCTAAGGAGCCAGTTAAGCCATTAGGATTAGTGATTTGAGCTATTTCTGCCTTAGACTCATTTCCGTATTCCTTTCCTTTATGTATTGCCCCTTTACTATCACACATTATTAAATTTTTTACTCCAGATGATAGTAGCAATTTTGCTATAGCAACTCCTGCAGAACCAGCTCCGTTTATTACCACCTTTATAGCTTCAAGGTCTTTCTTTACTATTTTTAAGGCATTTATAAGAGCTGCCAGAGTTACAACTGCAGTACCGTGTTGGTCGTCGTGGAAGACTGGTATATCAAGCCTTTCTTTCAACTTCTTTTCAATTTCAAAACATCTAGGAGCAGATATATCCTCTAAGTTTATTCCTCCAAAAGATAAGGATATGTTGGCAATAGTATTAACTATTTCCTCTGTATCTTTAGAGTTTATAATTATAGGGAAAGCATCTACATCTCCAAAAGTTTTAAAGAGAACCGCCTTCCCTTCCATAACAGGAAGGGAAGCCAAGGGACCTATATCTCCTAAACCTAAAACTGCAGTTCCGTCAGATACTACAGCAATAGTATTCCATCTTCTAGTGTAGCTGTAGGCTAAATCCGGATTCTTTTCAATCTCTAAGCAAGGCTGCGCTACCCCTGGGGTGTAGGCTAGGCTTAAGTCTTTTGAGTTCTTAACCTCCGCCCTAGGAACTATTTCGATTTTACCTCTTTTTCTTTCGTGATAATCTAAAGACTCTTGATAAATTGTCATTACTTGTCTCCTTTCAAGAAAGTTTTACTGGGAAGGGTATTCTCTAGCTTTCTATTTTTAAAATAGATTATAGTATAATTTATTAGTGCCACAAAAGCGCTAACCACAGCTATTTTTAACATAATGTTGGCTGTGTATTTATTTATAGGTAATATAAAAATGGCTAAATAAAAAAGAAAAGTTGATGCCTTTCCAAAGATGTTAGCGGGTATGACAGTGTTTTTCTTGTATAAAAACAAACCTGATATTATCATAAGAGAATCTTTTGCAGCTATTAATATTACTACTAACAATGGAATATAGCCTTTGATTGCAAGACATATCAAAACAGTTAGTAGCATTAACTTATCAGCTAAGGGATCTGTGACCAAGCCCCATTTTGTTACTAAATTATGCTTTCTTGCTATGTATCCATCTAATACATCTGTAGCCCCAGCTAGAAGAAATATTGAAACAGCAATTACAAGATTATTTTGAATAGATGAAAAGAAAACTAGTACAAAAACTGGAATTAAAAAAAGTCTAAATAGAGTAAGAATATTAGGTACATTCATTTAGTTACCGATACTTTGACCGGTGCTCACCTCCTATTAATGTGGATTTATAAGTATATAGGCATAAATCATAGTATTAGCATTTAAAATATATTTATTTGATAAATTTTATACTTCATTCAATAGATATACAGTACTATGATACCATATAATTTAAGCTAGGAAAAGAAAAAATGATGACACAAGAAGGAGAAGGAGATATAATAGTATAAAGGTTGTACACTATAATCTAAGGTGAAATATTTATTGGAGATCTATAAGGAGAAAGACAAATGAACATAAATATAGGCATGAGAAATATTAAAACTGGACTTGCAGTTTTAATCTGCGTTCTTATTTCCAGGCTACTAAAACTGGAGTATCCTTTTTACTCTGCTATTGCTGCAGTAATTGCTATGCAAACTTCCGTGGAAGCTTCCTTTAAAGCTGGCAAGAATAGAATGTTAGGAACCTTTGTAGGGGCAGTAATAGGATATGTGTTTGCCTTAATATATCCTGGTAACATTATTTTGATAACCTTAGGAGTTATGGCAATAATACACATATGTAACTTGTTAAACTGGAAAAGTGCAGTATCCATAGCTTGTGTGGTCTTCCTTTCTATAATGTTAAATGATAGTGGCAGAGATCATTTGTATTATAGCGTCAACAGATTACTTGATACCTTTATAGGGATCATAGTAGCCTTAATAATAAATAGATTTATAGCACCTCCAAAATTAGAGAAAGCTGAAGATTAATAGGTGACTCTTTAGATAATTTGCAAGTTAGTTTTACAATTAAGGCTGGCACTTTTTTTGTATTGTATTTATAAAATCAGTTAGTTATAATATTGCTAAGACATAGTAATGAAATGAAATTCTTGCTTGTCAAAATCCTAATAGAAAGGTTGATAGCTATGATTACTAAGGATACTACCATAGGAGAAGTTGTTAGAAACTATCCTGATAAAATTGATATACTTATGGACTTTGGTATGGGTTGTGTAGGCTGTCCTGCTTCACAATCTGAAACTGTAGAACAGGCTGCCATGGTTCATGGAATGGATGTTGAGGATCTTCTTGCAGCTCTTAACAAATAATATTATAAGCGGAAAAAACCCTGAAGTGCTATATTCAGGGTTTTTTTATTTGATAACTTGATTTCACTTTGTTAAAATATTAATGTAATTATATAGACTTTTGGAAAATGTTTTAATAAGAACCTAATGGATTAAAGGGGGTGGAGTTTGAGGCTTGAGGCCTTAGACGGACTATGGAAAAAGAAGTTTTGATTAAGGAGTATGAAATACATTATTACGAAGTTGACTTTAGAAAGCAAATGAAAATAACCAGTTTGATAGATTTCTTTGGAGATTTAGCTACCTGCCAAAGCGAAAATTTAGGAGTTGGTATGGATTATCTTTTTTCTAATAATTTAGGATGGGTTTTATATAAGTGGGACATAGACATACATAGTTATCCTAAGTATGGTGATAAAATAAAAATTAAAACCATGCCTTATGGCTTTAGAAGATTTTATGCTTATAGAATATTTGAAGTCTTTAATGAAGAGGGAGAACTTATAGCAGAGGCAAAGTCTATTTGGTTCTTGCTTAATATAGAAAGAAAAAGGCCTGTTAGGATAGAAAGTCAGTTTTATAAGGCCTATGGTATTGATGAAACTTGTAAGGACATGTTTGAAATAGAGGACATATCAAAGGTAGAGGATGTACAGGAAGAAAAGATTTTTAATGTGAGATATGATGATATAGATACAAATAAACATGTTAACAATTCCAAGTATGCTTCTTGGGCCATAGAGGCGTTACCTCTTGATATTCTACTAAATTATAAGCTAAATAAAATAAAAATAACCTATCAAAAGGAAACTAAATATGGAGAAACAATAAGCTCCAAGGTTCAGGTGAGAAAGAAGGAAAACACTGCTTTATGTAATCACAGTATACAAGATAGGGAAGGAAATATATTAGCCCTAATAGAAACAAGCTGGGAAGAAGAGGGAACAGAGAACAGATAACAGAGGACAGATTTCAGATGTCAGATGTGGGCTTTTAAGGATAGTTGGGCAAGGACAATGGACTGTCCTGACCTCTGATATCTCATACCTGACAGCTGATACCAAAAGCGGCCAAAATAAAGGCCGCTTTTATTATACTTGTCCTCGTAATAATTGAGGTTTTAATGAATCTCCAAACTTAGATAGGGGTATCCTTATAGTAGGAATATCTGTGCCTGCTGGGGCGATTTCGTTGAAACGGAAAAAGAGGACTAAATCGGTGTTATCTATATAAAAGGGCTGATCATCAGCGATGCCTCTAAAGCTGTTTATAGCTCCAGGGAAGTATTTTTGAGGATTAGTGCCCAGTTCTTTCATAATCTCTGTGTTGATTAAGGCTTTTGCGTTAATTCCTGGTTTAAATAAATCTAGTACTGAAAGGGATTTGCCGGTTCTTATATCATAATTATAGGTAGTTCTTGTATAATAGGTTATTCCGTTAATAACTTGCTCGTATATGAGAGAAAGACTTAAAATATTATTCTTATTGTATGTTACCGCATAAACGTTAGATATACGGTAAGGATTTATTTGTTGATTTTTTGCCTTTGCCTTTGCAGCATTCTCTTCAGCGGCTTCTTCCATTTGTCTTTTAAATTCCATTATATCATTGTTAATATTAGAATTAATAAACTGTAATATATTTGGGCTTATGGACACTTGTATTACGGGAACTCTTAAATCTACCTTTATTTTTTCATTACTGCTTTTAATATCTTTCGTTCGCACTGTAAGACGATTGCTTGGTGAAGCTGCCCTATACATATTAGAGCTGTAGGGACAATAATAGCAATGGCTATTCATAGAAATAAACATAAAGACTGCCTCCTTGTAAATTCCGGTGACATTAAAATTTGTTCATGTCATTACCTTCCTATTTACAATATGCAAAAGCAGTCTTATTTGTACTATGAAAAAGTTTATCTTCTATTTTCTAGCAGAACTGTGGCCTGCTATGGCGCCTGAGCTCCAAGCCCATTGAAGGTTAAAACCTCCACAGTCGCCATCTACATCTAATATTTCCCCTGCAAAGTATAGGTTCTTATGCAATCTTGACTCCAAGGTTTCTTCATTTACTTCTCTAGTATCTATACCACCACTAGTAACCTGGGCATTAGCAAAGGAGTTTGTTCCTGTAACAGGGAAAGTCCAGTCTTGTAGAAGCTTTTTTAAGGCGCTTTTTTCTTTCCAGCTTAGCTCCCAAAGAGGCTTGTGAATATTGTCAACTCCAGCTTCCTTTAAAAGTATGGGAATGAGTTTTTTATTAATTACTCCAATAAAGGCAGTAGCCATGCTTCTATGTCCAAACATAGCCTTGTGGTTCTCTAAAAAGTTGTATAGGTCTTCAGAATCCAAGTCAGGCATCATATTAACACGAACTTCAACCTTTTTTCCTTCATTTAAGCTACAGGATGCTATTCGGCTTAACTGTAAAATAGGAGGTCCAGATATACCGTAGTCTGTAAAAAGTATTTCACCAAATTCACTTCTAAGAAGCTCTCCGTTTACTAATATATCAGCAAGACCGTTAAACTTAATGCCAGCTAGGGCCTTTAAGTTTTTATAATCCAGTTTTAGCTGGACTAAAGCTGGAAGGGGAGAGATGATTTGGTGTCCTAAGGACTGTGCCAAAGCATAGCCAGAGCCATCAGAACCAGTGAAGGGAGCGGATTTTCCTCCGGTGCAAATAATTAGCTTTTGGCAGCTATATTGCTCATATCCATGGGCAGTCTTGCTTTTAACACTGTAACCAGACTTGCGAGGTTGGATTTCAACAACCTTATTTCCAGAATAGACGGGGATTTCTCTCTCTTCTAAGGCCAAACGCAATATATCTAGTACAGAAGAAGCTTGCAAAGACATAGGATACATTTTGCCTCCTTCCAGGCTGGTAAGTGGAAGGCCTAGCATAGAAAAAAAGTTAATTGTATCTTCTACAGTGAAAGCTCTCAACACTGGCAGGAAAAAGTCCTTGTTGCTACTGTGATAAGCTAGGTTATAATGGACATCCCCATTGCTTTTTAAAGACTGATACTTTTTAAGGCTAGCATCAATTGTCTTGTTTGTGATATTACACCTTCCGTTTCCTGTAGTTAAGATCTTTTTCCCCACTCTATCGTTAGCTTCAATAATAGCTGTATCCATACCATAATCCTTAGCAGTGATAGCAGCGGTAATGCCGGCAGCACCGGCGCCTATTATCAATAATTCATGTTTCAATATTAATCAACTCCGTAGTTTAAAGTCTCTTTTATATTATAGACATTTTCTAAGTTAATTTCACGCAACAATATGATTTAATTGGGCATATTATAAAGTATCTTGGTAAACAGTGTGTTAAAATAGCTCTGAAGGGAGAGCATTTTTATGGGAGTTAAAGAATATTTATTGGATAGCAATATTATTATAAAGTTATGGAAAAGCCATCCGGATATCTTAGATAAGATAGATGCCACTACAGGTATAGATTATAAAATATCTAAAGACATAGCGGGAGAGTTATCTGTTAAGGAATATAAAGATCTTAATGGAGTAGCAGTTCTTTCAGACAAGTTTCTAAAACTTATTAATCATATTATAGAAATTGATAATAATATAAGTGAAGAGGAACTTGAAAGTATGGCTATAGTTAAAAGGGAGCAGAGGAAGAATATATATTATATAAGTGAAAATAAGCTTTCTGCCAATGACTTCAAGCTTATTGCCCTGTGTAAAAGATTTAATAATTACACCTTAGTGACAGAGGATAAAAAAATTTATAACAGTGGTCTATTAATATTAGGTGAGTCTAGAGTATTAAATTTAAAAGAATTTTTAGCTGAAATAAATGAAATACTAGGAAAGGATGAATAAAATGAATGGAGCAGCTTTTATGAAGTATAAGAATTGGGTAGTAGCTGGAGATGTACTAAATGAACAAAAGTATGCCTATAAAATTACAAAGAGCCTAGAGGCAGCAGGTTATAAGGTTAGTGGTATGAAACCTGGACTTTCTCAGGAGGGAGCATATCCCAGCCTTAAAGAGGTTCCTTATGACATTGAGGTCCTTGACTTGTGCATAAATCCAAAGGTAGGTATCAAGGTGGTTGAGGAAGCAAAAGAGCTAGGCATAGACAAAATATTGATTCAGCCAGGGGCAGAAAGTGAAGAAATATTAGACTATTGTAAAAGGAATAATATAGAAGCGGTAGAAGGCTGTGCTTTAGTGGAATTAAGTAGATTAAAAAAATAAAAATAAAAAAGTTAAGAAAGTTGTTGACACTATAATAGATTTCTTGTATTATAGTCTATGTCGGGTCGCGAGGCGATACCGGTAATAGACTATGGCTCCTTGGTCAAGCGGTTAAGACACCACCCTTTCACGGTGGTATCAGGGGTTCGATTCCCCTAGGAGTCATCTTAATGTGGGCGCATAGCTCAGCTGGGAGAGCATCTGCCTTACAAGCAGAGGGTCACAGGTTCGATCCCTGTTGTGCCCACCACATTATGGCCCAGTGGCTCAGTTGGTTAGAGTGCCGGCCTGTCACGCCGGAGGTCGAGGGTTCGAGTCCCTTCTGGGTCGCCATATTTTGACTCAAGGTAGATGAAGGTTTTATACTGGATACTTTGTTCATATATATTTTTTTCTGGCTCCTTGGTCAAGCGGTTAAGACACCACCCTTTCACGGTGGTATCAGGGGTTCGATTCCCCTAGGAGTCATTCTAATGTGGGCGCATAGCTCAGCTGGGAGAGCATCTGCCTTACAAGCAGAGGGTCACAGGTTCGATCCCTGTTGTGCCCACCACATTATATGGCCCAGTGGCTCAGTTGGTTAGAGTGCCGGCCTGTCACGTCGGAGGTCGAGGGTTCGAGTCCCTTCTGGGTCGCCATATGCTGGCATAGCTCAATTGGCAGAGCAGCTGACTTGTAATCAGCAGGTTGTAGGTTCAAGTCCTATTGCCAGCTCCAAGAAAAAAGCTTTGGATTTTATCCAAAGCTTTTTTTGTAATATTTACTATTTATCCTCTAAAAGTATCCTTTACATAGATTTCTTATTGTTGAAAAGTCTATTTGATAATATAATAGGATTAGGTAATTATGCAGATATATTGTTAACTATAGAGCTAAATACCTATATCAATTAATATGGAGGGGCCAAAATGAACTGTAGTAATTGCAATAATGAGTTTAATTTCATAGAGGGGCTCAAGTTCTGTCCATATTGCGGCAGTAAAATTGGCAGGCAGTTTGTAGATCTTGAAGAAGACCATTCAACTGTTACAAAAGAAGAGGCCTCTTTAAAAGATAATTCCTTAGAAGGAGAAAGCTCTATTAGAGAACTTTTGGGAAAAGACTATTTTAGAGAGAGGGCTTTTAGGGAGGATTATTTAAAGAAAAATACTTTTAGAAAGGCTCCTTTAAAGAGCAGGGTTTTTATGGAGGGAATTCTTCAGGATAAAAACTTTCAAAAAGATATAGACTTTCAGGAGGAAATCTATGAAGAAACTGACTCACTTGATATTTTCCAAGAAGGACCTTCAGTATCAAAGACAGAAGGAGCAGGGGAAGAACCGTATGTTGGCAATATTAACGATACTTTAAAAATGCCCTCAATAACTGATCAAATGCTAGAGATGAACAAAACAGAGGAAAAGAAACCGGCAAAAAGCACCTTCCTTGCTTTGAGAAAGTTATTTAAAAGCAAACTTGTAATTGTAGCTTGTCTTACGGTGATGGTCTTAAGTTTAGTAATATACATTGGAAGTGCTTACTTATTGAATCAGAAGGTAGAGGTGGGCCAGATAAAGAAGGATATGTCAGGAAGAACTATAGTCTTGCCTAAAGGTACCAAATTTCAGGTTAAGGAAGAATATATAAAAAGTATTTCTCTAGGCCAGAGGGCTTACAATGAGAAAGAGAAGGTGGAATACATAGATCTAACCGCTGCCTTTAATGATGGCAAGATAGAAGTTACTGGTGTTCTTCAATTAGCCTATAAGAAGGAAGGCAACAATAAGTGGCGATTGCTTGATCCAATTAGCCTTAAGAAAGATATAGTTGTAAAACCTGTAGCAGGTATGAAGGAAGGAAAGATAATTGAAGAAGTGAAAAAACAGACCATCAGCCTTTTTGGACAAGAAATACCTCTTTCTGATTCTAGCGTGACAAGCATAAAGGTATTAGATAGGGATTCTCAATTCCAAGAAGGAAAAGAAAATATATCTCTGGAAATAGTAGTGGATGGTGGAATATTATCCGCTAAGGGTACTGCCAATAGTAGTTTGATTTTTGCGGAGGAAAAATGGTTCCTAGATGGTAATCTTAGTCTTGATGAACAAACTTTTGAAATAAGTTTATCAGAAAATCTGTCAGAAGATCTTATACTAAATGCCATTAAGGATGAAGGCAAGCGAGAAAATGTAAAACATGATTCCATTTTTGGAGGCCAAAACTTTTTGATTAATGATAAGTTTACTAAATCAACTAGTATACAATCAAAGGCTTTGAGCGATAATAAAAATCAGCTTTATGTATCTGTAAAAAAGGAAAATGTAGCAGGTATGCTTAATACAACCTTAACGGGAGACTATGTGTTTAATGTGTCTCTAAATCAAGTTAACTACAATAGCAATACTGAATCCAGGGTAGAGGAGGTATCTGTAGGAGAGTTAACTAGAGATATGATAGTAAGTTCCTTGGCTGGAGCTGTGATAGAAGGTCGTAGAGGTGCCTTCTGGTGGGATAACAATCATGAAATCACTGAAGGCGAGGCTAAAAGTTATGAAGAAGATGAAATATTATCAAAGGTAGGATATCAAAATATTAAGTATGTTTATGGCAAACTCACTTACGACGATGATGGAGATCAAAAGACTGTAGACATGGTAGCAATATACTATCTTACTTATGATAATAATAGTGGCTACGATTGGAAACTTGATAGCGTTATAAGTTCAGAATCTAACAGGTATAGACATTATAGTAAGGAAAGTATTAGAGACTAGATTATGAGCTGACAATGGACAATAAAGGAGTATATTTCTTAGCGTGCTAAGAAATATACTCCTTTATTAATTACCTTATAGAGTGGAGATTTTTTGTTACCCTTATATCATCTCCATAAAATTTAAATAGGTTGAAGTTACCAAGTAGCCTGGAAGTAATTCTTTCTGAATATATAGACATAAGTTCTTTTAGGGAATAATTTGTGGATACCAGCATATTTTTTTCCTTTAAAAGTCTCTTATTTAACAAATTAAAGAGTTCAGTTTTGGAGAAATCATTGATTTGCTCCGTGCCTAAGTCGTCTATAATTAAAAGATCACAATCTAGTAATAATTTTTCAAGATCTCTATGGTTTTCAAAACGTATTTTTCTAAGGTTTTGAATCAATTCTTCAGCGGTTCTATAAACTACAAAATATCCTTTATCTAATAATTCTTTAGCTATACAATGTGATAAAAAGGTTTTCCCTGTACCAGAATTACCGTAAAATAAAAGGTTATCCTTAGATTTATCAAAAGTCTTAATAAAATTAAGAGCCTTTGAAAGAATTTTCTCCATGTTTTTACGAGGACTTTCTGGTTCTTCGCCAGCCCGCTGGGAGGAATAATAGTTTATATTGAAATTATCAAAGTTGTTTGTTTTTAATACATGGCTTAAGTCTGAATCTTTGTAATGAAGCTCTATAAGTTTTTGCTTGTAACAGCCACACTTCTTTAGGCCTATATAGCCGGTATCTTTACACTTACCACATCTATAGTGTAGGGAAAGATAGTCCTGGCTGTAGCTATTTGCAACTAAAAGTTCTGTTTTTTTAATTCTACAATCAGTTATTTTATCCTTTAAGTTTTTTAAATAGCTATCCCTGTCTTCTATAGTTCTTAAGGCGCTCATAGAAAGTTCCACACATAGTTTTCCAATCTGTCTTTCTAAGTCTAAAACCTGTGGTAGCTTTTTCTCAATTTCAGCTCGACGCCGTTGAAGATTAGCGTTTTCCTGATCTCGTATATTTTCATACATAGCCATGATATCAGAATGATATCCTTTTACCATTATTTATCCCACCCTAACAATTTCTTTTCTAGAGAATCATAATCGTATACTCTCTGTTCAAAGTTATTAAAATTATCATTTTGCCCTTTGTAGTTTTTAGCTTTCTTTTTGTAGGAAAACTTCCTATCTTTGGCTTCAATATCTGCTATGGTTTTTAAACCGTCCTTATTCCAACTATTTAAAATAGCATCTATATATTTAAAGTCTGCTCTATTTAGTCGTTGGCTACAAATATCGCAAGCCCTTAGAATAACCTCTAGAGGGAAACCATAAGTGCTAACCCATTTATTAAGCATGTCCTCTTGAGGTTTCATTATTTCTCCATCTTTTATGCCTAAATAAGAAAGGATTTTTCTAAATGTAATCCATTTATCTTCGTGCTTTTTAATATAGCTTTGAGCTTGTTCTACAGTTTTAATATTAGAGTCATGCCAGGATAGAGCTACTTTTTCTATATACCTATAGTCAGATTTCCCTTTGGAAACGCAGTATTCTATAAGCAGGAGTATGATTTCAGGGCTGAAGGAAAGATCCTTTTGCCAACTAATATATGTAGACATCTCCTTAGGGGCAAGTGGTCTTGACACTAGTTTTTCTATCTCTTGTAGCATATCCTTAGTAGAGTTATTTGTCAGCTCCTCTAACAAATTAACTTCGTCTTTAGACTTTACAGCTTCCTCTGTAAGGTCTAAAAACTCTATGCTATAATTGTTCATCTTATCTATAGGTATAAATCTTATTACCCCTTCGTCGCTCCAGTAATTCCAGGCATTCATAATATCGGACTCCAAAAGATGAAGAGTGGAGGCCATTAAGGCGGAGTTTACTCCCAGTTCTCCGTGAACACAGTGCTTTAGAGCTAATAAATATACCTTTACAAATTCCCCTCGGGCTCTAGGCATATATTTTTCGATGAATATGTTGCTAACAGGTGTATAGTCTAAAGAAGATTTCTTAAACATAAATGTACTCATAGCCAACCGCCCTTTCTAAATGTTATATATAGATATTCAAAAGAGAAAGGCTAAAAATAATTAAAGAAATCCAGCCCTGCCGAATTTCATTCATAATTGCCTATTGTCAGTCTAATAGCCATTAAAGTTGAATATCTAAATACATTATAGCAGAGTGGAAGGGTAGCCTCAACAAAGAAAAGTTAACAGCTAATGGAATAAAAAAAATATAGGTGGAAAAACTAAGAAGGTTAACTGCTCAGAAACGAGGAAAGGATGGCTAAAGGTGAAAAAATTAATAAGTTTAGGCAAAACTAGTAAAGTTATTGCCGCCGTTAGTTTGTTAGGCTGTATAGGTTTTTACTTCCTGTTTTGTCCTAATGCTTATGAGGTTTACGTAAACGGGAAAGCCGTTGCCTGTGTAAAGGATATGACAACAGCGGACCTAATAACAAATGAGATTTATAGCGACTTAGTAAATAGATTCCATGGGCTAAAGATAGAAGAGGATACAATATATAAAAGTGTTATTGCCAGCGATAGTGCACAGAGTAGCAAGGAAGATGTAAAGGCTAATATTATGAAGGCGTTAAATGCTAAGGTTAAGGCTGTGGAAATGCATATTGACGGTAATAGGGTGGCGCTGCTGGCAAATGTAGCAGAAGGTGAAAGGGTCCTAAAAGGACTGGAGGCTTATTATATCAATAAAACTGTCAACAACCATGAGAAATTCAAGGGAATTAATAGTGTAGTGAGCTATAATCCTGTGGAGGTTTATGTAAGTGAAGTAGGGGATGTAGAGAAAACAGTGGAAAGACTAATAGCTAATACAGACCAGGGCCTATCCCCTGGAGTGAAAGTTGTATATGAAAAAGAGAGGGCTGTGGCTGCCAACAGTTCTAAAGCAGTTTCTATGATAGCCCCTACTAAGGGCAGAATAAGCTCTATGTATGGTAAAAGGTGGGGCCGGATGCATGAAGGAATAGATATAGCTGCAAAAACAGGCTCCCCAATATATGCGGCTATGGATGGGAAGGTAATATATGCAGGTTGGATTAAAGGTTATGGAAAGGTTGTTAAAATAGAGCATAGTGGAAACCTACAGACTATATATGGTCATTGTAGTGTACTTAGAGTATCAGAAGGTAAAAATGTAAAGAAAGGTGAGCAAATTGCTGATGTAGGAAGTACAGGCAATAGCACCGGGCCTCATTTGCATTTTGAGGTTCTTGTCAATGGTGTCCCGGTAAATCCTTATCCTTACATATATAAGTAAAGTGGTGTCAGCCACTTTACTTTATAGAAGGTTTAAGGACAATAGATATAGGATAGGAATAAAAGTTATTTTTTATCTGATATTTTTTCTTTATTAGATAAAAGCGTTGCTAGATCTATTATTCCCTCCCCTTGTAGCCAGGGAGATTCATCAATTCTAGTAGAAGCAACCTTTAGCAATGAACATATGTCCTTAAAGGTAAGGTCAGAGTTATTTTCTATTAACATTGCTACAATACTAGATATATAAGCAGCGGCACAAGAAGTGCCGGTATAGGTAGTATAGAGTTTTTCTAACTTATGAGGGTATAGCTTTATTCCATTACGTTCAGGTATATAATTTGGGTTTGAATTTAGTGAGCAAATATCTACACAAGCTGCTGCAAAGTTGGGCTTATTACTTTTTCCTGCAGGGCCGCTGGAAGAATAGGGATAGGGTCGTGTTTGGAAACCGGTAGTGTCTAAGCCCCCTACAGTAATGCAATTGTCAAGAGCGGCCACGCCAGTTATAGTTCCTTCAAGGTTGCCTAAAGAACCAGTGGGTACTACAGGAATGATCCCAAGGGAAATAAGCTCGTCAAAAAGTTGTGAAAAAATTTTCATATTGTAGGGGTCGTATTCCATAATTTCGAAAGGAAGACAAGCAACCCTTATATTATATTTTTCATAATCATCTATTATCAAGGTTATAGCATACAATAAATCAGATATATAGGCTCTACCTATGGAATTAAAGGCCTTAATAACGTATAGACTGCTATTTTCTGCTAGACCCTTGTACATTCCTTTAGAAGAATAACCACTACCACAAATTAAACCGGACATAAAGGTTCCGTGGCCGTTATCGTCGTAAGGGTACTTGTAGCCCCTTATTAGATCTATAAAATTCTTTACTTTATTATTAGGTGTTTCAATATCTGGATGAGGATAGGTGCCGCTGTCGATTAAAGCTACGCCTATGCCTTTTCCAGTTAAACTGCATTTACCTTTAATTCTAACACCGTTAGCACTTAAAACACTGCTACCACAAAGAAAAGCATAGCTGTCCATGGATATATGTTCAACCTCAGGTAATTCTATGATGCGCTTTATTGCCTTGGGAGTCAGGGTGGCGCAAATGAAATTAACCTTGTGTAAAGAACGGTGAATTTCGCCTTTATAAGATCTAAGCTTTTTTTCTGTGCTCTGTGCCAGGGTCTTACAATAAATGTTTACACGATAACTTTTATAGAGATTATTATCTATGGAATGCATTAACTTATAATCTATTTTATTCCTTATAAAAAACATTTGTATCTCCTTCCATGTGGCAAAAGCGTCTACCATAATATTATATGAAAGAAAATACAAATGTTATCACATTAAAGGTTACTTTCCGTTAAAAAAAGAAAAAGATTGAATACATCTTTTTCTCTATTTAACTTTTCCATTTAAAAATAATTATTCCAACAACCATAATAATAACACCTATGATTTTATTGGCTCCAAAAGGAACCTTATTGGTATCAAAAAGTCCAAGGGAATCAATTAGAGCTGCTGCAGTTAATTGGGATACTAAAATAGTAGATATAGCATAAGTAGTACCTAGAAGGCTGATACCTTTCATTACAGTGAAAGTGATAACTACACCTAAGGCGCCACCTAAGAGATAGAGTTTATTTGCTTCTTTTATGTTCCTTATGTTTCCATCACGAACGAAAAGTATTATTATTATAGTAATTAAAAAAGCACTACCTTGAACAATTAGATTTGTTTGCCAAGTTCCTATTTTTTCTTCTAATCTAGTATTAAACACTCCTTGGAAACTCATAGCTGCACCAGCTATTATAGCAAAGATTAGACCAGTCATAAGTAAAATCACCTCAAACTTAGTCTAACCAAAAGTTTATTTAATAACCATTATTTTGTCTTTCGTGATTAATTGTGTTTTTTTTCATGTAGGCATTTTCTATATCTTCCTCTGAAAAACCTAGTGATAATCCCAGGTTTAAAAAGTCTTCAAAGAGGGTAATATATTGGTCGTGAGATAAACATATTATAAAGTCATTCAAATCGATATATAAATTTAAAAATTGATCTGTAAGAGATGAGTCTGGCAATTTCGGTTCTAAATGAATATCTTGGAAATTCTTTTCTAATCCAATAGATAATATGAAGTGAAGGCAATCCACATATTCTTCTAATATTACGTCCTTAGGAGAGGGAGCTTTATCACTCCAATATTTAAAGCATCTCGTTTCATTAGCTAATTCTCCTATTTCAACTTGAAGGGCCAAAGTTTTTCTCTGAATAAGGTTTTCTGATTGCAGGTTATGTTCAGATACAATTCTTGAATCTAATTCCTTTTGCAAGGCATACAGTTTTTGTAAATTCATAAATAGGCTTCCTTTCCGTAAGATAGTTGAAATAAATCCTTGTATATATTGAGTAAATAAATTGAAAGATTTTTATTCTAAAATAATAGACATATATATTCTAACGAATTATTAAAAAAATTTAAAGTTGTCGTAAACGGTTTCTCAAAAATAATTTGCAAAATTATAAAAATAGACAAAAAAGTCAAGATAAAAGGCCGCAATATATGATAAAAAAGCCTTGAATACAAGTAATAGGAAGTTGCTCTTCACTGAAAAAGACTGCTTGCAAAAATACAAGGATTCAGCATTGCTGAATCCTTGTATTTTCATAATACTAAATTATGTTAATATTCTCTTAATGGATAGCTTTTGACAACCATATCTCTTCTGTTAGTTAAAGATTTCCATAATTCAATTCTATCTATGGTAGCTAGCCTATAAAAATTAATTTTCTTTGCTTTATTATAGGCTGCATCATATTCATTTTTAGAGATTTCCTTTAAAGGAAAGCTTGAACTATTTAAAGATACATGAAGATTCCAATCTTGAATATGGGTCCTTACATTGATGCCATGTAGCTTTAGGGTATCGTTTATTATTCTAGCCAAACGACCTATATATCCTTTGTTTTCAACCTGCAAATTAAGGGATCTGTAAGGATCATCAAAGCAAAGGGCCTTATTAATTTCAACCTTAAACCTCTTATAGGGCTTTAAAATTTTGTTAATTATTTTATCAAGTTTTTCTAGGTCCGTGTCTCCTATTACCTCTAAGGTGATATGGTATGCAGCCTGATTTTTGTAAGATTTATATTTTCTACCTGCACTTCTCTGCAATTTTGCCATATCCTTTAGGGAATCGTTATCAAACAAAGCAACTAAATAATATTTCATTGCTACCTCCTGTATAGTATCTAAGAGCGTTAAATCTTAAACTTTAACTATATAATACTTTAAATTACTATTATTTTCAATAAATACTGCCGATAATGTAAAAAAAATCTGCTTAACATTATTCAGAGTTATGCTATAATAATATGTATGAAAGTGTAAGTTGAAAAATTGAGTAATGATTTTTGAATTGTAGCGATATAGTAAAAAGGAGTAAAATGCTTCTAGTCTATGGAAAATTATTACAATTTATTTAATATAATAGATTATTTGAATAAGGATGGGTAGTTATATGGAGAAATTGCTTGTATATGGTGGTGATCCTCTCAATGGGAAAATAGAAATAAGTGGTGCTAAGAACGCAGCTGTGGCAATAATTCCAGCAGCATTGATGGCTAGTAGTGGGATATGCAATATAGAAAATGTACCTGATATTGAAGATGTACATTGTCTAGAAAGAATACTGGAGTCTTTAGGTTGTAAAATTAAAAGATTTGATAATAGGGCTATAATTGACAGTACTCAGATGACAAGTGTGGATGCTTGTACTGATGATGTAAGAAAAATGAGAGCTTCCTATTATCTCATCGGTGCTTTGCTAGGTAGGTTTAAGAAGGCTAGAGTGGAATTGCCTGGAGGTTGTTCTATAGGGGTTAGGCCAATAGATCAGCATATTAAAGGTTTTGAAGCTCTAGGAGCGCAAGTTAAGATTGAGCATGGCGCAGTTACTGTTGAAGCAGATAGGCTTATTGGCGCCAATATATTCTTTGACGTAGTAAGTGTAGGTGCTACAATCAATGTTATGCTAGCAGCTACTTTAGCAGAAGGTACCACAATATTAGAAAATGTTGCTAGAGAACCTCATGTAGTGGATGTAGCCAACTTCCTAAATACTATGGGTGCTAATATAAAAGGGGCTGGAACCGACGTAATAAGAGTTACTGGAGTGAAGGAATTAACAGGTTGCTCCTATAGCGTAATACCAGATCAAATAGAAGCAGGAACTTTCATGATAGCAGCAGCAGCCTGTGGTGGAAGGGTAGAAATAGCCAATGTAATTCCTAAGCACCTAGAATCTATATCTGCTAAACTGATTGAAATGGGTGTTGAAATAATAGAAGAAGGGGATAGTGTTATTGTTCAATCAAAGGGCCCTTTGAAAGCAGTGAATATAAAAACACTGCCATATCCAGGTTTTCCTACAGACGTTCAGCAGCCTATGAGCACTATTTTATCTGTGGCTGAAGGTAGGAGCATAATAAATGAAAGTATATGGGAATGTAGATTTAAGCATGTAGATGAGCTTAAAAAGATGGGAGCAGATATAAAGGTTGAAGGAAGAACCGCTATTATTGATGGTGTGAAAAAATTGACGGGAGCGGTAGTTAAGGCGACAGATCTTAGGGCTGGAGCAGCTATGGTCATAGCAGGATTAATCGCAGAAGGAGTTAGCGAGATACATAATCTTGACCATATAGATAGAGGATATCCTAAAATTGAAGATAAGTTTAGATCTTTAGGAGCCCGCATCGATAGAGTAGTAGAGTAGTGCAATATAACAAGGGAAGAAAGGGAGAAAAACCATTGATATTCAGTTCATTATATAGTGGCAGCAGTGGAAACTCTATATTTTTAACCTCTAACAATGCAAAGATATTAATCGACGCAGGAATGTCAGGAAAAAGTATTGAGAACGGCCTAAAGGAAATTGGAGAAAAGGCTGAAGAAGTTGATGCTATTTTCGTTACCCATGAGCATACAGATCATACAAAGGGGGTAGGGGTTTTATCCAGAAAGTATGATATACCTGTTTATGCTAGTGAAGGTACATGGAAGGGTATGCTTAAACAGGTGGGAAAGATCAAGGAAAATAATATCAGAGTAATAAATTCTCCAATAAACATTAAAGATATGGATATAGTTAGTTTTAAAATATCCCATGACGCCCTAGAGCCAACAGGGTATTCAGTTATCTGTGAAGGCAAGAAAGCCTGTATCGCAACAGACTTAGGATACTTGTCAGAGGAAGTAAAGGAAAATATTATTGATGCAGATTTGCTTTTATTGGAAAGTAATCATGATGTGGAAATGTTGAAATTTGGGCCTTACCCATATGTGTTGAAAAAAAGAATATTAAGTGATCTAGGCCATTTGTCTAATGAGGCCTGTGGAAAAGCTATAATGGAAATAATGACTGAAAAGCAAAAGACCATAGTATTGGGACATTTAAGCAATACTAACAACTATCCAGAGTTAGCTTATCTTACAGTTGCTAATATTTTAAAGGAAAATAAAATTAACATAGGTAAAGACATAATTCTTGCCATGGCAGACAGAAGTAAGCCAAGCAGTTATGTTAAGTTATAGGATAAACTTTAAGAAAAGAGGGAAGCTATGAAAAGAATATTAATTATTTCAACATTAATAGTCATGATGACTTCCGCTATATTAAGTACTGGTTGTGAGAAGGTAAGTAAAACTAGCAAGGATAAGCAGGAGAAAGTTCATCTTATGGATGTTCAAGATGGATATATGAGTTTGCAAGTTTATTTTGATGCTTCTACTGATGATAAAGCTGTTAGTATAGCTAAGGAAGAATTGCTTGTTAATAAGGAAGAACTTATAGGGGAAATTTTAATTAATCAGTTGATAAAAGGTCCTTCAACAGAAGGGAATCTAAAAGCTATATTACCTAAGGATGCTAGGTTAATAAATTTTTCTATTAAGGATGATATAGCTATTATAAACTTCAGTAAAGAAGCGGCGGTTCCAATGACTGCTAGCAAGGAGGAAGCTTGTTTAAAAGCTATGGTTACATCACTTGCTCAATTAGAATCGGTAAGCAAGGTAACTATACTTATAGAGAGCAAAAATGCAGAAATTCTTGGAGGAAACTATAGTATATCCAAGCCTTTTGGTTTGCAAGATATAAGTTCTTTAAAAATAGAAGAATAAGACAGCGTAATTTGTTGAAAAATGAAGAAATTTTTATTATAATAGTTGCTATAATTACAGGAGCAAAGGAGAATTAGAAGATGAGCCTTTATACGGATTGGACAGATATGGTAGTTAATTTTGTAAAGCAACGAGGAGAGGATTCCTTCTGGGATGAATATGGCCGTATGGAAACCAGAATTTATACCCAGGTCCTTTCAAACTACAAGGAACCTTTAAAAGGTACTATTGCTGAATTAGCAAAAAAGTTTGAAACAAGCCCAGAGTTTTTTATGGGATTTGTTGATGGCTTAAACGACAGCCTTAAAGAAAGTTATGACTTAGAAAAAATAGAAGCTGATCAGGAGCTTGTTTTTGATATAGATTACGAAAAGTTATACTTTAATATGTTAGATGCCAAGGCCGATTACTTATACAACCTACCTCAATGGGAGGGAATTTTTTCAGTAGAAAAGAGAAAAGAGATACGTAAGGCCTGGAAGGATTCAAAAACTATCGTTAAGGAAAACAAGGTAGGAAGAAACGACCCATGCCCATGTGGCAGTGGTAAAAAGTATAAAAAGTGCTGTGCAAATAAAGCAACAGCTCAGTAGGCAATAGACAAGAAAAAAGCTTGTTCTTAGATTTCTAAGAACAAGCTTTTTGACTAATTTGCAGTCTAGTCTAAAACATAAACCTTAACATATTTTATACCCCAGGTGTAGGCTTCTTTTCTTGTATTAAAGTATACATCTATTCTGTCACCTTTAATAGCTGAACCACAATCTGCAGCAATAGCAAAACCATAGTTTTCAACAAAAAGCTTTGTACCATAAGGAATAACCTTTGGGTCTACAGCTATAGTGCTGTATCCATCAGGATTTCTAACAGCCATTCTGCCTGTAGCTGTCTTAGTCTTACCAATACCATCTTCAGCCCAATAAGCTGTAGCTCTAGCAGTAAAGACTCTAGAATAGGACAAATTATTTCCACCTCTAGAAGCAATCATGGTTGGCTTTGTACCCTTTACTACAATCTTATCTACAGGTGCCTTCACAATTTCTTCACTAATCTTAGTTCTAGAGACTTCTTGTCCATCTTCATAGACTACGTCATATGTAATTTTCTTTTCACCATTTTTACCATTTTGAATAGTCTTGCTTATGCTATTGGCTAGGGAATTATCATTTTTTACCACTGTCTTAAATCCTACAGCAGTAGTATCTGTTTCTATCTTATTTTCAACTCTAGTAATATCAATAGCTAGTCCATCGTGTAATTTCGCTTCCTTAGAAGGAACTATTTTATCCTCTTCATTTAAGGAAATATCTTCTGTAGCCAGTAGGGATTTCACATCTTCCTCTGCAGTAAGTATGTCCAAAGTTTCCCCATCTACAGATACCTTTACATTAACGGCTCTTTTTATAGTTATTGTACTATTGTTTACAATCTCTGCATCGAGATCAGGACTGATTTTATCCTTTTCTCCAATCTTTATGTCTTCTTCTTCTAATACGGATTTTACAGTATCCTTGTATGTAATTATATTAGTTGAGCTACCGTCAATTACTACTGTTATGTCTTTTCTCTTAGTGTTTACAATCACTGCTAAAATGCAAAAAACAAAGACCAGCAATCCTGGTAGTATGAATTTCCTTAGGAATTCTGCATTCCCTTGGGGGTTCTTCTTATTAATAACAAACACTCCTTTCAAATCCACACAATAAATAATAGCGTTTTTTATATTGTTTGTCAAACCCAGCAAGAATTTGGCAATTAAAATCGCAATTTGTTCTATATTGTATGTGAGTTTTAATACTAATATATTTATAGAAATATCTTTCATAGAATCTATTTCTCTAGCCTGTTTGCCCTATTTAATCAGTATATTCAAGAGGGGTAGAATTTATGAAAGGAATTTAAAGTTGGTCTATATATAGCCATTGACAGTTAAACTCTATAGAAACATAATAAAGTAAAAAGTTTGAATTAAAGGAGCTGTAGATTTGAATATATATCTTATAACCGTTGGAAAGATAAAGGAAAAGTTTCTAAGAGATGCAGTGGATGAATATAAAAAACGACTTTCTAGATACTGCAAGCTACAAATAATTGAAGTTGCAGATGAAAAGACTCCAGACAATGCTTCTGAAAAAGAAGAGGAAATTATTAAGGAAAAAGAAGGACAGCTTATATTAAAAAAAATACCTGATAATATGTTTGTTATTTCCTTGGAAATAGATGCAAAACAACCTTCCTCAGAAGAGCTAGCAGCCAAAATAAAAGACTTGAGTCTTAGAGGGGAAAGTAACCTTGCTTTTGTAATCGGAGGTTCCTTAGGTTTAGCAAGATCTGTGCAGCAACGGGCTAATTGTAAGATTTCTTTTTCTAGAATGACCTTTCCCCATCAGTTGTTTAGGGTTATGCTACTGGAGCAGATTTATAGGAGCTTTAGGATTATTAATGGAGAACCGTATCATAAGTAGAATGATTTTTTAGTTGATAATTGTTATGAATTATTTAGTATGATATATTATATGTAGGATTATTTTGAAGCTTAAAATATTAGGATATTATAAAATGAATACCACTATAAATATTGAGAATATCTATAGTGTAACAAAACAAAATCTTAAGAATTGCTGGTAAGCGGTAATATTGAAAGGTCTGTAAATGATTCAAAAGAAGGTTATTTTGGAGTGACTATAATGAAAAAACAGATTCAATTAATGATAAGAAATAAAAACGGAAAAAATTGTTATGAATAATAAAGATAAATCAGAAAAATTAAAGATTACTAATAGAAGATATCTTGGTAATAAACAAAAATTATTGGGAAATATGGTGAGTATATAAAAATAGCAATTATATTTCCTAAGCATCTAGATTACTTTGACCTAAAAAACTGACATCTGACCTCTAAAAGCTGCATAGCAGCTTTTTTTTTATTTGTGACAAAAATGTAAGTTATGAATGGACTTTTGTAAGCTAAGAAAATGGATGCGGTGATTTTAATTTCGTACAATAATATTGTAAGTTGAAAGAAGAAAAAGGGAGATATAAATCTAAATATTAAAGAAGGTGAATTTGTAGGTATAATGGGACCTTCTGGTGCAGGGAAAACAACACTTTTAAATATGATTTCAACTATTGATAGACCAACTAGCGGCACTGTTACAATTGACGGTGAAGACATAGTAAAAATGGATGAAGAAAAGCTTTCTGTCTTTAGGAGAAATAAGCTTGGTTTTATTTTTCAGGACTTTAACCTTTTAGATACCTTAACAGTAAAGGAAAATATAGTTCTGCCCTTATCTCTATCTAAAGTTAATCTTAAAGAAATTAAGAAAAGACTTAAAGAAGTTTCAGAAGGTCTAGGTATAGATGATATTTTAAATAAATATCCTTACGAAATCTCAGGAGGGCAAAAGCAGAGAACTGCAGCAGCCAGAGCTATTATTGGAAGGCCTGCCTTGATTCTTGCAGATGAGCCCACAGGAGCCTTGGATTCAAAGTCGTCAACTGAGCTTCTGCAAGCACTAAGTAATTTAAATGAAAATAACAAAGCTACCATTATGATGGTAACTCACGATGCTTTTGCAGCAAGCTACTGTAGGAGAATAATATTTATCAAGGATGGTTTATTATTTACAGAGTTAATTCGAGGGGGTTCTAGAAAGGAGTTCTTTCAAAAGATACTTGATGTCCTTAAGACATTAGGTGGCGGTTTAGCTGATATGTAATAGACCTATAAGAAAGGAGAGTGAGAAGATGGGCTTATATGATATTGCCTTTAAAAATATAAAAAGAAACTTTTATAACTACTTCTTATACTTTGTATCTATGATATTCTGTATAATGATTTACTTTACCTTTACCTTTACCTCAATACAGTATAATACTCAGGTTCATAAAGTTGTTGGAGCTTCAATGAATTTTGCTGTTGTATTTAAATCAGCAGCTATAGTTATTGCAGTATTTGTCGCTGTTTTTATTTGGTATTCTAACTCTTTCTTTATAAAGAAAAGAAAAAAGGAAATTGCCCTTTATTCTTTGCTTGGAATTAGGAAAAGACAAATAGGAGCAATGCTTTTTTATGAAAATATATTTATGGGTATAGCTGCACTTTTAGTGGGGATTATTATGGGAAGTCTCTTATCAAAACTATTTATAATGATTCTCATTAAACTTATGGGCTTTTCAGCAAATATAAGCTTCATGATCCCTCTAGAGGCTGTATCAAACACTGCTTTGGTCTTTATTATATTATTCTTGATAACCTCAATACATGGCTACAGACTTATATACAGGTTTAAGCTTATAGAACTTTTTAAAGCAGAGAGTGAGGGAGAGAAAGAACCAAAAACTTCAGTGTTTAGTTCCATATTATCTGTATTATTTATTGGAGGCGGTTATTTCATATATACAAAGAGTTTGTCCGCCTTTGGCATTTTTGCCATATTAATAACCTTGATACTAACTGTAATAGGAACCTTTTTGCTTTTTTCTTCATTAACCCTACTTATTATAAAGCTTTCAAAGAAAAATGAAAGAAGATATTATAAAGGGATAAATATGATTGGAATTTCCCAGCTCCTATTTAGAATTAAAGCTAGTGGGCGAACCTTGGCAAGAATTGCAGTATTAAGTGCTGCTACCCTTACGGCTATGGAAGTATCCTCAAGCTTTTATTACGACCTTTCAGTAGATTTACAGAAAAACTATGGCTTTACTTATGCCTATGCAGTAACGATAAGGCTTTAGATAAAAAGGTAGATGATGTCATTGAAAAATATCCACAAAATAAGATTCTTGCTTCTTTAGATATGAATTTTGCTAAAGTAAATGGGCAGTGGTCAGATCTAGCCAAGGAAGCTTCAACAAATATAGTAGAAAAGACAATATCTATAGAGTAAGAGGCCTTATTACTGACAATAAAGAAGACAGCGAAGAAGTGACCGTTGAATTGACCAGCCTATTATCACAAGAGCTTCAGGAAGATAGTGAAGGCTTTTTAAAATTTAGCTCATATTATTCACATTATAAAGCTGGTCTTGGCATTTCAGGGCTGATAATATTTATTACTGCCTTCTTAGGACTATTATTCTTAGCAGCCACTGGCAGTATAATATTCTTTAAACAGCTGTCAGAAGCAAACGACGATAAAGGCAGATATAAAATTCTTAGAAATATAGGTGTTACAAATAAGGAAATAAAAAATTCAATAAGCAAGCAAATATTTGTTGTTTTTGCCTTGCCTCTTGTGATTGGAATAATGCACAGCCTTGTAGCTTCAACACTTTTATCAAGGTTTTTGAGGATAAATTTAACCCTGCCAATCATTATAACTATAAGTGCCTATACTCTTATATACATGATTTATTATTTCTTAACGGTAAACTCTTATCATAAGATTGTTACTATAAATAATTAACTTCTTTAAACTATAGGCATTATATTAGCTTAATATTAAGAAAAGGGTGGTCATCTTTCAGGATGATCATTCTTTTTTGTCTTTAATTTTAATATTATCACCGATAAATACTACTGAAATCTAATAAAAAAATTATCTTTTTAAAGTGGATCTAATTACATAGATAGCAAGAAAGTTTTTATTAAAAAAATTAATAGTTACAGGTCAATAATTCAACTTTAATTATTACTTTAGAAAAACTGACACAGGTATTGGTATATAAGGCTTTTGAAGGTGTGGAGAAAGCCTATAATGCTGGCGGAAAATGGAAGGAAAAAATAATTATAATTAAAGATAAAATAATTAAAAAATTCTATTGATTTCCTAATAAAAAAATGTATAATTATATATTGTCAGTTTAGTAAACCTAAACTTTAATTTTATAAAGATGAGGATTAATATTTGTAAACTTATTGCTCAAAATATATTAAGAGGTGGAGTATGCAAATTGGAGAGAAGATCAAAAGATTAAGAATTGAAAGACAGCTTACTCAAGAAGAATTGGCAAATAGATGTGAATTATCAAAGGGGTTTATATCTCAATTGGAAAGAGATTTAACTTCTCCTTCCATAGCAACTTTAAAGGATATATTAGATGCTCTAGGAACCAATTTAAACGAGTTCTTTACAGAGGAACGGGAAGAAAAAGTAGTTTTTGTCAAGGATAATATGTTTGTAACATCTGATGAAAAACTAAAATATACTTTGACCTGGTTAGTATCTAATGCGCAGAAAAACTCTATGGAACCAATTCTCATCACCCTTGGACCGAAGGGACAATATGTTGAAGATGAACCTCATGAGGGTGAGGAATTTGGATATGTGCTATCAGGTTCAATAATACTTCATTTAGGACGTAAAAAATATAAGGTTAAAAAGGGAGAAAGTTTCTACTTTAAACCTAACATTAACCACTATATTTCTAATAGCGGAAACAGTACAGCAAAAGTTATTTGGGTGAGTACGCCACCATCCTTTTAAAGTATATGAAAGAGGTGTTAAATTTGCAGGATTCTAATAAGGATATAATTGTAGATCTTAAGAACATTACAAAAAAGTATGATGACAATATGGTCATTGAAAATTTGAATTTGTATATAAGAAGGAATGAATTTATAACATTACTAGGTCCCAGTGGTTGTGGAAAAACAACAACATTAAATATAATAGCTGGTTTTGAAGAACCTAATAGTGGGGACCTAATATTTGAGGGTAAAGTTATTAATGAAGTACCTCCTCATAAAAGACAAATAAATACTGTGTTTCAACGATATGCCCTATTTACTCATATGAATGTATATGAAAATGTGGCTTTCGGACTTAGAATAAAAAAGCTTCCGGAGAAGGAAATAAGAGAAAAGGTAAAGGTTATGCTCAAGCTTGTTGATCTTGAAGGTTATGAAAATAGATCAACAGATTCTTTAAGTGGTGGTCAGCAACAAAGAGTAGCTATAGCCAGAGCTTTAGTTAATGAACCAAAGGTTTTGCTACTGGATGAGCCTCTTGCTGCCTTGGATTTAAAACTTAGGAAGGAAATGCAACTTGAACTAAAAAGAATCCAGCAAAGCTTGGGGATAACCTTTGTTTTTGTTACTCATGACCAAGAGGAAGCTCTGACAATGTCAGATACTATCGTAGTTATGAATAAAGGAAGAATTCAGCAAATTGGAACACCAGAAGATATTTACAATGAGCCTAAAAATGAATTTGTAGCTAGATTTATAGGTGAAAGCAATATTTTTGACGGTATAATGCATGAAGATTATAGGGTTTCTTTTGAAGGAAGAGAGTTTCAGTGTGTAGACAAGGGCTTTGATAAGGATGAAAAAATTGATGTTATCATAAGACCAGAAGATATTAAGCTTGAAGAATATGGTCAAGGTATGCTTAATGGAACAGTTACTTCTGTTATTTTTAAAGGAGTTCACTACGAAATTGAAGTAGAAGCTAATAATAAAAAATGGCTTATACACAATACTAAACATGTGAAGGTTTCTGAAAAAATTGGTATGAATATATATCCTGAGGATATACATATCATGAGAAAGGCTAGGGAAGTAGAATGAAAAAGAAGAACTCAATAGCTCACTATCCTTATATTGTATGGAGTATTATTTTTATTGTTGTTCCTTTATTTCTGGTGCTTTACTTTAGTCTTACCAACAGCGATGGTGTTTTAACCCTGGAAAATTATCAGAAGCTCTTTAAGCCTAATTACATGAATGTATTTCTTAATTCTATGAAACTGGCAGCTATATCTACAATCTTGTGCCTTATTTTAGGATATCCTTTGGCATATGTTCTTTCAAAAATGGACACTAAGGTTAGGAATTTTCTTATGCTACTTTTAATTATACCTATGTGGATGAACTTTCTTTTAAGAACTTACGCTTGGATGTCTATCATAGGAAGAAACGGAATAGTAAATACTATTCTTAAGGCTATAGGCATTCCTGCTATGAACATATTATATACAGATACTGCTGTTATTCTTGGTATGGTATATAATTTTCTACCATTTATGATCATACCTATATATACAGTGCTTATAAAAATAGACACAAATGTTATAAAGGCTGCTGCAGATCTTGGAGCTAACAAGTTTATTATTTTTAAAAGAATAATCTTTCCTTTAAGTATACCGGGAGTTATGTCTGGCATAACTATGGTTTTTATGCCAGCAGTTTCAACCTTTGTAATATCAAAGCTTCTTGGAGGCGGACAGTTTATGCTTATAGGTAACTTGATTGAGCTTCAATTTACCACTGTTGGAGACTGGTATTTTGGTTCAGCTATATCAATTTTGATGATGATAATTATACTTGTATCTATGGCTGTACTTTCAAGGTACGAAGATAAGGACGAGAAGGAAGGCGGTGGTTTCCTATGGTAGGAAAATGGACTAAAAGAATTTATTTAACAATAGCATATATATTTTTATATGCTCCCATAATATTTCTCATAGTTTTTTCCTTCAACTCCGGGAGAAATTCATCAAGCTGGGATGGCTTTTCTTTAAAATGGTATAGCTCCCTTTTTGATAATCAGAGAATCTTAAAAGCCCTATACTATACTGTAATTGTAGCCGTTATTTCTTCTGTAATATCAACGGTATTAGGTACTTTAAGTGCTCTGGGAATAGACAAAATGTCTGGTTGGAGGAAAAAGGCTATACTTAATATTAATTATTTACCGGTTTTAAATCCGGATATAGTTACAGCAATTTCCTTGATGACCTTATTTGTATTTTTTAGATTAACCTTTGGATTTAAAACACTTATAATAGCACATGTGGTTTTTTCTACCCCATATGTTATTGTATCGGTACTTCCAAAGCTTAGGCAAATGCCTGATGACTTGGTAAAGGCAGCTCAGGATTTAGGGGCAACACCTTTCTATACATTTAGAAAAGTTATATTGCCACAAATAATGCCAGGTATTTTTGCAGGTTTTCTAATTTCCTTTACAATGTCCATAGATGACTTTGTAATAAGCTTTTTTAATACAGGCTCTGGGGTAACAAACCTTTCCATTGAAATTTATTCAATGGCCAGAAGAGGTGTAAGCCCTGAGATAAATGCTCTATCCACTTTAATGTTTATATCCATATTTATACTTTTATTTCTTGCAAATGGTAGAGATTTAATTAAAATTGATAGGAAGAGAGGTAAAATTAATGACTAGATTTAAGAAAGTTTTATCCTTAGCAATTGCTGCTATGATTTCAGCAGCGATATTTACTGGCTGTGCTGGTGACAAAAACAAGGTTACAATTAATGTTTTTAACTGGGGAGAATATATAGATGAAGATATTCTAGATGATTTTGAAAAGGAAACAGGTATAAGAGTTAATTATGAAATCTATGCTACCAATGAAGAAATGTATGAGAAAATAAAGGCAGGTACAACAAGCTATGACCTAATTGCACCGTCAGACTATATGCTTGAGAGAATGATTAAGGAAGATCTTGTTCAGGAGATTGACTTTAATAATTTGCCTAACTTCAAAAATATAGATGACAGTTATAAAAATATGTCCTACGATCCTGAAAATAAATATTCAGTACCTTATATGTGGGGAACAATAGGTATCATATATGATAAAACACAGATAAAAGATAAAATAGATAGCTGGGATGATCTTTGGAATAGTAAATATAAGAATGATATTTTCATGTCCGATGACATGAGAAACTCAATTGGCATATCCCTAAAAAGACTGGGCTATTCCTTAAACTCCACAAATCAAAAGGAGCTTGACAAGGCTACAGAAGAGTTGATTAAACAAAGAAACAATTTAAATGCTGTATATATTGGAGACCAGGTTAAAGATACATTAAGAAATGGGGAGAAAAATATAGCGGTTATTTATTCTGGTGATGCCACCGTACTAAAAGAGGAGGAAAAAGGTAGGTTTGAATATGTAATACCTAAAGAAGGTACAAATCTCTGGTTTGATGTTTGGGCTATTCCTAAAAGTGCAAAACATAAGAAGGAAGCAGAAATGTTTTTAAATTACCTTCTAGACGCTGAAGTTAATAAGAAGAATGTAGACTATATTGGTTATGCTACACCAAACAAGGCAACCTATGAACTCCTTGATGAGGAAGTTAAGAATGATAAGTCCGCTTATCCAGATAAGGAAATCCTTGATAAGTCAGAGGTTTATATAGACCTTGGTGACTTTAGAAAAGCATATAATGATGCTTGGTTAAAGGTTACTTCAAGATAATATAGGGCTGTGGTATTAGAGTTTTTATATCTAATACCACAGCTCTTTAGCTTTATTTATAATATAATAAAGAAGTTTTTGGTCTTAGAAGAATGGTTATACAAAAGAGACTTTAGATATAAAAATACAGTTAAATATAAGACTTTATTTGAGAGAAACGGTAAACAAATAGAATGTTCTATTCAATTAAAAGATGCCAAGAGTCTAGCGGCGATTACAGAGGAAAATACCTTGTTTTTATCAATTTGTTCTAACGCCAAAATTCCATACGTTAAAGATGTACGGCCACAAACCTGCTTAATAATAACAGAAGGCACCGAAACTGAGGTAAATTACTTTCAGATATTGACTTTTTAAGGCTAGTCCTACTTTTAGGAGTAGATAGCTGATTGAAAAAGATATAAATGTTAGTAGGCTGGCCGTTGATATACAAATTAGGACAGCAAAAATAATAATCATCATAACATCCAGTAAAGGGGTAAGGTCTATTTTCATATTATTTCTCATATGCAAGCTCACCTTCATTACACTTGTCTATTCTGTCAAGAAGCAGATTAAGGTTTGATTGATTTTCCTCTACTAAGTGGCCTATATAGCCATCTGCAGCTTTGAAAATAATTGCAAAAAGTAATCCCCAGAAGGTAGAGGTTAGAGCCACTGTGAAGTTTAACATCATATTCTCACCTTCAAAAGAAACAACTTTAAGCAAGGAAAGTATAGTTCCTAGCATGCCTAATAATGTGAACATTCCATTTATTGTAGAGAATAAACTATAAAGTTTTAGTTCTTTGTCCTGAAGCTCTTTTAGCTTGTGCAAGTCTAGAGACTTTGATGACTTATCACTAAACTGTTTCAGCAAGACAGAAATTGAAAGATATACTTTAGACTCCAATTGACTATTTAGGGCCTTGCTATATTTAAAAGTCTTAGGCAGCAGGTATAAGCCATTTACCAATGCTAATAAAATGATTATAAAATCATAAACTAAAATATTTTTCACTATTATTTGAAACATACAATTTTCTCCTTAAGTAAATTTAAAGTATTTAATGCTTATTAGTTATATGCATACACTTTACTAAGATAATTAATGATATAAAATTTAAAAATATGACTTTTATAAGGAAGATGTTGAAAAAAAGTTAGTCAGGGAAGACTAAGTTACCTAATAAAAAGCTCATATAAGGAAAGACTAATTTATAGAAATTTAATGAAAAGGGAGGTACTTTCTATGAAGAAAAGCAGAAAAATGAAAAAAGGTAGACATGAACAAGCAATGGAAATGGCTAAGGAAATGATTGATAAGGGTATTGGCATGAGTAAAATAGTTGAGGAAACAAAGCTTACAGAAGAAGATGTAACTAAGGCTAAAGATAAGTGGGTTGATCAATCTTAGAAGATCTTTTTGTCTTACTCTTTATGTCTATTGTAGATTAGTTTTTTAAAATAATTAAGCTATAAAGTGATTGATATATTATAAACACAATGCTATTATGTTTGTAAATATAACAAACAAAATCAAAGGATGATGTAAATATGGATAGAAACTTCTTTTTAGAAGCTGATCTTGAAGAAATTAAAAATGGATATACCTTTGACTCTGAAAATGGAATATATAAATGCTTGCTTTGTGGGGAGACATTGGAAACTGGTGAGGTCTATCCTCTTAATGGAAGATTTTTTGAAGCTAAGAAAGCTATAAGCTTACATATTAAAGAAAAGCATGGCTCCATTCTTGAAGTTTTATTGGGATTTGATAAAAAGTATACAGGAATTACAGATAAGCAAAAGTCTTTGTTAAATGATTTTTATCTGGGTCTATCTGATAATGAGATAGCTAGAAAAAATGGACTGTCACCAGCTACAGTACGTCATCAAAGATTTGTTTTTAGAGAGAAGGCTAAGCAAGCTAAAATGTATCTTGCTATTTTTGGATTAGTTGAGAAATACCTGAGAAAAGATAAAAAAGAAGACTTTGTTAAAGTACATACTGGTGCAACTATGGTTGATGAAAGGTATCAAGTTACAAGTTCAGAGCAAGACAAAATAATCAAAACATACTTTGAAAGATTAGAACCATTGAAATTAAAAGTTTTTCCTACAAAGGAAAAAAGAAAAATAGTTGTCCTTAGGAAAATAACAACTTTATTTGAAGTTGATAAGAAGTATTCAGAAATAGAAGTTAATAATATGCTAAAGGAAGTTTATGATGATATTGCAACTTTGAGAAGATATTTGATTGAATATGGTTTTATGGATAGAACTAGAGATGGAAAAGAATACTGGTTAAAGGAGTAAGAGAACTTAGGAATGTGGTTATTAAAAACGGGATATATGGTACAGGCCATCTTTTCTATCAAGTATCTGCCTATGAGGAAGAAGAAAAGATGGAATTTAACTTATGTCTGGAGATAGAAATTTTCCTTTATAGATAGATTATAGGGTAATATAATATTATATAAAATAATATAATCACAAAGATAAGAAAGGGATGTATATAATATGAAGCTATTATTTATATCTGATATACATGGATCCTTATTCTATGCCAATAAGGCTATGGAAAGCTTCCATAATGAAAATGCCCAGTATCTTGTTCTTTTAGGAGATATCCTATACCATGGTGTCCGAAATCCACTGCCCAAGGACTATAATCCAAAGGAAGTAGCTAGTCTTCTTAATAAGTTTGCAGATAAAATTATAGCTGTAAGAGGTAATTGTGACAGTGAAAAATAATTATATGTCATTAACTAAAAAAGGTAAGAAGATTAAGATATAAAACAAGAGAAAATTAATATAATAAAAGTTCTTATGGCGGTGCTAAATTAGAAACTGCATCGTATGCCCTAAATTTATCCAAAAAAACCTGTAATACCTGTAAGAAAGTCTGAAGGGAATGCAAAAATGTAGAAATTTGATGCTTGAAATATTAATAAAGTATTAATAAGGGTATTGTTTTTATTTTGCAATTATGCTATTATTAAAATATCGGAAACGTTTCCTACTTAATCTTGGTAACGTTACCTTTGCATAGAGGCTAGGTGAAGTGATGAGTAACTATACTATAAAGGATATAGCACGGATTGCAGGTGTTGGTGTTACAACTGTATCCAGAGTAATTAACAATAGTTATGGTGTTAGCGACAAAACTAGAAGAAAAGTTATGGAGGTAATTGAAAAGTGCAAATATATTCCTAACTCTAATGCGAAAAACTTAAAGCAAGTTACTTCCCAAATAATATGCATTATTGTAAAAGGAATCTTTAATCCTTTTTTCTCTGACTTGGTTATTGAATTACAAAAAAGTATAGAAACAAAAGGGTACATACCGTTAGTAAGTTACATAGATGAATCTGAAAATGAAATAAGATATGCAAGTCAGTTGATTAAGGAAAAGAAAGCAATGGGCATTATCTTTTTAGGTGGTAGTGCCGTAGACAGGGAAGATGAATTACAAAAGTTAAATAGTCCATGCGTATATGCAACTTCTAATGCTAGTGGTTGTAATGTTTTAGGAGTAAGTAGCGTATCTATAGATGATAAATTAGAAGCTAAAGGCGCTGTTAGTTATCTTCTTGAACTAGGCCACAAGGACATTTTAATTATGGGAGGAGCTATTTATCAGAAGGACTTGATTTATAGTAGATACAAAGGTGTGCTAGAGGCTTATGAAGAGCGAGGCTTGTTCTTTGATAAAGAGAATATGTATTTAGAATCAAAGTTCTCCTGTGAAGCTGCTTATGAAAATATATACAAGTTTTTAAAGCAAAAGAAATGGATTACAGCAGTATTTGCTATGTCGGACATTATGGCTATAGGAATTGTAAAATGTGCTATAGATAATGGACTTAAGGTGCCGGAAGATATATCCGTTATAGGTTTTGATGGTATTGAGCAAGCAAAGTTTTATAACCCAACCATTACGACCATAAAACAACCTTCTGGGGATATAGCAAAAAAAAGTGTGGAGCTTTTAATTAAAAGTATTCGAAACAAGAAATTTTCTCAACACTTAACACTTCCAGGCAAACTTATAAAAGGTAATTCTGTTAGGTTAATTAGTCATCAAAAATCTCTACTTACATAGAGATATTTAAATAATGATTAAAAAATGGAGGGAATATTATGTTAAAAAAATCTAAAAAAGCAATGGCCTTGATTCTTACTGCTTCATTAACTGGTGCATTAGTTGCAGGATGTGCTAATAAGAACGACGACAAAAACACTGGTAAAAAAGATGGAGATAAGAAAACAAAAACTAAGGCTACATTAAAACTTTGGGGTTCACAAGAAGACCAAGATATGTTAGCTGAAATGGTTGAAGAATTCAAAAAAGCAAATCCAGAAAAGGAATATGACATCACTCTTGCAGTTGTAAGTGAGGCTGATGCTAAGACTAAGTACTTAGAAGACCCAGCTGAAGCTGCAGACGTTTTTGCTTTCGCTAACGACCAGATCTGGGACCTATATAATGCAGGTGCATTATATGAAGTAACTAGAAATAAGGAACAAATAATAGCAGCTAACACTGAAGGTTCAGTAGAAGCAGCTACAATTGATGGTAAATTATATGCATACCCAATGACTGCTGATAACGGTTATTTCTTATACTATGATAAGAGCGTTATAAGCGAAGAAGAAGCTAAATCATTAGATTCAATTTTAGCAGCTGCTGATAAAGCAGGTAAGAAAGTATTCATGGACGTGTCCAATGGATGGTATATAGCTTCCTTCTTCTTAGGAGCAGGTGGAACATTATCAATTGAAGACGGAAAACAAGTTTGTGACTTTAACAACGAAAATGGACTTAAGGCTGCTGAAGCTATAAAGGCATTTACAGCTCATAAAGCATTCTTAACTGGTGATGACCCAATCTTAACTGGTGGAATGGGAGATACAATAGCAGCAGGTGTTTCCGGTACTTGGAACGCAGATGCTATTAAGGAAAAATTAGGCGATAACTTCGCTGCAACAAAACTTCCAACATTTACTGCTGGTTCAGAACAAATTCAAATGGGTAGCTTTGCTGGTTACAAACTAGTTGGTGTTAACAGCCAAACTGAGAATGCAATAGAAGCTATGGAGTTAGCTGAATGGATAACTAACGAACAAAATCAGCTTATCAGATTCCAAAAGAGAGCAATTGGACCATCCAACATTAAGGTTGCTGAAAGTGACGATGTTAAAGCAAATATTCCATTAGCAGCATTAGCAGAACAAAGTAAGTATGCTACTTCTCAGAAAGATGTACTTGGTTCTTACTGGGCACCAGCTGAAGCTTTCGGAACAGCTATGGAAGCTAAGGATTATTCAAAATCACTTCAAGAACAACTAGATGAAATGGTAGATCAAATACAATCAGGTCAATAGGCCTATCTATTAAGGAAAACGGCTGGAAATATTTCTAGCTGTTTTTCTATAAGATTATTTATCATAATGGAGGTATTTATGGAAGAGATTAATGTATCTAAAGACATAACGAACAAAAGATCCCTCTTTTTTAACGCCTTGAAAAAAGGTAACCTTATAACGAAATTAAGTTTTATATTTATGGGTTTAGGATGTGCCTTAAGAGGGCAGATAATAAAAGGATTAGCTTTTCTTGCTCTTCAAGTGAGCTTTATAGTATACATATCTAACACTGGATGGTACTATTTAAGCAATTTGACAACTTTAGGTAAAGCTGAAATGTACCAGGTATGGAATGAGGAACTCCAGATATATGAGTACCTTCCTGGTGATAACTCAATGCTAATCTTGCTTTTTGGTGTTGTTACAATATTTGCTATTATTGCAATGTTTGTGGTGTATATCAACAGTGTAGTTGAATCTTATAAATGTGAATTGATAAAAAAGGAAGGAAAGAAGCCTTCTAGCTTTGTGCAAGATGTAAAAGATTTGTTTGACAAGAACTTCCATAAAACATTATTAACCTTACCACTTATAGGTGTAGTAATTACAGTAATTATGCCACTTATTTTTATGATTCTGATGGCATTTACAAACTTTGATAAACTACATCAACCACCAGGGAAGCTCTTTACTTGGGTTGGATTCGAAAACTTTAAGAATCTGTTTTGGAATAACCCTAAGATGTCTCAAACTTTTGTTAAGATTTTAATTTGGACCTTTATCTGGGCCGTTATCGCTACTTTCTCTAACTATATACTTGGTATGATCTTAGCAATTATTATCAATAAGAAGGGTATCAAGTTCAAGGGATTGTGGAGAACTATATTTGTTTTAACTATAGCTGTTCCTCAGTTCGTAACCTTACTACTTATGGCCAGAATGTTCCAAGACTTAGGACCAATAAACGTCTTGCTGCAACAACTGGGTCTCACTGATGAAGCTATAAAATTCGTAACTAATGGAAGAAATGCAAGGATCTTTGTACTAATTGTAAATATGTGGGTAGGTATTCCTTATACTATGCTTATTACTTCAGGTATACTTATGAATATTCCTGAGGACTTGTATGAGAGTGCAAAGATAGATGGAGCTGGACCTGTAACAGCCTTTATGAAAATAACTTTACCATACATGCTGTTTGTAACTACTCCATATTTAATTACTCAGTTTGTTGGAAATCTAAATAACTTTAATGTTATTTATCTATTGACTGGAGGAGGACCTAATTCTCTAAACTATTTCCAAGCGGGAGAAACTGACTTGCTTGTAACTTGGCTCTATAAGCTTACTGTAAATGAGCAGAATTATTCCTTAGCTTCTACTATAGCAATCATTGTATTCGTAATTAGTGCTACATTCTCACTTATTGCATATAATAGATCTGCATCAGTTAAAAAGGAGGATACTTTCCAATGATTGATAAATATAAATTTAATGGCGGTAAATTAGCTATGAATGGTAAGCAGAATTCAGGTTATGGTATGAAAACTAAAATAGCTAATGCCATAATATATGCTATCTTAATAGTGTTATCTATAATATGGCTTTTTCCATTAGTATGGCTTATTCTACAGTCCTTTAGAAAGGAAGCAGGTGCATATACACCTTATATTATGCCTAAAGGCTATACTTTCGATAATTATATTAAGCTATTTACTGAAACACATTTGTTTAATTATCCTAGATGGTTCATGAATACTTTAGTAGTAGCCATATTCAGTTGTATTATATCTACTCTATTAGTATTAGGTACTAGCTATGCCTTCAGTAGGTTGAGATTTAAAACTAGAAGACCTATGATGAATGTGGCGTTGATTCTAGGTATGTTCCCAGGCTTTATGTCAATGATAGCAGTTTATCATATTCTAAAGGCTATGGGATTACAGCAATCTCTTGCAGCCTTAGTATTAGTTTACTCTGGTGGATCTGCTTTAGGTTATTATATATCAAAAGGATTCTTTGACACCATTCCTAAGGCTTTAGACGAGGCTGCAACAATAGACGGGGCTACTAAGAGTCAGATATTCTGGAAGATTACTTTGCCTCTGTCAAAACCAATTATTACTTATACAGTGCTAACATCCTTTATAGGTCCTTGGGTTGACTTTATATTTGTTAGTGTAATTATGAAGGATAATTATCAGAACTACACCATTGCTCTTGGCCTATATCAGATGACTACTAGAGAGAATATTTACAAATACTTCACTCAGTTCTGTGCAGGTGCTGTAATAATTGCAATACCAATAACAATTCTATTTATCTTTATGCAGAAGTACTATGTAGAAGGTGTAACTGGAGGTTCTGTAAAGGGCTAAATTGTATTGGAGGAAGAAAATATGAAAAAGGTCCTAAACTTTATTCTAATTTTTACTATGGCCCTTATGGTGGGGTGTGGTAAAAAGGAGAATAAGATTAATATAATTGATGATGATTATAGAAACTACTATGAAATTTTTGTTCGTTCTTTTTACGATTCAGATGGCGACGGAATTGGAGATATAAAAGGGATTATAGAGAAACTAGATTATTTAAATGATAATGATTATGAAACTAAAAAGGACCTAGGTATAGATGGGATATGGCTTATGCCTATAATGCCATCACCCACCTATCATAAGTATGACGTAACGGATTATTATTCCATAGATCCTCAATATGGTACTATGGAGGATTTTGAACAACTGATAGAAAAGTGTGAGGAAAGAGGAATTAAGGTTATTATTGACCTGGTAGTAAACCACAGTTCTGCAAAGCATCCATGGTTTTTATCTGCTAAGAAAAGCTTGCCTATAGAACCTTGTGGCCAAGAGGTCTGTACTCACGAAGAATTATGCAGAGAGCATAATAAATATATTGACTATTATAACTTTTCCCAGGAGAGAAAGTCTGGATATCACTCAGTGGGTATGCCTTCAGGCTGGTATTATGAAGGTGTATTCTGGGATCAGATGCCAGATCTGAATTTGGACAATCCAGAAGTTAGAAATGAAATTGAAGATATAGGAAAGTTCTGGTTGGAAAAAGGTGTAGCTGGTTTTAGAATTGATGCTTGTACTTCATTCTATACTGGTAATACCACAAAGAATGTAGAATTCCTTAAGGATTTCAACGATAGAATGGAAGGGTATAAGGAAGACGTATATATAGTTGGAGAAGTATGGGCAGATGCTAATACTGTATCTCAATACTATAAGAGTGGAGCAGATAGCTTCTTTAACTTCCCTTTTGCTGATACTACAGGAAGAATAGTAAGTACTATAAGAGGTCGTAAGGGTGCTGCCTTCAGTAAGGCCTTAGAAGACTGGCAGAAAAAAATTAAGGCAATAGACAAGTCTGCTATTGATGCTCCTTTTGTGTCCAACCATGATAATGGCAGAAGTGCAGGCTTTTTAGCTCAAAATGAGGTTTCAATGAAAATGGCTGCAAGCCTTTATCAGATGATGCCAGGAAACACCTTTATATATTATGGTGAAGAAATAGGAATGATTGGTTCTGGTAGGGACGAAAATAAGAGACTGCCTATGCTGTGGTCTACTACAGACAAAAAAGGAATTACCAATGCACCACCTAACGCCGATTATAAAGGAACTATAGACACTGGAGTTGCAGAACAGGAAAAAGATGAAAATTCCTTGCTTCAATTTTATAAGGATATCATAAGAATAAAGAATGAAAATCCTGAGATTCAAAGGGGAGAAATAACTTCTATAGATTTAGGAAATGAGGCTGTATGTGCTTATAGTCTAGAATATGAGGGTTCTAAGGTATATGTTATTCATAATCTAGCAGATAAGCAGGTAGAGTTAGATTTAAGCGGTGATGAGTATTCTAAGTTGAAGATCAGAGGAGAGTTAACAACAGACGACGGAAAGATTACTTTGAAGAAGGGTAAGTTAACAATGCCTTCAATGTCAACAACGATTTTAAAATAAGAAATCAATAGAATGAATATCATTGCAGTGAGCTGTAAAAACTTATGTTTTCAGCTCACTTTTTTTACTTATATTCATTAGCTTTTAGTCTTGTAGTAAGCTTATGAATCTCTTAGTAGGAGAAGATTGATATCCGTTTTTAGGCCATATTATGGCTGTGCCTACCTTTAGCTCAGCTTCCTTTAATTCTCTGTGATATAGTTTAGTATTAGGAATTAAATCTAAGCAGTTTTTTGGTATGATAGCTACTCCAATCCCGGCGTTGGCCCATAAAAGAATAGTGCGAACATCATTGCTCTTACAAATTATATTTGGAGAAAATCCTTTTTTGTTACATAGTTCTCCTATAGTTTTTTCATATCTTCTATGAAGTACTAGAGGTAATTGGTTTAGCTCCTTTATAGTGATGACCTTTCTGTTTTTATCCCAATAGTCAGTCTTGCTAGCTACAATCATTGGCTCCTCTGGTAAATTGATAACCTTGAAGCCTTCTGTATTGTAGGGAGTTCTTATTATACCTATATCAATAAAGCCTTTAGAAAGTAATTCTATTATTCTAGGAGTATCCTCGTCAATTATTTCAAAGCTTATATTAGGAAACTTGCTGTGAAAGTTAGAAATAAGCTGAGGTAGAAAGGTGGCTCCTGCAGCAGAAACAGTGCCTATAGATAGCTTGCCTGCAAGGCCATCGCTAATGTCTTTAACTTCTTTAATAGCTATGTCCATTAGCTTTAATATTTGTTTAGCCTTATGATACATTGCTTGTCCGGAACTTGTGATTTCTAATTTTCTGGTACTTCTTTCAAAAAGCTCTACGCCTAACTCAGATTCCATAGCCTTTAATTGCTGGCTTAGTGGTGGCTGGGCCATATGTAGCCTTTTAGCTGCCTTGGATATAGAACCTTCTTCAGCTATGGCGATAAAGTATTTCAACTGTTTAATGTCCATTAAACCAACTCGCTTTCTAAATTTATTTATATAAAAAAAGTATAAATAATATATGATTTAAATATTTCTAATATATATCTTAAGTTGTTATAATTATACTAGAATAAGTGTTTATAATCTAGATTTTTAATGATTTGGGGGGATAATTTTAATGGTTACAGCTTTCCATAAGGGAGTATTTGTGTATAATGGGGACAAAATTCTAGGTGCTGTGGATGAAATTTCTGCAGGAGCCTTGAAAGAATGTAATTTAACTTCTGAGGATTTAAATGCAGAAAGGGCTAAAAAAGAGACTATAGCTTATGGTATTATTCAAAAACATAATACTTCAAACAGCGAAGATTCTATTAAGATTAAATTTGATGCTTTAGCTTCTCATGATATTACTTATGTTGGTATAATTCAAACGGCTAAAGCTAGTGGATTAAAGGAATTTCCTATACCCTATGTATTGACTAACTGCCACAACAGCCTTTGTGCCGTTGGAGGAACTATCAACGAAGATGACCACGTATTTGGTTTATCTGCAGCTAAAAAGTACGGTGGAATATATGTACCTGCACACCAGGCAGTAATACATACTTATATGAGAGAGGAAATGGCTGCCTGTGGTAAGATGATTCTAGGTTCTGATAGCCATACAAGATATGGTGCCTTAGGAACTATGGCTATAGGTGAAGGAGGTCCAGAACTAGTTAAGCAGCTCCTTGGCAAGACCTATGATTTTAACTATCCAGAGGTTGTAGCTATTTATTTAGAAGGGGAACCTAAAAAAGGGGTTGGACCTCATGACGTAGCTTTAGCTATTATTGGTGAGGTGTTCAAAAGTGGCTTTGTTAAGAATAAGGTATTAGAATTTATAGGACCTGGAGTAGGAAATTTATCTGTTGATTTCAGAAATGGTATAGATGTAATGACTACAGAAACTACTTGCTTGAGTTCCATCTGGGTTACTGATGAAAAGGTTGAAGAATACTACAAGATTCACGGCAGACCAGAAGACTATGGAAAACTACAACCAGGAAAAGTAGCCTACTATGATGGTTTAGTAAAGGTAGACCTAAATAAGATAGAGCCAATGATAGCCCTACCTTTCCACCCAAGCAATGTATATAAGATTGCAGACTTAAACAGCAATCCGTACGAGATCTTAGGCCATGTAGAAGAAGAGGTTAAGAAGACTTTAGAAAATCCTAATATAGACTTTAACCTTACAGATAAAATAGTAGATGGAAAAGTAAGAGTAGATCAGGGTATTATAGCAGGTTGTGCCGGTGGTATGTTTGAAAATGTTTTAAAGACTGCAGCTATACTTAAGGATAAATCTGTAGGAAATGATTACTTTGCATTAAGTGTATATCCTGCCAGCCAGCCAATTTTCATGGAGCTCATTAAGCGGGGAGCTATTAGTGACTTGATGGCTAGTGGAGCTGCATTAAAAACTGCCTTCTGCGGCCCATGCTTTGGTGCAGGAGATGTACCTAACAATAATGCCTTCAGCATAAGACATACTACAAGAAACTTCCCTAACAGAGAAGGTTCTAAGCCAGGTGAAGGACAAATATCCTCTGTAGCTTTAGTAGATGCACTATCCATTGCTGCTACAGCTATGAATGGAGGCTTCCTAACTCCAGCTACAGAAGTTGAAATTCCTGATATTGATACAAGTTATGAATATAATAGATCTCCTTATGATAAGAGAGTTTACTTTGGATACGGAAAGGCAGAAGTAGATGCACCATTAAAATATGGTCCAAACATCTGCGATTGGCCTGAGATGCCAGAGCTTACAGATAACACATTGTTAAAGGTTACATCAGTAATTAAGGATGAGGTTACTACAACAGACGAGCTTATTCCTTCAGGGGAAACTTCCTCCTATCGTTCCAATCCATTAAAGCTAGCAGAGTTCACCTTGTCCCGTAAGGATCCACAGTATGTTGACAGGGCTAAGGCTGTACAAGGAATGGAAGAAGAAAGAAGGGCATATTTAGAAGGAAAAGAAGCCAATATAGATGAAATAAAGGCTGTATTAGGAAAGCTAAAGGGACTAGAGGAGATATCTGAAGAAGAAATAAAGGACTTTATCTCTAAGACTCAATTAGGAAGCACTATATTTGCCCTAAGACCAGGGGACGGTTCTGCAAGAGAACAGGCAGCTTCCTGTCAAAGAGTGTTAGGAGCCTCTGCAAATATAGCCTTAGAATATGCTACAAAGAGATACAGAAGCAATCTAATCAACTGGGGTATGTTACCTTTCACTGTTGATGAAGCTCTTATAGACAGCTTTGAAGTTGGACAATATATATTTGTTAAAGATATTAAGGAAGCAGTTAAGTCAGGTAAGGAAACTATTCCTGCTGTTATAGTAGGCCAGGATGGTAATAAAAATATAGAGCTTAAGCTCAATAAGCTAACGGAAGATGAAAAGACTATAATTTTAAGAGGTTGTTTAATAAACTTCTATGCTAATTAATTGACATAGAGGAATCTTTAAATCAGTAAAAGAGAGAAAAAATCTATAAAAACAGATGGAAGTCCATTGAGGCTCCATCTGTTTTTTAGTGAAAAGTTTTTAAAAGGGATAAAGTTTTAAAAAAGGTGTTGCATTTTTATAAAATGGAGTGTATAATTATACAGTAATAAGAGTTTTATTGAATAAAAGAATTAGGGATTGGGGGGAGAACGATGGGCGAAATTACCTTTGTGGTTAGGAAAGCAGTTGAAGAGGACATTCCTCAAATAATAGATGCAGCAAAGGAAGCTTTCTGGCAATATGCTAAAAATGCAGGTATAACAAGTCTTGTGGAGCCTTTACAAGAAAGTTACCAGGATTTAAAGGAAGATATAGAAAATAAGTTAGTTTTAGTTGCAATTTTAGATGGAAAAGTTGCAGGCAGCGTTAGAGTTCAAATAAATTCTGACAATACTGCATATTTAAGCAGACTAGGTGTAAGACTTGCATACCAAAATAATGGTGTTGGTAAAATTTTATTAAATGCAGTAGATAATTATATGATGAAGTTAGGAGTAAAAAATTTATATCTGCACACTGCATCTAGATTGTTTTCTCTAGTGAAATTTTACTATGGAAGAGGATTTTATATAGAATCTACCACAAAGGACAGAGGATACGTAAGAGCTTTACTTTGTAAAGAGTATGAAAGACAAGTTGAGGAAAGTTTAACTGCTGGCCAGTATAATGTGGCAGTAGTTTAATATATAAGAAGGCCTTTTGTTTACATATAATAGATTGTAGACAAAGGTCTTTTTTATATCTTAAAGGAGGGGGAGTTAAAAAAGTCCCTTGTCATATTTTAATAGTATTGTACAATAATTAGGAAGGGTTACAACATATATGTAGTTCAAGTAATAAGCTAAATAAAGCTAATAAGGAGGAGAAGTTTTTGGAGGAAAATAATAAATATAATAAATATACATTACTAGTTTTTTGTCTTATTGCAACAACCATAGTAATTTATGTTCTCTTTACATATCCTCAGCCAGGAGTGGCGGACCAGGGAGATTTTGATAGGGTTATGGCAGCCTCAGGCTTAGAACTTTTAGATAGTGATAAGAACAATCCAGATTTTAAACGTTTTTACCAGTATACTGTAACGGATTATAAAATAGCTAAGACTAGCCTTTATCAAATTCTTATAAGATTTGTCTCCACATCCATGGCCTACTTGATAGGTCTAATATCTATGATTTGTAAGTTGCTTGGACAAGATGTATTTAAGACTGGATATTTAGCGGCAGTCTATGCTGCTATATACATATTTTCTATATTTATAAGCTTAAAATACATTAATATTAAGAGCAAGGTAGTCTGGACGGCTATAGTCTTGTTGAGTATCTTTATCTTCTTAGATGGTAACTACTTAGTTTGGTTCAATAGTTTATACGGCGAACCTATGATGATAACTAGCCTCCTTTTATACGGAGCAGCCTTTCTCTATTATATATACAATGAAAAGGTTCTGAAGAGAGAAGATAAGGTGTTTTCAAGAATAGTTCTTTTATTTATAGCAGCCTTTTTATTTATTGGCTCAAAGATGCAGGTTATAACAGCACTGCCCATAATAATGGTCATGTTAGGGAAGGTTCTTTGGGAAAATAGAAATAAGCTTATAAGAAAGAGGCTAGTGATCTTATGGGTATTTTATCTTATTCTGGTAATTTATCCTCTTCAAATAAATTTAGTAAGTGGTGCTATAAGCGACGATACTAACTATAATTCTGTCTTTTATGGAATTTTAAAGGATTCCAAGACCCCAGAGCAGGATTTAATTGATTTGGGCCTGAATCCAGATATGGCAGTAGAGGCTGGGAAACATTCATATCTTCCTAGTAGTGAATATATTAAATATGTACCAAGGACGGAGATTACCAAGGAGGAGTTTTATAGCAAGATAAGCAATGGAAAGCTGGCAAAGTTTTATTTGACTCATCCTTTAAGGTTAATTGAAGGAATGGAGTATACTGCAGAAAAGGCCTTTTATACCAGCACAGGTTTGGGCAAATATTCTAGAAGCTATAGTGAAGAGTCTATCAGCGAATTTAACAGATTTACCTTCTGGTCTTCTATAAGAGCAGAAAAGCTTCCTCACCGCTTATCCTTTATAGTATTAGTTTATATTTTGCTTTTCTCAGTATCTTTGCGAAGCTATATAAAGAATAGAGATAAGGAAGACCTTAGGGCTAAGATACAGCTTCTCTGGGCCTTTTGCCTCATAAGCATCTTGCAATTTCCTATGCCCTATGTTGGGAATGGTCAGGCGGATACTGCAAAACAGCTCTATTTATTCAACTTCATTTTTGATATAATATTACTTGTGTCCCTGGCTTGGTTAATTAATAAAGTAGTTAGCTTTTGGACAAAAAGAATTAAATTCTAATAATAGAAAGTATGGAAGCTTATGAATAATACATTATTAAAAGGTGCAAAACTTAGAGTAAGCTCTAAGCTAAAAGAAATAAAAAGTAAAGACATTTCAAAGTTTAGGTTAATGACAATGGCTGCTATTCTTTTTAAGACTATAATATTTATGTCCTTGTTGGAAACTAGGGATGCCTCATCACTAAGTTTGTATAAATTAAACTTTCAATTTTGGTATGTATATTTAGCTTTTGCAGGGATATTCTATTCTTTTGGCTATTTATTTGCCAAGGTTAATCAAATAAAATTTTATATGATTTTTAACATAGCTTATACAGTAATGCTAATTGCAGACCTGTGGTACTTTAGAGTGAATAGAGACTTTTGGGGCCTTGATAATATCTTTTTTCCTGGTACCTTTAATCCCTTCCAAGGACTTTTAATACAGCCTAGACCTATAGATCTATTGTTTTTAGTAGATTTAGTCTTTATTGGATTATGGTTAAAAAGAAGAAGGCTTAGTAGCAGTGCTAAAAAGAGTATTACTGCTTTTAGAAAATCTATGACATGGTCCCTATCTGTCATAGCTATTTCTTTTCTCCTAATAAATATAGTTGGATTATCAACCTGGGATAGGCAACTTTTCTTTGTAGGCTGGTCTCCAATAATGTCCATTAGAGCACCGGGACCAGTAGGATATCATCTTCATCAAGGGGTTAGAACAGTAAATAAGCTATTTAGCTCAAAAAGCCAAGAGGAAATAGAGGAAATAAAAGCTTGGCATGATGAAAATAAGGAAGATATTGAGGATAACCAATATAAAGGAATCTTTAAGGGTAAGAATGTAATATTCTTGCAGCTAGAGTCCTTTGAAAACTTTATAATAAATAGAAAGGCTAATGGAAAGGAAATAACACCCTACTTAAATAAGCTGGCAAGAGAAGGTTTTTACTTTAATAATATATATGAACAAAATAACGGAGGAAACAGCTCTGATGCAGACCTTATGGTCAACGCCTCCAGCTACACTCTTTCAGGTGTAATAACTGCCACCCATTATGGTGAGGTAGTTTACCCCCATTCCTTTCAAAGGATTTTAAAGAGTGAAGGTTATACTACAGTATCAGCCCATGCTGATAATGCTGGAGAATTTAACTGGACCGAGCTTCATAAAAATGGCTTTGGTGTAGATATACTGTGGGATTTAAGAGAGTTTAAATATGAAGAAAGTGTTGGCTATGGCCTATCTGATAGAAGTTTTCTAAGCCAATTGGCAGAAAAGATGAAATCATTGCCAGAGCCCTACTACTTATTTGCTCCCACTATGTCTAATCACGGACCCTTTGCCATTGACCAGAAGTACAGGGAACTAGATCTGCCTAAAGAAATAGATGAAAGCTATCTTGGCGGTTACTTCGAATGCTCACTTTATACTGATAGGCAGATAGAAATGTTTTTAAATAAACTAGACCAAGAGGGTATGCTAGACAATACAGTGGTGGTACTTTATGGTGACCATGCTGGAGTTCATAAATACTATAATGAAGAGATTCAGCACCTAGACTTTGAAGGCAATTGGTGGAAGGAATACGACCATGAGATTCCCCTAATAATATACGCAAAGGGAATTAGCCCTCAGCTTTTTGAAACCTACGGAGGCCATACAGACATAATGCCTACAGTGGCATATATGCTAGGCATCGATGATTCAAAATATAGAGATTACGTTATGGGAAGGATACTAGTAAACACTAAAAGGGATGCAACTGTAATAAAAGGAAATATAATTAAAGGCAATGTTACTAGCGAAGAAGAGAGAAGGCACTTACTAAAGTGCTATGAGATAGCGGATAAAAAGATAAGATAATTGACTAAAGCAAGTGTAAAAAGGCTTTTCCACAGATATGATGTGGAAAGGCCTTTTGCATGCTACAAATAATTATTATTTCGATACTGGGTAGGGGTAAGGCCAGTAAAAGCCTTAAAGGTCCTGGTGAAGTGGCTTTGATCATAAAAGCCTAAGAGGAGGGCAATATCTAAAATGCTCTTAGTAGTACTTAATAATAAGCTTTTGGCCCGATCAATTTTGATTTTTTTACAATAATGCATAATGGTTGTACCCATTTTGCTTTTAAAGCATTTTGAAGCATAGCTCATTGAGATGTTTAAATCTCTTGATATTTGCTCTAGGGAAACATGGCTTTCAATATTGATATGAAGATATTGAAGAAGTTTATTTACTATGAAGGTATCGGTAACTTCTGCATCATAGATTAATAAGTCTAGATATTTAGAAGCAATCTCCAGTTCAATGGCCTGCAGCTCTTCAACCTTTGAAGCCTTATAGATCTTCATATAAAATTTATTATAGAGTTCGCTGAAGTTTTCCTTATAGGTGCCTTTTGCTAAAACCTCTCTAATATAAATAATGTTCCACATAAAAAGGTCATTTTTCTTATGTTGGAAGGGAACATTATTTTCTAAGTCCTCTATATGTTTTTTTTTTATTAAATCAAGAATATTGGCCTTGGAATTGGATTCTATAAGCAATGATATATCAGGGCTAAAGAAATATTTATCAGATATAAAGCCTTCTAGAGGCATTTTATCACTCCTTAGTAAGAAGATTATTTTGTTTAAATGTAGCATTATATAATAGAAGAGTCAAGATAAATGGTTAAAATATGTACAAAAAATATCAAATATGTACAAGTGACCGAATAAGTCTTTGCTATAATGAGATTATAAAAGTGGTGCAAAAATAATTGTATGGAGAGGATAAGCTATGAATAAACATGGAATATTTCATAATACTACTGTTCCCTATGCCTATGCAAAGGACAAGGATACACTAAGACTTAGGGTTAGAACAGCAAGAAATGATATGATCAAGGTAAGTGTATATTATAAATGTAGATATGATTGGGAAGGTACTTTTCAAGTAGGGGATATGAAACTTTTTGCCCAAACAGATCTCTTTGATTTTTACCAAATAGATATACAAGTAGAAAAAAACAGATATAGATATTACTTTGAACTCCTTGATAAAGAAGGAAATACAATATACCTAGATGAGAGAGGATTGAGGGAGCAGGCTGTAGAAACTCCAGAGGCCACTGCTTTTCAGTATGCTTATATTGGACAGGCGGATCTTTATGAAGAGTGTAAATGGATGCAGGAAGCTGTGGTTTATCAAATATTCCCCGATAGATTTTGTAATGGAGATAAAAGCAATGATCCTGAAAACACCTTGGCTTGGGGAGAGCCTGTTGCTCATAGGGCCATGTTTGGAGGAGACATACAAGGTATAATAGATAAATTAGACTATCTTGAAGACTTGGGCATAGATTTGATTTACCTAACTCCTATATTTAAGTCTACTTCAAATCATAAGTATAATACAGCAGACTATTATGATATAGACCCTCACTTTGGTACTGTGGAGCTAGTAAAGGAATTGGTTGATAAGTGCCATGAAAGGGGTATAAGAATTGTTTTTGATGCAGTCTTTAATCACTCAGGAAGCGATTTTTTTGCCTTTGAAGATCTGCTGAAAAACCAAGAGAATTCAAAATATAAGGATTGGTTTTTCCCAGATGAATATCCTGTAAGCTTAGACAAGATTAACTACTATACCTTTGCCAACAATGTAAAGCATATGCCAAAGTTAAACACCTCCAATCCAGAAGTGAAGGAATACTTGCTAAAGGTTGGTGAGTATTGGGTAAAGGAAATAGGTATAGACGGATGGCGCTTGGATGTTTGCGATGAAGTGGACCATGAATTCTGGAGAGCCTTCAGAAAGAGAATTAAAGAGGTCAATAAAGATGCGGTTATCGTTGGAGAAATTCAGCATGAAGCTGTTAGTTTTTTAAATGGTGATGAACTAGATAGTATTATGAACTATCCTTTCAAAGGAGCCCTAGTAGACTTCTTTGCCAGAAGAAGTATAAATGAGAAGGAATTTGATAATATTATAACTATGAATAGGGTAATTTATATGAGCAGTATTACAAGGCAACTATGGAATCTCTTTGGAAGCCATGATACAGCTAGGTTCTTATACGAATGTGGTGAAAATGTGGATAGAATGAAACTGGCTATAGTTTTCAAATTCTGTTTCGAGGGAGTTCCTTACATATACTATGGCGATGAAGTTGGTATTACTGGTGGCGACGATCCTTTAAATAGAGCTTGTATGATTTGGGATGAAGATAAGCAGAACAAGGAACTTCTTCAGCACTATAAAAAGCTCATTGCAATTAGAAAGGAAAACAAGGAATTAGTTTATGGTGAATACAAGCCTCTTTACTTAGAAGATAGGGTTATTATCTTTGAGAGAAATGATGGCAAGAATTCTATGATAATTGCTATAAACAATAACGATGAAGATTATGTTGTTAACAAGTCCTTTGAAAAGAAGGCAGTAGATCTTATATCCGGTGAAACAATATCTTTAGATCAGGGACTTACTTTAGAGAAAATGGGCTATAAAATATTAAAGGTAGTGAAATAAGTTACTTTATAATCAAGTGTTTTAAAAAGCTTCAGCCTGGCTGAAGCTTTTCTTTCATCTCATAGTTTAATAAATAATTAATCATAGTTTATACTTTTAATCAAGTAATATTCTATGTTAATATAAGTTAAGGGAAATCTATATTATGGAATTTATGAGGAGGGCACAATGAGAAAGAGAAAATTATTAGTAAGTAGCTTAGTTATATCTTTTTTACTTCTTGTAACTGCAGCTATCTTTATAACAAAGGGTATTAATGAAGATAGAGGGAATAAGCACTTCATTGGCAGAAAAAGTAAAGAAGTCAATGGTATTAAAAAGAATAAGAAAATACCCCATCCTAAGGAATGGGGAGATAATGAGGAAGACTTAACCTTAAAAGATAAGAGAACAGCCTACAAAATACAGGTTTCTTTAGATGAAGATAATAAAAGAATTTTAGGCTATGAGAGGGTTAAGTTAAGAAACAACTATAGTAGGGCTCTGAAGGATCTAGTTTTTCATTTATATCCAGATTCCTATAACAGTGCAGAAACCAAGCCCAGTATAGGGGGAACAGCAAAAAAGCTAAGTAAAAGTGAAATTGGTGACATAAAAATTAACTCTGTAACCTACAATGGCAAAAAGGTTAAATACACAGAAGATAATCAAATACTAAAGTTTAAACTAGATAAGGAGCTAAAGCCTGGTGAAGAGGCGGAAGTTGTAATTGATTTTACCTTAGAAATACCTAAATCCAGAGATAGATTAGGTTATTATGGAGATGAATATTCTATAACAAACTGGTATCCTATACTTTCCATATATGATGATGAAAAGGGACTTTGGAATGAAAAGCCCTTCCATCCTGTAGGAGAATCTAATTATAGCGACTGTTCAGATTATCAGGTGGAAATTCTAGTGCCTGAAGATTTGATAGTGGTAGCAACTGGAGTTGAAGAAAGTAAGGAAGAGAAGGATGGAATGGTAAAGGTCACTTTTAAGGAGGAAAATGTTAGGGATTTCGTTTTCTTTATCAGTTATGATTATAAGGTAGTTTCTAAAGAGGTAAATGGGGTAAAGGTAAATAGCTACTACTTAGAGCATGAAAGTACAGCGAAGAGAATGTTGGATCTTTCTTGTAAGTCCTTAGAATTCTTTAGTAAAACCTATGGAGACTATCCCTACAGTGAATATGATATTGTAGAAACTCCTTTAGCAGGGGGAGCTATGGAATATCCCACAGTTATTCAAATGGGGCCATATAGGGAAATGGATGAAGTCCCCTCACCTAATAGCTTGGTTTTTGAAGATGAGGCAGTAGTTCATGAAACCGCCCATCAGTGGTTTTATTCCATTATAGGCAGCAATGCCTTTATGGATCCAGTTTTAGATGAAAGCTTTACCTCTTATGCTACAGCTTTGTTTTTCGAAGACCTATATGGAGAATATAACAAGCTGGCAGTAAAGGGAGCCTTTCTTGCTTATCCCTACAATTTTGAACCACCAATTTATAGAAGTACAGATCAGTATAGCTGGGACGACTTTGGGGTAATCGTTTATAAGATAGGACCTTTGGTATTAGAGGACCTAAGAAGGAAGGTAGGGGATGAAAAATTTGACCAAATATTCAAAACCTACTACAATAGATATAAATACAAAAATGCAAGCTTAGAAGTTTTCTTAGATATTATAAAAGAAAAAGCAGGGGAACAAGTCAGTGAATATGTAAGAAAGGCCTTCACTTCAAAGGAATATTCTATAGACGCAATGAAATTAACCAATGAGGAATTAAATAAAATATTAAGTAATTGAGGTAGTATGAAGATGTATGAAAATTATATTTTTGATTTGTATGGCACACTAGTAGATATTGACACAAATGAGGCTAGGCGAGGACTATGGCAAAAGTTTGCTCTCTTTTATAGCTATAATGGGGCTATGTATAAGCCTACTGAACTAAAAAAGAGCTATTTGGCAGAAGCAAAAAAGGAAATGGATAGCAATACCAAGACTAAATATCCAGATATAGATGTTAAAAGAGTTTTTAAAAGACTTTTTGCTTATAAGGGAATAGAGGCCAAGGAGGAACTTATAGAGCAAACAGCAAAACTATTTAGACTTTTATCTTTAAACTATATAAGGCTTTATCCTGGAGCTTTAGACTTGCTGGAAAATTTAAAAGCTAAAGGAAAGAAAGTTTACATGCTTTCCAATGGTCAACGTTGTTACACTGTTCCAGAATTAAAGTATCTAGGGATACATGATTACTTTGATGGTTTATACAGTTCTTCTGATATAGAAATATGCAAACCAGATCCAGCCTTTTTTCAACATTTAATCAAGGAGCATAATATTTATATATCAAGAAGTGTCTTTATAGGCAACGACGACCTTGCAGACGTAGAAGGGGCAAAGGGAATAGGTATGGACAGTATCTATATTCATAGTAATCTTTCTAGGGATATTACTGAGGTGGATAGCACCTATGAAATTTGGGATGGAGACTTGAGCAAGGTTTTAGAGTTTAAACGGTAGTTAGGCTGTAAATATTATTAAAAAGGGCTGTGGCATTGATTATATGCCACAGCCCTAAGTTTTGCTAGTGATTTTTATTTTAAGCTGAATCTAAGGTATTACTCCTCAGTGGTGGTATCAACAGTATCAGTAATTTCGTTAGTTTCACTAGTATCTATAGTTTCACTTGTAGGTAGCTGGAAAAACAATTCTTGTGAATATTGCTGTCCCTTTAACATATCGTATTGGATCATCTTATAATCCTCTAGTAATGCTTGTTCCTCCTCAGTTAGGTCTGTTGTTTTTATATTATCGGTAGCATCTATTATCATGTTGTGTTTGAAAGCTGGGAAAATGTTCTTTATTTCCTCCAACATAGCATAGTGAGGGGTAACCGGTTGGTTTAGGATATCATACAAGGTTACACCTAAGAAGGCAGGACTTAAAGTTTTTAAATCCATTTTCTTTATATCAAAGTTTGAATAAATAAACAAAGGAGTCTGCCACTTTAGTCTTTCATTATCAAAGGTTTCCTTAGGATATCCAGCTTGCTCGTATACATTAGGCTTAAAGGATGGAAGATGGTCTCCAAAGAATATAAGCACTGTAGGTTCATCCATCTCCTCTAGGCCATCTATGAGATTTTTTGTTGCAATAGAAGATTGTTTTATACCTTCAGCATAGATTTCCATGTGATCTTTAGCGTCACCAGTTAAGCCTTCTACTGTAATGGAGTTTTCTCCATGCTTTCCTTCTTCTATAGGAAGATGGTTTTGCATTGTGACAGTATGAATAAACATAGGAGAATCGTTATTTTTAAGTTTGTCCAATATTTCGATAACAACAGACTGGTCTGATACATAGGAGTCTTCTCCTAATCTATCAGCGGAGATTAAGTCATCTTCACCTAGAAAGTTATTAAAGCCCATGATAGAATAAACTCTATTTCTCTTATAAAACTGCTTTTTATAAGGATGAATAGCAAGGGTGTCATAATCCTGTTCTTTCAACATACTCACTATAGAGGGAAAGAAGGATTTAGTGTCAAAAGCCTGTTGATATGGTATAGAGCCAGGTATTAAGTTGTAAATTGATAGTCCTGTAAGAACTTCAAACTCTATATTAGCTGTATTTCCGCCAAAGCCTGGTGATAATAGCTGTCCTGAAGAGGAATTAGCTATTGTATCTCTTAAATCTTTCATAGGGTCTTCACTAAAAGTTACAGTTTCTAGTGTTGTAGGATCCCAGAAGGTTTCATTCATAAAAGTTATTATATTAGGTTTTATTTCAGGAGTGATTGGCCCTCTGTTTTTATTAATTTCTTCAGCCTTAAGGGTGTACTTATCTACTATTTCCTGTATTGCTTCTGGAGAGTAGCCTTCTGGTTCGTCCATAATATCGTTTTGAAGGTTAGATAGAAGTCCAAAAACAAAGCCATTATATTCATAGTTACGAGGTTGATTCCATAGTACTATCTGCACTCCTGCATTGGCTGCCAGTACATTGATAAAGTTATTACTAAAGAACAAGTAAGAATAAATTATAAAGCTAGATAAGGAGAATAAAGCCAGTCTAGCCTTGGTTCCTATTTTTATTTTGGGTAGCTTCTTTACTGCGTATACTAATAAGAAAATAAAAAGTACAAGTGCTGCTATTAAAAGTATTGCAAGATTTCCGCCAACCATTTGTAGAAGGGATTTTATATTCTTAATCTGATAGAAATCTACAGGATAAAGAGGTTCCCCCAATATAGATATTTTTTTGCTGTTAGAGTAACCAATAGCCTCCAGTACAATTAAAGCGATAATGGAACTAACATATGGGTTTCCTATAATAGAAAACAGCAAGAGATATAAGAAAAAAATAAAAAGATTACTTAAAAGAAAGATTTTAAAATTTGCTGTTATCCACCATATGGTAGAGATAAAGTTCTGAGACATTTGAAAAAACTGAAGAAAAAAAGTTGTTATTAAGGAGAAAACAAAGGAAATTAATATAGCTTTGGTTAATTTACTTTGTTTAATTTTCTTAAAATTAATTGCTTTAAGCTTATTAAATATAAATAATCTAAACCTAGTAAACATTTTGTCCTCCCATAAAAATTATAATTACTAATGAATTTGCTCAATTTAATACCATATCATATAATATACCTTTTTACAAAAAAATTAAAGTATATTATTTAATATAGCACAAATATCATAAAAAGGGAAAGGGTGGTGAGATCCTTCCTAAAGATTATAATGTATTTTTTAGGAAAATAAAAGTATTTCAGGTTTTTTACATATTTTTTTTATCTGGGGTAATTCTAATACCTAGAGGTGAGAAACTTGAAAAAAATTATATTAACACTTTTATGCTTTGGTATTATAGGTAGTGTATGGACAGCTACTAATGCAATAACGGAAATAGCTGCAGTTTTTAGGTCAGAAGATAAGGAATACATAAGAACTATGAAGCAGGACTTGCTATCCTTAAAGATGGCCTATCCAGAATATATAACTGCCATTGAAGGTGATGTTAATGGTAAGGTTTATTTAGTTATGAAATCTGGTAAAAAAATAATTTACGATGATAAAAAAGAAAAGAGTCAGGAAGAGAAAATCGCCAACCCTGATTTACAGGATATGCTAGAGCAGATCTATCCTCTAACTACAACAAGAGAGTTAATGGATAAGAACTTTGATCCTGGCCGATGTCGAGTATATGAATTGATGGCAGAAGTTTATGGAGGCAGTGAGGGGAGTATAAAAAAGAATCTTACTAATCTTTCGGTAGGGGGAAAGTATTGTCAGTTTAATAAAAACAATAAGGCTGCTGATTCTCTCAGCGCAGCTATTAAGGAAGTTAATGGACTAATAAAATCAAATAAAGAGATAGCTGGCTATGTTTATCCCACTAGCGGTACCTTTAATTTTCGTAGAATAGCAGGAACTAGTAGGTTGAGTGCTCATTCCTATGGTATAGCTATAGATCTGGCAGGGAACAAGTGGGACTATTGGAAGTGGGCTACTGCAGAACAAGGTCAAAAAAGGCTTTCAACCTATCCTAAGGAATTAGTGGAGGTATTTGAGAGAAATAATTTTATCTGGGGCGGTAAATGGGGGCATTTTGATATTCTACACTTTGAATATAGGCCGGAAATAATAATTAAGGCAAAATATTTTGCTTCAAAGGAAAAGAAAGATGAAAACTGGTACTATGGAGCCCCTGAAGAGGATGATAGGGTAAGAGAGTATATAAGGTACATCGATGAGGTTTTAAGGTAATAGTTGAATATAGATGTGAAACTTGGCAGATAATAGAGTTGACCAAGGAATTTATTATTTAAGGAGATGCTGACAATGACTATGTACACAATAATAACAAGTAGTTGCATAAATTTCACTTAAATGATATACTTACAAGGGTTTTAATTAATATTGATTGCCTAAGGATTTTATAAATGATTATAGATGGTAATAATAAGGTTTCTAGAAATTTTTTCATTAGAAATTACTCTATAAGAATTCATTCTTATAGAGTTTTTGTTTGTGGGTATAATAGTTTAATAAAGACCAAAAAACAGTTGTGAAAACTTGAAAAATTACATAAAATTAACTAGTGAAAGAGGGGAAGTACATGGAAGGAAATAAGTTTCATCAATTAGGATTGTCAAAAGAAGTGCTGAAAGCTATAGATGATATGGGTTTTGAGGAACCTTCAAGTATACAAGCAGAAGTAATTCCAATATTATTAGAAGGATATGACGCCATTGGCCAGGCTCAAACAGGTACAGGTAAAACCTTAGCCTTTGGAGCGCCTATATTAAGCAAAATAGAAAAAAAGCAAGGGAAAATCAATAGTATTATCCTTACTCCTACAAGAGAATTAGCAATTCAAGTCAATGATGAATTGAATAGGATTGCTAAATATGCAAAGGTGAAGCTTCTGCCTGTTTATGGGGGTCAGCCTATAGAAAGGCAAATTGGAGCTATAAGAAGAGGGATAGACATAATTGTAGGAACGCCAGGAAGAGTATTGGATCTAATAAGAAGAAATATTATGGATTTAAGTGAAATAAAGTTTTTGGTTCTAGATGAAGCAGATGAAATGCTAAATATGGGTTTTATAGATGATATAGAAGAAATAATAGAGCATTGTAGTAGTGACAGGCAAACTATGCTATTCTCTGCTACCATGCCCCATGAAATAAGAAAACTGGCAAGAAGGTATATGAAGAAGGATACCAGGCATGTAACTATAGCTAAGAGTACTATGACTGTATCTACAGTTAAACAGTATTACTATGAAATTAAGCAAAAAGATAGATTTGAGTCTTTTTGTAGAATTTTAGATGCAGATGAGCCAACTGCAGCCATAATTTTCTGTAAGACTAAAAGAGGTGTAGATGAACTGGTAGAATCTATGCAGGCACGGGGATATAATGTGGAAGGTATGCATGGAGACATGAATCAAAACCACAGGCTTAATACTTTGAGAAAGTTTAAGGAAGGCAGTATAGAATTTTTAGTAGCTACAGATGTAGCGGCTAGAGGAATTGATGTGGAAAATGTAAGTCACGTAATCAACTATGACCTACCTCAGGATATAGAATCCTACGTTCACAGAATAGGAAGAACAGGAAGAGCTAATAGGGAAGGAACTGCCTATACTTTAGTAACTGCTAGGGAATACAGAACTCTTAAACAAATTGAAGCAGTAACTAAGGGTAGGATTAAGAGAAGAGAGATACCTACTGTGGATGATATATTCTTATCTAAATATAAGAATATTCTTTCAAGGGTAAAGACAACCTTAGAAAAGGACAACTACAAGAGGTTCGTTCCTTTAGCAGCAGAATTAGACGAGGAGTATAATTTAGTAGATGTAGCTGCAGCCTTAATGGATATCATCTATAGCAAGGAAGTTAGCTATGATTACGATAGCAATAGTATTGATACATCTCCTAGTTTTTTAAGACTCTTTATAAGTGTTGGCCGTATGGACAGAGTTGATCCAAGAACTTTATTAAGATTTTTTAATAACAATGCAGATGTTAACAGAGAAGAGGTTGGAGATATCGATATACTAGATAAGTTTACCTTTGTTGATGTCCTAGAAGAAGTGGCAGAAAACATAATTAAGAAATGTAGCGGAAAGAGATTATGTGGTAGAAGAGTAAGAATAGAGATTTCCAAGCCTAGGTTTTAGAAAATAATCTTGGATAACATTAGATTCAGTTTAACTGAATCTTTTTTTTATATGCTGTTGCATATTGGGGGGGTTATTGCCACATCTATTGTTTGGGCAACAACTGCATTGATTTCACTAATGCTAACTATAGCTAGAACCTTTAGCGTTGGCATAATTGAAGTGTGTGGTGGAGAGTTTTTTAAAAATAAGGTAGATACTTCACAGGCTATAAGAAGAAGTTGGGAGTTGGTTAAACATAACTACTGGAAAGTGTTTGCTTCAATGATTTTGTTTTTTTTATCTGTAATGGCTTTGAGAACTTCTTTAGAAAGTCTTGTCTCTTTAGTTACTTCTATCTTATATTTAGTTCTAAGACTTTTAGGAGGAAGGATACCCTTTATGGAATTTGTTCTGTATATAAGTTATCAAATACAAATGCCTTTATTCTTGCTATCTATGGCAGTAATTGCACCTATTTATACAATTATGATGACTATGCTTTATTTTAACCAGAGAATTAAGAATGAAGGCTTTGATATGAGGATCCGACTTAGAGAGATTCAAATAGATAATGAAAGGAAGCAGGCAAGTGAGTTTACTACATTTAATGGAAACTTCGCAAAGTGAATTTAATAATACTGTAGATAAGGTTTTACAAGGCCACCAGTATAGCTATTTAAAAACTGATTCAGATACCTACATAGACTTAATAAAGGAAAAAGAGGATTAAGAATATCTTAGGAGAAGACATTGACGAAAATACAAGTCCTTTTACCTTAAAAAAAAGGCTATAAAAGCAGTACAAGCTGGTGACTTCAGAGGAGCCATAAGGTATGACTATATTGCCCTTTTATTCTTGATGCATGAAAAAAGGTTAATTTATTTAGAGGAAACAAAGACCAATGAAGAAATATACCAATATCTAAAAAGAAGAAGATTTAATTTGCTACAGGATATGCGGCTTTGCATAAATCTTTTTAATCTAGTCTGGTATGGACATAAGAGAGGCAACCAAGAGATGTATAATCAGTGGACAAGAAGTATGTCAAATTTATGGAATGAGGTGAAGATCTATGAAGAAAAAGTCAAATAGCCACCTCATATTATTTATTATAATTGCTCTTATATTATTTTTTATTGCAATCTTCCTTCAAAATAACGGTGGGAATATTAGGTTTGCATATTCAGCAGAAAATAAATCTAAAGATGGAGTTAGTGTGTTTTTCGAAAGCGTACAGCAACTAGGTTATTCAGTGGAAGTTTCTAAGGACCTTGTAGAGGAACACAGTACTAGTGATATGCAAGTGGTAGTAGCTAATAGAAACTTTAGTTTAGAGGAGAAGGAAGTAAGGGAATGGATAGAAGAAGGTGGTAGATTAGTCTATTTAAACGAATCCCCTTACATGTATAGCACTTATGGAACCCTTGAAGACAATGGAGAACAGGTAAAAGTTTACAGCTATGGAAAGGGCAAGATTATCCTGGCAGAGGTCAAGAGTTTCACTAACGGAGATCTCTATATTAAGGGCTTAATTAACGAAGATAGAAAGGAAGCTTATGAGCTATTTAAGATTATAGAAGGGGAAGGGCCAGAAAAGATATATTTTAATGAAAGCTACTTTTACATAACAAGTGAAACTAAAACCCTTTGGGATTCTTTAAGTATGGATCAAAAATTTTTCTGCTATCAAATAATATTATTCCTAATAGCCTTTTTTGCATACAAGGGAAAGCGTTTTGGAAAGCCTATTCCCTTGTATGAGGAAGTGGAAAGAACAGAAAATGAATATGTATATTCTGCAGCAGCCTTGTATAAGCATGCTGCTTGCTGGGATCTGGCTGCGGAAAATTATTATAAAAGCTTTCTAAGACTTATTAACAAGTCCCATGATAATTGGCTAGAGTATTGGGAGGAAGAGCAGCTGCCAGATATTTTTAATAAAAGGAGAGATTCATATTGGAAACAATGGAAAATAAATCAGTAAGAAACTGGGCTGGACAGATGATTGCAGAGTTAAAGAAAGTTATTGTAGAGCAGGATGAATTAATTGAACAGTCCTTAATAAGCCTAATATGCGGAGGTCATGTCCTTATAGAAGGTGTTCCAGGTTTAGCAAAAACCCTTATGGTTAGAACTATGGCAAAAACCTTGGACTTAAACTTTAAGAGAATTCAATTTACACCAGACTTAATGCCTTCAGATGTAACAGGAACAAAGATCTTTAATATGCAAACAAGAGAATTTGAAGTGAAAAAGGGACCTATCTTTACTAATTTTCTTTTAGCAGATGAAATTAATAGAACACCACCAAAAACTCAAGCAGGCTTATTGGAAGCTATGTCAGATAAGACTGTATCAATTGACGGGCAAGCATATAAACTTCCTAATCCTTATATGGTTTTCGCTACTCAAAACCCATTGGAATATGAAGGAACTTACTCCTTGCCTGAGGCCTTGATAGATAGATTTCTAATGAAGATAATAATTAGCTATCCATCTCCTGCAGCAGAAAAAGAAGTTCTAAAAAGGTATCAAGGGGGATTCTCTAGCACAAACTTGGAGCAGGCTAATATAGAAATTGTTTCTACAGCAGAAGATATAGAAGGCTTTAAGAAAGAAGTTGAAAGAGTTAGAGTAGATGAGTCCTTAATGGAATACATTATTGCCATTATATCGGAAACTAGAAACAACCCTCTCATAGATATAGGTAGTTCCCCAAGAGGAGCTATTGCACTTTTCAAATCTGCTAAAGGGTGTGCAGCCTTTTATGGAAGAGATTTTGTAATTCCTGAGGATATTAAAAGAATGGCTATACCAACCTTAAGACACAGAATTATGTTAAAGCCTGAGTTAGAGCTAGAAGGCCTTAAGGTAGAGCAGGTTATAACAGATATATTGTCTAAAATAAAAGTACCTAGATAGAGAGTAGGTTGGTGAATTTGAGTATTACCAAGAAATATATATATTTATTAGAAGAACCGGGAGAGATAAGCTATCAATTTTTGAGAAGGAAACCATATCTCTTGAGGTTTGGAATAAGGGTCATAGAGAAATAAAGCTCTGGCTTAAGGATGAGCCTCCAGAATTTCATTTTAATATGGAAGAGGTCCTTATGGAGGGGACGGTTCTTCCTGGGGAAAGAAAAACTTTTTATTACAATGTAGTACCTACAAAAAGAGGGGCCTTCACTTTTAATAACCTTCATGTAAAGTATGAAGGTAGATTTGGATTTTGTACTAGGTTTTTTAAAATAAGTATGGATAGGGAGTACAAAGTATATCCTAATCTAAAGAACTTGAGAAAATATAGGCTTAGCATATGTAATAATAGAAGGTTTATGCAGGGTAAAAGAAGTTTGAAGATCCTGGGTAAAGGTGATTCTTTCGAAAGTTTAAGAGAGTATGTTTATGGTGATGAATATAGAAAGATAAATTGGGCTGCTACAGCTAGGGCTGATAAGCCTATAATAAATCAGTATGAGCCTGAGAAAAATCAACATGTTTATATGCTTATAGATGTAGGCAGGCCTATGAGTTATACAATGAGAGGCCATAGAAAACTGGACATGGTAGTAAATACAGCCCTAATTTTATCTGATGTAGTAAACCAAAACGATGATAAGTCTGGCTTGCTTTTATTTAATACTGAGGTAAAGAATATGGTTATGCCTGGTAAGGGGGTTGCACATAGGAATAAGATCCTAGAAGCCCTTTATCACATTGAACATACTAAGGACACTTCCAATTACGATGAAGCTTTCTTTTATCTAAAGAAAAAAGAAAGGCATAGGAGTATTATATTTATTTTTACTGACTTTGATACGGTGGAAGAGACAGAGAATATGATGAAGGTGCTGCCAGTAATCTCAAAAAACAATGTTGTGGTTATAGTCCTTATTAAAGACGAGAAGCTGGAGGCAATTGCAAAGCAGGAAACTAAAAGTAACAAGGAAATTTTTGATAAAGCAGTGGCTTTAGAGCTTCTTGATGAAAGAAAAAGAATAATAGAACTACTTAACAGAAGAGGGATACTATGTGTAGAATGTTCTGCGGAGAAGATGGAATATACGGTTATTAACTTGGATTATCTACATTAGTAGTTTTTCTTATATAGGGTATAGCTAGGCAGGCAATAAGTAAGATGCCTGTGGTAGCTGCAAAGATTAGCTTGCCTATTTCCGAAACCTTGGAAGGAGTGAAAAAACCTTCTATAATACCGGCTACAATAAGCATTAAGATAATTCCCCAAATCATTGAAAGTGCGGACTTAGAGCCTTTAACCAGTGAGTGGAGTCTGGAATGTTCTTTAGGAATTAACAAACTTCTTCCTATCATTAAACCGGCAGCTCCTGCAATAAAAATGGCAGTAAGCTCTATAACTCCGTGGGGAAGTATCAAGGACCAGTACTTCACTGGATCAGAGTATAGGTAAACTAATGCCGTTAAAGCTCCTAATAAAGCACCGTTAAAGAAAAGAATATAAATGGTGCCTACTCCTAAGGTTATACCATAAACAAAGGCTTTAATGGACACTAGTATATTATTAGTCATAATGGAGCTGGCTTCTAGAGCAGATAAGGGAGAAGCCTTTTCTACTGCATATACCTGGCTGTGACACTTGCCTATCAAAGAATTTAGATAAGTTACCGTTTTACTCTTAGGAAAATGGGTTCTGGCATAGGCTAAATGATGGCTGCTTTGCCTGAATATATGGAGAAATTTCTTTACATCCTTTGATGGAAGGGACTTTATTCCTTTCCTATTTATTATTGAAGAGAGTTCTTCAAGCTCTCTCCAAGTATTGGAGTGATAATATGAAAAAAATTAAAATTACTACACCAGAGAACATAGAAGTGGGATACAACTTGGCAGATATAGGTTCTAGGACTGCTGCAATGGTTATAGATTATTTAATTCAAGCTATTGGGTTTTTCTTTGTTTTTATAGTAAATTTAATAGTATTTGTAGCAGATCCAGACTATTGGATTAAAAATTATGGATGGTTTGTTGGTATAAGCCTTATTGTAATCACATTGATTAGTTATGGTTATTATATGTTTACTGAATTAAAGATGAATGGTATGACCATTGGTAAAAAGAAGATGAATATACGTGTTATCAGGACAAATGGACAGCCTATTAGCTTGTCTCACTCAGCTTTAAGGCAAGAGTTAAAGCAGTATTTTATTCCGTCATAGCTGATAGCTAAAACTTGTCTATATTGTAATCCTGATTATTTTTACTTAAGCTTGAATTTTCATTTGCAGGATTATTGTGGTAATTAGGATTATTCAAACTTCTAGAGGGGTCATAATTATGGTTACTATTCATATTGTTATAGTTATGGTTCTGATTATATTTATTGTTATAGTTATTGAAGTTATGACCAGTATTCATAGGCAGGCCGTAGGCTACTCTTAGATTTTCATAGAAGTTTGCAAAGGATGAAAACATATATGGCAATAACCATAGGAAAGCAATGCCACAAGAACAAAAGAGGCATAAAGCAAACCAGCCCATAAAGCTTAGACATAGAGTAAAAAACTTTAATTTAAAACCTTTCATCATTTCACGGCTAATCTTTAATGATGCTCTAGCAGTAATACCAGGATTATCATATATTATAAAAGGAACTAAAACATATAAAAAGGCCACAATCATTAATGGTGTAAGAATTACCAAAAGGTTTATAAAGGCGGAAGTAATACTAGAATCAACCTCTGGTAGGAAAGGTACAAATGGAGAAATAATTAAAATGCATAATCCAACTAGAACAAGAAAGATTAATAAGCTGGCAACAAGGATGGTTTTAAAATATTTAAAGCCATCAAAAAGAGAATCAATTCTAAGCTCTCCATATCTTAATAAGTTTATAAAGCAAATATATAAGCCTAGTGATATAGGACCTGATATTATAAAATTGACAATTGGAAGTAGGGACAATCCAAAAGAAAGAGCAAAAAAAACCATTAGCAAATAAACTTTGACAGATAGCTTTTTACTAAGTACAATTGTGCTAAATAAAAGGTTTTCAAAGGAGCATATATGAAATTTATAGGATATCGTACAATTAAAACTGCAATAGCTGCTACTTTAGCTATGATTATAGCTGAAATGTTAGGCTTGAAGTATACAGTTGCTGCTGGTGTTATTGCAATTTTAAGTACCCAAAGTACTAGAAGGCAATCAGTAGAAATAGCAGTTCAAAGGATATGTTCAAGTCTTGTAGCCTTAACAATAGCAACAATTATATTTTACTTATTTGGTTTTAGTCCTATTAGCTTTGGCCTATATCTATTGATTTTTATTCCTACAGCTGCAAGGCTAAAGGTATCTGAAGGTATAGTAGTAAGCTCAGTTTTGGTTACTCACCTGCTGGTGGAAAATACAATAGAAGTAACTTGGCTAATTAATGAGATCTTATTAATGTTGGTTGGTGCAGGAGTAGCATTAATCTTAAACCTATATATGCCAAGTGTAGAAGGTAAGATAAAGGAAGATCAGAAGTATATTGATGATACGATTAGGAAGATTTTATTAAACATGTCTGATGCTTTAAAGAACAACTTTGTTTCTATAAAGGAAGAGGAATTGTTTCAAGGTCTAGAAAAAAGGCTAGAAGAGGCAAGGAAAAGGGCCTATAGGAATTTGAATAATTATTTTTTTGTAGAGACAAATTATTATGTAGAATATATGGAAATGAGAGTTCAGCAGTTCCATGTATTGAAAAGAATGAGGGCTCATTTTCAGAGGTTTTTTATGACCTATGAACACTCAATAATGGTTTCGGAATTTACCCAGGAGGTAGGGGAATCCTTACACGAAGAAAACACTGCTAAAGAATTACTTGACAATTTGCAGCTTCTACGGGAAAGTTTTAAGACAATGGAACTACCTAAAGATAGAGAGGAATTTGAAAATAGAGCCATGCTATTTCAATTTTTAAATGACTTAGAGGACTTTTTAATTATAAAATATGACTTTAAAAAGAGGTATATAAAAAAGTAATTAGAAGGTAAGTGCAGAAGAAGGAAAATTTGTATTGATTATGGTAAAGTTATTAACTAGAATATAATCAAGGCTTTTGTATTAATATGGATTTATCTCTTCTTATAATGAAAATTGAAATATGCTAGGAGGTATAAAGGGTGAAAAGGTTATTTAAAGGCTGCAGTGCCTTATTATTAGTGCTGACATTAGTAGTCACTATGCTTTTGGGAACTGCTTGCAAAAAGGAAGAAAATAAAGAAAGTAAAGAGGTTTCAAAAGAGATAACCCTTAATAAGGACAGTAAAAAAGAGGCTGCTAAAAAGGAAAAGGAAAAGAAAGAGGAAAGCAGTGAGGAGAAAAGGTATGGAGATGTTAAGGGTTTTCTTTGGGAGGTAAAGAAGTGTGATGCTACCGTATACATGTATGGCTCCATACATGTAGGACAAAAGGATATTTATCCATTAGAAAAGACTGTTGAGGATGCTTTTGATAGTGCTGATGTAGTAGTAGGTGAAATTGACCTCAATGACACAAATGTGATGCTAAGTCTTGCTAATACTTTAGTGTATACAAATGGAGATACTGCCTTAGATCATTTATCTGAGGAAGGTAAGAAAAAGGTTGAAGAAGTGAGTAAAGAATTAGACTTTAACTATAACTTGCTGTTGAAAACAAAGGTATGGTATTTAGGATCTGTTTTATCTAGTTATCAGATGAAAAAAGCTGGCTATGATGCCAACTATGGTATAGATAAGTATTTTTTCGATAAGGCCAAGGATAATAAGGAGATAGATGAATTAGAAAGTGCTAAGTTCCAATTTGATTTATTGAACAGTTTTTCTGATGAAGAGCAAGAAAGGTATTTTGTTAGCAGCATGGGAACTATAGAAGAAACAAAGGCTGTATTGGATCAGCTGTTTGATATATATAAACAAGGGGATGAAGAAGCCATGCTAGAGGCCCTAGGTGAAGAGGATAAAAACAGTAATTATTATAAAAAAATGATACTTGATAGAAATAAGAATATGACCTTAAAAATAGAAGAGTATTTGAAGACAGAAAAGACTTATTTTGTAATTGCAGGCTTGGCTCACTACATTGGTGATGATGGCATTGTTCGGATGTTGGAGGATAAGGGCTATACTGTAACTAGGAAGTAGGGGACCTTATTGACAATCTAGTTGATAATTAAATCAAAAGGGCTTCAGCCAGGCTGAAGCCCTAAATTTATGTCCATTAAATTTCTTAGAAATCAAAATCGCCATCTTCGCTGTAACCACTAGATACTCCATAAAGTTCTCTACCCTTTATTCCTAGCCTTGCCCTTTCTTGCTCCGCAATTTCGCTAAGCATATTTCTAACTTGGCTTGGACGTTTTATTTTTTCAAGAACAAGTTCCTTATGGGTTTCGTCAGCAGTATAAAGGGTCACTGTTCCAACTCCTAATAGTTTATCCCAAAAGCTTCTATGGAGTCTAACATCTAAAATTCTGTAAATTACTAGTTCGTCTTCTACAGTAGAGAAGAAGCCTTTATTAATAAAGAGTCTATTGTTTTCTAGTCTATAGCGGGTAAAAGATATAGGCATTCCTAAAATTCTTTTCCTATCTTTCCAATCCATGAGCCATGCCCCCCTTTAAAATTATTGGTGATTGCTATAATCTAATTTTATCTTAATATGCCAAATATGTGAAGGAGTTTTTTGGAAACTAGAAAGCAGATCTTAGAGCTTGGATCTTGGATAGTAGGATAAGAAAAGGCTGTTGCACAACTAAAAGCTTGACAGTTGTACAACAGCCTATTACTTTTACTAATTTTTAAAGCTGTGTATAGGTGAAGGGATTCTTCCCCCTCTTGCTACGAAAGCTTCGCTAGAGAAGGAGTTTACCTTCATTATAGGAGCATAGCCTAGTAGGCCACCAAATTCAACAGTATCTCCAAGGTCTTTTCCTGGAACAGGAATTATTCTAACGGCGGTGGTTTTATTATTAATTACACCGATAGCCGCTTCATCAGCTATTATTCCAGAAATAGTAGCAGCAGAGGTATTGCCAGGGATAGCTATCATATCAAGACCTACGGAACATACGCAAGTCATAGCTTCAAGTTTTTCTAGAGTAAGAGCACCGGCTTCAACGGCATGTATCATACCTATATCTTCACTTACAGGTATGAAGGCTCCACTTAGACCTCCTACATGGCTACAAGCCATTACGCCACCTTTTTTTACTGCATCATTCAATAAAGCTAGGGCTGCTGTTGTACCTGGGGCTCCACAGCGTTCAAGGCCCATTTCTTCTAAAATGTGGGCCACACTATCTCCCACTGCAGGAGTTGGAGCTAGGGATAAGTCTACAATTCCAAAAGGAATGCCCAGTCGTCTTGAAGCTTCGTTAGCTACAAGCTGTCCCATTCTTGTAATCTTGAAGGAAGTTTTTTTCACTGTTTCTGCTACCACATCAAAGGGAGCACCCTTTACCTTCTCTAAGGCTCTTTGTACAACCCCTGGGCCACTTACTCCTACGTTGATTATACAATCTGCTTCTCCAACGCCATGGAAGGCACCTGCCATAAAGGGATTATCCTCTACAGCATTGGCGAATACAACGAATTTAGCACAGCCTATGCCGTCCCTATCTGCAGTTAATTCAGCAGTTTCTTTAATTATATGGCCCATTTCTTTTACAGCGTCCATATTTATGCCTACTTTACTGGAACCAATATTTACGGAGGAACAAACTCTTTCTGTTACACTCAAAGCTTCAGGAATTGATTTTAAAAGAATTTTATCTCCCTTAGTGTAACCCTTATGTACTAGGGCTGAAAAACCTCCTAGAAAGTTTACGCCAACAGCTTTTGCTGCTTGATCTAAGGTTTTAGCAAAGTCTACATAGTCAGTATCGTCAGTAGAACCAGCTATAAGAGATATTGGGGTAACAGATATTCTTTTATGGATTATTGGAATACCGAACTCTTTCTCAATGTCTTCTCCAACTTTTACTAGGTTTTCAGCTTTTCTTGTAATCTTTTCATATATTTTTTCTCTGCTTCTCTTACCGTTGGAATCACAGCAATCAAGTAAAGATATACCCATAGTAATAGTTCGTACATCTAACTTCTCTTTTTCTATCATTTGGATAGTTTCAATAATTTTATCCTTATTTATATTCATAGCCTTGCCTCATTCCTTTATATTTCATGCATTGAATTAAATATTTCCTCGTGCTGAGCTTTTATAGATACCCCCAAGTCCTTGCTCTTTGCTTCCAGCCGAGTATTTAACTCTTCAAAGTTTACCTTCATTTCGCTTAAATCTACAAGCATGATCATTGTGAAGTATTCCTGTAGAATAGTTTGACTGATGTCTAGGATATTGATGTTACAATCTGATAATTCACTACTTACTGCTGCGATAATTCCTTTTTTATCTTTACCAATAACGGTTATAACAGCACGCATAAAATAGCCCCCTTTAAAAGATATAATGTTTTTTCTCTTATTTTGTCTATTATACTATTTTTAAAATTATATTGCTATATGTATATACAATTTCAAGGTTTTATTTAATATAATAAATAGGAGAGGAAATCATTATTTTTTTATAATAGGACATTTTTTTAGCTGGCTATGGATAAGTTAAATTATAAGATAAGAATATTTAAAAATATTTGAATACTACTATTACTTACATTATGGTATACTATACTTATATTTTAGAAGCAATTTATGATAAGAATAGAGAGGAAATTCTATATGAAAAGATGTTCAATTTGTAATAAAAACTTAGCTGTAATTTTTACCACAAAGGTTGAGGGCGGAAAAAGTGAAACTCAAGGAATTTGCCTTGATTGTGCAAAAAAGATGGGACTTCCAGTGGTAGATCAATTAGTGCAGCAAGCTGGAATAACTCCTGAGGAGTTAGAAAATTTAAGTGAGCAGATGAATACTATGTTTCAGGATATAGATATGGATGAAATTATGAATAGTAGCACCATGATGGAAGCCTTTGGTGCTATTATGCCTACAGAGAAGAAGATGGAAGATTCCTTTGACGAGAAGTCCTTAGATAGGGATAAAGACCTAGGGGAAAAGAAGGAGCCTGAAAAAGACGGTAAAGAGTGGTATAAGAGACGTAAGTCTAAGAAAAGAAATTTAGAAAAGTTTGGCACAAACTTAACCCAAAAAGCTTTAGATAATAAAGTGGATACAGTAGTTGGTAGACATAGGGAAATTGATAGGGTAATACAAATACTTAATAGAAGGACAAAAAACAATCCTATTTTAATAGGTGAGCCAGGTGTAGGTAAAACAGCTATTGCAGAAGGTTTAGCTGTACGTATAGGGGAAAAACAGGTTCCCGATAAGCTATATAATGCTGAGGTATACTTGCTTGATTTAACTGCAGTAGTGGCTGGTACCCAGTTTAGAGGACAGTTTGAAGGAAGAATGAAGGCTATTATTGACGAGGCTAAGGAACTTGGCAATATTATTTTAGTAATCGATGAGGTTCACAATATTATAGGAGCAGGAGAGGCACAAGGGGGAGCATTAAACGCTGCTAATATATTAAAACCTGCCTTAGCTAAAGGAGAGATACAGGTAATAGGTGCTACTACCCTTGAGGAATATAGAAAGCACATAGAGAAAGATTCTGCTTTAGAAAGAAGATTCCAGCCTGTTATAGTAGAAGAGCCTTCTGTACCAGAAGCTATAGAAATATTAAAGGGCATTAGAGGCTACTATGAGGATTACCATAAGGTAAGAATTTCTGATGAAGTTATAGAAGCTGCCGTAAATTTATCTAAAAGGTATATAAATGATAGATACTTGCCAGATAAGGCTATAGACATTATAGATGAAGCTAGTTCCAGAGCTAACCTAAAGAATAAGGGCTTAGTTGAACTTAGGGCATTAAAAGAGGAGCTAGCAGATATAAGCAATAAAATTCAAGAAGCTTCTACCAACAATGACTATGAAAAGGCTGCCCAATATAAGGTAGAACAGTGTAGGATAGAAGAAAAAATTAATGCTATTGAAAGTGAAAGTGCCTTTGTTTCTATAAGAGTAGAGGATATTGCCTATGTTATAGAGGCCTGGACAAAGATTCCTGTACAGAAAATAACAGAGGAAGAAGCTGAAAGGCTTATAAATATAGAGGAAAGACTTCATGGTAGAGTTATTGGCCAACAAGAGGCTGTAAATAGTATCTCTAGAGCAATCAGAAGAAACCGTCTTGGAATTAGGAAAAAGAAAAAGCCTAGCTCCTTCATATTTGTAGGACCTACAGGAGTAGGAAAGACAGAACTAGCAAGGGCATTGTCTGTAGAGCTCTTTGGAACAGAGGAAGCTTTAATTAGAGTAGACATGTCAGAGTACATGGAGAAGCATACTGTTTCCAAGTTAATAGGAGCGCCTCCTGGATATGTAGGCTATGACGAAGGAGGCCAGCTTACAGAGAAGGTGAGAAGAAGACCTTATTCAGTTATTCTTATGGACGAAATTGAAAAGGCTCACCCAGATGTATTTAATATGCTTTTACAGGTCTTAGAAGATGGAAGACTTACAGATAGCCAGGGCAGAACTGTTTATTTTGAAAACACTATTATAATCATGACTTCTAATGCAGGTACGAACTTCAAGTCCTACGGCATAGGCTTTGCCCAAGAGGGCTACGATGTTATAGAAGCTAGAGTTAAGGATGCCTTAAAGGATATATTTAAACCAGAATTCTTAAATAGGGTAGACGATATAGTAGTATTTAAGACCCATAAGAGGGATGAGTTGTACCAAATTATTGGCTTGATGTTAAAAGAAGTGGTAGAAGAAGCTAGGGAAAGAAAAATAATAGTGAACTTTACAGAGGCCTTAAAGAACTTTATTTTGGATAAGGGATATGAACCAAAATATGGAGCAAGACCTCTAAGAAGGACCATTGAAAAGTATGTAGAAGACGAGATTACAGATGCATTTTTATTAAAAAAGATAAAAGAAGGATCAGAAGTTACTGTTGATGTGGCAGATGATAAGGTGATTCTAAAATAAAAAAACAAATATCAAAAAGCGGTCAAAAAATAGACCGCTTGTTTATTAGGATAAATGAATTATTATTTTAGTTCCTTGGCCTAAAGTACTTTCTACTTCTATGGATCCATTATGATTGTCTATAATCCACTTAGCAATGGTAAGCCCAAGGCCTGTGCCACCAGTCTGCCTCGTTCTGGCCTTATCGCAGCGGTAAAATCTATGAAAGATTTTTGGCAGGTCTTCCTTAGCTATACCCACTCCGCTATCCTCAATGGTTATAGTTAAGCCAGAGAGGCTGCCTATGCTATTTATCTTTATAGTACCTCCTGCAGCTGTGTACTTTATGCTATTATCTATGAAAATTCTTAAGGCTTGTTTAATTAGCCCTCTATCAGCAAAAATAAGAACGCTATCGTTTCTTTCACAAATAATCTGGTGCTTATCATCTATCATTTTAGTTTCTTTAGTTATTTCATCAATTAATTCATTAAAATAGAATTCACTTTTTTGCAACTTTTGTGTCTTCTTATCTGCTCTAGCCAGAAACAAGAGTTTTTCTACCAGTTCCTTCATATTAAGGGCTTCGCTATTAATGGCGGTGATGCTTTCTTCTAAAACTTCCTTATCTTCTTTTCCCCATCGGTTTAGCATATTTGCATAGCCTTGAATTACTGCAATAGGAGTTCTTAGTTCATGGGAAGCATCGGATACAAATTGATTTTGTTGATCATAGGATTTTTGTATTCGATCTAGCATTTCATTGAAGGTTTCCGCCAATTCCTTTAACTCATCATGAGACTCAACTACATCAAGCCTTCTATCTAAATCGTTGGCAGATATGGACTTAGCAGTGTTAGTCATATTATCTATGGGCCTGAGCATCTTTTTTGTAGTCCTTGATAGCTTAATAGCTGAAGATATCACTAGCATTAAGTTGAGGCCACCAACAACTGCTACTGAAATAAGGACTATATTAATATAAGAATCAATAGGCTTACTAAGTTGAATATAGTAAATATTATCATTTATTTCGGCTTGATTGATAAGATGAAAAAAGGGTATATTATTTGCTGAGCTTATATTTATTTTTTCAAAGTTTTCCTTTAAGCGAGTAAAGGCTTCAAAATCGTCTGTAGTATAGTAAAGCTCCTTTTGACTATTAAAGATAGATATTTCTATTTGATTATCAGTGCTAAATTCTAGCAGTGGATCTTCAATGGATATAGCATCATTGTTAATAATTTTTTCTCTTATACTGTTATAATTTCTGTTTAAGGAAGTATAATCCTGATACACTAACAGCGCCAAAACTCCAACTATTATTACTATGGAATTTAAGATTAGGGAAGTTATCAGTGAGAAAGTGTGTATGGTGGTGGTTTTAAAGGTTATAGAAAATTTTAACCTTTTGTTTATAGCCTTAAAAAAGCTAGTAAAGATATTAGGAATAATGCTAAATAACTCTTTGAAGGCCATTATTAGTGATTGGAATGATTTCTTCATTTGCTCCGAAGATTGTTTATTCATATTTTAAAACATATCCCACCCCTCTTACAGTATGTATAAGCTTTATCTTGTATTTGTCGTCAATTTTACTTCTTAAATATCTGATATATACATCAACTACATTAGTATCTCCAAAGTAATCATAGCCCCACACTGTTTCCAGTATTTTATCCCGTGTCAGAACAGTGTTTTTATTTTCCATTAAGTATTTAATAAAGTCGAATTCTTTCTTTGTAAGCTCTATATTTTCTCCGTTATAGCTGAGAGAATACTTGTCTAAATCTAATTTTAAATTTCCTATAGTAATTACATGATTAGCTTCTATAGGAGTCGTAGGTCTTTTTCGTTTTAAAGCAACTCTTATTCTAGCTAAGAGCTCTTCTATGGCGAAGGGCTTAGTCATATAGTCGTCAGCACCGATATCAAGTCCCATTACCTTGTCAGTGATCTCATCCTTAGCAGTAAGCATTATTACAGGCACCTCTGAGGACTGTCTTAAACGTCTTAGTACTTCCATGCCATTGAGAGATGGTAGCATAACGTCTAAGATTATAAGATCAAATTTATTGCTTTGGGCTTTTTCTAAGCCCTCTCTGCCATCAAAGGCTTGCTCAACCTCATAGCCTTCATATTTTAATTCTAACTCTATAAATCTTGAAATTTTTTGTTCATCTTCTATTATTAAAATCTTTTCACCGGCCATATAATACCCTCCAAATATATGATAATCCATTGATATTAAAATAAATTAAGGGAAAGATTAAAATTACATTAGAAAAAAGGACATATGTTATAATGTAAACATTAATATAAGTATATCAAAGTTTTTTATAAAAAGGTGGTGTGGTATGAAAGAGTATATTTATTATTATAAGTCACCTATAGGTAATTTAAGACTAGTAGCTGATGACAATTCAATTTTGGCACTAGACTTTCCAGAGGAAAGAGAAAGTAATGAAGAAGAATATCCCCAAGTAATAATGGACTGTGTAGCTCAATTAGAAGAATATTTTTCAGGAAAGAGAAAAAGCTTTGATATAAGCTATTTACTGAAAGGCACTGAATTTCAAAAGAAGGTATGGTACGAACTTACTGAAATTCCTTATGGAGAAACAGTGTCCTATAAATATATAGCAGAGAAGCTAGGCAATGAAAAGGCGGTAAGGGCGGTAGGTACTACAAATGGCAAGAATCCAATCAGTATTATTATTCCTTGTCATAGGGTAGTAGGAGCCAATGGAAAGTTGACAGGCTATGCTTGGGGCCTTTGGAGAAAGCAGTGGCTCTTGCAGCATGAGAAGAATTATAAAAATAAATAGCACATATAAGAATAGGGTTAGGGAAAGAATATTCTTAAAGCAGAAGATATTTCTTTTATGAAAGAATTTGCTTTATATTAATACATTTGTGGAGGTTTTTATATGCAAAGTAACTTTCCTGGGGCTAATTATCCTAAGTCTTTTCCCCCTCAAAAACAGGATAGGCAGCCCGGCCTTGAAAAGAATATGAATCCCAGACCTATATTTGAGGATCCTATGTATGGCCTTTCAGCAGGTAGACTGCAGGGTAAGACAGCTATTATTACTGGTGGAGATAGTGGCATAGGAAGGGCAGTGGCACCTGGCCCCATATGGACACCTTTAATACCAGCCTCCTTCAATGAACAGGACACTGCAAAGTTTGGTAGTAATACTCCGATGGGGAGAGCGGGTCAACCGGTGGAACTGGCGGCTGCTTATGTATTCCTGGCTTCTAATGATGCATCTTATATAACTGGGCAAACCATTCATGTTAATGGAGGTACTGTGGTGAATGGCTAAAAGGGCCCTAGATATTGTTAATAAACCCTGAACTGTTGTACTGATTAAGGCTAGTACAGCAGTTTTTGTATTTAGTTGAAAATAATCTTTACTAAAGTTGAAAAAGTTGGTGTATAATTTATTAAAAGTAGAAAAAATAAGACCCTATTAAAAGGAGGTAGACATATTAATGGAATATTTATGGAGTTTAAAGGAGCTATATCCTTCCTTTGATAGTAAGGAATTTAAGGGGGATATGGTGGCACTGGATGCCTATATCCAGGAATATAAGACTTGGGTAGATTCTATTACTGTAAACTATAGTGATGTAGTAAAAAAACTAGAGGACTATATAGAAATAGAAAGCCGTGGAGCTAAGCTCATTAGCAAACTTTACGATTTTGCGGAATTAACCTTAAGTGTGGATACAAAGAATAAGCAGGCTCTTAAAAGTTCAGAAATACTTCAGACTAAGTTTGCAGCTACAGCAGAGCATAAGGCTAAGCTTAACCGATGGATTGGAGGGGTTCCTGACATAGAGAAACTTATTGAGTCTTCAAGCCTCTTATCAGAACATCAATTTCATCTCATGGAGCTTGTTGAACAAAGTAAGTATCTATTAAGCAATGCAGAAGAAGCAGTTATAGCAAAAATGAGAAATACCGGCTCAAATGCCTGGACTAAATTAAAGGATTTAGTGACTTCCACCTTAAAGGTTGATATTGAGCTAGAGGGAGAAAAGAAGCAACTACCTTTAAGTGTTATAAGAAATATGGCCTATGAAAAGGATAAGGATTTAAGAAAGAAGGCCTATGAAGCAGAATTAGCCTCTTATAGTAAGGTAGAGGATTCTGTAGCGGCCTGCCTTAATGGTATAAAGGGAGAAGTTATAACAGTATGTGAAATGAGAGGCTATGAGTCTCCCTTGCAGGAAACCTTGTTAAATTCCAGAATGGATAAGGAAACCTTAGATGCTATGCTTACAGCTATGAAGGAAAGCCTTCCAGCCTTTAGAAAGTACTATAAAAGAAAAGGAGAGCTAATGGGAAGCAGCAAGGGTCTTCCTTTCTATGACCTATTTGCACCAGTAGGCGATGTGGATATGCCTTTTCCTTATGAAGAAGGTAAGAAATTTGTGGTAGATAACTTTAGAAGCTTTAGTGATAGTTTGGCGGATTTTGCCCAGAAAGCTATAGATAGGAACTGGATAGATGTTATGCCAAGAGAAGGAAAGGTAGGAGGGGCCTTCTGCGAAAATATACATGCTATTGGTGAAAGTAGAATAATGCTAAACTATGGAGGTAACTTCAGCGACGTGGTAACTATGGCCCATGAGCTAGGCCACGGTTATCATGGTGAATGTTTAATGAAGGAAAGCATATTAAACAGCGATTATCCTATGCCTATAGCAGAAACAGCTTCCACCTTCTGTGAAACTATAATTAAGAAGGCTGCTATAGAAAATAGTTCTAAGGAAGAAGCTTTCTTTATCCTGGAAACTGAAATAAGTGATTGCGGTCAGGTAATCGTAGATATATACAGTAGATTTTTGTTTGAGAGTGAAGTCTTTGAAAGAAGAAAGGAAAGTTCTTTAACAGCTGAAGAGTTAAATGACATAATGGTTAGAGCTCAGAAGGAAGTCTATGGAGATGGCCTGGATCCAGAATACCTCCATCCATATATGTGGATAGCAAAGCCGCATTACTACTATGCATCTTCTAACTTCTACAACTTCCCTTATGCCTTTGGTCTACTATTTGCTAAGGGCCTTTACGCAGAGTATATAAAGAGAGGCAAAGACTTTGCCAAGGACTATGATAAGCTTTTAAGTGTAACAGGTAAAAATAAGATTGCCCATGTTACCAAGCTTATGGGTATAGATGTCCGTAGTGTAGACTTTTGGAGAAGCTCTTTAAAGACTATTGAAGAAGATATTGAGAAGTTTTTGGAATTAAGCCAAATATAAGGGGGTATCTTGTGGATTTCAAGTTTGTTAAATTTGAGGTTTTTATACCAGAGGAATATGTAGATAAACTTCGAGATGCCTTAAATGAGATTGGAGCCCTTACTATTGGAGGCAATTATGACAGTTGTATGTCTGTTACAAGGGTCACAGGCTATTGGCGTCCCTTAGAAGGAGCGGCCCCCTTTAATGGCACTGTAGGAGAGCTGTGCCAGGCTGAGGAATGTAAGGTAGAGTTTTCTTCTAGAAGAGAATTGCTTAAGGAAACTATGAAGACAATAATTAAAGTTCATCCTTATGAAACTCCAGTTATTAATGTATTACCTGTTATTAACGGTGTTGGAATAAAGGATTTACTTGACTAAAAAGAAGCTTTTGCCCTAGGAATACTAGTGCAAAAGCTTTCTTTATTTTTAGCCTTTTGCCAGCTTAAACAAGTTCTTTGTCAAAAATATCCTTTAATCCAAGTTTTTCGATTCTCTCTTTTATAGTGTCATTATCTGTGCTATATAGGCCCTTTTCCTTCATTCTTTCAAAGTATTCGGCGCCGGAGAAGGTATGTCTAACTTTTCTTCCTTCTGCAGTAGTTAATCTGTAATTAGCATAGAAAATTAGGTCACCTATGGCTGTTTCTGTAGGCAGAACTAGGGTTGGCTGTCCTAGGAGGTATCTTACGGCGTTATGACCAGCTAAGGTTCCTGTGGACATAGCTTCCGTATGGCCAATGAAGAAACCGGATTTTTCTCCTGCGCAGAAAAGATTATCTATACCAATTACCTTCATGTCGTCAGTTCTAGGAGCAGCAGACAGGTATCTTACAGAATTACCCTTGCCTCCAGAATAAGGGTCCATATATCTAGCATTACTAAGACCCGGTAGCTTTCTCAGCTTATCAATAGGATAAAAGGGGGTCATAACCTTAATGTGACCAGTATCCAGCAAAACCAGATTTTCAGCAAATTGAGGAAGGGCATATTGCTGGCAAACTTTCAAGTCTAGCTTTCCTAAATTTATATCTTCTGCAGGAATTTTTAGTACTACAGAGCCTTTTTCACCTAGTTCTTTTAAAAGCTCAGGGGATAAAGAGTCCCTTGGAATTTCGCAGGAACCACTGAAAGCCCCTCTAGTACCATCAGCCCGCTGACCATGAATATCTTCTACTCCTGCCTTGGCACTGATGCTTACTCTACCACCAAAGGTAGGACATCTTAAAACGCACATAACGCAGCCGTTACCATACTTGGCGCAATTATCCATGGCGCCAGTGGAACCGGTGCAATCTATGAATACATCACCTTCTACAAGCTCCCAATTGGATAGATATATACCAGAGATCTTATTTTCTTCTTTTTTTACATTAGCTGCTCTGGAAAGGAAATTAACCTTAATGCCCATGGACAATATAAACTTCCGGACTTCAGCTTCTAGTTTTTCTACATCACAAAGCCAAGCATGTTTATGGCCTGGAAAGTTGATATTCTTATGTTTTGCACAAGCATCTGTAATTTTTATTAATTCACCAGCGCCTAGATTTATTAATTCCTCTGCTGCAGTATATCTACCGTTATTTCTCATAATACCGCCAACATTGCCTAGGCCAAGTAGTAGATCTGTTCTTTCGCAAATAGTTACATATGCGCCAGCTTTTTTAGCGGCAACTGCTGCGCTACAACCAGCCCAGCCTCCGCCAATAACAACTACCTTCATACTAACCTCCTGCAAAAAATAAGCTTTCAGAATATCATATTATAAATCTTAAAAAAAATTACCTTTATCAAGTAAGGAAATAATACTTAATGAATAATTGTCATCATAATCTCCTTAGCTTATAATTGTAGGTATTAAAGTATAAGGCTTAAATTTAAGATTTAACTTTTTTACTTTACAGAAAAAGATAGATCAAAAGATTAAAGAGGAGGTTGCAGCATTGATATTATCAGGAAAAGAAATAGCTAAAAACATTGGAAAGGATATAATAATCGAGCCATATAACGAGAAACAATTAAATCCCAATAGCTATAATTTAAGATTGTACAATGAGTTGCTTGTTTATGAAGAAGATGTTTTAGATATGAAAAAACCTAATAAATATAAGACTATAATCATACCGGAAGAGGGCTTGCAGCTTGAGCCGGGAAAGCTTTATCTTGGCAGAACTGTTGAATATACAGCTACAAAGAACTTTGTACCAATGTTAGAAGGCCGTTCTTCTGTAGGTAGACTGGGACTTTTTATACATGTTACTGCTGGTTTTGGAGATGTAGGCTTTAGAGGCTACTGGACCTTAGAAGTATTTTGTGTGCAACCTATAATAATATATCCTAATGTGGAGATATGTCAGGTGTATTATCACGACATTCATGGTGAATATGAAGAATATAAGAGTGGTAAGTACCAAGGAAACACAGGAGCCCAGCCTAGCTTGTTCTATAAGGATTTTCTTTAGATTAGTTAAGTCTTTTTCTATTAAAAGGGTGGAGACCGAAAGGTCTCCGGTTTATTTTATCAAAATTAAAATTAAAAATTTTGCACTCCGCAAAATTGTCCTTAAACTCTGACATCTGACCTCTGATTTCTAAAAGCTACACAGCAGCTTTTTATTCAAACTATTCCTTAACAGAACTTTTAGGGCAGATTTTCATACATCTGCCACATTGTATGCAGTCAGGATCCTCTATGTAAGTTCCTTTAAAATTATAATGTAGCTAACATAAAGATTACAATAGCATATCTAAAAAGCTTAGATTTAAAGATCCCAGGTACAGGTTTGTTATTACTGACTTTAGATAAAAGATTGTCATAGAAGCTGCCTCTTGGACATAGATTACCACACCAATATCTGCCCTTAAAAATAGAAATGACAAGGGGAGAAATCATGCAAAGAGAAGCAGCAATAGCCCATATAGGATTAAAGAAAGATAAAATTAATAATAAAAAAAGAAGGAAAAAAGAGTATCTTTTCCATATAACTTTAAGTAGATTCATAAGCTACCTCCAAATTATTAGATATAGAATATATATTTCAAAAAAACAGATAATATTTTTATCTTTAAAAGATTTATAAGTTAAATAAAAAGAGGATTATTTACTAAAGCTAGCCATTGAAGATACTTTGTGGTGGCCTTGGACAAAATTTTATAGGTTATACTACAGATAATTGAGCAAAATAATAATGCAAACATAAATTAAAGTTTGCAAAATCAAAGTAAAGGGAGGAATCGGGAATGGCAAGAAACAATAGGGTTTTAGTACCAGCGGCAAGAGCAGGGCTAGACAGATTTAAGGTGGAAATAGCTAATGAACTCGGTATCTCTAATTACGATGAAATTGATAAGGGTGAATTAACATCAAGACAAAACGGATATGTTGGTGGAGAAATGGTTAGAAGAATGGTTCAGGATTTTGAAAGTAGATTATAATTTTTTAATGAGAGGGAACGGATAGTTCCCTCTTTAATAAATAATATTGATGGGAGGTTTTCCCGTGAAGTATATAACAGTAACTATGGATAACGGAAAGCAGGAAAAACTTGAGGTTTTAGAAAAGATAGATATAGCAGATAAGCATTACGTTATTGTAGCACCAGAAGATTCAGACTTGGCCTATGCTTATAGAGTAACGGTAAAGGGAAAGTTTGAAGAGTATCAATCTGTTAGTGCTGGTAAGGAATTTGATAAAGTCTTAGAAAAGTATAATGAATTAATGGCGAAAAGCTAGAATTAGTAGCTTTGAAGAAAAAAGTAAATCCTTTAAAGGGGATTTACTTTTTTTCTCCTAATTAAATAGATTTAAATCTTTTATGGTATTATAAATCAACAAGTGTCCTTTAGCTCTTAGATGAATTCCATCTGAAAATAAATCATTAAAGTTCCAATGAACTTTTTCAAAAACTTCATAGAAATTTATCCATTCAATCTTATTGCCTTGGGCAAAAGCCTTTGTAAGCTCACCTAATTCTTTAATTTTTAAGTTTACTTTAGAATAATCAATATAACTAGTCCAACGCTCCTTTGCCAAGCTAGGAAAAACAGGAGGGGGAGTCAATAATATTGGTTTAATAGAATTATTGAGTATTTCCTTCCATAAGAGTTTTAGGTTATCAAAGGTACTATTAACTGAGTTTCCCATTAAGAAATCATTAGTTCCACACATTATAATGGCATAGCATGGCTTTAAAGATAAAATATCTTCATAGGATCTATTAAGCAATGCGGTACTAGTATCTCCATTCACACCCTTATTAATAATTTCATATCTACTAGTGGCCTGCAATAGGTTTACCCAAGCTTCTTTTGGCCTTACTCCATAGCCGTAAGTCAAACTATCTCCTGCACATACAAGTTTCAAGAAATCACCATCCTAATAAGATAAATATTCCACTGTAAAATTTACTGCCTTTAGTCTTCTAACTTTAACTATTAACTTATACATTATAGCAATTTTGGTTATAAATTAGAAGAATAGATAATATTAATAAAAGAAAAAGAAAAATCTACTAGGGAAAATAAAAAAACTATTGACACCAGAACAAATGTTCGGTAGACTATAAATAGAAAGGATTGGAAGGTGGAAAACATGACAAAGAAAAATGGTTTGTTTGTAAAAATCAATTATAAGGCGCCCAAGAAAGGCGAGGAGAATGGTTTATCGGTAGATAAAAGCAATCTACATAAATTTTTATTTTGTGCCGGTACTCTTAATAAAAATGGAGGAACTATGATTTTTAGAGCCAAGGATTTCGAAGAGGCGGATTATATTGCAAATAATAATCCTTTTATCAATAGCGATATCTACAAATATGAAATATATCAAGGTGATGTAATATCCTTATAATATAAAAGACCTAATTTCTGATAATTTTTACTGTCAGAAATTAGGTTTTCTTCTATTCTATATTATAGACATAATCTTTTATAACAATATCTAAGGCTTCTATCAAGTTTACTACAGCGTTAATTCTATCTGGGATGTCGCTTTTTATGATCTTCACCTTAGGACGTAGAGGATAATTTTGAAAAACCTCTTCTACCACTGCGTATTCTCCAGTGCTGAGTGCTACCAAGGTTCCTTCAGGATAAGGAACTATAACTTGAGCAAAAGTCTTTACCATTTCATAATCGAATTGACTAGCACCGCCTGCCATTATATATTCTAGGGCTTCGCTGGGGCTTAAGGCTCTTCGGTAGGGCCTGTCAGAGGTTAAGGCGTCGTAAACATCGGCAATGGCTCTAGACATGGCAGTAACTTCTGGTATGTTTTTTATGTAATCAAAGCCCTTTGTTGTATGTTGTCTCATTATTTCTAATTCTGATTCTGTAAGTGTATCTTCTTTTAGTAATATAGATTTGGGAGTAAGAATTTTTCCGATATCATGGACCAAGGCTCCTATACATAAATCCTGCAATTCAATCCTGTTAAGTTTTAGGCGAAGTCCTAATATAAGAGATAAAACTGCCACATTTACGCTATGTTGATAGGTGTAATTGTCCATACTTTTTATATCTACCAGGTTTACTAAAATATTTTTCTTAGAGAGTAATTCTTCCATTAAACTACTTGCTACCGATTGGATGTTGTTAAAAAACGCTTGTCTTTCTCTTATAAAAGTATTTAATTGAGCTTTTGTAGGAGCTAGAGCTCCATCATGTGAAGGAATGAATTTTTCTATGTTTAGAAAGGTGTCTTTAAGTTGTTTTACAGCTCTTTGCCTTAATTCAGGATTTATTGTGTCTTCCTATAGGAACAAGTCTCATAGCTATACACCTCGAAAACATACTATACTTATATTATACTACGGGGAAGGGTTGTCTGCTAGTTATTTGGCAAAGATTATAAGAAAATGCCGAAAAAACCATAGCTACTTTCTATGGTTTTTCTTGGTCTTTAAAATATGTATCTATGATTTTTTCTGCCATTCTTTTTTGAATGCTGGCACAGCTTACTAATACTAATACTTTCATAAGTAAGTCTAGTATATTATCTTCAGAATCTGAAGGGTTCACTGTAGAATTTTTTAATTTACTAATAAAATCATCAATAATTATACCGCTTAATTCTTGTTTTTCTGTAAGAAACTTATTATAGATGTCGTCAAGAAATTCTGTTTCAGAAGGGTCTTGAGAAAGCTTACTTAATATGGGCTCAAAAATAGACTTTATATCTTCTAAAGATAGAACTTGCTTTAAGTTGTAGATTAATATTAAGAGAATTATTTGCTGTTTATTGTATTTCTTGTTTTTTATAGGTGGAAGTATTTTTGCTTTAGCATAGTTGTTGATCATTGTCTTTGTTAGGACTACATCCTCTTCATTCCTTTTTTGAGGAGACAATCTTTCGTCAAAAAGGGTGGTAACTTGATCCATATATAAGTCTATGCAGGGGATATCTGCTAAATCTATCTCTTTCATATCCTTTATTGGGGCTAGTAATGCCTCAATACTTTCCAGAGAGTATTTCATATGTAAAACCTCCATGATTACTATATTATACATTTACAGAACTATAGTCTAGCTAATATTATTATCTACAATGGAGAGGAAAAAATCAACACAAGAAAATAAATAGGGACTTCTATAGCGAAGTCCCTTAAGAATTAATTAAATGCAGTATTCATTGTTTTGCTGTCGAAGAAGGCAGTTCCTAACAGTACTCTATTGTAGTCAGCGATGTTGTTAAGGTTTCTTACTTGTATATGTGAAGCAATATAGTCTCTGCCGTACTTATTAATTAGATCTGTCAATAAGCTGCATAAAAAGGTTGTTGGCACTCTCATAAGTCCTGAGAAGTCAAGAATAACCTTATCTTCTATAGAGTTTTCAATAATATTTCTTAGTACTATGGCATCCTCCATATTAAGATCTTTTTCTATCACATCAGTAACTTTTATTGCTTCCATTAGTTTCGCTCCTTTTTTATTAATTAATATTCCTAATAACTTTCTTTATAAATAGATATCCAACTGAAACTATTATTTTTAAAGAAGTAGATAAAATAATTGCAGATTCATTGTTTAGCAGATTGAATATCTATATATAATATATCAGCTGGGATAAAGATTGTCAACTATTTAACGAGTGTTATAAAGAAAACAAGACAGAGGAAACTGTACTAATACAGTTTCTTCCTTTAAACTGGAACAGAAGAATAGAGTTTTACATATGCTAGTAAAATTAAGGGGTATAGCTGTGACGTTTGATAAAACAGGCTGGTGTGTTTTGTGTAACTCTTTGTGAAAAGCTTATCATAAAAAGTAAAAAAATAAAAAAAGTTTTTTATTTACGTTATAGTTTTAACAATCTATAACTTAAATCAATTATTTTTGGGTCCTCTAAGGAGTTAAAAATCTCCACTTTTCCAGCGTCTATACCTTGGTTCATAATATTATTTTGAATCAATTGTCGTCTAAGTTGTTTTGCTGTTCCCAAGCTTCCGTCTATAATAGGGATATCTTCACCTACAATAGATGATAAGTGTTTTTTAATAAAAGGATAATGAGTGCAGCCTAGTACTATGGAAGAAATATTACTGTCTATATGGGATTCTAATTTGTCTTTTAGAAATTCCTTTACCTCTTGACTTTCTATATTACCACTTTCAATTAATTCAGCTAAACCTGCACAAGGCATAGGAATGATTTCGGAGTTTTTTTCGAAAGACTTCATTAAATTCTTGAATTTTTTTTCTACTAAGGTTACAGGTGTAGCCATAATTAAAATTTTTCCTCTTCTATGCAATTGTACTGCTGGCTTTAAAGCAGGTTCTATTCCTATAATAGGTATTTGAGGATAGCTGCTACGCAAATCTGAAGCAGCGGCACTAGTAGCGGTATTGCAAGCTATAACTATAGCTTTTGCTCCTTTGTTTAATAGAAAGTCTACGGCGGCATAGGAGAGTTTTTTTATTTCTTCTACAGTCTTAATGCCATAAGGAGCGTTTTTGGAATCTCCAAAATAAATAAAACTTTCTCTTGGCAATAACTTTATCGCCTCTTTTAAAACACTTAAGCCCCCAATGCCAGAATCAAAGAAACCTATGGGAGAATCTTTCGTTGGATTAGTCAAATTACTCATATTATCACTCCGTGAATTATGTATAATTAAGATATCTATATTTTAGCATAAAAGCTTGTAAAAATAAATTTATAAATATTTAGAGTAACTTCTATTAAATTGTCTTTGAAATAAGTATGTATTTCTGTTATTCTGTATATAATTGTAGGCAACATAAAGTAAATTACTAAGAAAAATACTTTAAATGTACGGGGGTATTAGAATGTTAAAAGATTTGCTTTTTAAAATTCCTAAAGATCAGCATTCCGTAGAAGAGATTACTAGACTTTTAGAAAAGCATCAGGAAATAAAGTTTGTATCATTAGTTGGTATTGATTTATCTGGTAATGATACAGATGAAAGAATTCCAGTAAAGTTATTTTTAAAGGATATTGATACTTTTTTTGAAGGTGCTATTCAAACCGATGGTTCCTCAGTGGTCTTGCCAGGTATAGCTACAATAAACAATGCAAAACTAGAAATGGTAGCAGATTCAGATGCAGATTGGTTTGTAAGCTATAATTTTGAAAACATAGATAAAGATACTGGAAAGCCAGTTGGAACCCTTAGAATACCTTGCTTTTTGAAGCATGACGGAAGGGCTGTTGATTCAAGACATATATTAAAGAGCTCTATAAAATATTTTGAAAAGACCCTATTTGAAATGTTAAAGAATCATCCTGAGGCTATAGAGGATTATGGTATAAAAGCAGAAGATATTGAAAAGGTAGTGGCTACTGCAGCTACGGAGCTGGAATTTTGGGTTAAGACTCCAAATGACGAAGCTGAGCTAGAGGCCCTTTCTACTTCACAAATGCTTCAGGAACAGTACTGGAAGAGGACAAAAGGCAGTGTTAGAACAGCATTGGAACAGTGCTTGGACCTTATGGAAAGGTATGGTTTAGAACCGGAGATGGGCCATAAGGAAGTAGGTGGAGTAAAGTCTATGCTCACCGAAACAGGAAGTTTAACTCATATTATGGAACAGTTAGAGATTGATTGGAAGTACTCCGATGCCGTTCAGGCAGCAGATAATGACCTGCAAGTTAGAATTCTTATAAAAGAAGTTTTTAGAGCAAATGGCCTAGATGTTACATTTGCAGCTAAGCCTATCGATGGAGTAGCTGGAAGTGGTAAGCATACTCATGTAGGCATAGCCTTAAAACTTAAGAATGGAAAAATAATAAATCTCTTTACTGCTACTAAAAATCATTTTTTAAGTGTATTTGGTTATGGGGCAGCTATGGGAGTTTTAAAGAATTACGAAGTTATTAATCCCTTTGTATCTGCTACAAATGATTCTTTAAGAAGATTAAAGCCAGGCTTTGAGGCACCGGTTTGTATAGTAACCTCCTTAGGACACACCATAGAGGAGCCTTCGAGAAACAGAACGGTTTTACTTGGCCTTATAAGAGATTTTTCAAATCCTTATTCTACAAGATTTGAATTGAGATCACCTAACCCTCATACTAATACCTACTTATGTGTTGCGACTCTATACTTATCTATGATAGATGGGATAAGATATGCCCTACTAAACAATAAAAATGAAGATGATCTTCTCAAGGAACTTTCCAAGAAACCAGGAGAAGAAGCAGATTATTTAGATAAGGATAGGGCATATAGATCAGAGGAAGATGTATTTGAATACTATACAGAAGAGGAGAGAACAGCCTATTTCGGCAAGGCTCCAGCTACTGTATATGAGAATTTATCTGCCTTTGCAAAGTATCCAGAGAAAGTTGCGGTTTTAAAGCAGGGTGATGTTCTTGATGATAAATTGATAAATAGTTTCAGATTAGGTGCTGAAAAGAGATGGGTTACAGAAATCCTTAATAGAATAATTCATAATTATATGGATGAGATTAGAAGATATAAGAGACTTCATTGTCCAGACAGCGCCTTAGATTTGGATGTTTCCAATTGGATGACCATTAATGAGCTAAGGAAATATCTTATGAAGGATACTTATACTACTAAGAGTTTATTTACAAGAATAAGGGAAACTGCCACAGCAGGCCATTATGACAAGGTTTCAGAACTTCAGATTGAGATGGATATGAAGATGAAGGTTCTGAGAGAGATTTATTCAGCCTATAAAAAGAATTTGCTGGATATATAAAGGTGGAAATTGATGATTATATTAGAAATTCAGTCAAAAGGCTGAATTTCTTTTGTTTAAATAGCTACAGTCAATATTCCAATATGTTAAAAAATGATATATAATGTTTTTAAGATACATGGAAATAAATTGGAGATGAGTAGTATGTCAGGGAGTACAAAAATTAATGCAATTAAACAAAATGTTAGGCTAAAGCAATTCTTAGGTTGGACATTGGGAATAGCGCTACCTACTGCAGTAGCAACTATGGCAAACAAGGGGCCAGCAGCAATAATAGCTATAATCCCATACTGGTATTTTTGTGGCATAGTCTTAAGAGGGATTATTGGCACAAGGATTCCTATTTTCAATTTACGGCTTAGTTCTGTTAAAAAAGAATTGTTGGCAATAACTATTTTCACAGCTATTGGCATAAGCCTTTATATAATTTATTATACTCCAGGGCAAAATAATGTCTTTGAATATCTATTGAGCGTAATTATATTTGTATTGATTAATGGTTTAATGGAACCTTTAATTTTAGCTAATATTTATGATTTAGCAGGTTGTAGAATTAAAATATTAGGCTATGGAGCTGTAGCTGCTAATATTCTTATAATGTATACTGTGTTTTGGAGTAATTACTGTAGGTTCTTGCCTGTAGATTTTCCCGGCAATGCCTTCATACAAGTAATTATTTTTGGATTACCTGTATTAGTTTACGAAAAAAGTGGAGATATTACCATATGGAGCCTTCAGCACATGATATATACCTTAGTAATTATTTTTGCTGGCGGCTTTGATATATCAAAATTAATGCATTTTTAACATGCTGAAAGGAGAACTTATTATGAATCCAATTGCAACAATAAAGATGAAAGATGGAGGTATACTTAAGGCAGAACTGTATAAAGATATAGCACCTAATACTGTTAAGAATTTTGTTAGCCTCTGCAGAAAAGGTTTTTACGATGGTTTAATATTTCATAGAGTAATACCTGGATTTATGATCCAAGGGGGAGATCCAGAAGGAAATGGTACAGGAGGCCCAGGCTATAGCATAAAGGGTGAATTTACAGCCAATGGTTTTGATAATAATTTAAAACATACTAAAGGGGTTTTGTCCATGGCAAGGGCTATGAATCCTGACTCTGCAGGCAGTCAGTTTTTTATAATGGTAGCAGACGCACCACACTTAGATGGCCAGTATGCTGCTTTTGGTAAGGTTACAGAGGGAATGGATGTAGCGGACAGGATTGTTGCTGTAGCTACAGATAGATGGGATAAACCTTACGAGGACCAGGTTATAGAAAGTATAACTGTAGATACTTTCGGCCAGGAAATTGAAGAGCCGGAAAGGGTTTAATAGTAAAGGTGGTGAAAGGGTTGGATAACAACAAGTGCTTACTTATTTATGGCTTTAATCAAGATGAAAAAGAAAAACTAGAAAAGATTAAGGAAGAGGAAGGTCTAGGAAAAATCATAGAAATTACTGACACTATGACTTCTATGACTGTTAGAAACTTAATTGATGGATTACATTTGGAAGTGCTAGCTAAGGCCTTGCCTCAGGAAAAGGTTATTCTCTTCAATAATCTTAGCGATAAAGAACTAGAGGCTTCCATAAAGTCAATTAGAGGAAGTGTAGGAGGTCATCCTATTTTTGCAATAGTTACGCCAACCTCTATAGAATGGACCTTTGCAGATTTACTTGAACATCTTATTGAAGAAAGAGAATTTTTTAGAAACAGACAGAAATGAGGGACGATGGGTGAGTAGAGTAGCAGAAAAAATTAAAAGCTTAAGGCTAGAAGCTGGTATGAGCCAAAAGGCTCTAGCTAAAAAGCTGGGGGTTGCTGAAAGCTTTATTAACGATGTGGAGCTAGGTCGTAAGATAATTAATGAAAATATGATTAAGAGGATATCTAAAATATTTAACAAGGATATAAATGATATCTCTATGTCTGTGGAAGTGGAAAGCATGGAGGATATATATAATAATCCTGCAGGAAGGACTCCTTCAAAAAAGCAGGAAGCTGTTCCAAAGAAAGCTGTGGAAATTAGCGATGCTTGGAGTGGGGCTTTGGCATCAGTGTTAAAATCTGTTCCAGTATATGACTATAGTTTGAACAAAGTACTATCTACAAAGCTTATGCCTATAGAAAACAATAAAATTGAGGGATACTCTCAAGACAAGGTTCTTTACATTGAAATCATGGATGATGATATGATTGGTTTTAGGATGGCCAAAGGTGATAGGGCTTTTGCTCATTATATTAATGAACCTGAGAATAATACCTTTTGCTTAATTGAGCGACATGGTGAGAGAATGATAAGACAAATTAAGAAGCTAGACAGCAGTAAGCTCTTGCTTATTAGCAATAAAGGTAGTGTTAGAACTGAAACTGTCTTTATTAAAGATGTAAAAATAATAGCAAGGCTGGATAGAGTAGAGTTTAAGCTGTAGACTGTAAAATAACTGCTGCTACAGTAGTTGGTATTTTTAGTATCAATGTAATAAGGCTTTGCCAGTAGGGCTGAGAAAAAATAGAAGACCCAGAGTTGGGTCTTCTATTTGTATTTATTGTTTATTAGTCATTGAATAACCATAGGCCCTCTAGTATATAGTCTCTATATCTATACCTTTATAAAAGGTGTTTAAAATTGTGTCGTACTTTTCACCTTTCTTACCCATTTCAATGGCGCCGTATTGGCTCATTCCTACACCGTGACCAAAGCCTCCGCCGTAGATTATGAAGGCATTTTCTTCTTTCTCTACTGCAAAGAAGGAGGAAGGTAATGATCCGAAATTGGGTCTAGCCTTATTTTTAGAATCATATAATGTTATAGTCTCTTCCCCGTATTCTTCTGAACATTTTATAGAAGGTCGAATATTTCCGTCACCAGAAAGCTGAACTTCAGCATTTTCAAAGATAAAGTTTATAGTTACAACATTTCCTGCTTCTCCTCTTTTAAGTACCTTTATATCTTTTAAATTTTTTAATTCTGGTAAACTATCAACTTCTTTTTTATCAACTTTTATAGTCATAAAATCCTTTTTTCTAGAGTGTGTATTTTTAAGAGTTTTATTTAAGTTTTTAGTAAGGGCTTCTGTTGGATAAGTAACCTTCCAGCGGAAAAGGTCGTAGGAACTATCCACTGCCACTATATCCTTTCTTTTGTAAAAATCTAGCCATTCTTCTTCTGAACTAGGCATGGTAAAAGTTCCTGAAATATATGAGGAATAGCTTAAGTATGGTTTGTTATCGCTGCTGCCATCAGCTTTAAAGTAAATTTCCCCATAATTTGCTCCTGTACCGGCAGAGGTAGAATAATATTTAGCATCTATGGGACTGCCTTTGTAGGTTGCAATAAGGCCTTTTGTAGCATTTACAGCCTCTGTAGCTCTAGTTTGTTCTTCTATGTTATTATAAACCTGGCTATTCTGGCTATCATCTACGTGGAAACCATGTTTGGCAAATCTATTGGCCAACATATCAGATATAGCATAGGTTCTAGCAGCAATTGATTGAGCTTTTAGGGCTTCTAAAGCACTGCTGGCTGGCATCTCTGAAGGTACCACTTTTGCTAGATAGTTTTCTAAATTAACCTCATTAATCATCAATAGGGCTGACTTGTCAGAAGCTGGTGTAATTTCTAAAACCCCATTATAGACTGGTATCATAGAATTATCACTTTTACGCTTTACACTTGCTAGTTCCAAGCCTTCTCCTTCTATGTATAATCTGTTAGAAAACTCTCTTGATAAGCCATTTATAGTTAGTTTTATTTTCTTGTCAACGAATTCTATATGTAAAGCAGTGTTTTCTGGTATTGAGGTAGAATAGTTTTCTCTTTTGCTATAAACTTTCAAGGATGACTTAGCGTTAATGTCTATGTTTTTATGATATAGGTCTTTAAAGTCTGTGGTAGAAATCCCAACTCTTATAGTTGAATAATCTACTGGAGTCATGATAAAGGTAGTTAACTGATCTTTTTTATTTTTATAGATACGTACATTGTTTTTACCAACAATTAATTTAGAAGGGGCAGAATAATTAATATTTCCCTTAGGATCTATCTGATAGTAATGGGCCTCTTTATTTAAGGATTTAGGGCCACTGATTTCTAAATCATATTGGTCCTCAGCCTTAGACATAACTCGCTCTTGCATAGGATCTACCTTTGTAAAACCATAGCATTTGAAAATATTTCGTTTGAAATTAATTACGGAAAACTTCTCAAAGTCAATATTACCGGTTTTATACTTTACACGCTTATCTCCCACAAAAAAAGTAGATCTTTTTCCATCGGATTCAATGAGGATAGCGTGTTCAATCTTCCTAGGCCAAAAAAGCACTGATAAAAGAATTAGAACTAAAAATGCTACTATAAAATAGAATCGATTACTTTTAACTCTATAGCGCATCAAACTCACCCCTTAATAAAAAGTTATTATATTATTATTGCCACTATTCTCAAAAGATGTCTGTATATTTAATTATATATAAAAAGTAAATAGTATTCTAGGTGAATTCAACAAAAAAATATATAATGTGACAACTGTTAACAAAATGCAATAAATGTTATATAATAGTTGTAGGGTTCCTATATGAAAACTGAAGTTATACATGTTCCAAAATACAGAATCTTCAATCATTATTATCATGTGTAAGTATATAAGTTAAAACCGGAATCCTATATGACGATTATATAAGGAGGAAAAGATATGAAGGGAACCGTCGTTTCAACATGGATAAAAACTTGTAGATCATTGTACGGAGATTCAGTAGTCAATGAAGCTATGCAGTCTGTTGGTTGGAGTACTTATAAGATATTTTCTCCTATGGAAAATGTAGAAGACCAAGAGATTAGAACGGTGATATCCAACATAGCTAAGGCAACAAATACAGGTATAAATGAATTATGGAGGAGTATAGGAAAGGATAATATCAAGGCTTTCCATAGAGATTTTCCTGCCTTTTTCGCCCATGACAACTTATTTTCTTTTTTAAGAGCACTTTATGATATACATGTAGTTATGACTAAAAAGTTCAAAGGAGCAAAGCCACCACTTGTAGAAATTAACCCTATTTCTTCTAGACAGGCTGTTTTTAGTTATAAGTCTAACAGAGGTATGTTCGATTACTTCCTAGGTTTATTAGATGGAAGTTGTGAATTTTTCAATGAGAAAATTGAAATAAAGGAAATTGAAAGAACTGACACTAGTTTAAAATTGATTCTTACCTTTGAAAGGGATATTTATTTTAAGAAAAAGTTTATCTTTAATAAAATAATGTCTTTAGGTTTTGTAAAGAGTATTCCAATAAAAACAGGTATATTTACTTTTATAGTGTCTTCAGCTGTACTGCTACCATTAATGGGCTTAGATAATGTGGTAAAGGCTCTGCTAGGTGCCTTAGGGGGAGCTGTGGCAGCAACTGTTGGTAACATGCTTTTAAATAGTCCAAAGAAGCTAATTGTTGAAGAGATTCAGCGATTGAAAAACAATGAATATATCTACGATGGAGACATTGAAAGTAAGGACCACTATGAAGAAATGTACAAGCTGTTAAAGGAATATAAGAAGGTTTTATCAGCTGATTTTCTTGGTTTTAAAGGTATTACCGATGAAATGAATACCTTTGTAGCTAATATTAATCAAATATCAGAATCTATGACACTTACATCAAAGGATATAGCTGGTGTAGTGGAGCAAGTAGCTAGTGGGGCAGTATCTCAAGCAGAAAACACAGGAAGAGCTGCTTATAGACTTAATGAAGATATACAAGCTTTAAACAATATAGTTGCCAATGAAAATGCTAACGAAGAAAAGCTGGAAGAGGCCATGAAGAAGATTAATAACTCTTATGAAAATGTAGAGAGTACTAGTAACAATATATTAGGTACTTTAAAGAGTTTCCAGCAAGTTAAAGATCTAGGTATAAATCTTGAGGGTAAAGTAAAAGACATTACAGGAATAGTTTCTATAGTTTCCAGTATTGCAGAACAAACAAATCTATTGGCTTTAAATGCTTCTATAGAGGCTGCTAGAGCTGGGGAACATGGAAGAGGCTTTGCAGTAGTAGCTGAATCCATAAGAAAACTTGCAGAACAGTCTAAGGAAGCGGTAGAGGATATAAACTCTAACCTAGTTCTCTTTGTTAATGATATTAATGGACTTGTAGATAGTATAGAGGTTCAGTATGATATTTTACAAAAAGAAACAAAGAGTTTGGAAGATGTTAGATCTATAAGTTTTGAAGCTAACGAAGCTATTAAGGCAGTTGCTGTTTCCATGGATCTTACAATAAAAGAGTTAAACAATGAGGCGGAAAACATTTCAGAAGCATATGATAGCATAGAATCTCTAGCGGCTATAGCCCAAGAAAACTCTGCTTCTTCTGAGGAAGTAAGTGCTAGCGTAGCAAGCTATACAAATGAATTAGAAAAGCTTATGAACAGCATAAAGGAATTTCAAGATATTACTAAAGAATTTGATAAGAACTTGAAAAAGTATAAGTTTTAGAAGTTAGAAGATTTATACATAGTTAAAAACCTTATAGAGGATGAAATTCTGATAAAAGCAGATTCCCTTAAATTTGTGGGAATCTGCTTTTTATTACTTATTATTAATATAAAAAATAAAACATTGGATTATAAAAGCTGAGCTTATAACTCCAAAGGCAGGATATAGCACTTTTATTAAGTTGGAAAAACCAATTTGGGAAATAGGAAGTGCTAACAGTAATATTAGGACTACAGATTTCTTGTAGCTAATGTAATTAAAAAATCTATTCAATAAAGAACTTTTAAAGTAATTGCCTCCATGGCAACGATTTTTATCTGAAAGGCTTTGAAGCATTTTTGCTACACTGTATACGTCTGATACAACGGTAGAAAACATTTCAAGCCAAATTATAAATAGTAGCATAATTTGCAGGAAGCTACCAAAACGGTGGGATATGTACAAAAGAGGAATTTCATATTTATATATGTAGGGTACGTTTAACATAAGCATTAAATTTATTGCTCCGCATAATAAAGTTAATACTAGGGCCCCAATAGACACACCCCATATTAAGATTTTGTTGTGGTTTACTTCTTTTGATAAGGGGACTAGTACTCCGGAACAACTGAGCAAATTAAATCCTGCATATAAAATGGTGGAAAAAAACCAATGGTTTTTTGAATAGGGGATGGATTTAATATGTTCAAAGCTGATAAGGTCTTTGGCGAATACCAGATACAGTATAAAAATACTACTAATGACGAATATTAGGCTTGGAACTATTATAGAGTTTACTTCTATTAAGCCATCAGTATCCCTCATTAATATTATCAAGGCTAAAGAACTCATTAAGCCAATTCCAATCCATTTAGAAATACCAAAGTATTGATTAAGTAAGGCTCCACTGCCGGCTAAGATAATGGCAGTACCGCTTAAGAGAAAGAAACTAGTAAATATGTCTGTTAATTTACCTAAGAATCCTGGACTAACAAGATTAATCAGTTGGTTATAGGATTCTAATTTATATCTAGTTGATATTTCTATAAACATTTTAGATACACCTATGTATATGATTCCGCAGAGGATGATTCCTGCAAAGCTTTTGTATCCATAGGTGGTGAAAAATTGGGTTATTTCTTTACCGGATGCCAGGCCAGCACCTACAATAGTGCCAATAAACACCGCTGCTACTTGAAATGTTGCAGATAGACTTTTTTTCAATCCTAATCCTCCTTGAAAATACTTCTGTACTAATATATTAGAGGATTAGTAAATTAATTAGCCTAATAGAGAAATAAAAGTTAAAAAGATAAATTATTTTTATCTTTTGTGAAAAAATAAAAATAGTCGCAAGTGGGCAATTAAAGGAAAGGTAGGTGAAAAGCCTGCACTACTATAAAAAAAGGGCAGGTATTAGCTTGAAAAAAATTTTAAGGATTATAATGGCCGTATTTATCATGGTTAACTTAACAAGTTGCAAAGGTGAAAAGACTAATGAAGAAGGACAGGAAAGCAAGGAAAGTAAAGAAAGTTTCGATATAAATATTGCTACAAATATATTAAATACCTATATGGGATATATGTATAGCGGAGATATTGAAAGAGCTAAGGACTTGTATTCAGAGAAGATAAGTGAAAAAGGCATAGAACCTTATCCCACAGATTTAAAAATATTATCTTATAAGACAGATGAAGTTAATGAAGTTGGAAGAAGTGGGGTCTTTAAGGTAAAGGTAGTAAGGGGGGCTGCAGATAAAGTTATTTCTGTATTAGATAACTATAATATTAAGATTGAGCTTAATGATAAAGAATATAAGCTAACAGAAATAGGCTCAAATACAGAGAAAGAGGCGTTTTTAGAAGGAGAAGGTATACGTTTAAAGGATAAGAATAGTGTAAAAAACAATCTAATAGTGGATATGTCAGGTATACCCTACTATGCTTTTCCCAAAAATGATGGTTCTATGATTAACAAGGCGCCAGTACCAAGGAAAAGCTTTGGTATGATGGCCTTTAGCTATAATGGAGAAAGAATAGCTGTTAGCACTAAGGATGAAAATAGTAGCTATCTAGGAATAATTCAAATAGATGAAACAGGAGCCAGTCAAGGTGGCGCTGCTGCTGGCGGAGGTGGCACCGGTGATGGTGGAGGAGAAGGAGGCAGTGGAGGATCCAGCCTAATAATAAAAGAGCCTCCTATAGGAAAAGATATTACTTCCTTAGATATTATAAAGGATGGAAACATTGAAACTATGGCCTTTTCCTTAGAAGAAAAAGTTATTATGGCTCAATATAAGATAAAGGGTAAAGGTACTAGTTTAAGAGTTTATGACGTAGAAAGCGGGGAGTTAGTGGATTTTAAGTTTGAAGAAAAGTTTCCAATAGATAAGGTAGATGTGGTATTTTCCTCCTTTGATAAGGATGTTTTAAATTTTGAGGTTAAGGAGAAAGAGGCCACTGGGAAGGATGGATCGGAAATGCTAGGCAAATGGCAGCTGGACCTGAAGGAATTTGAGGTAAAGAAATTGTAATCTTACTTAACTATGATAAAATATATGAAAGATGGGCTGAGCTTTTCATCATTAGGAAAATCTCATCCCTCATAACATTCTAGAAAGGAACTTTTTAAATGAAATACTGGGGACAGAAGCCATATAATAGTTTGAACTATTTTTTAAGAAATAAATTTGGAGAAAAGGTGTTTAAGGTTTCCTTAGACGCCGGTTTTTCCTGCCCTAATAGAGATGGTACCATTAGTTCTGGTGGTTGTGTTTTTTGCAGTGAGCGAGGTTCAGGAGACTTTGCAGGTTGTAGAGATTTTTCTATAACTAAGCAATTTGAAGATATTAAAGAAATGATGAGTAAAAAATGGTCTTCTAAAAAATATATCGCATACTTTCAGGCCTATACTAACACTTACGGAGATCTTGACTTATTAAGAAGAAAGTATGAAGAGGCCATTAGTCAAGAGGGAGTGGTGGCTCTTGCTATAGCAACACGACCAGACTGTCTATCACCGGACATTATAGACTTGTTAAAGGAAATTAATAAAAAGCAATATGTGTGGATAGAATTGGGCCTTCAAACTGCCGACGATAGAGTGGCGAAAATTATAAATCGGGGCTATAAGCTGGAGGTTTTTGAAAAGGCCCTAAAGGATCTAAGAGAGGCTGGCCTTGATGTAGTTGTCCATACCATTTTTGGCCTGCCAGAAGAGAAGAGGGAGGACATGCTTAATACTATTAAGTATCTTTCCCATAAGGACATACAAGGTATAAAAATTCATTTGCTTCATCTTATGGAGAATACCCCTTTGGAAAAGCTATATGAATTAGGGCGATTATCATTTATGACTATGGAGGAATATGTGGACCTTGTATGCCAAGCTATCAAACTCCTTAGGGAGGATATTGTAATTCATAGGCTAACTGGTGATGCACCGAGAGATTTATTAATAGAGCCTATGTGGAGTTTGAAAAAGTGGGAAGTTCTAAATGCTATTGATAAAAAGCTTATAGAAAACAATTGGTATCAGGGTTTGGACTTTTCTACAAAATAGCAATTCTATCTTTGGTTATTTTGCGTATGGATTATTTTCAAGTAAAGGTTTAAAATATGTATTGTAGTAATAAAAAAATCTGGGGGGAAAGAGAATGGCAAGTTTATCATTAAGACATATTTACAAGGTATATCCTGGTAATGTTACAGCTGTAAAGGACTTCAATCTTGAAATTGAAGATAAGGAGTTCGTAGTTTTCGTTGGACCATCAGGATGTGGTAAGTCAACAACATTAAGAATGATTGCAGGTTTGGAAGAAATATCTCAAGGTGAGCTTTACATAGGCGACAATCTAGTTAACGACGTAGCTCCAAAGAATAGAGATATAGCAATGGTTTTCCAGAACTATGCACTATATCCTCATATGAGCGTATATGAAAACATGGCCTTTGGATTAAAAATAAGAAAAATGCCAAAGGATGAAATCGAAAGAAAAGTTAAGGAAGCTGCTAGAATACTTGATATTGAACACTTACTAGATAGAAAGCCAAAGGCACTTTCTGGTGGACAGAGACAAAGAGTTGCCTTAGGAAGAGCTATCGTTAGAGAACCAAAGGTATTCTTAATGGATGAGCCTTTGTCTAACCTTGATGCTAAGTTAAGAGTTCAAATGAGAACTGAAATTTCAAAGCTTCATAAGAGATTACAGACTACATTTATATACGTAACACACGACCAGACAGAAGCTATGACAATGGGTTCAAGAATCGTTGTTATGAAAGACGGATTAATCCAGCAAGTTGATACTCCACAGTATATATACGATCATCCAGCAAACATATTCGTTGCAGGCTTCATTGGAAGTCCACAGATGAACTTCATAGATGCTAAACTTGTAGAGAGCGATGGAGAAGTAGCTGTTGTATTTGGAGAAGACAGAATAGTTCTACCAGAAGAAAGAGCTCTTGTATTAAGAGATAAGGGATACGTTGGTAAAGATATAATAATGGGTATCAGACCAGAAAATATAGATGAAGCAGAAGGAAATGAATCCTCAGTAGTTGAAGCTACAGTTGAAGTAACTGAATTGATGGGTGCTGAAACTTACATTTATCTTGCTAAGGGTAAAGCAAACATGGTTGCAAGAGTAAATGGAACTTCAAAGTGCAGACCTGGAGATAAGTTAAGAGTAGTTTTCAATGCAAATAAGATTCATGTATTTGATAAGGAAACTGAAATTACACTTATCTAATTTAAATTAAATAAGTGTAATCAAGAAACTCCATGAGTACATTATGTATTCATGGAGTTTTTTTCTTATAAATAAAAAATCCACTACAGATATTTGCGAGTTAAATTGATATTTGATAAAATAAATTATGAATGGTAATGAATTGACTAGTGTCTGTTATTGAATTAGGAAGGTGGCAGTGGATATGGATAACTTTAACCGTTATTTAGAGGAAGTTAGCGATAAAAGTGGCATTAAGTTTAGACTAATAGGGGAAGATCAAGCTATTTACTATGATAATTTGAAAGAAATTGAAGAGGAAAATAAAGCAACTAGTGTCCTATACTTAGGTGAATATAAAGTATTCATAGTCTTAGATAAGAAGTATGAAATATGTATTCCGCTGCTACAATATACAATAGAAAATAAGTATAGGGAGTTGTTTTCAGCTAAGGAGCAATTTGTCATTGATCTAATTGAAGGCAAGGAAATGGCAAAAGCTAATTTAGAAAAGGCTCTTCCTTTCTTAGAAAAAGGCATTAGCTTACTCTTAGTTGAAATACAGGGAAACAAATATGAGGCTTTGAATATTATTAAGGAATTGTATAGTGAACAAGATGTAATAAGCATGGTTTATGGAAATGAGATCTTGTTAATAGGTAGCTTTGATGAAGTATATGAACATGCAAAGAGTATAAAGGATTCTATTGTTTCTGACTTCTATTTTTCATGTCAGATAAGTTTTTCTAACATAGTGTTTAAGGCGGAAGATATTAAAAAAGCCTACCTAGATGCAAAAGAAAGCATGGAACTAGGAAAAAGGTTCAATATAAAAGGGGGAATATACAGCTCTAGCAAAATGATTTTAGAAAAGATCGTCTATAATATAAGTTCAGAAATGAAAAAAGAGTTAGGTGATAGTTTCAGTGATAAGTTTACTGCCTTTGATTCAGAGGTAATAAATACCATAGAAGAGTTTGTAAATAGTGGCCTCAATATAAGCGATGCTTCTAGAAGATTATATATTCATAGAAATACTCTAATATATAGACTGGACAAAATTTACAAGGATACAGGTTATGATATTAGAAACTTTAAGCAAGCTACAGTATTTTATATGGCCTTCCTAATATGGAAGGAAAATAGACAGGAGTTGTAAAAATGAAAGTAGACCTTATAATATCAGCAGATCATATATCAGATGATAAGATTAAAGGAAAAACAGCTATAGTTATCGATATGCTTAGGGCCACTTCTGTAATTACTACAGCAGTGATGAATGGATGTAAAAAAGTAATTCCAGTATTAACTGTAGAAAGAGCCTTAGAAATGGCCAAGCTTTCTAGGGAAGACTATATTTTAGGTGGGGAAAGAAATGCTTTGAAAATTGATGGTTTCCATTGTTCTAATTCACCTTTAGAATACACTAAAGACCTAGTGAAGGATAAGACTTTAATTATATCCACTACAAATGGAACTAGAGCCATACAAGGCTCTAGCAGTGCAGACTCCATTCTTATAGGATCCTTTCTTAATGGAAAAGCTTCAGCAGAGAGGCTGGCAGATTTGGGAAAGGATATAGTCATTGTCAACGCTGGAACCAACAGTGAGTTTTCCATGGACGATTTTATATGCGGTGGTTATATTATTAAATGTTTAAAGGATCTCTTACCTATAGAAATGACAGATTTGGCCTATACTGCATTCCACACTTATAATAACCATAGTGATATAAGAAGCTTTATCCGCCATGCAAGGCATTATAATGTTATTAAGGAACTAGGCTTTACTAAAGATTTGGACTACTGTTGCCAAAAGGATATAACAAGGATAGTGCCTTATTTTAATGGCCAATTTATAACAAGTGATAATTAATTTTTAAATAATAGAGGAAAGTCAGATATCTGATATCAAAAAAAGCTGCCTAGCAGCTTTTTTTATTTTTTAGCTTAATGTAAACAAAGCCATAGAAATATCAGTGAATATGTTATATAATTATAATGGAAGAAAATGGAATGAATAGCGAAATCCATTATAAGGGTCATTAGACTTAAGAAAGGTGGTATTTATGTATTGTTATAATTGTGGAAAGTTTGATGAACATAAGTCGAATTTTTGCAGGAACTGTGCTGCTCCAATGATTACAGCAGATGGTAAGCTGAAGGAAATTAATCCTAATCTACAAGCTGAAAACAGGAAATTAGGAAAAGAAGATCTAAATAGGAAAGAGGTACATAAAGACTATACAATTGTTATGGATAAGCTAGAAGGTGTAGAGGACACAAGGGTAACAAAGGAAAAAGATAAGGGCGGTAGTTTTGTTGAACTAATTAATAAACTTAGGCAAAACTATAAGAAAGAAGTTATAATTGGACTTTCCTTAGTAGTAACTATAATACTTGTCTTTACTGGCATTAAGCTCATTGATAGTTCAGGAGGCAAGGAAGTTTTAGCTACTAGTACAGATGAAAATAGCCCATCAAATAAGGAGGAAAAAGCCCTTAAAATTAAAAATGGGGGACCTGATGGCTATGTGTTAGAAAATAGTCATGAAGAGAAATTATCTAAGGATGAAGTTGAGGAATTGGAGCTCTGCTTTTTGATGATAGCAAGAAATGAGATTTATGCTAGACACGGCTATATATTTAAAAATAAACAGCTACAAAGGTATTTTGAAAGCAAGGATTGGTATAGTAAGGATAGGTCCTTTAAGGGGAGTATCAAGAGCCAGATAGAGCAGCAAAATATTCAGCTTATTAAGGAAATTGAAAATCAAAAGAATAGGGATCTGGCTGATGAAGGGAAGAAATTAACAGCTGAAGAAGCTTTAGAGACCTTGCTTAAGAAGACAGATCTAAAATTAAAAGATGAATTGGATTTAAATAAGCAAAAAACTCACAAGTATTTTGATGAAAGCTTCTATAAGTATCCTTCTAAATATTTTTCAGGACAAAAAGAAAAGGTTAACTACTTAGTTAGCCAGAGTAGTGGAAAGGTATACATATATACTGAAGATGGCGACTTCTATCTATATAAATGAAAGCTTTCAATAGGCAAAATAAAAGGTTGGCCCGAGCCAGCCTTTTATTTTTATTTATAGATAGACTTAAAGATAATAACTTAAAATTCTATTTTGAAGAATAATATGGTAAAAAAACTTGAAAGAGAATTGGTTAAATTAAAAAGAGCTTTGAGAGGAGATGATAGAATGTCTAAGTTAATAAATGAATTAAAGGGTCATAAATGTAAGATTACCTTTAGTGATGTTACATCATTCTTAGAAGACGATAAAAAGGTATATGAAATCATAGATGTAGATGATGAATGGGTAAAAGTAGCCTTTATAGATAAAAAGGCTGTTGAGAAAAAGGTCATTGTCCGAATAGAAGTTATAGACAGAATAGAATTAGTAGATTAATACTGAAGTCTTCAGTGGTATAAGAAAAATTCCCCTAGATAGTAAATAGAAAGTCTTTGACACATATAGTAGCTTCAATTAAAATAGTTAAGTGTATTTATTTGAATTAAACTTTTTGTTGGGGGATAAATATGAGCATATTAACAGTTAAAAATATAAGTCACGGCTTTGGAGATAGAGCTATATTTGAAGATGTTTCTTTTAGATTATTAAAAGGTGAACACGTAGGTCTTATTGGGGCTAACGGTGAAGGGAAATCAACCTTTATGAATATAATCACAGGAAAGCTTCAGCCAGATGAAGGCCAGATTGAATGGTCTAATAAGGTTAGAGTAGGTTACATGGACCAGCATGCAGTCCTTGAAAGTGGACAATCCATAAGGGATGTGCTTAGGGGAGCCTTTCAGTATTTGTTTGATGCTGAATTAGAGATGAATGAGCTCTATGAAAAAATGGGAGAGGCGGATCCTGATGAACTTGAAAAGATGCTGGAAAGAACAGCAGTAATTCAAGATATGCTAGACCATAATGGTTTTTATATTATCGATGCTAAGATTGAAGAAACTGCTAAAGGATTAGGCCTTACTGATGTTGGTTTGGATAAGGATGTAAGGGATCTAAGCGGAGGTCAAAGAACTAAAGTTTTGCTGGCTAAACTGCTACTAGAAACTCCGGATATATTACTTTTGGACGAGCCTACCAATTATTTAGATGAATCACATATTGAATGGTTAAAGAGATTCTTGAATGCCTATGAAAATGCCTTTATATTAATATCCCATGATATAGCTTTTTTAAATTCAGTAATTAATTTAATATATCATGTGGAAAATAAAAGTTTAACTAGATATGTTGGAAATTATGAAGACTTTAAAAGAGTGTATGAGGCTAAAAAGAAACAATTAGAGCAGGCCTATGCAAGGCAACAGGCTGAAATAGCAAGGCTGGAGGACTTTGTTGCTAGAAATAAGGCCAACGTAGCTACAGCCAATATGGCAAAATCCAGACAGAAGAAACTGGATAAGATGGATAGAATAGAACTTAGTCAGGAGAAGCCAAAGCCAACCTTTAATTTTAAGGCAGCTAGAGCTTCTGGAAAGGTGATCTTTGAAAGTAAGGATCTTGTGATAGGCTATGACCATCCGTTGACCAAGCCTCTTAACCTTTACATGGAGAGGGGGCAGAAAATCGCTCTAGTAGGTTCCAACGGTCTTGGAAAGACCACCTTGTTAAAAAGCTTAATAGGCCAAATACAGCCCTTAAGTGGAGAGGTGAAGCTAGGAGACTATCAGTATATTGGTTACTTTGAACAGGAAACTAGAGAAGGAAACACTAATACTTGTATTCAAGAGTTTTGGAATGACTTTCCTGGATATACCCAGTATGAAGTTAGAGCTGCCCTTGCAAAGTGCGGACTTACAACAAAGCATATTGAAAGTATGGTAAAGGTCCTTTCAGGAGGAGAGGCTGCCAAGGTTAGACTGGCAAAGCTAATAAATAGGGAAACTAATATATTAATTCTGGACGAGCCTACCAACCACTTAGATGTGGAGGCCAAGGATGAGCTTAAGAGAGCCTTAAAAGAATATAAGGGCAGCATATTGCTAGTATGCCACGAACCGGAATTCTATAGGGATCTAGTTACTGAAGTTTGGAATTGTGAGGATTGGACGACTAAGATTTATTAATAGTTTTATGTAAGAGATAAGCAGCAGTAATATTGGGAAATATTACTGCTGATTTCTTGTTTAAAAAACTTGAAAAGAGTAAAAGACTTTAAACAATAAAAATAGGTCAAATTGCAATAAAAAATTATTGAAAAACGATAAATAATGGATATTCTATCCATAGATTTAAAATTAATAGTGAGGTGCTTTTTATGAAAGAAAGAAGAAAACACATTTTAAGCTTAGGGACACTTCTTATTGTAGTTTCCATTCTTGGCTTTTTAATATTCTTGTTGCCTGCAGTGTTGACTGGTTTGTCAGAAGTGATTCCGGTGTCGGCCTACTTGAGATATTCAGGTTTAGTGTCTTTGTATGGATCAGTGATAACTTTTTTATTTGCCTTATATCAGACTATAAAAGTCCTGGTGAATATTTACAAAGACAAGGCTCTATGGGAAAGAGCTGCAGGGAACTTAAGGAATATAAGATACAGTGCAATTACAATCAGTTGCTTGTACCTTATAAGCATGCCATTCTTATATCTTATGGCAGAAAAAGATGATGTACCAGGTATCCTGTTCTTTGGATTAATAGTATTTTTATTGACTAGTGTAGCTGCAGTGTTTACCTCAGTTTTTGAAAAGAGATATAGCTATAAAAATTGAGTGAAGTTTATATGAGGTGTTAGTATATGATAATTAAATTGATTCAACCGGCCATGAAGTTATTATAGAGAATGAAAATGTTGAAAAGATAGATTTTAATAGTCCTGTGGACTTGGTAGCAATAACTGTTACTCAATATAGTCAGTACAAGTAGAGGATGTAATTAAAGATATAAAGGCCTTAAAAACCAGACATATAATGTTCATTGATGATAATTTTATAGGAAATCCAAAGTGGACAATGGAATTATTAAAGGAAATAAAGCCATTAAAACTAAAATGGAATGCAGCAGTTACTTCCAATATTGTTGATATGCCTGATTTATTAGATGAAATGAAGGAAAGTGGCTGTCAAAGTCTATTTATTGGCTTCGAAAGTATCAATAGTAAGTCTATAGATAGTGTTCACAAGGTGCAAAATAGTGTATCAAAATATGAGAAGCTTGTAGATGAAATTCACAAGAGGGGCATAATAATAAATGGAAGTTTTGTTTTTGGATTAGATGAAGATGATAGAAGCGTATTCAAGAATACATTATTAGAAGAAAATCGGATTGTAGATTTTAATTTATCCAATTACAATACTGCTCATGTGGTATGCAAGCCTAAGAAAATGACAGCAGAAGAATTGTATGAGGGCTATCTATGGATCTATAAAGAAGTATATAGTTTTAAGAATATAATAATAAGGTTGCCTAAATCAAAAAAACAGTGGATTCCTTTTTTAGCCTTTAACTTCTTTTATAGAAAGTTTGGTAAGGTCACTGAAGTAATTTGTAATATAGTTTCTTATGAGAATATAGGAAGATTTTTTAGGTGGGTATCTTATTTGGTATAGATTAGAGGATAGAAGTTAGATGTTAGATTTTAAGGGAGCTTTAGCGGAGGGTAAAATTTTTGGGTTTATATACTAGAGGAAAAAGCCTCTCACTATCAATGGTAGTGAGAGGCTTTAGTTTTTAGTTTCTTATTAGGTAATCAAAGGCGCCTAAGGCTGCTGTAGCACCAGAACCCATAGAAATAATAATCTGCTTATAAGGGCTGTTTGTACAGTCTCCTGCAGCGAATACCCCAGGAAGGCTTGTTGCTCCATGGCTGTCAACAAGAATTTCTCCAAAAGGATTACGTTCTACCGTATCTCCTAACCAGTCGGTATTTGGTGCAAGGCCTATAAGGATAAATACACCTTCCAAGTCAATATGATGAGTTTCACCTGTAGCTCGATCCATATAGGTGAGACCATCTACCTTATCCTTACCTGTGATTTCTTTTGTTTGAACATTTTTTAGCACAGTTACATTTGGCAAGCTGTATAGAAGTTCTTGAAGGACTGTATCAGCCTTTAGTTCTGGTAAAAACTCAAGAACAGTTACGTGGTTAACAACTCCAGCTAGATCTATAGCAGCTTCAATACCTGAATTACCACCGCCAATAACTGCTATGTTTTTCCCTTTAAATAAGGGGCCGTCGCAGTGAGGGCAGTAGGCAACTCCCTTATTTTTGAATTCTTTTTCCCCAGGTACGCCAATGTTTCGCCAGCGAGCTCCTGTGGATAGAATTACAGTCTTACTTTTTACTACAGCACCATTTTCTAGTTCAACTTCAAAAAGGTCGCTCTTAGTTAGGTTTTTGGCTCTTTGACCATTCATAATATCTACGTCATAGTCTTTAACGTGTTCTTCAAGGCTTGCTGCCAGCTTTGGGCCTTCAGTATATTTTGTGCCAATAAAGTTTTCAATACCTAGAGTGTCAAGAATTTGACCGCCAAAGCGCTCTGCTACAATACCAGTACGGATTCCTTTACGAGCAGCATAGATAGCAGCACTGGCTCCAGCAGGACCAGCTCCAACAACTAGCACATCAAAGGGGTCTTTATCTTCAAAGTTAGATATGTCTGTAGAATTATCTATCTTATTAAGAATTTCCTCTAGGGTCATACGACCACTGCCAAAGGCTTCCCCATTTAAGTAAACTGTTGGAACAGCTAATATGTTTTTGCTTTCTACCTCTTCTTTAAAGGCAGCTCCATCAATCATAGTGTGAGTAATACCAGGATTTAGAATGGCCATTAGGTTTAGAGCCTGAACTACATCAGGGCAGTTATGGCAGCTCAAACTAACATAAGTTTCAAAATTATATTGTCCTTTAATATTCTTAATCCTATCAATTACTTTCTCTTCAACCTTTGGGGCTCTTCCGCTAACCTGCAGCAAGGCTAATACTAGGGATGTAAACTCATGGCCTAATGGTATGCCGGCAAAGGTTATTCCTGGATCATAATCTGGCTTATTTACACTAAAGCTAGGAGTTCTCTCTAATTGAACTTTTTCTACTTTAATAAAAGGGGACATGGAGGCTAGCTCATTTGCTAGCGCCACCATGTCATTAGAGATACTATCCGAAGCAGTGCTGACTTTTAGCAGCACAGGCCCCTCCATCAGTTGGAGGTATTGGGAAAGTTGAGATCTTATATCTGCATCTAATATCATACTATACCTCTTAAATCTTTCCTACAAGGTCAAGACTTGGCTTAAGTGTTGCAGCCCCTTCCTTCCATTTAGCTGGGCAAACTTCTCCAGGATTATTTCTAACATATTGTGCTGCCTTGATTTTAGTAATAAGTGCGCTTGCATCACGACCTATATTTCCAGCGTTAATTTCAACAGATTGAATTATTCCATCTGGGTCGATGATGAAAGTACCACGATCAGCAACTCCTTCTTCTTCAATTAGTACATCAAAATTACGGGATATTACGTGTGAAGGGTCACCAATCATAACATAAGTAATCTTTCCAATAGTTTCTGAACTATCATGCCATGCCTTATGTGTGAAATGAGTATCTGTTGAAACTGAATATACTTCTACTCCAAGTTCCTTTAGTGCTGCGTAATTATTTTGTAGATCTTCAAGTTCTGTTGGACAAACAAATGTGAAATCTGCTGGATAAAAGCAAACTACACTCCACTTTCCTTTAAAATCTGCTTCTGTAACCTCAATAAATTCTCCGTTATGGTAAGCTGAAGCTTTAAATGGCTTTACCTCTGTTCCTACTAATGACATAATAAATATACCTCCTAAAAATATTTTTATATTATATAATTTTTTTCTTAAGTTTTATGTAGATAATTAAGCGATAATTATTATCCGTTGACATTAATTATTATATAACTTTTGATAAATGTCAAGAGGTTTTTGGAAAAAATCAAATAAAATTCTTACAAGGATGGAAGAAACGTAAGATTTATACTATATGATTGAAAATACAGGATCTTTTTAGAATAAACTTGAAATGGAAATGAATTGTGATATATTTAAGATACTATATTGTCTAAAACTTACCTTAATACTATAAATAATCCATTTATCTTATGAAGGAGCGATATTAAATGATAAAACGGATAAAATATAATTCACCTGTTATACTTACTTTCACCTTTTTATCCCTTATAGTCCTTGCATTAGGTTATTTGACAAAGATGCAATCTACCTATCTATTATTTTCTGTATATAGAAGTAGTTTGGCAGACTTATTTTTCTATATAAGATTATTTGGCCATGTGCTAGGCCATGCTGATTTAGCACACTTTTTCAATAATTTTTTAATTATATTACTAATAGGTCCTATGCTGGAGGAGAAGTATGGTTCCAGTTCAATAGCAATGATGATCTTAATTACAGCAGCTGTAACAGGAATTTTTAATATATTATTCTTCAAGACAGCTTTGCTTGGAGCTAGTGGCATTGCATTTATGATGATCTTACTAGGTTCCTTTGTTAATATAGAGAGGGGAAAGATTCCTCTAACATTTATATTAGTTGTAGTTATATTTATTGGACGAGAAATTGTAGAAGGTCTCTTTATTCAGGACAATATATCTCAGCTTACTCATATAGCAGGAGGGGTATGTGGAGCTTTCTTTGGCTTTAAGGAAAAGTGGAAACTATATTAGCCTTAATTAGAAGTATATTATAGGCTAAAGTGTCTATAGGATTAAAAATGTGTTAAAATAATAAATGTAATTAACAATTGTGACTAATAATATATTAATAGAGAAGTAAAAGGAAGTGTAATTATGCGAAGACTAAGTAGAAACGACGAATGTTGGTGTGGCAGTGGCTTAAAGTATAAAAAATGCCATTTAGATCAAGATCTAAAACTTAATGAGTATGCCGGACAAGGATATATAATACCTCATAGAAAGCTTTTGAAAACAAAGGAACAATTAGATGGTCTTAGAAAGAGTGCTGAAATTACTAAGGCTGTCCTTGATAATGTAGGCTCATTAATTAAAGAAGGGGTTACTACAGAAGAAATAAACCAGTGGGTTCACAATTACACCATAGAACTAGGAGGAATTCCCGCTCCATTAAATTATCAAGGTTTTCCTAAGAGTGTTTGCACATCTATAAATGAGGTTATTTGTCACGGTATACCTGATGATACTACCTTAAAAAATGGAGATATAATAAACATTGATGTAACAACTATATTAAACGGCTACTATGCTGACGCTAGTAGAATGTTTATGGTTGGAGAGGTTGAAGAGAAGGCCGCTAAACTTGTGCAAGTAGCTAAGGAGTGCATGGAAATTGGAATTGATGCAGTTAAGCCTTATGGGGATCTTTACGATATAGGAAGAGCTGTAGAAGAACATGCAAAAGCAAATGGATATTCCGTTGTGAGAGAGTACGGTGGACACGGTATAGGAAGGAGCTTCCACGAAGATCCACATGTAGACCACTTTGCTAGAAGAGGCAAGGGTATGCTTCTTGTGCCAGGTTTAGTATTCACTGTTGAACCTATGATTAATGAAGGGGGACCTGAATGTAAGGTTCTTGAAGATGATTGGACAGTAGTAACTAGGGATGGATCATTGTCTGCTCAGTGGGAACATACTATAGTAGTTACAGAAAGCGGAGTAGAAATTTTGGTTTAATCGATAATTATAGAGGAAATTTAGGCTTTTTCGCAGCAGTGCTGTGAAGAAGCCTTTTTCTTTAAAAATCTTGATTCTTATCCATTAGCAGAAGCTTCATCTACAATAAATTTAATATCACATTCCTTCATCCAACCTTTAATTATATTATTATTTGTAGAGGGGATAGACACCAGGTACCATTGTTTGTTTAAGACTTCTGCCTTGTCTAGAATAGAGGTTTTTATGGTTTTAGCACAATGATAGACTACAGGAGAATTATCTAAAGGGCTTAAGAAGATATAACTATTATCCTTAGTATACCCGCTTCGGTAGGAAGGTGTTGAGTAATTTATATTAACGGTGGAGAAACTACTACTTTTTTTGGAGGCCTTTCTTTTAAGTCCGTCATTTTGTCTTGTAAGGAGCAATATAGTTCGCCGTTGATTTTCTAATTTTGATACAAAATAAAGATACTCCCCAGCAGCTATTAAAAGGGCCAATAGGAAGAGGAAAAACAAATCAATCACCTCCGAAAAATTATTTGCTAGCTAAAGTCTATTTGCAGACTAGTAAACATATAAAAGAAAAATTCTATACATATAAATTTTAGTAGGTAAAATAGAATATCTATATATAATATTCTATTGGCCATAATAAGATAATATAACGAAGGGACTGGGATAATTATATTGTAATCTAGGAAGAAAACATATAATAATGGTATAATTTATATGAGTATAGAGAGAGGTGATAATATGAGCTTAGATAAGTTAAGAAAGGTAATAAAGGAGTCAAACAACATTGTTTTCTTTGGAGGAGCGGGGGTATCTACAGAATCAAAGATTCCTGATTTTAGAAGTGCTAGCGGTCTTTATAATGAAAAAACTAAAATGAACTATTCTCCTGAGAAGATCTTGTCCCATAGTTTTTTTATGGACCATACAAAGGAATTTTATGATTTTTATAAGAGCAAAATGATTTATACAGATGCTAAACCAAATGATGCACATTTAGCCTTGGCTGAGCTTGAAAAAATGGGAAAGCTAAAGGCTGTAATAACACAAAACATAGATGGTCTCCATCAGAGCGCTGGTAGCAAAGAAGTTTTAGAATTACATGGTTCTGTTCATAGAAACTATTGCACCAAGTGCCGTAAGTTCTTTTCTTTAGATTATGTGATTAAGTCTGAAGAGGTACCTAGATGTGATGACTGTGGTAATATTATAAAACCGGATGTTGTATTGTACGAAGAAAGCCTAGATATGGGTATCTTATATAAGTCAATAGACTATATACAAAAGTGCCAAGTATTAATAGTAGCCGGTACTTCTCTTACAGTATATCCTGCAGCAGGCTTAATAAGCTATTTTAATGGCAAAGATCTGATATTAATTAATAAGTCGAAAACTCCTTATGATAAGTTAGCTGGGATTGTTATTAATGATAGTGTAGGGAAAACTCTAGGAAGTGTTATATAAAGTCATTATTCTGGACATAATATATAGGCAAACAGGGAAACTTTTATCACCATAAATTAATGATTATATATGTTATGATTTTGCCTTGGACTAACAACAATACCTGGTGTATCTTTAGTAGAAAGCTGTCAAAAATAAAAGAAAGTCAGCGTAAATAAAGGATAATTTATTGAAACAGTTAATAGTTGAATTGTATAAAAAAAAGAATGTGATATTATAAATCATGTTGTTGGCCACAAAGGTTTTCAAGACAAAAAAGTTTCAATAAAAATTTTTTAAAGGTCTTGACAGAAGGTCAACAGGAATGTTATTATGAATAAGCCGTCAAGGAACGGCATGGTCTTTGAAAATTGAACAGAGGTTAATGATAATTCTTTACAGAATAAATCATGGTCAGCGATTCTTTTGACAAGCGCAAGCTTGAAAAAATATTTAGCGATAGCTAAGAGATTCAAACTTTTAAATTGAGAGTTTGATCCTGGCTCAGGACGAACGCTGGCGGCGTGCCTAACACATGCAAGTCGAGCGAGGAACTTCGGTTCCTAGCGGCGGACGGGTGAGTAACACGTGGG